>BS_KBA_SWE02_21mDRAFT_10000141_pt1 | contig 24885 bp, 23 predicted proteins | sample BalSeasSWE02_21m_FD_9196 | JGI IMG/M metagenome (IMG submission 9196)
TCCGGCCCGAAGGGTCGGATCTAAACCTCCGGCCACACCGAGAGATACCAGGGCCTTTACTTTTTGGGATATCAGCCATCTTGCTGAAATCATGGCGTTGTTTCGTCCAACCCCACTGAGGACAGCAATCAGGGACATCTCTTTATTGAAATAGACCCGGCGATATCGATTCCCGTCTGCACGCTCCCAAACGCCGCGCCCCAGAAGGGCGCGCGCTTCGGCCTGTAGTGCTATAACAAGCCCGACAGTCGGATTCATCTCTTCTTTTTAAGTGCGGTAAGGCGAAAGGAAGCAGGCTCATTGAGGGCGGCTTTGTCCTGAGAGGTCTTGTTTCCGGTCCTGAGCCTGCGATATTCGCCAAGGGCCCAAAGAGAAAAATACTGGCGGTATCCGTGATATCGCAGGTAAAAAACCATGGGAAATCCGGTTCCGGTGTAGAGTTTCTCTTCCCAACTCCCCTGGCGGTCCTGGGCATTGAGCAGATAATGGACGCCTCGCTGCACTGCGGAACTTTTTACTTCCCCTGCTGCCATGAGTCCCAGTAACGCCCACGCAGTCTGTGAAACGGTGCTCTTCCCCTTGCCGGCGCAGGAAACGCCTGCATAGGAGTTACAGCTCTCTCCCCATCCATTGTCCGGATTCTGGCAGGACTTCAACCACTCCACGGCCTTCCGGATATAGGGTTTTGACATATCTTCCCCGGCCTGTTTAAGCCCCTTGAGCACGGACCATGTCCCGTAAACGTAGTTAACCCCCCATCGTCCGAACCAGGCGCCGCATTCTTCCTGCTCTTTCCTGAGGAATTCCACAGCCCTTGAAACAGGTGGGAATTCAAGGCCATAACCCAGCATGCTCAAAAGCTCAACACATCGACCCGTGAGATCGGACGTGCTTGGATCAAGCAAAGCCCCATGATCGGCAAAAGGGATTTTATTCAGATACAGGTAGTTGTTGTCAATATCAAAGGAACCCCAGCCCCCGTCCGAACTCTGCATGCCCACCAGCCAGTTTACGGCCTTTTCCATCTTATTTTTATATCCTACCCTGTCTATGGCATGGGCGCGCTGAAGAGCCATTAGGACCATGGGGGTGTCATCCACATCAGGGTAATAGGTATTCTCAAACTGAAAAGCCCAGCCGGCCGGTTCCAGGTCATGAGCCCGGTAGGCCCAGTCGCCACGAGACGTTATGAGTTTCTTGAAAAGCCAGTCTACGGCATCTTTAACCGCTTCATGATCAGCGGGGATCCCCGCTTCCCGCAATGCGGACAAACTGAGACATGTATCCCATATNGGGGAAACACAGGGTTGGCAGAAGGTTTCTGAACCATGNGTAACCAGCAGATCTTCAATTGATTTCAAACCGCGCACAAAATCCGGGTGGTCGCTGGGATATCCAAGCTCCTTCAGGGCCATGACNGCATTTGCCATGGCTGGAAAGATTGCTCCAAGACCCCCTTCCCCCATTCTTTTCAGCGTCCAACGCTCGGCGATCTTCACCGCCTTCCGAGCCGGTCTCTTGGGCATAAAGGGCTGAACAACCTTCAATGCTCGATCCAGAAGGATTAAAAGGCTCTTTGCCAGATCTCCAGACCGGTAACGATCGATATTACGAAGGTTTTCAGCCGGTTCCTGAAAAAGCTCCGAAATGGTTTCCCCGGGGCTCAGGTTGCAGACAGGCTGCCTGGCATACAAAATGAGAAGAGGAACAATCACCGTGCGGGACCAGTAAGAAATCTTGTGCAGGTGAAAAAAGAACCATTTGGGCAGGAGCATGATTTCGATAGGCATGGCAGGGGCTGTCCGCCACGGAATCTGGCCAAAAAGGGCCATGGTGATTCTTGTAAAAACATTGACCCTGGAAGCGCCGCCAAGGCTCAGAATAAGATTTCGAGCCCTGGTCATATGTGGAGCATCCATCGCATCACCAAGAATTTTAAGGGCAAAGTAGGCCTTTACGGTACCGCTCAGGTCTTCATCCCCATCATAAAAGAGCGGCCAGCCCCCATTATCGAGCTGTCTGCCACGAATATAATTGGCTATCCGCTCCTTGAGATCCGGCGCCATTTGGATGCCAAGAAACCTCTGAAGCAGTACGTATTCCGACGGGATGGTGGTGTCTGCCTCCAGATCGAAAACCCAGTATCCTTCAGCATTCTGAATGGACAGAAAGCGGTCCACGCTTCTCTTGATGACTTTGTTCAGCCGTTTGATGCTGAAAAGAGAGGTTTCTCCTTGTGGTTGGGCGTCTTCTTTTTGTCGGGAAAAATCTGAACTGTCTTTTGGTTTCTTTACAACCTTAATCGCTTTTCGCGTGTTTTGTCTCATCAACGTCCTCAATTCCTGCAAGAACCGGAAAGGTTCAAAATTGTCCCAAATACAAAGAATGTAGCCAGGCCAATCAGCAACCCGGATGGAAAATCAGAATTCAGGCTTTCCCTGGATGGGGACCCCGTGTCTGCTTTTACAGGCGNCCACAGTTCATAAAACCCCATATTCACAAGAAAACAGACGGCACAACCCGAATGATTTATCTGCTATATCTGAATACTTAGGAAAATTCAAGTAAAATGATAAAAATAGATCAATTCAAAAACCCTACATGATCGACCACTATATGAATGGCGCCATAACTTTCCGAGACCCTTCCTTTCAAAATGTAGGGACGCTCAGAATTCAGCATATGGCAGAATTCTCCATATATTTTCGGAAAAAAAACCGTTTCGTAAAGACCCGTGGCATCCTCGAACGGAATAAACTTCATCGGGTCATTGTGTTTTGTATGCACCGTCTTTCCTGTTACAAGCCTCCCGACAGCAGTCACCCTTTTCCCCACATGCGAGCAGAGTTCTTTCGCTTGAACGTATGATAATTTTTTCAAAGTCTCTCTGTGCATATCCAGTGGATGAACCGAAAAAATGAAACCCAAAACCCTGGATTCCTGTTGCAGCACGTCATATGCGGAGTCCCCCGGCTGCCGGTCGTTGAAATGGGAAACGGAAACGGGTTCATGAATGTGGTCAAAAAGGCCGGAACTATTTTTCCCCTCTTTCATCGCAAAAAAATGAAGCCCCTTCCAGAGGAGTTCAGACCTGGAAAGGCCGGGACTGATCCCATCAAAACAACCGCCATGGATCAGGATCTTGACATCCTGAAGGTGCAGCCGTAATCCGACTCGGTGAAGAAAATCGTCAAGGGATGAAAAAAAACCGTTTTTAACCCGTTCACGAACGATCTTTTGCCCCGCCTCTTGAGGAAGATCTTTCAACTGCATCAGGCCTGTCCTTATTTTTTTGTCCCTGCCGGCATACTTTATTTCGCTCCGGTTAATATCCGGAAGCAGAACTTTCAACCCCATCCGCCTTGCCTCCCATATATAGCTGAGGGTCGAATAATATCCTCCTCCATTGCTAAGAACGGAAGCCATGAATTCAGCAGGATAATGGGCCCTCAGATAGGCGGATTTGTAGGCCACCATGGTGTAGCTTGCGGAATGGGGCTTGCAGAACCTGCAAGCCCTTATTGGCAATCTCCACCGGACAATATTTTCGTATCTCATCAGGCACAATCACCAGCCCCCCGCAGTGCGTGGAGAGATGGTTGAAATGCCCCTGAAGCTTGAAAGCCGTGGAAAGAATCTCATCCCAGGGTTTTTTAAATTCCATCCCTTTCATCCTCGGATTCTCGGACAATTCCTGCCACGAATCCTTCAGACGCAGACCGAATCCGATCTTTTTCGTAACCTGGCTGATCTCGCCATCTGTCAGGCCGAAAATCTTGGCCACCTCCCGTATGGCCGACCGAAGGCCGAATCCATTATGATTGGCAACCATCGCCGTACGCCCGTTTCCGTATTTTGCAAAGGCATAATCGATCACCCGATCCCTTACGTCATGGGTGATCTCGCCATAGCGCTTTTGGCACCCCTCCATGGTGTCCTTGTAAAGGCGACGGAAAGCGAGTTCTCCATCCAACTCTTCAAAGGGCGGAAAAAGGTTTTCGAGGAAATTCCAATCAGTAAAAGACGATTCCGCCACCCGGATGGTATTTGCAATCGCTTCAGGGGCATGGGGAAACTGATCCACCATATCTTCGGGGGAATTCAAAAAATTGTGNGTCCGGCATACATCATCATCGGTAAGCCGGGACAGCTTTGTATTGAGAGACGCCGCACGCAGGATACGGTGGAGTGGGTACTGGTCTTTTGCAATAAGATACACACGGTTGGTGGCCACAGGAGGGATTTCCGACTGGCGGGAAAAAGCGTAGCACCGGGCCATTTGAAAACCCGGGGACATTTCCACGTAAAGATCCTCTGTTGAATCCCGCCTGAGGACCTTGAGCAGACTGAAATCATCAGAAAATATCATCAGTCCATGCCGACGTTCCCGAATCGTTTGAACCAGGTCAAAATCCCGCCTGCAGTGACGTTCAGAGAGTATGCGACAAAGGTTTGCGTATCCATCCCGGTTTTTTGCAATCAGGACCGCACGCTGCCCATCAAACACGATTTCGCTTCCCAGGATCGGCGTTAGCCCCACTTCCCTTGCGGCCTCAAGAAAAAAAATTATTCCATAAAGCCCGTTGGCATCGGTCAGGGCGAGCTGTTTGATCCCCAGCTTTTTGGCAGCGAGGCACAGTTCCTCCACGGAACCGGTTCCCCAGCCCCTGGAATATTCGGAATGGACATTCAGATGGATAAATTGCTCCATGGGTTTTGCCGCATAGGTTGTCAGTCTCAATGGCCGAACGTCCGGCCATATTGGATCGATACGTCCCCGTACCGATCTCTGATCAGATCCAGGGTTCGGGTAATCACGGTTTGTTGCTTTTCCTGAAAGGATGGGATGGAAAAGAGGGAAAGCTGCCGATCGGCCGGAGAAAAATCCCGAAACCACACCTTCATATATCGAACGCGGGTCCTGCGGGTGCATGTCTTGTAAAAAAGGAGCTCAAGAAAATGGTAGAGCTCAAGGTCCCATCCCTGCAACGGGGGCAATGTAGTCTGCCGTTTCAGGTCTACCTGGTCGGAATACCGGACCTGCAATCCGGCCTTTCGAGGAACGACCTCTTTTTTACGCATCAGGCGGGAGCACTTTTCAATCATACGGTGCAGATACCCCAGGAGTTTTGCATCATCATTTTCATCCCGGGAAAGGATGATTTCTTCGCTGATCGCCGGTTTTACGGGGGACGAATACACCGGGGTGGAATCAATCCCAAGGGCCCTCTGGTGGATCAGGCAGGCCTGGCCCCCGAAAATAAGTCGCAAGCGAGACATATCCAGGGCTGCCAGTTGACGAATGCGTACCACATCCAGTTCCTCCATAAGAATTTTTCTGCGGGCACGTCCGATACCGGGCATCACATGCAATTTTAAGGGCGCCATAAAGGATGCCTCTCCGCCATGATCCACATCAAGCACGCCATCCGGCGGAATAACAAGGGAGGCGATATGGGAAACCATTTTGTTGCTTGCCACTCCCACTGTCCCGGAGAGAGACAGGTCTTCTCTGATCTGTTTTTTCAAGCGGCAGGCCGTATCCTTGACGTGTCCCCAGAGTCGTTTTGTGCCGGTCAGGTCCAGATAGAGATGTCCAGGCCGCGAAAGTTCCCATACAGGCGTATATTGCATGGCTGCTCCGGCAATTCGATTACATGCCTTCTCCATCCCTTCCGGATCATAGGGGAGAACGGTCAGATCGGGGCACCGTTTTCCCGCATTTTCTATGGACATCCCTTTAAAGATCCCGCAACGGCCGGCCTCTTGAGAAACACAAAGGACAACAGCCCTTGCAGATTGAGCTCGGGCCACAACAACAGGCCTGTTCCGCAACCCGGGGGACGATATCCGAGCCAGGGCGATGGGCAGGGCGGGGACGTGAAAGTGAATGATATGGCGATGAGAAATCCACATTTTATCTCGTGCGAGTCCTATGCATAATATCTCAAAACTCCCACAACCTTTCCGGCAATACGAAAATCCCCGTCTTTGACGGAAATCGGAACCATTCCGGCGTGGGCGGGGCGGAATTCCACACGTCCCTTTTTTTTGTAATATTTTTTTACCGTGGCTTCGTTATCAATGAGAGCCACCACCGTGTCTCCGTTTTCTGCCGTCGGTTGCTTTCTGACAACCACAAAATCGCCATCCAGGATCCCGTCGTCCTCCATGGATACCCCCTTTACTTTCAATACAAAACAGTCTCCTTTGTCGGCCATGGCAGGGGGGACTTCAATGGCACTTGTGTCTTCTATGGCCTCAATGGGCTTACCGGCTGCCACATTCCCCAACAACGGGAGTTCAAAACGCCGCGTCTCCACGGGGCTGACTACTTCAATGGCGCGTTTGCGGTTCTTTTGAACCGGAAGGCGAACATAGCCCTTTTTTTCCAGGATCTTGAGGTACGTCGTAACGGTGTTGTAAGAGCTGAAACCGAAGTGGGAACATATTTCATCAAAGGATGGGGACATGCCCCATTCCTGTTCATACCGGGAAAGGTATTCCAAAAAAGCCTTTTGCTTATGGGTCAATTTCATGACGTACAGTCACTCCTTCTGTTCAAGGTGCGGAATTTCCTTCTTTCGATCCAGACAGGGTTTGCAACAAAGCTCTTGGTTGCTGACCTGGCCCTGAGGACCAGGTTTTTGACGTTAGAATAAAAAATACCATTTTTCAAAGAACGAAACGCAAGATCAAACCATGTTTTTCAATCTATTTCGCTACCGTAAAGAGAGTGCTGATTTTAACCTTAAGCTTTTCTGGCGGCACTCCTTGAAATGTGCGGTTCTATCCAAACTTATCGCAAAAAAGATCACCTACAGTCACACTGATGAAGCTTTTTTATCCGGACTGCTACACGACATCGGGAGGATGGTTCTCTGGATTAACTTTCCGGAACGATACGCAGCGTTGTGGAAGGCATGCAAAGACAAACCGAATTTGCTCCTCGGTCGTTTCGTCTTCAAGTGGAGAAGAGGCGGTTGAATATCTGAAGACCAACAAGGTTGACTTATTGCTATTGGATATGATTATGGATCCGGGTATGGACGGTCTCGATACCTATAAGAAAATTATAGCACTCCATCCCGGGCAGAAGGCAATCATTGCAAGTGGATTTTCTGAAACGGACCGTGCCAGAGAGCTTCAGAATCTGGGGGCAGGCGCATATATAGCAAAACCGTTCTTGCTGGAAAAGATAGGCCTTGCCATTAAAGAAGAACTGGAAAAGCGGGCATCTTTTGACGTTCAAAATTTGACGCTGCAAGAGACCAAATCTTGTTTTTTCTTCTTTGGAACTCCCCGGCGGAGCTGAGACTTTAAACTTCCTCTATTTTCCTTTTTTTATAAATATCTGAAATAAGTTTGAATTCGTCGCCATTACGCCTTGGAACAAATAGTTCAAGGGTGTCATGGCCTGAAATTTGCATCCTATTCTAATGAAATGATGTCCGGCGGAAACTGTAAGGGAGGGAAGGCATCCTTTAATGGTGGGATGAGGCTAATGTTTGTATCGTCTACAAAGGGAGGAGAAACGGCTAAAGAGATCATTGCGGCGCCCCAAAAGCTCCAACGATCCGAGTTTCCCCGCATACTCAACAAGCAGATTGCGGACTCGGTCAAACCTGCCGATGCGGCTGTTTCCACACAAAGACTACTGATTGGTAATGAAATATCGCTTGCTCGGGAGTATGTTTTACCAGGCGCTATTTCTAAACATAATCCTTCTGTAGGCCAAGACTCGGAAAAGCCCGAGCTTCTTCTGCTTGGAACCCTCTCGAAAAGCGACCCCACTGTCTCGGACCTCATGATCAAGCATTCGGTCTATGGAAAAGACTGCTGGAAAATCGTTTACTCCAGTATGAACCGCGATAAGGACTACACTGCGATACCGAGCGGTTCCCGCATCTACTTAAATCCGCAAACCCTTGAAATCGACTGGAACCGACAGGCGATTTCCGATAATGACACACAGACAGCGAAAAATACTCCGAAAGATGTTGAGCCCGTCTTCCTTGGAACCATTTCGAAAAGCGAGCCTACGGTTTCCGACCTCATGATCAAGCACCCGGTCTATGGGAAGGATTGCTGGAAAATCGTTTACTCCAGTATGAACCGCGATAAGGACTACACCGCGATACCGAGCGGTTCCCGCATATATTTAAACCCGAAGACCCTTGAAATCGACTGGAACGGGAACCGCGATCCTGCTGTGCGCATTGTGCAGGCCGATCAGCCCGGTTTGCGGGCAGAATACGTGCAGTCGGAAGAATCCGATCTTTTTTCGGCGGGACTGGCCAAAGCTGTAAAACCATACCTTGGAAAACCCTATAAAGAAATGGATTGTTTTGAGCTGGTGGTTCAGGGGCTGGAAGAACTTGGAATCCAATATTACGGCCGTGGCGGATTAGGGGAGCGGCTCGTGAAAATGGCGACGGAGAAAGGCCTGTCGATGAATCACTACCTTTCGGGCGAAGGGCTTATTGAAACTTCCGGTTCACGAATTTACGCTAAATTCGTTCCAAAAGTCTGGAATTCAAAGAGAGAGGCTCTTACGCTTTACCAGGAGGTAAAGCCTTTACTGCATGAAGGCATGATTCTTTCATTCTCCACGCCTACCCGGGGGCACACGGGAATCATTTCCCGGAGAGAACAGGATTGGACTTATATCAACTCAGGACACATGGACCATCGCATTGAAGGCAGGGCTTCAAAAGGGGTGGGTGAAGAGTTCCTGAGCGCGGAGATCCGAAACTGGTTCAGGCTTGCAGCCAATAGTGCCGAATCCCTTCAAATTACAGTAGGCCGGCTGGTTGAAGACAAACTTCAGACATTTTTAACAGGCCAACAGGCCTCCCTTACCGGGATTCCCATATCGCCGTCTCAGCGCCAAGAAGCACCAGATTCCTGATAAACCCGGCCTTGGATTGTCATGGGGATCGGGGGAGAAGAGTGTGAACGGCTCCTGGTTTATTGTAAAGGAAGCCGGTTATTTACCCTGAAATTTCCCATCCCTGAATTCACCTAACAATTTGTCGCCATCGGGCCTGGTAAGAATTCCCTGCCCATCTTTTTTGTCATCCTTCCATTGGCCCACATATTTCGAACCGTCAGAGGCGGTAAAAATCCCCTGTCCATCTCTTTTGTCATCCTTCCATTGGCCCACATATCTCGAACCGTCAGAGGCGGTAAGAGACCCATGTCCGTTTTTCTTCCCATCCTTCCATTCCCCTTCATATTTTGAACCGTCGGAATAGGCATACCTCCCTTGCCCATCCCTTTCATCATTCTTCCACTCCCCTTCATAGAGAGAACCATCCGGGTAGGTCATAGCCCCTTGTCCATTTCTTCTATCCATCTTCCATTCACCCACAAATTTTGAACCGTCAGGATATTCATAAGCCCCGCTCCCATCTCTCTCTCCATCCTTCCATCTTCCTTCATATTTTCTGCCATCAAGATGGAAGTAAGACCCGAATCCATCTCTCATATCAGCCTTGAATTCCCCCTCATATCTTGAACCATCCGGATAGATCAGTATTCCTTTCCCGTCCTTCTTGCCCGCTTTGTACCCGCCCTTATATTTTGAACCATCCGGATAGGTCCCTCTTCCATATCTTTCACCCTCTTTCCATTCACCCTCATATTTTGAGCCATTTGGATATATGAGCGAACCTTGTCCATTTCTTTCACCAGCCTTGAATTCGCCCTTATATATTGAACCATCCGGATAAGTCAGAACCCCTTGACCATCTCTTTTATCGGCCTTGAATTCGCCCCGATATTTTGAACCGTCCGGATAAGTCAGAATCCCTTGTCCATCTCTTTTACCGGCCTTGAATTCGCCCCTGTATATTGAACCATCCGGATAAGTCAGAATCCCTTGTCCATCTCTTTTGCCGAACTTGTATTCTCCAACATATTGCTTGTCCCGACTGATGAAAATTCCATCTCCATGGGGTTCCCCACCCTTCCATCCACCCTCATATTTTGAACCGTTGGAATAGGTATATATTCCTTGCCCGTCCCTTTTACCGTCCTTCCATTCCCCTTCATATTTTTTGCCTTCCGGATGAGAATAAGTTCCGGAGCCATCTCTTTTATCATTCTTCCATCCCCCTTCATATTTTGAACCGTCAGAATAGGTCAAAGCCCCCTTGCCATTTCTTTTGCCTCCCTTCCATTCCCCTTCATATTTTGAACCATCCGGATAGGTCAAAGTCCCTTTGCCATTTCTTTTGCCTCCTTTCCACTGCCCTTCATATTTTGAACCGTCAGAATAGGTGTACACTCCTTGTCCATATCTCCTATCATCCCTCCACTGTCCTTCATATTTTGAACCGTCAGAATAGGTAAAAGCCCCCTTTCCTTCTCTCTGACCGGACCTCCATTCCCCTTCATATTTTGAACCGTTGGAATAGGTATATACCCCTTGTCCATGTGCCATATAGTCCTTGAATTGACCAATATATTTTGAACCATCAAGGTAGGCATACGTCCCTTGTCCATTTATGCAGTTCCCTTCAATGCATCCCCCGAATGCTGTTACGGGAAGAAAACAGACCGACAACAGGAAAGGAATAAAAGCGATACGCTTTTTCATTTCAGACCTCAATACTCTGACAGGATTAACAGGATAAAGGAAAACAATTATAAGTATGCTGAAGATCACCTCATTTCCGCGAACGCGGGAATCCAGGTTGTCGGCGCCGAATCCCTGGATTCCGGGTCATGCCCGCCATTGCCGTTCCCCTGAGTCCATACCCGTTATCTCTGTGAAAGGCGAGGCAGGCGGGCCGGAATGACGCCATTTTCATCAGCGGGGGCGACAAACCCATTTGAACCAGTGAAAGCTTTTATAAAATTTTCAGAGAAAACTGTAAAGATATTCTGGATTTTTGCCGATCTATTATCTGAAAGCCTCTCACGAAGGGCCATTTATGGATGGAATAAATTGGTAATCCGGAAGCTGACGGCGAGAAAAGGAGGTCGGGGCATTGAAAAAACCATTAGCCATAACTGGGCTGGCCGTTATCGCTCTGCTGATCGGATTAAGTATTATTCCTGATGTCCACGCCATTGATGTTTATCATTTTCTGGTACAGTACAAAAATGGCAGGGTTGCTGAAAAAATTGCGACGCATTCGGGGGAAAACTACAAAAACTTCTTTGAAGGATATGTGGAAAATGTAGTATTGCTCAACAAAAAGGAATATTCCTTACAGAAATTTGTTCAAACCTTCGGGGAAGAAAATTATCATCGATTCATGACCGGCTATTTCGGGTTTGGCCTTGAAGAGAAGATCATTTTCAACAGAAACGCGAGAGGGCTCCATGTGAATCCCCTGGCTTTGCCCCCCCCCGATAAGCAGTCAGAGACGCTGGCAAAAAAACTCGACGGAATCCTCCATGGCGGTAACCATGCGGATGATACTGGCTACTTAAACAAATCCACATTACCAGATTCGGCGCCACCATTAACCGCACAGCGCCATGATCCGGGTTTTTCGGCAAATGGTTCTCTGAAAGAGGGGGAGCTTGACTTACCGGTCGACATCCACCCGGAAAGCCCCAAAGAATCGGATGGAAAAGAGAGTTATGGCGCTAAAATAGATATTTACCGGTTCTTGGCGGAATACATAAACGGTAGGACGGTTGAAAAAATCTCAACACAATCACCGGCGCAATATCATCAGCAGTTTAAAGGGTATGTCAGGAAAGTAGAATTGATCGAAAAAGAAACATACACAGTGAGAAAGTTCAAAGAGACATTCGGGGGAAAAAGCTATAATCTGTTAATCCAGGGGCTGTTCGGGAAAGATGATACCGACATGGTCATGGAAAACAGGATAAAGAGAGGGATAGCGCCGGACCCGGGCGTGTTGCCCGCCCCATCTAAAACATCAGACAAATCGGCTGAAAAACTAAACAGGGTTATTGCGGACCAGTAGTATCCCTTACTTATTCAGTCACAGGGCTTCGGCAATCATCCGCGATCAGGATTTTTGCTTTCATCTCGCCTTCATCTATCTACTTCTCAACGCACATGGCCGAAAAATTTGCTTTCCACCTAAAAGATGCAATTAGCGGTTAGCCTTTAGCTATTAGACATGCAAAATCAATTAGTTATGGTGAAATCTGTCAGCGTCAAAGAATGAGATCCCCAATCCGGGGAAAAGCCATGTAAATGTTTACGATCTTTAAGCTAACGGCTAATTGCTAAAAGCTAATTGCAGCTTTTAGGTTCCAATAAATTGTCATGGATGGCTTCACGGTTGGCCGATACGAAAGGCTTATCAGCCCCTTGCAGGCAATGAATTTCCGACAACCCTGTTTTTGCCACTCTTTTTTGCATCGTAAAGAAACTTGTCCGCGGCGCCTATCAAATGTTCAGGTGAGATATTATCGTCGGGAGTGTCAGGTCCGAAGCCGGTTACACCGAAACTGGATTTAATCAGTATCTCTTCTCCATTGTATTCAAAAACCCTTTGCGAAAGATTGGTGCGAAGTCTTTCCGCGAGAAGCGTGGCGCCTACAATGTTTGTGTCCGGAAGAACAAACAAGAATTCTTCCCCCCCATAACGGGCAATCCAGTCCATATCTTTCCGGATCAACTCCTTGCCGCACTTGACGAATTCTTTCAATACATCGTCCCCGGCTTGATGGCCGAATGTGTCATTCACCTGTTTAAAGTCATCTATATCACATAATACGATGGATAAATGATGTTCATACCTTCTCGATCGTTTAACCTCCACAGGGAGCTGTTGGATCAGGTAGCCGCGATTGTAACTCCCTGTCAGTGGATCCGTTATGGAAAGAACGGCGATCTCTTTATTCGCCTCTTGCAGAGAGTTATGCTCCATTTTCAGGTTTTCATAAAGAAGCATATTTTCCATCACCAGAGAACACTGCCTGAGTAAGATGGCAGCCAGCTTGAGGTCCTCCTGGGTGACGGAGCTTTCTTCCATCGGTGTGACAGCCAAGACCATGCCTAAAGTTCTCCTGCTTGTGGTAAGAGGCAGCATGACGATGGTTTTATCTCCATTAAATGTCAATGAAGGAATAAGCGCGGGCTGTCTTCTGTTCAGGACCCACGAAAACATTCCGCACTCTATCTGCAGGTCCACTTCCTTTTGGCAGACCGGTCCTTGATCCCGGGGGGATACGTCTTTCAAGTAAAATTCGCGAGTATGTTCGTCCACAAGAAATAACGCACAAACATCCACCCCGATCAGATGTTTGAATTCAGACAGAAAAACATCCCAGATTTGACCGATATTAGAAGGGGTATCTATCTTGTCCTGAAATTGACTTAACCGCTCCGTCTTCTCGATAAACTCTAAAAGGGCATTCTGGTTTTCAGGCATTGTATGCCTCGTCCTGTTCAGGTATGTTTAAAAGGTCAGGGAGCATGGGACATGAACAGTCTTATGTCCTCAAATTCTCTCTCCATCCTCTCCATAATCGGCTCGATGGAACTCAATTCCAATTGCAGGCATTCCCACCCTTCTTTGTTCAGTGCCGGCATTTTATTGTCGCCTCCTGAACCTATATTCAGCGCTCGACAGAGAATATCAGACAGATGCACAATAGCCGCTTCCCGAGTAAATGTTCCGGCAAGCCCTGGATTATGATGATAGGCGATGCTATGGATCAGCTTTGGCGGGAGGTTCCATCTTTCAGCCAATAACTTCCCGATTTCAGCATGGGTATATCCTAAGATACGCTCTTCGGCCGTTATATAAAGAATATTTTGCTCTTTCACCATGGAAGCGACGTTTGAGAAGCCATCATCCAAATAGATCATCTCTACGATTTTTCCGATATCATGCAAAAGGCCTGCAACAAAAAGCTCCTCAACCTTTTCATATCGCAGGAAATCGCCAATGATTTTAGCGCCGAGGGCGCAACCAAATGAATGATCCCAATGTGCTTCCATTTCAGCCACTTTTGCTTTCTTCTTGTTGGAGAACAGATCGAATACGGAAGAGGTCAAAAGTAAGTTCCTGATTGCATCAAATCCAAGCAGCACGATAGCCGTTGTTACTGTGGATATCTTCTGGGGGAATCCGTAAAAGGAGGAATTGACGAGTCTAAGAAGCCTTGCAGTCAGCACCTGGTCGTCCGTGATAATTCCGGCTAAATCATTCGCCGAAGATTTCGGATGGTTAATCGTCTCCGTTATTTTCAAGATAGTCCTCGGAAGCGTAGGGAGGTCTCTAATGTTTTTGATAGTGCGTGATAATTCTTTAGAACTCATTTTGCTCTTGCTCGAGTGCTCTTTTTACAAGCTGCTTGCCCGCCACTTTCAAAATTTCAACCATCACTTCATCTTCCAACACTTCACGAAATTTCTCGTTCAACTCCTTTTCAATCGATTCCTTGGCCTGTTTTTCAAATTCAATAAGGCTCTTTTCCTTTTCTTTCGATTCTCCTTCCACCCACACTTCGGTTATCCCCCATGATTTAAACAACCTGATGTGGCTTTCAGCCAATTCGGTTCCCTCCTTGACCAACAGCAGGTCCTGGTGGTGGTACACCGGTTTTGTCACTATCATGCCTGGCTTCAGCTTCCTCAATTTAAAAGGGATCATCGGAGTCCCGCACCTGTTCATAATAGGAATGGCAGTATTTTTGGCGGCTCCCGGCATCACGGGATTTGAGCCGCCCTTCGGATGAATCCGCACCTGTAACAACGGAAAAATTCAGGCTCAAATTCTTAGGCTGGAACCAATCCCAGCCCTATATCCATCAGAATCAAGAATTATGCAAGTTTTTTGCCAGTTCAGAGGATTCCACCCACCGCAACACCTTTCTTGCACGGATGCGGTCTATGAATTCACGGAAATCCTGCGTCGTGCTGCACGGGAAGGCGGAAAGAGGGAAAAGGCGATACTGAGAATGGCGAAAAAATCCCGTCTGCTATAGATTTCTTAGATGGCGTAACCGTCAAAATGTTGACAACCCTTTTACTGTTTCAATAGCCAGCTACCCTCAGATTACGATATAACATATTGATATAATATCATGTTTTTTATCCAGCCTGGCCGAGGAGGAGGCACAGGATCGGCATCCTGAAGATCAAGGAAATCAAACTGATTCTGTGGCCTATTTTCCCTGCGAGACCTTCTTGAGTTTCTTCGACAATGTCTCAAATGAAAACGGCTTTTGAATGAAGTCTTGAGCGCCTGCATTCAGGATCCTCCGGGCCAGTCCATCTACTGTATATCCGCTAAAAATAATCACTTTCAGATTCGGGCGGACTTTCATGATAAGAGGGTACACATCCCCGCCTTCCATATCAGGCAAGTGTATATCCAATAGGGCAAGGTCAATCTGCCCCTCAAAGGTTTCGGCTATATGGACGGCAGCCTTCCCGGTCTTGGCTCCTATAACTCGGTAACCTAATCTCTCTAACATCCCTTGTGTAACATTAAAAACTTCCTCTTCATCTTCAACAACCAACACTGTGCCCGTCCCGTCAGCCACATCTGCTTCCAGTTCCTTTTCCTGCTTCGCCTTGACTTCTGCGGCAGGAAGGTAAATGACAATCCTGGTCCCTTTGTCCAATTCAGAGTCGACTGTTATCCAGCCATCGTGGTTTCTGATGATACCGTAGACAGCGGCCATACCAAGCCCTCGTATCATAAAATGCGTGGTGAAGAAGGGCTCAAAGATCCGACTTTTTGTCTCTTCATCCATGCCCTTGCCATCATCCTCAAAAGTGAGAGAAACATACGTGCCCGGCTTGAGAGCGGGACAGGATTCTGTGAAATCCTCATCAATCTCCACATTCCCGGCCGAAATCGTGATACGACCCATATCCCCTGCGGCCTCGTTGGAATTGGCGATTATTTCCGACAAAATCATCTGCATCTGTGAATTATCGGCCTCTATATTCAGGATATCTGAGGGAAGATCGGTTTCTATACGGATATCAAGATCATCTGTATCCTGGATGAATCGGATGGTTTTCTTTAAAAAATCGGTCGTGGAGATAATTTCGGGATTGTATTTGCCACCCCTGGCATAGGCCAGGAGTTGATCGCATAAATGGGCCATCTGATGTGCGGATTCTTTCATTGGAGTAACATATCTCTTTATCTTTTCATCCCCGGGAAACTCCATCTCGATCAGGTCCGCATTGCCGGTAATGGCAGACAGTGCATTGTTGAATCTGTGGGCGATCCCTCCTGCCAGGATAGACAGGACTTCCAGCTCTCTTGATTGCAGCATCTCTTCCTGAATAGTCTTCATCTCCCCGTCCGCCACAATTCGTTCTCCCACATGCTCTCCCGACTCGGTATCCGCATTCCCGCATTCCACCGTTCAAAATCATCTTTTCTATTCGCCGGAAGAATTATCTCCAGGGTTAAAACGAGCAAGATATCGCTGTTCACTGAGAATTTTTGAATAGGGGATGGCCTTTATAGAGAGGAGCATTCCGATATTGTTTTCGTGCTTTCGCACAATTCTCCCCTCTATAGTCACGGTTTCGCCATCGCAAAAGGTAACCTCCGCACTCACCCATCTTCCAAATATCATTTCTTCGTCAACTGAAAATCTAACCCCTTTTTCAGAAATATCCACCACTTCAAACTCGTTTTTTGTGATCTTTATGGTTGGCCTCATGGAGGCTGGGTATTCTATTCTATAGTATTTCCTTTGTTCCTCATTTTCTGTCTTTTTTTCATCCATGGAACTTCCTTCACTATCTGAGATATCCAATTAAATATAAGTATCTATCAACGTCCCCTTTACTGCTCTACCAATTTCACGCCCCGCGGCGCCATACATACGATCCAAGCCATCATATTCATCTAATATATATTCAGCTTTTAGATCGGATCGAGCAAAGTTAAGGGTATAATTTGCCAAAGTGCTATCAGCCTTTGAAAAGAAAGGAGAAAAAGCATGAACCGGCACTAAAGCGAGCGAAGTATCCATGTTCAAATAGGCAGGTCTCAGGACAAGGTTGAAAGAGAATGCGACATTTATAAATCGCAATTCAATTTATTGCAAGATTAAATTTTCAAAAAAAGCATAAAATCTCGAAATTCATGTTTAATTTCATATTACTTCCTCCCCTTCTCTATTCCTCCCACGGATATTTTGCCATTCCACATCTTCTTTTAAAGCCTTCCTGACAGCCCTGACCGGATCATCTCTTCTGACAGGCTTCATGAGGACCTCTTTAATCCCGATTGCCGCTGTACTCTCATTGTACGTTTCTTCATGATATCCTGTGCAGAGGATGACCGGAATATCAGGCCGGATTCGCATCAACTCCTCAGCCAATTTTGTCCCTGTCATCCCGGGCATGATCATGTCGGTAATAATGAGGTCAAATTTGTCAGGGCGGCCACGAAATTTTTTCAGGGCTTCCTCTGGAAAGGTTTCAGATTTAACCTGATAACCCAAACTTTCCAACATATCTTTCCCCACAATTGTAACGTCCTTGTCATCATCAACAAATAGTATTCGGCCTTTCCCCTCCGGGAGGTTACCCACTGCAAGTTCTATGTTAGCCATAAGAATCCAGAGGATGTTGTTAAACTCATGAGCAATCCCTCCTGCAAGCGTCCCGATGGCCTCCATTTTCTGAGCGTTACGCAGCTTCTCTTCAGCCTGTCTATCATTGGTGAGGTCATGCATAAGACTAAAGCCATAAGACAACTTTCCCTGTTCGTCGGAAATGGCATCTGTTCTTTGCCAGAGGGGAAAACGGCGCCCCTTTGCATCGATAGCATCTATCTCGCCTTCCCAGGGCTCTCCTTATTTCAAAGGCCGGCATAATTTTTTGATTGAATATTTCAAGAGATTCCTTTGGATAAAAATCCCTGCAGTTGGCTAACCGGGCCTCCTCAAGAGAGAGGCCGAAGAGTTTCTCGTAAGAAGGGTTGATATAAATAGGCTGGCCGCTTGGTTTGGCGATGGCGATAGCCTCACTTGACAAATCAGAAACAGTTTTGAAAAGAGCCAGATTTTCCTGGAATTCGGCAATCCTCTTCTTAAGCATCAATTTTTCTAAACATGACGATACCCTGAAAAAAAGCTCTTCCAAATCTACGGGCTTGATCAGATAATCATCTGCTTTGAGCTTGAGGGCTTCTACTGCGAGATGTACATCTTCGTAGCCGGTCACGATGATAACCATGGTGTCAGGGCTTATCTCTTTCGTCTTCCTCAGGACCTCTAAGCCACAGATGGGGGCCATGATCATTTCAGTGAGAACCAGGTCAAAACCCTTTGCGCTTATCAGTTCTATAGCCATTTGGCCATTGGAGGCTGCTGAAATTTGATAGCCTTTCATCACAAGCGCCGCTCCGATCATATGAAGGATTGATGGATCGTCATCTACCAACAATATTCTATGTTCTTCCATGGCTGTTGTTCCTATGGGCAGGTGAGTCCGTGCTGTCCACGGAATGAATTTCCATACTCAAGTGAATCATTCATAAATTATACCATTTTTTTACCAAAATCAGCCACATATTAGGAGATATCGGCCAGGAAATTGGCGCCTCTACTCTGATTTGGCCCAAAGTGCTCGGTTCCAGGTTTGAGTCAAATTTATGACGCATTGGATACGGATAACCTCATTCGATTGAAGCGACATCCCAAACCATTCGCAATCCGGATATAGGGGAGTTGCCATGTCATTGTTCACTCATACCGCCTCAAGGATAAGCCAAAGGCAATAAGAAGAAGTAACTGGCACGATACTTGAATAGTTATCAAATGGTCCTGGTAAAAAATATCAATTCGTTCAAGGAGGCGGAAACAGGGGATCTAAGATCAATGCACGCTCAAATAAAAATATCGGGTTATATTATTTTAACGGCAGTTCTTCTTGCGGGGTGTTCCTATCAGCAGAAGGTCACCCTTCCTGCCGTGGGTCTGCCGGAGGGAATTTTTTCGGTCCCCCGTTCTAACCAATACGGTTCCGCGAGGGTAGGTGTTTTTGCATTCAGCGCCCCATCCTATGCCGAAGGGAAGGGAAGAGTCGCAGCTCAGTTTCTGTGTCAGGAACTGGAACAGAAAAGTGTATTCGCGGAGGTTATTCTCCTCCCTGACATCAGGGATATGACCATGCGCAATCTGATCAATGCAGCCCGAGTTGAAAGATATGACCTGATTATTGTCGGAGAACTCCTTTACTGTTTTGAGGGCAGTTTTTTGGAGCCTTCCAGTGTAACGGAAGAAATACGTGTTGTGAAAGTAAGAGGAGGGAAGCCGCTGACCCTTTGGCACGCCAAGGCCGCGGAAACAGCGAAACCGGCGCCTTCAAACGATTATATCATCGTAAAAGGAAAAGGAGCGACTGCGCCGTCAATTGAGGTACTCATGAAGAGAAACGCTGAAAAAATCTGCAATATGATTTTTAATCTTCCGCCTCGGTTAGGGTCTGGAAAGGAATAATTCGTTGGAATTCACGCACAGATTTAGGCCATAGAGGATTATAGCATTATGCGTAAACATAAGAAAATAGAAGTGGGTCCGATCCTGCAGCTCTTGAGCTATCTTCGAGAGTTTTCCCTTGGCTTCAGGTATGTTTTCCTTTTCGTTTTTGCGGCCTGGCTCATCCTGCCATGCCTGGCGGGCTGTGTGCAAGAGCCCATTCCAGCGCCGGGCATTCCTGAGAGAGTCGTCGCCTTCACTCTGCCGGACCCGCAGCCCTATTCAAATCTGCTTGAATCGAGCTATGCGGCAGCAGACAGTCTTGGCAGGGGATTACGTTTCCGAGGGGTTTCATTAGATGAGCCTATTTTGGCTGCAAGCTTTGTCGACATTGACGATCTGACCAAATCCGCCACATTGGGCCGAACCGTTTCAGAACAAATTGCGAACCGTTTGGCCCAACACGGCTTTAAAATATTAGAGGTCAAGCTACGCCAGGATTCTGTATTCATCAAAGAAGGTAAAGGGGAATTTCTGCTGTCTCGCGAGGTGCGCAATTTAGGCCCAACCCGTGGCGTTTACGCTGTGCTTGTAGGGACATACGCCGTCTCCAACCAATTCATATTTGTATCCGCACGAGTTGTCCGAACTGAGGACAGTTCTGTCATAACAGGCTATGACTACGAATTGCCGAATGATGTGACGACAAAATCGATGTTAAAATAGCGACCTATTGCAGTACGCCTTCTGCATGCTTTTGGGAATTTCCGGTCACGATTCAAAGGTCATGTCAGGGGCCGTAGTCGTGAAGAACTGCCACCACGCTGTAAGGTCTGCCATATCTTACAGGCATATACTCCACAGGGAAGTACCCTGATCTCGAATAAGAAGACCATCCGCCGGGACTGTAAGCAACAGGCTGGGCAAACTCCGGCCCATAATACGCTGAATAGTCACTCGGATAGGAGTAATAGTTGGAATATGGCGCGCCCCAGTATTGTGGGCCATAACACGAAGTGAGCATAATAACTAAGGCTGTCGTCATGACCAACAGGCCCAATAGACTGAACTTTCTCATAACAATCACTCCTTTATGGTTTGTGACCCCTATTCAGGGAATCAAGTTGATAACACGCTGAAATAGCAGATTACTTTATTAGGTCTGATTTTCACTCCCGCCGGTTCTGTTTCCGGCAGGTTCGGAGCAACGCGTCTCAGCGTTGGACGGAAAAGAGCGCCATTTGGGTTTCCATGTCCCATTTTTCTACATTTGGCAACTTCCGCGCTTCTTTAAAGGAAACAAGGGCTGCGTGAGAGAATTTCTTCCACTTGCCGTCAATCTTCGAGGTGTAGTATCCAAGCCGAAATAATTGAGATTGAACAATCTTAGCCGCAAGAGGGTTGGAAAGTTCAAGAAAAATCGATCCGCTTGAGATGGGGTCTTTTTTAAGTTCCGATATTGAATCGGGCTTCGCTCTTTTAGCTTCTATGTTTGAGACCTTTTCTGGTTTTTTGCTCATAGCCGCATCGCTCAGGTTTTTTTGAGCAAGCGTTTTCAGTAGGTCCCCCATTTTAATAGAAAAATTGTAGGAGGATAGGATTGAATTGTCGAGTGTGCTCACGAGCCGCGTCGACAGGAATGCCCGATTTTCAACGATACAATAGGTTCCGACAATGATCGCCTGGGCATCATGGTGCTTACTTATTTTATTCATATCCCTTGAAAGGGCCAACTCCCCACTTTTTTCTTGAACGAGCACTTTGCCATTACTCAGCCTGATCTCAATCACCTTATAACCGTGCTGAGAGAACCTGGATGCTATCTGCTCTCCTATCAGCCTTCCAAAGGCAGATGTCTCATTCAGGTTGTCGAGATTAACAAAACTGGTCGAAAGTATTGGCAATGTCCTGTCCAGGAAGTACAGAAGATTCCTTTCCAAAATGTCTCCGGCAGTATAGGAGATATCCCCCAAATCAGAACCGGAAGCTAAAGCATAGAGATCCCTTTCCGTACCTGAAAAGCAAAGGAACGCAGCCAATATGGCAACTGAAATAATCGAACGTCTCTTTCGTCGGTTCATGATAACCTCCTTATTTCTCTTTAATCCATGTTGTGGCCTTTCTATAATGTTTGGCTGCGTTTGCCTTAAGCATGCCTTGACCGGTTCTCTACACCGGATATACGCAACACGGCATCAATCTGGCTCAAGAAAGACACTGTCATAAAAATAGCACCCAAAAAGGTCGACTTCATATTCATTGCATTTTACATGCCTGAGTGAAACAGAAGCATCCTCTCTCGGCTGGAATTGCCAAGTCTGGTCCAATAAACATCCACATTCTGCATAACTGCTGAGAACCAAAAACTCCTTTTTATCACTTACTTTACATAATATCGGTCATATTGGCAAATACTTTAATGAAAATCGAATTCGGAATCTAAACCAGCACCCGTGTTACCTTGAAGGGGTTGCCCCGGAACATCCATAGCGAAAAATTTGCCCCAAAAGGAAAATATTGCCACTTGCTCATCGTACGTTTCGCCTATACGGGCGTTTTACTTGAAGAGCGCCTTGCCCAAGATATAGCAAAAGCATAGCTTCCGCATATATATTTCTTTCAATTGCAAAGAGTTATATTCCTTCAAAAGGAAGTGACATTAGGGTTCCGATGTAAACGGATACTTCAGCTTCGTTTAGGCATGTAAATTGCATAAACATATTCTGAAAAAGCTCTATTTGATCTTAGAAAATCACGTCCTGCAGGTCTCGGGGTCGCATTGAACCTACCCCTCGGAGTGCAAGGATCTCAGATATGCCCGATGTTCGGCACCGGTCAAGTTCTGTCTTGAGACAAAATCGGCCATGCCTTCGCAAAAAAACCGGATAAAGGAGGGAGTTATTATGCTTAAGCGCGTGTTAGGGATCAATGTTTGCGTGGTTGCCTTACTTGTAATCGGAGGATGTTATTACGGTCCAGGGGGTCCAGCCAAACCAGTTACTTCTCAAGTGCCTGTTCCAAATGGATTTCGCCTGAGCACTCAACAGAAGATGCAGGCAGTCCAACACTGGAAGTTGCTTGCAGAAGACGTTGCCGGCCTTATCAAGAAAAAGATCGAAGAGGGCTATATNGATACTCAAATCCCCATATACGTGGCTCCCTCAGGAATAACGCCCTTTGAAAAGGCCTTCCATGACCTCCTCTTAACCGGTCTCGTTGAAATAGGTATGGACGTATCCAACCAGCCCAAGGGGAATTTGCAGCTCTCCTTTGATATTCAGGTGATAACTCACCATAATAAAATTCTCAGGACAGCAGCAGGAGTTTATAAGTCCCTGGCGCCAGGGTTCTTTGTACGCAGCAGCACTCCTTTTTATGGGCAGGGAAGAAGGACCGAAGAAGCAGAGATGTACGTACAGAGTGCAGAACTGAATGCCGAAGCCGGAGAATACACCATTGAGCTGCCGAAAAATGAGATAATGGTGACGTCATCACTGATGTTTGACAACAAGTATATTATGAGAAATTCCGCTGTTTATTATATAAACGATCCTGAATGGTCACATTATGTAATGAAGTCGAAATACCGGGACCCAGCCGTCGCCGAATATAAGCTTGTAGATGAATAAAATGAAAGGTCAAAAACAGGAAGGACATTGGTATGAAAAGGTTTTATCAGTTTGCTTTTGGCATCATAACAGCGTTTATTTTCACGCTTTCTTCAGGATGCACCGCCAACGACAGGTATGGCGCCAATTCAGGGGCCGATTCGGTATATATGACGCCGATCCGGTGGCAGCCCATTCCCGTTGTCGTCAAAGGGTCTTTTCATCGCAGGCCGGGATATACCCTGGTTGAGCTCGTACCTGTTCAGCCCAACCCTTCCGATAGCAGAGTACGTCCCTATTCTAAGGATCAAGTCAGGATGGATAGGGATAAGCCTCCGGAATTGGACTATGGTGGCGGCGCCGGTGCTGGTGGTGGCGGCGCCGGTGCTGGTGGTGGCGGCGCCGGTGGTGGNGGCGCCGGTGCTGGTGGTGGCGGCGGTGGTTAAGGACTTGAGATGGCCGTTTCAGTGAAAACTGTGTGACAATTTCCAATTTCAATAATGGGGCATAAAATGAAAATTACAAAGCTCAGGGTGTTGATAGCGCTTCTGGCTGCCATTTTCCTGACAGGCGAGGCAATTTCTGCCGCAGAGAGCATAACCACGAAAGACTATTGGGTTTTACGAGATGGATATCGTGAGGTTTTCACCAACGACGCAACAGTTACCGTCTCATACGGGAGCTATGAACCCTACTTTTCTGGGGATGGATTCTTTATAAACTATCCGGGGCCAGGGAGTCAGGCGCTGAAATATGATGAAGATGGGAACCTGATCTATTATTGGGCCGAGTATGGCCCTGATTGGGCCTATGTTCCAGACAGCCCTCAAAAATTTCTCCCAAATGTCATGGAAATAGGCCAAAGCTATACCAGCGAGTGGTTGAGAAAAGAGTATAGCAATGGCTTTTTTCAGGGTTCGGGAAGCGATAGTTTTTCATTCACCATGAGCGGACCCCACACCACCACTGTAGAGGCAGGGACGTTTACCACCTATATCCTGTATGCTTTCGACAACTGGAGTACCAGCTACGGAGAAAGCGGAACATCCACCCGCATCTACTATCTCGCAAAAGGAGTGGGATGGGTCAAAATGATTATCGACGGTGAAACCTATGAGCTTTTGGGTTACAGTGACGGCCCCCCTGCAACGCCGAACTTAACATTAACCACTTCCGGAACCACAGTTTCCATGTCTTGGTCTGTTCCGATGAATGCAACCGGCTATACCCTCTTCTATGACCAGCATCCGTGGGACAGCGGCATCGAAAACATCGATATGGGGTCCCAGACAAGCGCCTCGTTTGAGCTTTGGGAGGGTGCGGCGTTTCGCGTGGCTATTCAGGCATATAACAGTTTTGGCAACAGCGACTACTCCAATATTGAGTATCTTGTTATCGGTTATTCCCTTTCTGTCGTTCCCTCAAGCCTCAGCTTTTCGGTCGGTAAAACAGTTTACTGCACTATTAATGGGGGTTCACGCCCGTACAGTGCCGGTTCAAGCGATACGTCGGTGGCAACGGTCTCCGTCAGCGGCAGCACACTTTCTGTTACAGGTGTTTCCGCAGGATCTGCCACCATAACTGTCAGTGACGGCGATTCCACCAGCGTGACCGTTTCCGTAACGGTGGCGCCTTTACTGAGTGTCAGCCCAACCAGTTTGTCTCTGTCTGTCGGCGCTACAAGCTCCTGCACCATCAGCGGGGGCATACTCCCGTACAGCGCCGACTCAAGCGATACGTCCGTGGCAACGGTCTCCGTTGGGCGCGACACGCTCTTCATTACGGGTGTTTCCGCAGGATCCACTACCATAACAGTCAGAGACAGCGCTTCCGGCAGTGTGACCGTTTCCGTAACGGTGGCGTCTTCGCTGAG
>BS_KBA_SWE02_21mDRAFT_10000142_pt1 | contig 24795 bp, 23 predicted proteins | sample BalSeasSWE02_21m_FD_9196 | JGI IMG/M metagenome (IMG submission 9196)
TTGACCGGTGAATCAGTCAAATCCATGACGATAGAGGAGTTGCGAGCGTTACCCTTAGTGCAACAGAAATTAGCTCACGCCCGTGAGCAATTGCAAATCTATGGACAAAAATTACAGGAAAGATATGGTCAGTTACGCTTACATTCCCATGCCGTGGTGGGAATTGGCTTTGAACGGTTTGTCTGGGAGAGTTGGGAAGGGGTGTAGGGTGCGTCCCACGCACCACTTTTCAAAACGTTGACTGAACTTCGCGGACCCACTGCCATTAAGTTAAGGAATTTAACGGCGTTGGGGTCCAAATCTTCAGCTTTGGCAACGCCGTCTCGCTTTGACCGGTTCCGTCCAAATCTGAAGATTTGGACTCCAATGCGCCTTAACTTAATCTTTAGCCGCATTACCATTAAGTTAAGCTAAAGTTACGGCGTTGGAGTCCACAGCTTCAGCTTTGGAAACGCCGTCTCACCTTGACTAATCTGGTCCAAATCTGAAGGTTTGGACTCCAACGCGGCTTAACTTAATGGCAGTGCGGCTAAAGCCTCTACTCCAACGTTTCTTAGGGTGGCTTCAGCGGTTTCACGTACTCAAATAGGTTTTGCACACAAGGTTTAGGTGTATGACGCTTCGCTTATACACCCTACCTTATCTGAAACGCGGAAACCCTAACTCGTTTCTATTTTCTCGGACCGATGCCGCCAAAATTCAACCACGACTGGGATTAAGGAGATAATGATAATACCCAAGATGACGATGGAAAAGTTACTTTTGACCCAGGGAATGTTACCGAAAAAGTAGCCCGCAAACAGGACAATTATCATCCATAATAAAGCACCAGTCACATTGTAGAGCAAAAATATTGGGTAATTCATTTTTCCAATTCCCGCCACAAATGGGGCAAAGGTCCGAATAATGGGAACGAAGCGAGCAATGATAATAGTTTTGCCGCCATGCTTTTCATAAAAGCGGTGAGTACGTTCTAAATGGGCTGGATTAAACCACTTGGAATCCTTTTTCTTGAACGCCTTAGGACCTACAAAATTACCAATCCAATAGTTAACCGTATCGCCTAAAATGGCCGCGGTGGTCAGCAAGATAAAAATCCAGGTAATATCTAAAGTACCATTGGCACTTAAGGCGCCAATGGCAAAGAGTAAGGAATCGCCAGGGAGAAAAGGGGTGACGACTAACCCAGTTTCACAAAAGATGATTAGAAATAGTACTAAGTAAGTCCAGGTACCATAGTCGTTCACTAACCATTGTAAATATTTATCCAAGTGGAGGATAATTTCAATCAATTGACCAATCAGTTCCATATTTTAGATTCCTAGTAAGATGGGTAGCATAAAGCATAACCCGTTTTAATGTTGAGTTGGAAAATGATGGGGGGTTACTTCGTGTCACCCATCCTACCTTGATTAAACCATTTCATGGCCTCATTGACATCTCGTGACACTCCTTCGCCGCGTAAATATAGTTGACCTAAATTACGTCGGGCAGGCCCATAATTTTGTTCTGCTGACTTTTTAACCCACTGCACTGCCAACTCTAAATCTTGGTCCCCACCTCTTCCCTGATAATACAATTCCGCTAAATTATTTTGTGCCTTCGCGTCGCCTTGGAGAGCGGCTTTATGGGCCCAATATCTAGCTTTAGCAAAATCTTGCAACACGCCTTTACCTTCATAATATAAACCACCTAAGGCATTTTGAGCTTTCGCATATCCCTGTTTCGCCGCTTGTTCAAACCAGATCGCGGCCTGAGCATAATCTGGCGCGACACCTTCTCCTTGCAAATACATCCAACCTAAATAATATTGCGCTTTGGCCTGACCTTGCGCCGCGGCCTGTTGAAACCATTTAGCCGCTTCCACGTTGTTCTCTTGATACCAAGAAAAAGCTAGAGTCAGTGGTGCGACCAGATTGCCAGTACCAGCCATTTTTTCCAACGCGGTGACATTCAACAAATCGTTCAAACTTCTAGGCAGAGCACTCAGTTCATTTTCGGTCAACCAGTCATTTTGAAATGGATTCACCTGGGAAGTAGGAGCGGTCCAGGTGACATTATTTTGGATATTATCAAACAAACGATTATATTTTAGTAGGACCTGAGTGCTGTCAGTGAGCACTATGCCTTGTTGCGTAAAATGAATCTGGTTACCTGTAATTTCAGCATATTGCACTTGCGATAACCCAATTCCAAAATAACCGCCTTCAATGTCATTATCACGTAAATGAATATGCTGCGAGGACCTGAGATTTAAGTTTAAGCCACTTTCTATGGTGGTACTCGCTGCGGCTTGGATGAGATGAAGTCCTGCAATTTCAATATATTGCGACTGCTTGACCGTAATCAAACTGTCACCAGGAGTACGAGTGATTAAACTGGCTTGGTCACCATAAATCAATAAATGCTGTCGTGCTTCCAATTTAATCGTTTCCGCATAGACCCCAGGGCATAACCAGACCACGCTGCCTGGGGTGGCTTCCTGAAGAGCGGTAGTGACTGTAGGATAGTGTGTTATTATACGGTTAGCCGAATACAACAGTACCTGATTGGGTTGACAATACGAAGTCATCAGAGGGGAGATGAATTGACGAAATTGTTGATAATTGTGCAACCATTCATCTTCTACCGTCTTGATGAAATCCGTATCGTAAGTTTCCAATAACCGAGACAACGCTTTCCACCATAGTTGAGCCGTGCCGTCAATGGTACGTCTTAACCAAAAAGTAGCTGCCGTGAGCACTTCTTGAGTGTCATAATTTTTGGCTGTAATCATCGATTGAAAGATGTGTTCATACTTATTGCTATAACAACAAATTGGTAACGTTGGCGAGGAGAGGGAAGTACCAGTTAAATATAATTGTTGCTCCTGGGCGAGATAATCTGGGTTATCTTGCCAAAATTTATACACTTCATAAAAGGTCCTGGCTAATGGTCGCACATATTGATTATAATACGGTTGTGTCAATTCTTTAAATGCCGGCTCGGTGGCGGCAGGAATCGAATTATCCATTAACCATTGTACAAAAGCCGGGTTATAATAACCAAAACCGTCCAGTGCCTGTAAATTCAGTTGTAGGTCGGTATGAGGACCTTGAGTAAACACGGGTAAGGCGGCTAATTGAGAAAGTTTGGCGTAATCGAGCACGGTTTGCAGGTGACAATAAAAGCCACGGAGTCCATGCTCCGGAATTGCCGTTAAGGTGATGGTACAAGCCTCGTGGTCAACGTTGACGGCAAATAATTCTGGAAGTTGTTGCCAAATTTTTTTAAACCATTGATTGGCACCAATTTTTTTGGTAGCCGTGTTAAGTGACTCCCTACCAACTATTTTTTGTGCCACTTGTTTCAGTTCTTCCCCGACCCGCTCTTTCACCGTCAGTTGATACACCCCAGCACTGATGTAGTCTTGCAATTCTTGGCGGACTAGGACCAATTTATCATTGAGAAATTGATAATAATCAGTACCATAATTGACTTGACTGCCTTTCCATGAGGAGATGATTTGCCGATTCTCTCTATCTATTTTAGGCGCAATCAGAGATTTCAATTCAGTCTGCTCGATGAACAGACCCACTTGGGGATTAAATAACCAAAAACGATAGCGCTGGTTATCCTCCAACTTATCGATTGAGTTAACTCGTTTGGAGTCGGTTTTCGAATCTGAAATGACGATACGCAGGTCTTGATAGCCATCAAAGTTAACATCCTCGATTTGATAAATCGGGGAGTGGTCACTGATGATTTTAGTTTGAACTTCTAAGTCAGGAATGATTTGAAGCAAACTTAAATTTGACTTTAAATTTGACAACTTTTTTAAAGTTGTCAAATTTGCGGCGGTTTTATAAACATTGAGACCTTTGACCGTAGCTATCTTATTCTTAACGCTACCGATCCATTCCAGAGTAAACTCCGGCAAATCCGCTTGCAGTTTGACTGNTTGCGACCATAANACGNTGCCATTGACNNTNCCTGAGANTACCGGTGTGGTGGTGCCACTGGCATCGTATAAACGGAANGAATTTTCACTAAATTCATTGCTATCAATTTCGAAGTTTAGGGAATCGGTCACCTTTTTAAAGTAGTCATTTTTATTCTGTTTGACCTCGTTGTAGGTGAAAAATATATTGTTCGAGTGCTCTATATCTAAAATGCCATTTTTGTTGGCACCAGAGTTATCATTATTGGCTACCAACATGTCAGTGATAGTGATTTCTTGTGAATTTTTCACATAAAACACACCTTCGCTATTATTGATCGCTTTTCCTCCTTTGAGGACGACCTTGTGCGCACGATCCAGTTGCACGGCAAAAGTACCAGAGCCATTGAAAATAGAATCTACCAACTGAATATCTTTAACATTCAGTAAATTAACGACGGCACCTTCACAGGCACCGGGTCTAACTTCGTGGGTCCATTCGATATTTTTAAGTATAATATTTTCAGAATTTTCCACTGTCAAGACGGCAACCCAACCTTGTTTGGTTTTGATCCGAACGTTATCTTCTCCAATTAGTTGCAAAGATTTTTTATCTTTTATTAGCAAGGCGGTTTTATTTGTGGTTGATTCAACGAGGTCATAATCTCCTGCTTTGAGGATAATGTAATCGCCAGGGTTGGCTTGATTAATCACTGATTGCAATAGATTCGGCTTATTAGGTTGCAGGTAACGCACTTTGTTACTGGCCACACAGCGGTCATCTAATTCTAGTTCTCCTTCCTGACAAGCCGCTAAGAGAGATTGGCCGTTGCTGAAAAGTATAAAAGAGGCAATAATGAGAATAGTGGGATAGTTGTGCATAGCATGAAATGGAGGAGAACCTGATTTGCCCAATCTCGGAAATTTAGCAAATCTAATCTAAATAGTTTTCTAATAAATGTGTGGCATTGGTCGGTCTACGTACCATTTAGGTACAGTACAGTCTTTTAAACTACCTTAACTTAGGTGAAACTTGATCTTCAATAATTTACGGCCAAGCAGAAAGGATATAAGGCTCATTGGCTGTGGCTGTGGCCGTCACGTTAGCACCGAGTTCAAAAAACTTGGGAAGAGGCATGGCAACTCTCAATTTTATCTACCGAATTTTGGATGTTTGAGTGTCTGATTGTTCTATTGCTACTAACAGAATAACATGCACTTTATTCTCTTGGTTATAAACCAACTGGGGATCCCCCCCGTTGGTTTTTTAGTAACTCACCTTACGCACGGTTAACTCAACCACCCCCAACCCCTCCTTGTTAAGGAGGAGGGGAGTACGCACTACCGGCACCGCCAGGATACCCCCCTCCTTACCAAGGGTGGTGCGTAAGGTGAGTGATAAATTATTATAGTAATATCCTTATCTAGTTGTCCCATAATAAGTTTGGCCAACCGCAGGGATAACACCCCTTCGAGGGGTGTTATCCCTCAGATTTAAGTACCACAGTAGGTGAATATTACTATATCTCACCTTACGCACCATCACCCCTAGCCTTGGTAAGGCCGGGAATAGCCACCGCCATTCAGGTAGTGCTTACTCCCCTCCTTACCAAGGAGGGGTAGGGGGTGGTTGAGTTAACCGTGCGTAAGATGAGTTATTCACTACTTAAGTACTGAAGCAGAAATTTTCTCCTATTTTCTTTCGCCCCTCGCCCTCTGGGAGAGGGGGTGAGGGAAAATACCGCCGAATTTATGCTTCACTACTTAACTCTAAACTCCGCCTGCAATCTTCTTCGTAATGACCCATTGTTGGGTAATGGACAACACGTTATTGACTAGCCAGTATAAAACTAAGCCGGAGGGAAAGAAGGCAAAAAATACAGTAAAGACAATCGGTAAAATCATCATGACTTTCTGTTGTACGGGGTCAATCGGGGCCGGGTTAAGATGATGTTGAATTAGCATCGTCACCCCCATGACCAGCGGTAACACAAAATAAGGATCGGGGGTGGAGAGGTCTTGCCACCACCAGATAAATGAAGCCTGCCGTAATTCNACGCTTTCCAATAAGACCCAATACAACGAAATGAATACCGGAATTTGGATTAAAATGGGTAAACAACCGCCTAACGGATTGATTTTTTCCTTTTTATACAACTCCATCATGGCTTGATTTAAGCGGGCTTTGTCTTCACCATAACGCTCTTTTAAAGAGACTAAGCGTGGATGTAAGCGGCGCATATTGGCCATCGATTTATAACTGGTAGCCGAGAGATGGAAAAAGGCTAACTTAATGATAATAGTTAAGATAATAATCGACCAGCCCCAGTTTTTTACGAGGCCATGAATCGCTTCCAACAGCCAAAACAGTGGTTGCGCAATAAACCACAGCCAGCCATAGTCAACCGTCAGGTCCAGGCCCGGGGACAAAGCGGATAACACATGCTGTGATTTGGGGCCCGCATAAAATTTTAGTGAAAATGAATGCTGGGTGCCAGGGGCCACAGTTTGTGGTGGCCCATATAGTCCTAAGACATAACGAGACCCATCTAATGCTTTGGTGTAATAGTTATAAACTTGCTCTGGCTCAGGGACCCAAGCACCGACAAAATAATGTTGAATCATCGCGATCCAACCATTGGCCCAGCCAGGACGATTCTCCTTCATTAAGCTGTCTTCGCGGATGTGCTTAAAAGTGATTTTTTCATAACGTTTACTGGGACTAGAAATCGCCCCTCCCGTATAAGTACTAACAAAACGAGATTGTCCGAGATCAGTTTCCGAACGTTGGAATTGTCCATAAACTTGACCTTGCCAAGGTTGAGTCGAGGCGTTAGTGACCAAGTATTTCAAGTCAATAATATAGCTGTGACGATGAAACGTATAAATTTTGGTCACTTTAAGACCTTTGTCATTTTGCCAATAGAGTTTAACTTCTAAACTATCTGCCTGGTCCGTTAAACGATAATGGGTTTGCTCACTTTGATAGACCGTTTGATGCGTAGGCGCATTATCAGCCGGCAATAAACCAGATTGCGCCACAAATAAATTCGGCAATTCATCATTCAGTAAGCGAAAGGATTGTGTTGGTGTTTCTACCTTAAGGGGATAGGCGACCAAATCGATGCGCCGAATATCGCCACCGTAGGTATCTAATTCTAATTTGAAAACATCAGTTTCCACTTGTAATGGCGTGGCAATCGATAACACTTTCTGATAACTTAGAGGAGCCTCAATGACACCAGAGGCCGGATTGGTTTTCTCCAAAGTACTAGGCAATTCACTAGGACCGGCGGTGGTGGTCGAAGGGGTAGCCGTTTCTGATGTGGCCGGACTGGGGCTACTAGAATGAGTTTTAGGAGGTGTGGCCGTACTCGATTTTGGCCCGTAATCTTGTTGCCACGCTTGATACATTAACAACAAAATGAAAAACAATGCCATTATCAAAATCAATCGAAAATTATCCATGATGATCTATTTTCCTTCGCTACAAATAGGTTTATCAGACCGGCCGTGATCTACTTCTTCGGTAGATCGAAACTCGGTGGGTCGAAATTCAGGTTGTCGTATGGGGACCGGGTCAAACCCGCCTGGGTGCCACGGATGACAACGGAGTAATCGTTTAATACTTAACCATAAACCAGAGCTTACCCCATGCTCTCCAATCGCAACTTGGGCGTATTCTGAACAACTGGGATAAAATCGGCAATGTTGGCCTAGCCAGGGACTAATGAGCAGTCGGTAACCGCCGATGAGTAGAATCAAAATTTTTTGCATCGTCGCACAATTTGTTGCCAATGTATGGCCAAGGAATGATATAAAGCCTGATTGTTGATAGTATCTACTCCACTCTTTGCCAATACCACGCAATCCAAACCTGCTAAAAGGTGTTGATGCTGTCTAAAACTTTCACGAATTAAACGTTTGAGACGATTTCTGGAAACCGCTGCTTTAACCTTTTTTTTGGCGATAGCCAACCCTAGCCGTGCTTTGGGCAAGTGATTCACTCGTGCTAACACGGTTAGATAGTTATCGCTAAATTTATTAGGTTGATCAAATACATTCTTAAAATCAGTCGGTTTTAGCAAGCGTTGTGAGCGCGTGAATTGGCAGGAGTTGTTTTTCATTCCGGGATTAAGCCGTGAGACGTAAACGTCCTTTGGCCCGACGTGCGCTAATAACTGCTCGTCCACCCTTGGTTTTCATTCGAGCGCGAAAGCCATGACGACGTTTACGTACTAAATTACTTGGTTGGAAAGTTCTTTTCATAATGATTCATTTTCTCAATCTATGTCATCAAAGGAATTATATCAAATTGGTCATTATATATGTTCAGTTAGGCGGCTGTCAAGAAAATACTGTTTAATTACCTAATTTATTATTTTCTCCATTTAAATTAATATGTTAAATCTATAATTAGCCTGGTCGATGGCACTATTTTTAAAAAGTTGTCAAATCTTTTTATTTGATTATATTCATATAATTAACTCAATCGTGTAAAATGATTTTAGCAACAAATGTTGGTTTATAAATCAGCTATTTTAAATAAGTATTTCAGAATAACAAGTGTCAAACCAAACTTTCTAAACTTTGCTAATCCGTCAAACTGAAAATTGACCGTCATCGTCATTTTGTTAACTCAGCTTACGCACTGGACCGCTATCAGGCAGGTTTTGACGTTGGGGTCCGGAATTTATTCCGTCTTTAGACTCGCACGGAATAAATTCCGGACTCCAACTGCTGGCGGGTTTGACCTTTAGCGTAAGGTGAGTCATCATATCCATAATGATAAACACTAAATTACACTAGAAAAACAGGTATTTTATGAAAAATCTAAAATATTTTCCCTTATTTGCTTTTCTATTTGGACTATTATCCACGGCCTTTGCAGGACAACTGTCATCGCCCCAATTGTTATCACCCACGCTTGGGACGACGTTATCCGCCAATGCCCAACCCAAATTTGATTGGTCCGAGGTGTCATTGGCGGATACTTACCGCTTGGAAAGATTGAGAGCATTTGATACTATTACCACTACAACACCACCATCTATCAAGCAAATATGTTAGAACAATACCCCGACATAATGACCACAGAACAAGTTGCTGAATATCTTCAACTCACCATTGAAGAGGTTGAGGAACTATTGTCTTCTGGAGAAATACCTGCCAAAAAAATAGGTAAACGTTGGCGCATCTCCAAAATCGCACTGATAACTTTTCTAGGTGCAGACTCCCAACTTCAACCTACTATTCCCAAACCGGTAGCCGAACTTATTGGGCCAAGTGTAAATAAAACTCTTTCATTACCTCAACCCATCGCGGCATCGATTCAAGCGCAACCCTCGGCCCAATTACTTGAAAATGAAACAGTCATCAAGATTACTGCTACCTTTAATGCCCAAGTGCAAACAGCAAAAATGAAGATAAGGGAACCAGATTTTGTTTGTCCCCAAGACCTAGATTTAACCTCTCAAAATCTTTGGAGTGCCGCCAAACAGAGTTACGAAAATGCCAAACGAGTTAACCATTTAGGTTCTCAGTCTGATAGAACTCAACCGTTGTTCTTGAAATTTAACCAGTTACATGACCTCAATCCTCTCAATCCTCAAGTTAAGCGGCACCTTGCATATTTCAACTATTTGAAGAATAATAAAAAGGTGGCCTTGCAACTTTATAAAGAGGCCGCTTGGCTTTCCAAGCAAGCAGAAGATTGGTTTAGTGTGGCGGCGTTAGCTGTGAAAGACCAGCGTGAATTGGCCTGTTATTCATTGGAACAAGCTTTCCTTTCGGTATCTCCAGAACCAAGTCAAACCGCCTGGTATTTATATATTCAGTTAGTGCATGAGTTTCAAAACTATCATGCAATTACCAAGTTAGTTAAAATGTCAAACAGGGGATTCTCTCTAAATGAACTGAAATTCATCTTAAAGACAGGTATCTATTTGTTGAAAAAGTCCGGCAAAGAAGCATTGGCAATTAACTTTGTACCGAGATTATCGGAAGACAAGTCGTTGATAACTTCTGTGAGAGAAGTTTTTAAAAACTTCCCAGCAGAACCCGCAAAGTCTTTAAAATCTCTTTCTTTGGAATTGGACTCTGAGTCGAAGAAATTTTTAGAAAAAACCTCGACTGCCCTCTCTCCTCCTTCAGAATCGAAGAAATCTCAGCAAAGTGGTAAAATCCACAACGACCTTCCCGAACCTGGAGACAATGTCTTGAGTATGGATCGAAGTAAAGGTACTTCTATCACTCTTGATGAAGAAGAACAGTTTAAATCCGCACAAAAATATGCTGACAATGGTGAGTATAACCAGGCCATTGCCCTGATGAGAAAAGTCTTGGCGATTAATCCGGACAACAGTTTGGCACAGGAGTACCGTAAAAAGTGGCGCGAAGAGGCTAGGTTTACAGGCTTACCTATCGGTTCCAATCCTTATGCCCGCGCCAAACAAGCCGAAGTGATAGAAAAGAATTTAGAAGAAGCGGTCTCTTTGTATAAAGAAGCTATTGACTCCAACGATAATCTGGACAGTGCAGTTAAAGACCTCGCCACGCTTTTGGCCAACCGGTTGGGTCGTACAGGGGAAGCTATTGAAATTTTGCAACGACATCGCAGTAAAGTCGGAAAACCGGAACCTATCGATAATTTGCTGTCAATGATGTATGAAAAAATAGGTCAACCCGCGAAAGTTATTAAGGTAACCAAATCCACAGGTAAGTCTGAACAAATAGATGAAACTATTACACCCTCTGACAGTTTGTCCAGTGGGATTAGTCAATTTGCCCAATTTTTTTTAGAACGTTGTGAATTTCGCAATATTCCACCAGAACGAGTTGTAGAAGTAGATGGAAAAAAGAAATACATAGGTTCCGCAAGAGATATTAAGTATGACCTGGAACAATTGGAAAATTTCGCCAAAGAGGTAAGAACGCGACGACCTCGTGAACGTGCTGAAATTCTCCTAACTGCGGCCAAAATAATAGAAGATAGGGAAGATACGGATAAATTCTTTCAGTATCTATTCCGTAGCTTCACTTCCAGAGGTGATTTCGCAGTCAGACAACACCTTGATGTTGCTTGTGATTTATACTGTGAAGCCTTAGCTTTGCACGAAGGAGTTGATGAAAACAAAGGAGAGGAAAAAGACGTTGCCAATGCTATCGTTAGACTGTTGTTCTCTACCCTGGGGCAACCTTCTGTTCCTCTTGACCCTAACAATATGCCTAGTGTTGAAGAAGCCATCGAAACGGTTTTCCAAAAGCATCCTCAACCTAATAAAGTATTTGACATCATTGGCTATGCCATTGTTAATAGCCATTACCTGGCCAAACGTGTATTACCATGTTTATTCCAGAAGCCAACTCTACAAGCCATCGCTTTGGACTATCTGAAAGACCAAAAAATCTCGGTTGCTATAAATTTTAGCTTAGAAGAGCTTGTCTCGTTTTTGGGGAAAAGTCTAAGAGGTAAAAAATTGAAGGAACAGGAAGTCATAACCAATGAATTTCGATTCTTACGGACCATTCAATTAACACTAACACCGACCTCCCTTGAAGATGGAATTAAACGTATAAAAACGTTTATTGACTCGCCGTTTCTCCCGCTAGATCAAGAACGTCTTAACTCTCTTCAACAAAAAATTTTCGACACCGCGTTGGAGTTATGCAAACAAGATACGTTTGAAGAACAAGAACGTCTCTGTATCCAACTTGATGGGCATTGCCAACAACTACTGGGAGAAATGGAGGAAAGTCCGACGCGCTTGTCCATTGAGGAAATTTATCCACTGGTAGAAAATTTCAGAGATGCGGTCAAAACTCGTCTGGAGAAACTCTACCAAACCTCAACTCCTCAGTTGGAAATTCGTCTGGCAGAAGAGATGGGTTCTTATACGCCTCACGATCACCAAATTGAGGTACAAATTGTCATTAGTAACCGGAACGGATGTAGTCCCGCCGAATCTTTAGAGGTCCTGGTTCAGGAGGATAAGAACTTATTTTCTTTAGTGACGACAACTGGAATCCGGTTAGAGAGTTCTTTACGTGGTGGTGATAGACGGCCAATTATTATTCCGTTAAAAGTTTCCGAAACTGCCATCGAGGCACAAACATTTTCTCTCCCACTTTATATTAGATATTCCACTCGTTCGGGAGAAACGACTCAAACTGAGATTGAAAATTTGTCTATTCGCCTGTACTCCGCAGATGAGTTTGAAGAAATTGATAATCCTTATGCTGCCTACGCAGAAGGTGGAATTGTGGTTAGTCGAGACATGTTTTACGGTCGAGATGAGCTTATAGAAAATATTGCCAAAGCACTACAAAAATCTACAGAACAAAGTAAATGTGTGGTGATTTTTGGACAAAAGCGGGCTGGAAAATCATCCACGCTTGAACACTTAAAGCGTACCTTGCAAACTCGACCAGAGAACTTAGTGTTAAACATAGGCAATATCGGTTCAATTATCGGTGAAGAACCGTCAACCCCTTTTGTGCATCAAATCTTGTGGGGCATTTTGAGTAAATTGCGAGATGCTATAGAAGACAAGATAGCGGAAAACGATTTTCCTGTCATTGAAAAACTACCATTTCCTAAAGACATTGAGTTCTATCAACATCCCACACCGATTGGTTACTTCAGTGAGTTATTTAACAACTATAAACGAGCATTTCAAAAACGAGACCGCTGGCGTGAGGTAAGGATTGTCTTGCTTATAGATGAGTTCTCCTATATTTATGATCAAATTGTAAAGGGAAAAATTCCAGAGACTTTCATGAAGAATTGGAAAGCGTTACTACAAGCAAATTACTTTCATGCGGTTTTAGTGGGTCAAGATGTCATGACCAAGTTTAAACTCCGGTTTCCTAACGAATTTGGCACGACTCAAGACGAACGAGTGAGTTACTTGAGAGAAGAGGATGCCCAGCGTTTAATTGATGAACCGATTAGAATCGGGGGACGCCAAGGTCAAAGCCGCTATGTGGAACGCGCCATTGACCGAATTGTCGAGTTGACCGCCGGGAGTCCTTTCTACATTCAAATTTTTTGTAACCGCCTCGTCGAATACATGAATCAGAAGCGGTCTAAATTTGTCTCAGATGCTGATGTGGAACGCATCAAAAATGACCTCATTCGCGGCGTCAATGCGTTAAGTCTGGATAAATTTGATAACTTAGTTAACTCTGGAGACACTTCTGCGGAAGCGCTGAAGGATGAGGATGTTCTCAAAGTGCTTACTGAAGTGGCTAAAAATAGTAGTCCAAAAAGTTTTTGTAGTCGCACTAATATTAACGGCGATATGACAGTGCCAGTGGATGACATCTTGGATGATTTAGTCAAACGAGACGTGTTGGAACGGCGCAATGAGACGTATCGTATCCGGGTGGATTGGTTTCGAGAGTGGTTAGTTGCACACCAATGAGGAAAAACAAAGTATGAGAAACAAAAATGAAAATCCTTTTGCTGGTTATGGTCCTATTGTTAGTGGTGACCGTTTTATCGGACGGCAAAAAGATTTTAAAGTGATTGACAGTCGCGTTCTTCGCCCCCGTGACCCAGGTAATCTCGCCATTGTTGGCGAACCTCGCATCGGCAAAAGCAGTTTGGTCTGGAAAGCCGTGATGGACCGTCGTGAGGAATTGGTGGAGAAACGCCTGCTACCGATTTGGCTGAATCTGGCCAGTTTTGATAAGTCGCCGATGTTTTTCCGGGCGTTGGTCACGGAATGTTATGATAAATTGGAAGAACTGCAATGGGTGACCAAACCGATTGAATTGGCTAAACAACGCACTTTGGAGGACCACTTATCCTGGGGAGAAGGTTACGGAAGAATTCAACGTTTTTTTGAGAAAGTTCGACAATCTGGGGTTCGAGTGCTGTTTATCTTAGATGAATTTGACCATGCCCGAATTTTGTTTAAGAATGACAGTTCTGGGTTTCAAGGACTACGCGAGTTATCTTATCGTCCTGAATGGCGAGTCACTTTCATCATTACTTCACGTCGCACCATCAAACATATTGAAGCCCAAACGGGGGCGATTTCCACCCTTGACGGTATTTTTCATAAACACTATCTGGGGATGTTTGAAGCAACAGATATGGACAGTTATTTTAAACGCCTATCTGCCACCCATTTTCCGGTGGATGAGGTTTCGCGTACCCAAATAGAAGACCACGCTGGTGGTTATCCCTTTCTGCTAGAAATGTTAGGTTTTGAGTTGGTTGAAAGGTTTTATGAATCTCAGGAAGTCAATGTGGAACAAACGGTGAAGCGATTGGAACGTTCGTTTCTGGACCACTATGACCGTTTGGTCGAATTGATGGAAGAAGAGGGGCGTTTCAAAAAGTTACTCCAAATCTTGTTTGGTCCGGTGATTGACGTGAAAGAAGCGGAAGTGGAAGATTTTTTGCGGTATGGTTTAATTAAACCCTCGCAAGATGGTTATCAGGCATTCTCCAACCACTTCCAAACTTATCTGAAGTTAATTGAAAGAAGTGTCGATTTGTGGCCACTGTGGCGAGACACTGAAGTAGGGCTACGCCGTTTGATTACTGAAAAAATGTTAGCGAAGTACGGTGAAAACTGGATGATCGATTTAGTAACAAATAATCCTTCCCTGAAAAAAATCTTCGACGAGTGTAGAAAAAAGCAGAAGAAGGAAAAACATTTATTTGGTAGTCGTGCCTCCCACAATTTGTTGGATTTTACTAATCCAATGGATTTGTTCACCATTATAAATAAGGAATGGGAAGATACTTTCAAGGCCATTTTAGGACATGAGAAAACATATTGGACCCAATGTTCACAATTTTTAGTTAAAATTAGGAATCCGATGGCCCACAGTCGTTCTCAAGTGCTTTACGAACATGACTGGCAAATTGCAGAGGGATATTGCAAGGAGATTTTAAGTATTTTGCAAGAAGTTGCCAAAGTTTTGTAGAGTCATCTATCGGTACGCAGAGTTCTCAGAAAGGTATTGGACGCCACAAAAGTCAGTCCAACCAACATCTACCTCAACGGAGGATTAAATGTTATCTATTCCTAATGAACTTGAATTATTCGACTTTTTTGAAACCACCCCTCTGGAAAGAACACCAGAAGAGGGATTTTGCTGCTACTAAGTGTCTGATAACAGAGGTATCACTTTAGTTATCTCTTTCAGTGGCATCGAAGGTTATTTTCAAGTTCGCCTGAAAAACCAGACCGAAGAGGTAGCACTCTTCAGTCAAGAAGGTGCCAAACGACTGGTATTGAGACAGGACACTTCTGGTAAATACTTGTATTGCGAGTTTGAGTTAGGTCTGGCCAAAACTAGCGCAAAAGTACCAGTGTTACCCAAAATCTCGGTGAAATGGAATACGCTGTTGAATTTTGGTAGGGTGCGTCCTACGCACCATTTGAGAGAGTTTACCGTGCCAAAATGGTGCGTAGGACGCACCCTACTGACTGAATAGTTGGACAGGGTAGGGGGTCACTGCCATTCAGTTAAGTCGATTCTCTCTTGCGGAGGAGGAGGGAGTACATACGAATTGACTCGCTGTGGTAGAGTTGTAGAGGTAATGGTACGAGGCGATTTGTCACATCGAGGACAACGAATTTAGAAATAAACGAATGGGTCAAGGTGAGTCAATTCGTTTATTTCTAAATTCGTTGTCCTCAATGATAACTGCTTTTGCCAATTTCAAGTTAACCGAGGCTGAATAATTGAACGCGGATTTCTCAAACCCTCAACCACTAAAAAATCAATGCCACAAGGCCATCAAATTGCTAGACCAGTACGAACGTCTGATGAAAAAGTATGGCAAAGAAATTCCTCCTACAACCCTTAAAAGATTACAATCTTTGGGAGAAAATATCACCGGTGCTGACCTCCCCGGTACGTTACAATCTGAATTTCCAGGCGAGTTCCATGGCCTCACTTTAAGGGAGATACGAAAACTATGTGGCAAGTCACCACCACACCTGTAATCACTAAACGTAGTTATTTACCCCGGCCAGAAAATAGCGTATTAAATAAACTCATCACTACTTTCCGGTCCCCTGACCCCGAAACAAACCAATATTCTGCTAACATTGGCATTTATTTTGAGGAAATCGCTTTCCAAATTTTGGCCCAAGGGTCGACAGGATTAGATTTTCTCATGGAGGAATTGACTCAGGCTGATTTTGTAAGGCTCCGGGGGATTTTGGCCGCCCTCGGCAGGGCCGCTTTGCCGTCCTTCCAGTTGCGCGAATTATTCCGCCAGTATTTAAAGGACCAACGAGTGCTGATTGTGGCCGAAGCCATCGACGGGCTAACTCACTTGAAAGATAAAGAAGCGTCTCCCCAAGTGTTACCCTTCTTATCTCATTCTTCTCCCTATCTCCGGGGAAGTGTGTTACGCTATCTGAGTCGCTTGTACGGTGTAGAAGCCAAAGACACTTTGATAAAATCTTTGGACGATCCTCATTACCTGGTGCGTGAAAATGCCGTCGACGAATTGGCTGATTTAGGGATAACGGAGGCGATACCACACCTCAGACCGTTATTACAAGATGTTTCCGCGGAGGTCAGACAAGCGGCGGAAACGGCTCTTGAGGAACTTCAAGAACTGGCTTGAGAGGGTTAAACCTGACAGGTCTCGCAGACCTGTCAGGTTTAAGGTAGAGAGAGTTCACCATGCCAAAGTGGTGCGTAGGACGCACCCTACTAACTAAATAGCTAAAAACGTGGTTGGCGAGATACGTTGCGAGTGCTAAATCATCAGCGTTCGCCCTATCTTGACCCGAATAAAGATACCTGGACGACACTTGGGTATCTATCGTCACGGCTTGCAAAATGCTACCGTAGATGAAAATAAAATTGAGACGGTCTGGCAACAGGGTTATCTGGAATGAGTAGGACTGGGGCAGTCAAGCCACCATGTTTCTTGAAAAATGTTTAGGATTTACGCAACACAGCTTTCCTAAACTTAAAGCTGGAAAAACCATGGTGTAAGTCCTGATGTCAACATTAATAAACCTTTGGTAACACACGACTATGAAAAAAGCTAAAAAAATCCGCAGTTATTCCGATTACACCCTGGATGCCTTACGGGAGATTTGTGGAATTGACAATACCCACCAAGACCTGGCACTGTTTCAAGCACCGGTGCCACCAAGTGAATTACTGGAACAGTTGTTACGAAGAAATAAAACGCTACCTCTCAATTCAGAAAAAGCCCGTTCTGAATTACTTATCACCCCGGTGTTAGTGGAATGGATAAGTCGCAACCCCAAAAAATTGCAATACTTTTCTGGCAATACGTTTGATGTGGTCCCGGAAAAAGCATTGAAAGGCCGTTGCGACTTCTTGTTCACTAAACATTTTTCTTTAAATATTGTCGCCCCAGTGGTAGCTATGTTTGAAGCCAAAGATGACAATGTGGACCATTGGTACGGGCAGTGTGGCGCCGAAATGTATGCGGCGAGAGTTTTTAACGAGATGACAAATGAGCCTTACCGCATTATTTATGGCGCTGTCACCGATGGTCACGAATGGGTCTTCTTGCGGTTAGAAGAGAATATGTTACTCATTGATGAGGAACGTTATTATCTAAAAGATTTGCCCAGTTTATTGGGCGCGTTGCAAACTATTATTGACTTTTATGAATAATCTTCTTGACTACAATGCAATAATTATCTTATGAACACAACCAACCAAATTTCTCCAAACTCGTTAGCTATAGCCATTAGCCTGGCCCTGACCACCACTCCCAGTCAAGCTATTGTCTATACTTATGACAACCTCCAACGTCTGACTGGGGCGCAATACACTTCGGGCCAATTACTCACTTATCAATATGACCCCGCAGGTAATCTCTTAAACATTAATAATCGGCGGTCTGCTTATCATCTTGTTATTGGGTCTGACGACAATCAGGTCGTTATTCGTTACCCACCGCCGCTATTTTGTTCCGCAATGACTTCGAAAGGATTCCAAATGTCATAGCCCAGTGCGTGGAAGAGGCGCAACACCATAACTTGACGAGTTTGGGCTTCGTTCAAGCCCGTCTTTTCCCAACGGGCTAGATTTGCTACGATGTCGCTGATGATATGTTTTAGGTTCATGGTTCTTAATTGGTTATTTCAGAAGTAAAATTTGTCGAGTGGTTTCGGGAATGGGGCGAAGCGGAATTCCTGAAACAGGTATGTTAAATTACGGTGACTTTACCAAGTAACCTTTCTCCATAGCATCGTGTATCAAGACTTCTGCTGTTTGCCACAATTTACTAGAACCATTAGCAATGCGATCGCGGTTACGGGCATACACTTGAGCGCTGGTGATACCATGTTCCTGCCAAGATAACCCTTGGGTGTAATAATTGTGGAGTAGCGGTATTAACCGATCCACGGCGGCGGCAAAGCGTGCATCGGGCGTGGTACATGCTTCAAACTCTTCCCATAATTCTCGAAACTCGCTCGCTTGGTCGACGGGTAACAAACCAAAAATCCGCGTGGCAGCCTGTTGTTCTTGTTGAACTTTGACCGCTTCATCGTAAGTATCGTAAATATAAACGTCTCCCGCATCAATTTCTACAATATCGTGAATGAGGGCCATTTTCATGACGCGCCATAGATTCACCGCTTCCTCCGCATATTCTGCCAATATCCAGGCCGTCATGGCTAAATGCCAACAATGTTCTGCGGAATTTTCCCGCCGTTTGCTGACCACCAAATGCGATTGCCGCAATATTTCTTTTAGTTTATCAATCTCCATGAGAAATTGAAATTGTTGAATCAAACGTTCAGACTCTTTTAGCATAATTTTATCTCCTTGGCGTTCTTGTGCAATAATTCTTATTGCACTCCAGAGGTTAGAGCGAGCGTCCGCGAACTCCAACATTGCGGCCATGAGGTTGTTGGACTTCACTACGCTTAGTCTAACCTACGCGGGCTTTGATAACCCATGATAACCCATTGATTTTTAATACCTCTATGGGTATCCATAAGTTTCCTAAGCCTTCAAGGTTTAGGAAACTTTGACCTTTGATAACCCATGATAACCCATTGATTTTTAATACCTCCATGGGTATCCATAAGTTTCCTAAGTCTTGAAGGCTTAGGAAACTTTGACCTTTGATAACCCATGATAACCCGCTAAATTTTAATACCTCCATTGGCTTGGCGGGACTACCGATGGTTGTCATTTTAGTGTCAGTTTTTTTTCTCTACTGGTTAATTTATGTTAATCTGTTCAAACGCATTTGTCAGGACTTAAAAACTTGATAGTCGAGATATAATCATTTACGATTATTTTATCCCCTCATTAATCTTAAATCTTAAATTTTATGACAACCTCTTCAACTTCCAGACCACCAATTCTAATTATCATCGTCACTTGGAACAAAAAACAATACGTTTTAAACCTCTTAGCTTCACTGGCAACGCAAGATTATCCTACGGCAGCACTCGATGTGTTAGTGATAGACAATGCCAGTAATGACGGGACGGCGGCAGCCATTCAAACGCAATTTCCTCACGTTAAACTCTTATGTAACCAGGAGAATTTAGGCGGTACCGGTGGGTTCAATACCGGTTTGCAATGGGCTTTTGAGCAACCGACAGGCCGTTATCGCTATTTGTGGCTACTAGATAATGATGTATTAGTCCATCATCAAGCCTTGTCCGAATTAGTCGCGTTACTGGAAGCCAAACCAGATGCAGCGATAGCGGGTTCTACTATGTTACAATTGGATTATCCTTGGCGCATCAATGAAATGGGGGCGTTTCTTGATCAAGATTGGGGACATCTCATTTTATATCGTCACTTAGAGCCAATCCTGTCGTGGCAAGGTCTTCCCGTGTCAGATCTCCTCCAAATGGATCCTGATTTGAGTAAACGGTTAATGCACTGTCGTCCATTTATGGACGTGGATTATGTTGCCGCGGCTTCTTTATTAATTCGAGCCGAAGTGGCAAAACAGGCCGGTCTGTGGCGCGATTATTTTATTCACTATGACGATGTCGAATGGTGTTGGCGGCTCAACCAGATGGGATACCGCGTGTTAGTTTCGGCTAAATCATTGATTTGGCATTTATCGGCGGCGGCGAAAGTGCCTACTTGGGTATTATATTATGATAATCGTAACATTTTAGATTTGCTAAAAACGCACGGCGCTTCCCCCGCCATTTTGAAACAAATTATTCGCTATATTTTGAAAAAAGCTGTTTATTATCATTTGCTTGGCAAACCTGACTTGGCGCAACTACATGATTTGGCGATAGCCGATTTTCAAGCTGGCCGGTTTGGCAAACGAGAAATCCAGTTAGCCAGTCAGTACCAGGACAACACGAAGATTAGCCAGGTGCTCTTAGACCCGACTATCAAACGCATTTTGATTACTTTTTCGGTGAATATTCATGCCACGGGGATTCAAGAAGCGTTAGTACAAGCGCAGTTACAACGGCCGGAGTTACAAATCGATTGGATGCGTCATCCCGATGGCATCGAGATTTATCAAATCCCTCATCCTCATTTTATTGCGCCGGTGTCAACGTTTCGAATACCGCGTTGGTTAACTTACTGGCGAATGAGGAATTACTATGACCTTATTATCCAATCTGACTATCAGCCTATCATCGGTTTATGTTGGTTAAATGCCAAGCTATTGTTTATCAATGATGAGAGTTTTGGGCTCCGACCACCGCCACAATTACGTTCGGTTTGGCAAGCGGGAATGCGGTGGTTACGTAGTTTTCGTGGTGTGCGGTTGAGTTAAAACTATTTTTTGGAGGGGGCGTTATTAGGAGTCATAAGATACCCGTAAAACAGGGATTACCCCAACCAGGAGTACAAAGCGCAGCTTTGTAACAAAGCTTTGCTTTGTACTCCTGGTTGAAGTTTCGGTTGAAGTTTCGGTTGAAGTTTCGATTGAAGTTTCAGAATCGGTCCTGGCGGCATTACCACACGGTGCCTCACGACCATTAACTTAGTGTCAGTTACCAACCTGGACCATCTATTTATTGGTGGTCCCTTAAATACCCTTCAAAAAGTTCTCCAAAATTTCATATTGCTGTTGCGCTTCCTGATTTTCCGAACCTTCACCGGCTGCAATGGTCTCACAAGCTCTTGCCATACGTGTTTGCATAGCCGCATTCCAAGCAAGATTGTCAGTGGGTTTTAGTTGATCCGGGGGCGTAACACAAACGCTACTAGCGGCGGCCACAAAATGACTCGCTTGCCCTAACCAATCCACATCTTTGCCACACTGTGTAAAAGTCTCCACACTCGCCGATTTGGCCGCTTTATACACAGCGACTAACTCATCAGTATTCCGATTGAAATTGTTCGCCACTTCGATTACCTTTTTAACTCGGTAATCCTCACAAAGATGTAGCACATTTGCTACAAACAGCGAACCAACCATCCGTTGTTGTATCAAGGTGAGGAGGTTGAGAGAATTTTTAAATTCTCGGTCGGTGGTAATATGTGACATAACTTAGATTCTCCTATTAGTCAATGTAATGTTTGATTTAAAGTATTAACTCACCTTACGCACAACCACCCCCAACCCCTCCTTGGTAAGGAGGGGAGTACGCACTACCGGCACCGCCAGGATACCCCCCTCCTTGTCAAGGAGGGGTTGGGGGTGGTTGAGTTAACCGTGCGTAAGGTGAGGTATTAATAAAATTGTTAGTCTCGTCATTATTGGAGTCAAGTAGGGTGGACCACGCGGTTTACGTGACCCACCAAATCCCCTCAGTTCTCACTGCCGGCTCTAATCATCCTCTTCCTCAGATTCTCTTCCTCCGTCCCGACCTTGGACTGCTGACCGACCTTCGCCCGAATTGATACCTCTGGAACGCCAACGTCGTTTAGCGTCACCTCCTCCGTCCCGACCTTGACCTTCGCCCGAATTGATACCCTTGGAACGCCAACGTCGTTTAGCGTCATCTTCATCCGCGTTACGATGACATTCCGTACATTTCTCATAATCCTCAATCCCCTCTTCCAGATGCTTCTCACGAATTTCTGAGGGACTATGCTCATGGCACCCGTAGCAGGTATATTTACCATAGTCATTGTTTAGATGACAGTTGACACATTCCGTATCATGGTCAGAATCGAGTTGGAAATACTCATCATGATTGAACGTGGCAGGTTCCCATTCGGTTTGGGTATGACATTTGCCACAGTTGCCCATTAACCGCCGGTGCAAAGAGTCTTTCGGTTTATCATGGCAAGTTTCACAATGGTTTTGCGCCGCTGGAACCACCCACTCATGCTTGAATTTTGCCGGCTGCCACCGGGTTTGGCTATGACACTGGTCACAGTTAACCGCTAGCTGTTTATGCCAAGCATCCTTGGGGATTTGATGACAACCATCGCAATCTTTTTGCATAGTAGGAGTCAACAAGTTATGGGAAAAGTATTTAATCGCCCGATAGATTTTGACCCCGCGGTGGTCACTATGACAAGCGACACAGTCCTCTTCTAACAGGTATTGATGAAAAGCCACCGTCTCCTGTTTCGCCAGAATTTTGACACCCTTGCTGGTGAACAAACCAATTTTACTCACTTGATGGCAAGACATGCACTTTTCGGGAGAACTGCCCCGAAACATAGTGTGACAAGCGAAGCAATCCGTGGTTAACTCCTGATGCTTCTCCATTAGTTGTCCTGGGCTGATCATCAACTGCGGATACCAAAAGACCAGAAATAGGATAGCTAACAGATTAATAATAATGACCGCAGTAAAAGTTATCGGTTTCATCGCCATTGCCAAAATAGAAAGATGCTGAAGATATGACCCAGGGCTAATAGACTAAAAGCCAGTGTGATGGGAAAGTGTACCGCCCGCCACTTCCGCATTAAATCCAAAGTCACCGCGTCCCAGAAAATCTCCCTTTCGACGGCCACTTCTGACATCCCTTGGCGCAACATTTGGTCTTTTTTGGCAGACAACTGGCGCCGCGAGTTCTCTAATAAAAATTTACCGACCAGTCCACTGATGACATTAATCAACATAGCGATCACCGCCAGCCAAGGTAAAATGGCATAAAAGTGAATCCCGGCGTGTATCAAAATCATCAAGGCACCTAGCCAGGTAAAGAACTTATGGAGATTCAGCAACACTTTGGGATTGCCACTTTGAATCAGTTGGTGTTTTCTCAGCGAGTATAGAAACGACAATAAGATGATAATGGTGCCAGGTATCCCCAGGTAACGTCCGAGCCACACCATATCCCATCGGTGGAGGAGGAAGTCGGCAACCATGGTGAGGGTAAGCAGTAGCGCCAAGATTTCCACAAAGGGCACGACTTGAGTACGAAATAAGGAAGTATTCATAATGATAACTAGGCTTTTAAAGTTAAGTTAGTTTTAGGCACCGAGATACACAGTAAACAGTTACCAGGTTTGAGGTCGGCGTCGGGTCTTTGGTGGTATTCCACCTCTCCCGATTCAAGGGGAGTCATACAAGTACCGCAACTACCCGCCCGGCACCCAGAAGCAATGGCAATGCCATGGTCTTCGGCAAATTCCAGGAGGGAAGTCGCTGCTTTTTTCCAGGGGAACGTCTTTCCTGATTGACTAAAGGTTACGGTCAATTCTGTGGCAGTCGTCACTTCCTCTCCCAGAGCAGAACGTGATGTCTCATGCTTAGTCAGTGACGCCGGGCCAAACGTTTCATAATGGATATGGTGCTCTGGCACCCCCCACGCACTTAAATCAGAAACTAACGTCTCCATCATGGGCTTGGGACCACAGACATAGAAATGATGGGGCTTCAACGGCAAAGTCAGTCGTAATAAGGTAATATCGATGCGACCAGCATGGTGATAATCTACCCCTTTCACTTCTTGTGCTTTCGGCTGACTGTAGCAAGTATACAGATGCAAATTGTTATACTGCTTCGCTAACTTATCGAGATGTTCTTTCATAATCACCTCCTCGCCATTACGCACACCATAATAGAACCAAATTTCTCGCTGCGGAGTATAATGGAGACTGGCATTCAGCATACTAAGCACTGGCGTAATTCCGATGCCACTGCCAATTAAAACAACTGGTCCAGTACCCGCGGTATCCAAATAAAAATGACCCGCTGGGGACTTCACCTTTAGAATATCTCCTGCTTGCACTTTCTCATGGAAGAAACTCGACGCTTTACCTGTGGGCACTTTTTTAATCGTGACGCGATAATACTCGGAATGAGGTTCATCTGATAAAGAATAGCATCGGACCAGCGATTTGGAGGCGCGTGTGTCGGCATCTGCCAGGTCTAAATGAAACGTCAGATATTGCCCAGGTTTAAAGGTTGGCAAGGGTTTTCCATCCATTGGGATTAGGTAGAACGAACAGACGGTCTGATTTCTATCTTCCAGCACTTTACGTTGCACCTGAAATTCACGAAATTCTGGCCATAATGGTTTGATGGGTAGAGGTAACTTTCTCTCTTGGGGAACATATCCATCGCCAGTACCCTCCCACTCGGCTAATCGTCTTTTCAATTCAGCAAAGGATTGCCACTGTCGATAAAAAGCTATCGCTGCAAATATTGTCAGTTGCGCGATTAAAGCCACAAAAATGATGAAGGTCAATTGTAATGTAGTCACAATAACTCCTAACTATAATAAATATTGGTGGTTCAGACTTCATTTTATACTATAAAAAATATTATTGCGCAAGTCCTATCTCTAAAGCGGTAGCCGCGCTTTGTGGCCTGGGGTGCCATCTTCTAGTTAAGAATGGTGCTAATTTTTTGAGCAGATTTGACAACTTTTCGAAAATTGTCAAATCTACGGTCAAACCAGATTTGACAACTTTTTGAAAGTTGTCAAATCTACGGTCAAACCAGATTTGACAACTTTTCGAAAGTTGTCAAATCTAAGATTCAAACCAGATTTGAC
>BS_KBA_SWE02_21mDRAFT_10000143_pt1 | contig 24672 bp, 24 predicted proteins | sample BalSeasSWE02_21m_FD_9196 | JGI IMG/M metagenome (IMG submission 9196)
GCCTGACCACGATAACAGCGCAGGCAAATATAAAACTCAGTACCGCAAAACTTACAGCAGATGCGCTTTAGCAGAAAAGATTGCCTCCGGTCTTGCAATTGACCGGAAGTGAGGGTAAAATGAAGTCAATTTGTGGGGGTTCCGGTCTCTATAATACGGAATTCTCTATCCCTAAAGCCCGAAGCAGCAACTTCGGGCTTTTTTTATGAATGCGCCGGCCAGAACGTATTCAATAAAATAAGGGGGGGATTTTGATGTGATTAAATAGGAAGGAATAAAACCAAAAGCAACGAAAAACTGCTTTCTTGATTGGGTTGTTCTTAACGGCATTCCGCACAAAAAGATCAAACCATCTTGACAGTCTGTTTGCTTTTCTCAATCCGATATTTTTGCGAAAACAAGCTGGGGGGTGGGTCCGTTTTCCAGAAGCAATCTGCCAGAATGATTTTCCGGTTTAGTGGGTTCGCTTTCCGGCGATGGGTGGGTTCACTCTTGAGCGGAGGTAGCAGCCCTGGTGACCGGCAGCAGCCGGGGGATCGGCCGGGAAATTGCCATGGCAATGGCCAAGGAAGGGGCCCGGACCGTCATTAATTACAGCCGCAGCGAAGAAGCGGCAATGGAGACCGTCAAGGAGATCAAGAGGCTGGGAGGCACGGCTATGGCGGTCAAGGCCAGTGCAACCGAACGCTCTCAGGTGGATCACTTAATCGGGAATACGGTGGAAAAATTCGGCCAATTGGACATTCTGGTGAACAATGCGGGTGGTTTTCCCATCAAACCCTTTTCTAAGGTAACTGATGAAGAGTGGGAAAAAGTAATGGACCTTGATCTGAAAAGCGTTTTCCTCTGCAGCCAGATCGCACTTTCCACCATGCGCAGTCGTCGGTGCGGGACCATTATCAATATGGCATCCATTTCCGGCCTGGTGGGAGCGGTGAGCATGGCGCCCTATTCGGCCGCCAAAAGTGGCGTGATCGCTCTGACCAAAGCCTTTGCAAGAGAAATGGCTCCCATAGGGATTACGGTGAATGCCATAGCACCGGGAATCATCGAGACGGACACCGCCATGAACATTTTCCCGGAAAGTGCTTTAAAGGCCTACACCACCTATCAGGTCCCCATGGGCAGGCTGGGACGTCCAGCAGATGTGGTGGGACTTGCGGTGTTTCTTGCATCGAGCGAAGCCGGTTATATCACCGGGCAAGTGTATGCCGTGGACGGGGGATTCACGATGTAGCAAGAATTTAAAGAAAGGAGTAAAAAGATGAATGAGGCAGAAGTCCACCCCAGGCACTTTACAACGAGTGACGGCGTCAGACTGCACTATTTGGAAGCGGGGGCGGGCAAACCACTCGTGCTGATTCACGGCTGGTCTCAATGCGCAGAGGAATTTAAACATCAGATTGCAGGGCTGAGCAACCGCTATCGTGTGATCGCCATCGATCAGCGCGGTCACGAGGATTCCGAGAAACCCGATTTTGGGCATAAGATTTACCGGCTGTCAAAAGACCTGCATGAGCTGCTTTTATCGCTGAATCTGACAGATGTCACCGTACTTGGGCATTCCATGGGCTGTTCCGTGATCTGGGCTTATTGGGACCTTTTCGGTGCAGACCGGCTTGCCAAGATCATTCTCGTCGACCAGTCGCCACACATGACATCAAACCCGGCGTGGTCACCCGGTGAAACAGAGGCCGCCGGCCCTCTGTTTTCCCCCGAATCCGCTTATGAAACGTGTAACGCGCTGGCAGGGACCGAAGGCGAAGCAACCACGCGCTAACTCATTGGAAGCATGTTGACAAAGAACTGTCCGGAGGATGTGAAAGAGTGGATTATGCAGTGCAATTTTCGCATGACCCGAAAAGACGCCTCCATCCTGATGCTGAATCACGCCTTCAAGACTGGCGTGATGTCATTCCGCGCCTCAGCCTCCCCACGCTCGTGGTCGGTGGGCGCGTCAGCGCAATACCATGGAAGTCCGTGGAGTGGACTGCCCGGCAAGTCAAGGGATCACGGTTGGAAATCTTCGAAGAAGATGAAGGAGGCAACCATTTCATGTTTATCGAGAACCCTTCCAAATTTAACCGGATTGTCGCAGATTTTATCGGATAATTTACTGAAGTAGCTATTCTCCAGGGTTTCGGTTGAAAACAATGTGTCCTGTGATTGCTCCACTGGATCAGACCTTTTTCAAACCATTCTCGCAATGGGCCCCGATAAACGGATGCAACGGAGCCGGAAAACGGTGACGTGCATCACGAAATGCTCCCGCAGACTCCGCATCGGAAACATTCCCCCACGTTGCACTCATCGGATTCCTTTGCCTCAAGTGCCAGCGCGTACTCTTTTTTCAGGTGCTGTTTTGAAATACCATGGTCTACAAAGTCCCAGGGCAGGATTTCGGCGAGGTCTCTGGGTCGGTATACGAAAAAATCGGGGTTCACCTCTGAAGACCTGAACGCCTTTGACCAATTTCCATCAAATTTGTGGGTTTGAAGCAGTATGGCGCCGACCCGCCTGTCTCCCATGGAGAGAAGAGTCTGAACATAGGCCCACTTGGGGACATCTGAATTCACTTTTACCCCCCCTACCTTTGCAAAGGCCTTCTTGAGCCATTTCTGCTTTTCCTTGAGGGACTTTAACGGGTCCATGGGGAACCACTGAAATGGGGTAAAAGGCTTGGGCACAAAACAATTGATGCTCATTCTGATCTGCCCGATGGTTCCCCGCGAGGCCGATTCCTTCACCATATGGTGTTTCATCCCCTTGACAAGGTGTACGATTCCTTCCATATCTTCCTGGGTTTCGGTGGGCAGTCCCACAAGAAAATAGAGCTTTAAAGAAAAATCATCGGTCCCGGATATCAGTCGGACGGAGTCGGTTATCTGGCTTTCCGTGAGATGTTTGTTGATGGTCCTTCGTAATCTTTCCGTGCCTGCTTCAGGAGCAATGGTGACGGTATGCTGTCCTGTTTCTTTCAGATTTACCAGGAGTTCACGGGTAAGGGACTCGGCCCTCAAGGAAGACACGGAGAATCTGCAGCCGGCATTCACGATCATGGTCATCAAGTCATTGATTCCCGGAACATCGGATACGGCCGCGCTCAGCAATCCCAACTGTTTTCCCTTGTCGATCGACTCCTGAACGCATGTGCGCAGCTTTGAATCATCATAGACCCGTGGAGGTCTGTACACATAGCCTGCCGCACAGAAACGGCAGGAATGTCCACACCCCCTGCCAAGTTCTATCAAAACCTTATCTCCAAACTCGGTTTCGGGAGTGATGATGGAAGAGACAGGTTTGCCGCCTCCTGAAAAGCCTGCCTCCGCGGAAGATGCGACGCGGACTTTTCCAGGAATTCCGTGAATATCCGGGGTAAAACTTTTGATCGTTCCGTCCTTTCCGTAAGCAACCCGGTAAAAGGAAGGGACATAAACACCGGGAATATTTCGGGCGAGATGGAGAAGGGTTTCTTTCTTGGAGAGGCGTACCGTTCTGAAGGTAAGCATGGAGGCCAGAAATTCTTCCATGCAGGTCTCTGCTTCACCCAGCAGAAACAGGTCCATGAACGAGGACAGCGGCTCGGGGTTCATGAAAGTGGTGATCCCCCCGGCCATAATGAGAGGGTATATGTTTCCCCTTTCCTCGGATGTCAGGGGGATTTTCCCCAAATCCAGTATTTGGAGGATATTGGGGAAATCGTTTTCAAAAGAAAGAGAAAAAGCAACCAGGTCAAAATCATCAAGGGGGCGCTGGGTTTCCAGCGAAAGAAGCGGTTTCCCCGATTGAAGATAAATAGACATCTCCATCCCGTCAGGGATGAAAAACCGCTCCGCAACAACCGCAGGGTTTTTGTTGAACAACCCGTAAACAATCTGGAATCCAAGGTTTGACATCCCAATATGATAGGTACTGGGATATACGAGGCCAACGGTGAGTTTTCCTCCCCAATCCTTGATTACCGTTCCTTCTTCCCTGGCCAGTTTGTTACGGTAAAGGGAAATTATTTTCTTGGACACGTCATCGATTCCAGGGTTTTATTAATCGGGCTTTACCCGCAGGAACGTGGGATAATCCAGACCTTCCTTGAACTTGAACCTGTCCAGAAAACCTTTCTTTGACTTCTTTTCATCGTTGTCCATGGTGTTTGACAGACTGACCTTATCCCTTTGCCAGGTAGGCGTATCAAGATCCACGCCATTCATTCTGACTGTCCATTCCCCCTGAAGATCTTCGGTGGTGGCCTGCCTGATATTCACCACTTTCTGGGGACTTCGGACTCGATCCATTATTCCATCTTCAAATGGAGGCAGCTTTTTGGAAGCNGCTATTTTTTCATTCGGGCCATCTATTCCAGTGGCAATGACCGTAATCAACACTTCATCCTGGAGAGTTTCGTCAAAGACCATACCGAAAAAGACTTCCGCATTATCGTTTACTTCATTTTTTATATAGTTGCATGCCTGGTCAACTTCATCCCAGGTCATATCCGGAGGTCCCGATATATTAATGAGCAGTCCTTTCGCGCCTTCAATGGAAATGTCTTCAAGCAATGGGCTGTTGATGGCCATCTGCGCCGCTTCACAGGCCCTTCCTTCGCCACTCGCTTTTCCCATTCCCATGAGGGCTGAACCATTTTTTTTCATAACGTTTTTCACATCGGCAAAATCCAGGTTGATATAGCCCCGGTTGATGATCAGATCGGAAATTCCCTTTACGGCCTGAAGCAGCACATCGTCCGCCTTTGTGAAAAGTTCCATGAATGGAGTGGCCTTTTCTCCCAGGGTTTTCAGACGTTCATTGGGGATGATGATCAGACTGTCCACTTGTTCTTTCAGGGCTTCAATCCCTTCCATGGCCCTTTTCATCCTGGTTTTTCCTTCAAACTCAAAGGGCTTGGTAACCACTGCCACGGTTAGCGCTCCGCTTTCCCTGCACTCACGGGCCGCAACGGGGGTGGCCCCTGTTCCCGTTCCGCCTCCCATGCCGGCAGCCAGGAATACCATGTCGGAGTGCCTGAGTGATTCCCTCAGCTCATTGATGCTTTCCTCTGCGGAAGTTTTGCCTATTTCCGGGTCAGCGCCTGCTCCTAACCCCATCGTAACGGATGGGCCAAGCTGAATTTTTTTTGAGCAGCAGGAACGTTCCAGATCCTGGCAATCCGTGTTGGCTACTAAAAACTCAACGCCTCTTAGATTGGAATTGATCATATTATTGATGGCATTGTTGCCCGCTCCACCAATCCCCAAGACTTTGATCCTTGCATTGTACCCCCCTTTTTCTGCTGTTTCATCCACAAATTCGAATTTCATGATTTTGCCCCCTTTCTGCTTTTTTCAAACAATCCCCTGGTTTTGCCTGACCCCTTAAATAATTTCCCGAAACCATTTTTTCATTCTTGACATGACAAGATAAAATATATTGGTATCCCTTATCCTGAATTTTTTCTTCTGTTCCATGGCCTTGGCGCCGTGGAGGACAAGACCCACCGCCGTTGCATACATGGGCTGGTTGACAAGTTCCGTGAGCCCCAATATTCCCCGCGGGTAGCCTATTCGAGCCGGAGCATTGAAGATCTGTTCCGCTATATCGCTGATACCAGGAAGTTCCGCCGACCCCCCCGTAACGACAACGCCTGAACTTGCCATTTCCGCATACCCTGAACTGATCAGTTCGCTGTATATGAGAGAGAAGATTTCTTCAATCCGTGGTTCAAGGATTTCCCCCAGGATCTCCCGTGATAAAATCCTTGATTTTCTTCCCCCGACTCCGGGGACTTCTATGGTTTCATCCTTGCCGATCATGGAAGAGAGCGCACAACCATACTTGATTTTGATCTTTTCGGCCTCTATCTGCGGCGTTCTGAGACCTACTGCAATGTCGTAGGTAAGGTTATCTCCGCCAAGGGCCAGTACGGAAGTGTGCTTAATCACTCCCCGTGAGAGAAGGGCAAGATCTGTGGTTCCGCCTCCGAAGTCAATGAGTGCGGTTCCCAGATTCCGCTCTTCTTTGGCCAGTACCGCCTCGCTGGAGGCAAGGGACTCCAGGACAATATCATACACATCGAGGCCGGCCCTGTTGGCACATTTGATGATGTTCTGCGCGGAAGTAACCGCTCCCGTGACAATATGCACCTTCGCTTCCAGGCGAACGCCGGCCATCCCTAAAGGGTCTATGATTCCATCCTGGTCATCTACGATGAACTCCTGGGCGAGGGTGTGGATAACTTCTCTGTCCATGGGAATGGCAACCGCGCTCGCAACCTCGATAACGCGGGCGATATCTTTCTTGGTGACCTCTTTTTCCTTGAGATCAATGACTCCGAGGGTGTTAAAGCCTTTGATGTGACCACCCGCAATCCCTGCATATACGGAGCTGATTTCACAACCGGCCATGGTCTCCGCTTCCTCAATAGCCTCTTTAATGGAATTGACGGTATCTTCGATATTGATGACGACCCCTTTTCTCAGGCCCTCTGAGGGGTGGCTGCCCATACCGATAATCTCTACCCCTTCTTGGCGCACATTCCCTACCACGGCGCATATCTTGCTCGTCCCAATATCCAGGCCTACAATGATTTGGTCAGGCATCTTTTCTTTCCTTTTTTCTCGTTAACTTTTTTTATACGATACAACGGCGCCGTCCATGTAATTCAGGTCAATGCGATTGATCTGTTCCATCTTTCCCGTTTTGGCAAGATGCTGGGAGACCTTTCGCAGGCCATCCATTTTTCCTTCCAGATGATGCCATTTACATCTGACTTCGGCTTTAAGATGATTGAAATAGAGTGACATTTCATCGCTGTTTCTCACATGGATTTCGGAGACCTGGCTCAGGGACAAGGGTTCGGCCTCTGCCTTTAAAATGCCCATGACATGGGCGGCATTTTTCAGCAATTCCGGAGCTTTTACCGTGTTTTCAGCGATACCCGTTATCAGGGGGAGGTCAACGCTGTCCTGCCCGTCGACTTCTTTGAAAATCTCTCCGTATCTGTTCATGTAGTACATCTGCTCCATGACGACCAGCGCAAGGGGTTCCTGCCTTTCCGTATCGATGATCAGGGTGTTCGGGAACCGTCTCTCCAATCTGACGGACCGTATCCAGGGGTGTTTTTCTATCTCCCTTTTAAGTTCATTGAGGTTGATTCCAAGAAGGCTCTTATCCGCATCAAGATGGTGAATCTCTATGATTTCCGCCCGGAGTTTTTCTTCGACTCCTGTTATTTGTACCTCTTCCAGTCGCATGTATGGGGATGAAAGCAGGTATTGATAGAGAGAGAGAAATGAAAAACTGATGACAGCCACAAACACAATAAGAAGGCAAATCTTCAGCAGCGCAGAACCTGCACCGGAGATCACCCGGAGGGCGGAAGAGAGGATTTTCGTCTTATCCGTTTTGTTGATCGTTTCGTTTTTCAAAGCAGCTCATTCCCCTACTACCTGGATTTCCAACTCCAGCCTGACCCCAAAATCTTCCTTTACCCTTTTTTTTGCCAGATCGATAAGCGCAAGAATGTCTTCTGAGCTTGCGTTGCCGGTATTTACAATGAAATTGGCATGTTTTTCTGAAATCATAGCCCCGCCCATGCGAGTTCCCTTCAGGCCTGCTTTTTCAATGAGTCTGCCTGCAAAATCCCCTGGAGGGTTCTTGAAAACGGACCCGGCGCTGGGAAACTCTAAAGGTTGGGCCTCCCTTCGTTTTTTGAGAAAACCTGCCATACGTTGTGAAACCTTATCTTCGGTCCCTTTTTCCACCCCGAAACAGATGTGGGTGATGAGGTTGCCTCTTTCAATCTCTAATTTACGATAGGAAAAGTCTAATTCAGCCCTCGTGAAATCCTTTTTTAATCCCAATGGCGTGACCATATGTACTTTCAAGACATGCTCACAGATTTCTTTTCCAAAGGCGCCGGCGTTCATGAAAACGGCGCCACCCAGAGTTCCCGGAATGCCGGCAAGAAATTCCATGCCGGAAAGGCCCTGGACCCTGCACCACCGAAGGAAATCTTTGATGGAAAGACCCGCTCCTGCAAAAATACGGGGTTCAAGGCTGTTATCCAATCGCAATTCCGAGAGCTTTCCACCAAAACGAACCACCATTCCCTTGAGCCGATGATCCTTCACAATCAGGTTGCTTCCCCAGCCGATAACCGTGCAGGGGATGCCTTCTTTCCGTAGCCAGGGCAGGAGGTTGCAGAGTTCTTCCTCTTCGAGGACTTCCAGAAACGCGTCCGCTTTCCCCCCTGTCTTGAAAGTTGTGCGCCGGGCCATGGAGGAATCAAAGGAAACCCTGCTTTCAAACATTTCAAAGAGTTGCTTTTTCTGCTCCTTATTCATGGCGAATCAGTGAGCGGCACAGATTTTTCCCGGTCTGTTCAGAATCCGGGGGCCTAACTGATAAATACTTCCGGCCCCAAGGGTTAGAAGGAGATCTCCCGGTTGGATCCTGTCCAGGATGGCTTTGACCATCTCTTCGTCTTCTCTAAAAGACAGAACTTCCTTATGTCCGTGATCCCTTATGCCCTGTGCCAGATTTTCGGAAGTCACGTTTTCAATCGGGTCTTCTCCCGCGGAAAATATGGGCGCCACCAGCAGCACATCCGCATCGTTGAAGCTGATTGCAAAACGATCGAAAAGTGCGTTTGTACGCGTAAATCTGTGGGGTTGAAAAGCCACCACCAGTCTCCTCTCCGGCCAGCATTCTTTTGCGGTTTTCAACGTGGCGGCGATTTCCGTGGGGTGATGCCCGTAATCATCAAGGAACAAAATCCCTTCCCTTTCCCCTTTCACCTGAAAACGCCTGGCTAATCCTCCTAATGCCCTGAGTCCTTCTCTGATCATCTCCATCTGCAGGTCCAGTTCGAGACCAACTGCTGTGGCGGCCAGGGCGTTCAGAACATTGTGCTCTCCAGGCATTCCCACGGAAATTCTGCCGAGAGAATTCCCGCTAAGGGTAATCTCAAAGCTCGTTCCTGCTCTTTCTTTGATGAGGTCCCTTGCTCTGAGGTCTGCCTGTGAACTCATGCCGTAGGTGATGTATCGCTTTTTTAAATGGGGGATGATTCCCTGAATTTCTTCGTTGTCAAGACACAATACGGCAACCCCGTAAAACGGAACTTTGTTGATGAAGTCGATGAATGTCCTTCGGATCGCATCCATGTTTCCGTAATGGTCCAGATGCTCCTGATCCATGTTGGTCACGACCGCAATGGTGGGGGACAGCGCAAGAAATGAGCCGTCACTTTCATCGGCTTCAGCGACCAGGATCTCTCCCTGGCCTAATTTGGCGTTTGATCCGCCCCAGATATCCAGCCTTCCGCCAATTACAACGGTCGGGTCCATGTTCCCACTGGTCAGGATAGATGCAACCATCGATGTGGTGGTTGTTTTTCCGTGTGCGCCCGCAATCGCCACACCAAATTTGAGCCGCATCAGTTCCGCTAACATTTCCGCCCTCGGGATGACCGGGATGAATCGACTCTTCGCCTCTACGACCTCGGGATTGGTCTTCTGTACGGCGGAAGAATAGACGACAACGTCCGCGCCTTCTATCTGCTCTGCTCGGTGTCCACTGTATACGGCGCCGCCTAATTCCGTAAGCCTTTCGGTTACCGCCGTATTCTTGAGATCTGAACCGCTGACCTCGTATCCCAGGTTGATCAGCAGTTCGGCAATGCCGCTCATGCCGATGCCCCCGATTCCTACAAAGTGAATATGTTTTGCTTTTCCGAACTGTTTCATGGTCTTAAAGCCTCTAACTCATCGACAATTCTTTTTGCAGCATCGGGCCGGTAAATGCGGCCGGCTCTTTCTCCCATTTTCTGAAGAGCAGACCTGTCATTCATGTATTTCATGAGAACCCGGCCGAGGCTTTCACCGTTCAGGTCTTTCTGGTGGAGCATCTCTGCCCCCCCAATGCCAACCAGGGCGTTTGCATTGGTTTCCTGATGCTGGTTAGCGGCAAAAGGGTAGGGAATCAGCACGGAAGGTTTTCCCAGCGCCGCCAGTTCAAAAATGGTCGTTGCCCCCGCCCTGCTGACAACCATGTCGGCAAATCTGTACGCTTCGGCCATTTCCTTAATAAATGGGACCACTTCCCCGGTCAACCCCCGGTTCGCATATTCCTCATGCACTTTTTCGAAATCGATCTCACCGGTCTGATGGATTACCCGGACCTTTTTCCCCGCCGTTTTTAATTGGGCCAGGGTCTCTACAAAGGCCTCATTTACCGCCCTGGCCCCCTGGCTGCCGCCCACAACCAGCACGCAGAATGTTTTTCTGTTCTTAGGCCTGGTTCTCTGGTTCAAGAGAAGTTCCCCGCGGACCGGATTGCCGGTGAGCACCGTACGTTTCGATTTTAAAAAAGGTTTACATGCCGCAAAAGAGATAAAGGTGCGATCGACCATCCGTGCCAGCAGACGATTTGTAAGGCCGGGATAGGAATTCTGTTCGTGAATGGCTGTCTTTATTCCCATTCCTTTGGCGGTCAGGCAAAATGGTCCGGAAGAATATCCGCCTACCCCCAGAACAACCGATGGAGAAAAGCGTCTGATGATGGTCGCCGATTGCAGGATGCTTCGGGGGATTCTGATCAGGACATGAAATCCTTGTTTCCACCCCTGTCCTTTGAGGCCTTTTACGTCAATGGATTCTGTCTGAAATTGATAGGTGGACAAAATTTCCGTCTCCACTTTCTTCCTGCCGACCACAAAAAGAATGCCTGCATTTTTGAATCTGGTCTGTACTTCTCTGGCTACCGCGATCCCGGGAAACAGGTGTCCTCCCGTTCCTCCACCCGCAATGATGATCCTGAATTCCGAATCCTGCCTTTTCTTACTTGAAAACCTGTTCATGCGGGCGCCCATTGTCTCAACTCCTTGCCGAGATATTCAAGAGAACGCCTATGCTCAGGAGCGTCATAATCAATGACGAACCACCGTAGCTTATGAGCGGGAGGGTCAGCCCCTTGGTAGGAAGCAGGCCCAACACTACCGCCATGTTGATGATGACCTGGAGCCCTAAAAAACTGGTCAGCCCTAAAGCGAGATATGTGCTGTAAAGATCCCGCGCTTTCAAGGCAACCCGTATTCCCCCCATGATCAGTGTGCCAAAAAGGATGATAATGGAAGTTACACCTAAAAGGCCCAATTCTTCGCCCGTTATGGACAGGACAAAGTCCGTATGGGATTCCGGCAGATAAAAGAGTTTCTGTTTACTGTTTCCGAGGCCAGCGCCGAATATTCCCCCTGACCCGAAGGCCAGGAAGGAGTGAATAATCTGGAATCCTATGCCCGTGGGGTCTTCCCAGGGGTCCATGAAAGCCAGCCACCGTTTTATTCTGTAGTCGGCCCTGGTTATCAGCCATATGACTACGGGAGAACAGAGAAGGAAAATGGCGGAAATATGGAACATTCTCACGCCGCCCACAAACAAAGCGATCAAGACCCAGATGCCCATAATGACCGTGGTGCCCAGGTCAGGCTGAAGCAGAACAAGCACCATCAAAATGCCGGCAACCAGCAGGTGGGGCAAGACACCCTTCGAAAAGGATGCCATTTCAGCGCTCTTTTTCGACATGGAGTAAGCCATGTAAACCGCCAAAGAGAACTTGACCAGTTCGGAAGGTTGGAAGGTCAGCGGGCCCAGATTCAACCACCGGTGAGCTCCTCCAATTTCTCGGGCCAGTGCCGGAACAAACAGAAGCCCCAGGAGACAGAGGCTTATGATGAGAAGAGGATAAACCAATTTGGAATAAAGTGTATAAGGAACGTATCTGGCCGCAAACATGACTGCGACTCCGATCATGCAGAAAACGGCCTGTTTTTTCAGATAAAAATAGCCGTCTCCGAGACGGAGTTGCCCCAGATTTGAACTTGCGCTGTAAATCATGACCAACCCCAGGCAGAGTAACAAGCATGGTGGGGACCAGAATCAGATAGTTGGTGCCCGAATCGGTGGAAACTTTCTCAGGCATGAACCAGTTCTCCTACAGCGTTGTTAAAGGTTTCCCCTCGGTGCGCATAACTGGAATACATNTCAAAGCTGGCACAGGCCGGGGCAAGGAGGATGGAGTCCCCGCTCACGGCTTCTGAAAAAGCCATGGCCACTGCCGCTTTCATGTCTTCCGCGATGGTGTAAGGAATCTGCCCGTTGAAAGCCGTTGCCAGCAGATCTTTGGATTCTCCCATGAAAACCGCATATTTCACATTTGTTTTTGCGGCCTCTACCAGGGGTTCGTAGTCCGCGCCCTTGTGTCTTCCCCCCGCAATGAGGATGAGCGGAGTATCAAAACTTCTGATGGCCCTGACCGCGGCATCAATATTGGTTGCCTTGGAATCATTAAAGAAAGAGATTCCGTTTTTCTTTCCCACCAGTTGCAGGCGGTGAGAAAGTCCCTTGCATTCATTGATGGTTTTTTGAATGATCTCCGGGCCTATCCGCAATGCCTCGCCCGCAAGCACCACCGCCATCAGGTTCTCAATGTTATGGGCGCCCGGGAGGAAAAAATGTTCCAGAGAAAATAGCCGGGGTTCAGAATGATCAAGGTGCACCAGGATTCCACCCTGATCAAAACAGGCCTGCCTGCCTTTCTTTTTCCGCAGACCGTAGCGGAGCATGGTCACGGGAAAAGGCGCTCCGGCAGCGTGTAAGACAGGATCAGTGTCGTTTAAAATGGCATAATGACCGCTTCTCTGATTTTCAAATACGCGCAGTTTTGACCGGATATATTCTTCATATCCCCTGTACCTGTCCAGATGATCGGGGGAAATGTTCAGCAGGATGGAAACCTCAGGACAAAAGGAAACCATGGTATCCAACTGAAAGCTGCTTACCTCCGCAACGATGTAATCCGCCTTTTCATTGCGTGCCACAAAGGCTGCCAGGGGAGTTCCCAGGTTGCCTCCTACAAAGACCTTCTTCCCGGCATTTGCAAGCATTTGCCCTACCCATGTGGTCACAGACGACTTCCCGTTGGTTCCCGTTACCGCGATGATCGGGATATGGATGAAACGTGCTGCCAGTTCCATTTCACCGATTACCGGGATGCCTTTTCCGGCGGCCGATTGCATGATCGGGGCATCATGAGGCACCCCCGGGCTTACCACGATGAGGTCCGCATGCAAAAAGCTTTCAGTTCTGTGCCCCCCGCTTTCCACAAGAACGCCGGAATCCTCAAGTGTAATCAGGATATGAGGCTCGATGCTTTCTCTCCCCCGTTCTTCCGACACCGTTACCCTGGCCCCCTTTCCGGTAAGGCAGAGTGCGGACCAGAACCCGGAAATACCCAGGCCCACAACCAAAACATTCCTGTCCGATACCTCTGTATCCGATGGCAGCCTGGATCGCTGATCTGCAGGTATCTCCGGCGTTTTCATCGCGGGCTACCTCAGCTTGAGGGTACTGATGGCCATGAGGGCCAGAATGATTGCGATAATCCAGAATCTGACGATCACCTTTGGCTCAGACCAGCCTTTCATTTCAAAATGATGATGGATGGGCGCCATGCGGAAGATCCTCTGCCCTCCGGTCAATTTGAAATAGGATACCTGGAAAATGACGGACAGGGCCTCAAAAACAAAGAGGCCCCCTACCAGGATGAGCAGGATTTCCTGCTTGGTCATTACCGCGACCGTTCCCAACACCGCGCCAAGGGGAAGAGAGCCCACATCCCCCATGAAAATTTCCGCGGGGTAGGTGTTGTACCACAGGAATCCGAGCCCGGCGCCCACAAGCGATCCGCACAAGATGCAGAGTTCGCCGGCGCCCGGCAGGTATGGAATCTGCAGGTAGGAGGCGATCTTCACATGCCCGGCTAAATAGGCGAAGATGAGGTAGCTCCCGAAAGCAACAATAGCGGGGCTGATGGCAAGGCCATCCAGTCCGTCCGTCAGGTTGACAGCGTTTGATGTCCCGACGATAATAAAGGCCGCGAACGGGATGTAAAAAAGACCCAGATCAGGGGCAGCCTGTTTGAAAAACGGTACGTTCAGCAGGGAATCAAACCCGGGTTGGCAATAGATGAGGCCGGCTGCCCCGAAAGCGCCTAATATCTGCAAAATAATTTTGGCCCTTGCACTCAGACCGCGACTGTTTTTCCTGGATATTTTCAGATAGTCATCGGCAAATCCGATTCCTCCAAAAAATACGATAACGAATATGGCCGTCCAGACGTAGACGTTGGTCAGCTCAGCCCAAAGAAGCGTGGACAGCAAAACTGCGGGCAGTATGAGACATCCTCCCATGGTGGGAGTTCCTGCTTTGATTTGATGGTCGGGGGGGCCGTCCTCCCTTATCTGTTGCCCGATCTGTAATTTCCGAAGTTTTCTGATAGTCCAACCTCCCAGCAAGAAGCAGATCATCAGTGCTGTCAGGCTCGCCAGTATGGTCCTGAACGTGATATATCTGAATACGTTCAGCCAGGACAGGTCCATGTGGAATATGTATATGAGCTTAAACAGCATCTGTGGGTAATCCCTTTTTTACAGCCCAATGGTATCGGGGTTCTTTGTTTCCCTTATTTTTTCCTTCCTTTATTCCAAATTCCGTCTTTGGATCTCTTCGGAAACTCTTTCAAGGCCCATCCTACGTGAGCCTTTGAGAAAAATCACATCCCGTTCCTTCATCTCTGCCATGATCTTTTCAGCCATTTCCTCGCAGTCTTGAACGATCTTCACGCTTCTAAGAGGCATCCCTGCCGCGAGTGCTCCCTGCTCCATCTCACGGGCATGCACCCCCATGGCAAAAAAATGTACGGCGCCGACCCTCTCCACCAGTTCTCCCGCATTCCTGTGGGCCTCGACAGCCGCACTTCCCAATTCCAGCATATCCCCAAGCCCCACGATGAGCCGGCTTCTTTCCGGTCTCAAAGTTCCAACGGTTTCCATAGCGGCTCTCAAGGAAGATGGATTGGCATTGTAGGTATCGTCCACAAGGATAATATCCCCTTTCAGCCGTACGATCCCGAACCGGCCTTTTATTCCCCCAAACAGAGATAGCCCCTCCATGAATTTTTCGGGTTTTTCGCCGAGGGCGATTCCCACGGCACATGCCGCCAGTGCGTTCATGATATTGTGTGATCCGGGAACCTTCAGTTCTGCAGGCCATGAGTTCTGACCATATTTCATCTCAAACCGGGTCCCGTTCAGACCGCAGGATTGAACCCTGCCGGCTCGCACATCGTTTCTCTCCCCGAAGCCGAAAGTCAGTGTTTTTCTGGAGGTGGCATTGGCCTTTTTCATCAGGAGTTCATCGTCCCCGTTCAGAACCATCAGGGCCTCCGGACGAATCTCTTCCATCAATTCCGCTTTGGCCTCGGCAATCCCTTCGAGGGAGAGCAATCCCTCCATATGGGCCATGCCAACATTGAGTATTACCCCCACATCCGGATCTGCTATCTCGGTCAGACGGGCAATCTCCCCTGGCCTGCTCATTCCCATTTCCAGCACTGCCCTCTCGTGCTGCTCTTCAAGACTCAACAGGGTAAGCGGAAGTCCTATGAGATTGTTAAAATTCCTTTGGGTCTTCAGGATCCTGTGGCCTATCCCGAGAACGGAAGCCGTCATCTCTTTGGCTGTGGTTTTTCCGGAGCTTCCCGTGATTCCCACAACCTTTGCGTGGTGGGCGCGTCGCCACCAGGCTGCAAGATCTCCAAGTGCCCTCAGAGTGTCATCCACAATCAGGATAGCCGGGTTCGGGCTTTTTATTTCCCCCGAAGGAAGTCCTCCATTCCGAATCGATCTGAAGTATTCTGCCTCGGAGGATTGAAAAAAGGCTCTTGTAACAATCGCCCCGGATGCGCCTTTTCTCAGCGTTTCTTGAACAAAATCGTGGCCGTCAAACCGATCCCCTGTCAGTGCAACAAACAGACACCCGTTCAGAATAGATCTGGAATCGGTGCTCAGGCCCGTAAAAACAGTATGGCTTTCTCCTATGCCAAGCGTTGCTCCCGTAGCTAAGGCTATTTCCCCGGCAGTGATATGATTCCATTTAGCAGGCCATTGATCCCCCGTCCCATAAAAATGGTTTTTTGACCACGAATCATACGAATCAAACGAATGGATAAGATACAGATGGTTTTCCTGTGGGAGAGGCTTGTAGTCACAACTCTTTCGGGAACCTGACGTTCAGCCGGGGAAGTTTCCATATTCGGGGGTGATCCAAGCTGTGTCATTCTCTTTTCGCCTATTCGTATAATTCGTGTGATTCGTGGTTGAAAAAGTGCTTTCATGGTAAAATAATAATTCTTCTTTTTTGTGAGCGAGCCCTTACCCTCCACTACGGCAAAAGTGAAGCTGCCTCTGCGGCTGTTTCCCTGTCGTCGAAATGTCTCTTTGTGCCCGCAGTGATCTGATAGGGTTCATGCCCTTTGCCGGCAATGAGGACAATATCCTCCCGGGTTGCCGCCCTGATCGCTTTTTGGATCGCGCTCTTGCGATCCAGGTCGAGAAAATAATGGGTTAAACCTGATTCTCGGACGCCCTCTTCGATCTGTTCCGCTATGGCGCGAGGTTCTTCATTCCTGGGGTTGTCGGATGTAATAAAAACCATGTCGCTTTTTTTGCCGGCCACGAAGCCCATTTCAGATCTTTTTCCCCTGTCTCTGTTTCCACCGCATCCAAACACGGTAATCAGTCGCCCGGCAGTCAGTTTCTTGAGGGCATCCAGTGCTTTTGAGAGGGCATCCGGCGTGTGTGCGTAATCGACAACAATAAACAGGGAATGTTCGTTTTCCACTTTTTCCAAACGCCCGGGAACACCCTGTAGAGCGCTGATGCCGGAGGAGATGGGACCAAGGTCAATTCCCAAGGAAAGTGCTCCGGCTGCGGCTGCCAGGATATTGTAAAGGTTGAAATCACCGATCAAACGGGATTGAATCCGGGTATCACCTGAAGGAGTGATCAGCTTTGCCGTCATACCATGGTCGGACGTATGAATCTCCTCCGCTCTGACATGGCACCCTTCTCCGAGGCCATAGGCCAGGACGGGGACTTCGGTAAGATTTGCCAGCTCCTTTCCCTTTGGATCATCCCAGTTGATGACCGCCCTTGCAGAATCGTTGTGGATGCTTTTTGAAAGTCCTTTGAAAAGGAGGCTCTTCATTGCAAAGTAGGAGTCCATGGATTCATGGTAATCCAGGTGGTCCCTTGATAGATTTGTGAATATGGCCGTATGAAAAGGACAATCCCGAACCCTTCCCTGATGCAATGCGTGAGAGGAAACCTCCATGACGATATGGGTTACTTTTTCCGAGGCCATGCACCGCATGATCCGCATCAAATCCAGGGATTCAGGTGTGGTGACGGGGGCTTCCCATGTTCTGTAGGGGCTTCGGTAATTAATGGTNCCAATGATTCCAGGTTTCTTTCCGGCTTTGATGAGAATCGATTCCAGGAGGTAACTTGTGGTTGTTTTTCCATTCGTTCCCGTGATGCCTATAAGGGGTATTCCCGAAAAAGGATGATTGTAAAAGCGGGCAGCAAGATGAGAAAGGGCTTTTCCCCCCCCCCCCCCCCCCCCCCTTTCCCGTGCGTTTTCTTCGATTTTTCTCCAGCGGTCTCTTTGTCAAACTCCTCTCCAATGACGGCGACCGCCCCTTTTGAGATTGCATCTTCGATAAATTGTCTTCCATCCAGTTGGTGGCCTTTCAAGGCTACAAAAAGAAAGCCGGGCTTGACTTTTCGGGAATCATAGGCCACGCCGACGATGTCCACGGAAAGGTTGCCGCTTACATGGGAGGCGACTGTTCCTTCCAGGAGTTCTTTTAATTGTACCGTGTTCTTCTTCACTTTGATCCTGTTCCCGAAATCCGGATTTGCCTTGATTGCACCTTATGTAACCGAGGTGTCAGGTTTCAGGTGTCAGTATCCAGACCTATTATTCCGACTTTACAGCTCTATAAAGGATAAATGTATGATATTAAATTTAATAATACTTTCGGATGCCGTCGGGATTTTCCCTGACACCTGAAACCTGACACCTGGTGTCTAAACAAGGTCTGTCTGAGACCAAACTTGAGTATCGCGCAAATCCGCGACGAGCTGTAATGCCTTATGTGGGCGGTTTAAAATGTACAATAAGACTTTTTGTCTGATTGATTTCCGAACCAGCCACAGGTTCCTGTACTGCTGCCAGACCGGATCCTTTCAAGCTTACTTTCAATCCCAGTTCCCTGCTCTGTTTGAGAACCTCTCTCATCCCCATCCCTTTGAAATTCGGCAGCAGACCTTCTTCCAAGGGAGGGAGGCTGTTCTCTTTTGAATCTTTGATACTTTTCCTCTGGGGTTCCAAGGGTTTAGCATCCGCTAATCCCGCCAAACGCGGGACCGATTCGGCCTGGGGGCTGACCCCTAAGTGGTTCAGCGTCCATAATCCCACTTCATTGAATACGGGACCCGCTACGATTCCTCCGTAGTAGAGTCCTTGAGGCTCATCAATGGCAATCATCATGACCACTCTGGGTTTTTCCACAGGCGCAAAACCAACAAAACTTGCCACGTATTTATTCTGTGAATATCTCTTGGTTTTTTCATCTACTTTTTGTGATGTACCTGTTTTCCCCGCCACCCTGAAGCCCGAAATGGCGGCTTTTGGAGCGGTTCCATCGGGACCTGTCACGTTTTCGAGCATGGCGGTAACTTTCCTGGCCGTCTTTTCCGAAATAACCCTTCGCACCACTTTAGGGTTGTTTTCCATGACCGTATTTCCCGTTCCATCGATGATTTTCTTGATCACATAAGGATGCATCAGTTTCCCTCCATTAGCGATGGCGGACATGGCCATGGCGAGTTGCAGGGATGTGGCTGTCATTCCCTGGCCAAAACAGAGCGTCGCTTTGCCGATCTTTTTTGACTCTTTTGAATCCCTGATAAATCCGCTTCTTTCCCCTGAAATATCAATGCCCGTTTGTTCTCCGAACCCGAATTTTCTTAAATAGGAAACGAATGCTTCATGTCCCAGTTTTTCTCCCAGCTTAATAGCGCCGATGTTGCTGGAATGAATGACTATATCGGCCACGCTCAATTTCCCGTACTCATGTGTGTCATGGACAATTTTTCCACCAACTTCGTATTTTCCATTTTCACAATCAAACATGGAACCGGGGGTTACAACGGATTTATCAAGACATGCGGAAACAAGAAACGCCTTTATTGTGCTCCCTGGTTCAAAGCAGTCGGTTACCACGCGGTTTCGCCAGTACTCCGCTCCGTATTTTGAAAATATGTTGGGATTGAATTCCGGGAACACTGCCATAGCCAGAATTTCACCGGTTTCAGGATCGACGACAAGACACTGCCCTGATTTCGCTCCGGAATTTATGACCGCTGAGGCAAGCGCCTGTTGCACCTTGTATTGAATCTCTTTGTCAATGGTCAGCACCAGGTGATGCATTCCCCGCCCTGAGGGAACGGGTGTCTTCATGTCGAAAGACCTTCCCCGGGCATCGCGCATGCGCACGAGATTTTGTTGTGGTCCTTTCAGAAAAGTGTCATACTTCTGTTCCAATCCCTCAAGACCCTGGTTATCGGTACCGGAAAACCCGATGAGGTGTGCCGCAATTTCTTTTCCAGGGTAATAACGCCTGGTTTCTGTTGTTACGCCTATTCCCTCTAAGCCGGCGGCCTTTACGCGTGATGCCAGGGTTGAAGATATCCTCCGCTGTATCCATACGAAGGAACGCTTATCATTCAAAATGCCGCGTATATCCTGTTTTTTCATTTTCAGGATTTCAGATAACTGTTTTGCTGTTTCCTCCCTGTTCTTGATCAATTTCGGGTGGGCAAAAATGGAACCGACCTGGACGCTCTGGGCAAGTTCATTCCCATCCCTGTCATAAATAATTCCCCGCTCAGGCGGCAGTATTGTGATTCCTGTAATGCCGTTGTCGGCAACATCCTTGAGATAATCCCTTTCCAGGACCTGCAGTTGATAGGCTCTCGCAAACACTGTGGCCAGGCCTGTCATGAAAAACACCGCCACCAGATGAATGCGAAATCGGATCCATTTTTTTTCTTTTACCTTCATGGCAACGTGATAATCTGTTCGGCGGACGGCTGCCGTAACCCAAGCTTTTTCACGGCCCGCGGTTCTAGATTTTGAGGGGATTTCAAGAAAGCCAGTTCCAATCTCAATTTGCTGTTATTTGCTTCTAATCTCATCTCATCTCTTTTAAGATCGCTGAGCGTGTAGCCGATCTGCGTCTTTTCGAAATTCGACCACACATAGCCAATACTGCTGCCCATAAATAAAAAGAGCATAATGATTGTCAGACAAATCTGTTTTCGCGTGAGATGAAACTTTGGCCCCCCGCATTTTGTGTTTCTGATCCGGATTCCGGTACAGGCGTTTCGCGCGCCTTTCATTTTTGAGATTTTTTCGGGTCTTGTCATGGCGAAATCCTTTCCGCAGCCCTCAGGACTGCGCTGCGAGCTCTCGGGTTTGCTGCTATTTCCTCAACGCCGGGTTTGATGCCCTTTCTTGTCAGTCGTTTAAAGAGTGCGGTCTTACCGCATACGCAATGGGGGAAATCAGGAGGGCACGTACAGGCTTTTTCCCATTTCATCATGGTCTGCTTCACGCGTCGGTCTTCAAGCGAGTGGTACGACAAGACGACAAGTCTCCCGCCATTGATGAGAAGGGCAGGAATGATGCCTAAAAAAGTCTCAAGATTCTTCAGTTCTGTGTTGACTGCAATCCTGATTGCCTGAAATGTTTTTGTAGCAGGATGCCTGGGTCCGAATCTTTGAGACGGTGGGGATGCGAGCCTGATGATATCAGCCAGATGAGAGGAACTGTGAATAGGCTTTCTTTCCCGTTCCGCAACCATTGCCTTGACGACCTGCCTGGCCCGTTTTTCCTCCCCGTAATCTTTCAAGATGGCTTCAAGATCTTTGGGGGGGTATTCATTAACGAGTTGGTAGGCGGTAAGTTTGCTGTCAGGATCCATTCGCATGTCGAGGGGTTCCTCCCTGTTAAAACTGAATCCCCGCCCTGAATTTTCGAGCTGGCCGGATGACATTCCCAGATCCAGCAATACACCATGGATATGTTGTATGTTTCTCTGATGAAGAAGGCTGCCCAGATCGGAGAAATTGGCCTGGACCATTTCGACATTTTTCGCATGATGGGCCAGCCTTTCTTTTGAAAGCCGAATGGCATCAGGATCTCTGTCCAGACAGATGAGGCGCCCATTTTCACTCAGACGTTCCAGTATGCGTTGGCTGTGGCCCGCGTTTCCGACTGTCCCGTCTACATATATGCCATCCGGGGAATGAATCAGATATTGAATCGTTTCATTTACGAGTACCGGTTGATGAGGATACTTCAAATCGGCTCTCCAATAGCTGAAATTCCTTCAATAGATTACCAGGAAACGAGGGAATTTGAATTTGAAACCCGGTTTGAAAAATTTGGTCTAATTCCTGACCGCCGATGTTCTAATAGACTTAAAAGTAACAATATCTTGCAATTTTTGGCTGTGTGAGGCATCCTGTTTCCACTAAATTCGAAGTTCCTGAAGAGATGGACTGGACTCGGGGGATATATTCTTGACTTTTTCGTATTCCGCGTCCCACTTATCCTTGTCCCATATCTCAAATTTCTTCAGATGGCCGGCAACGACCACTTCTTTGCTCAATCCCGCTTCTTCTCGTAATCTGGCGGATATGGTGATTCTTCCATTTTTTAGCGAACATTCTTCTGCGGAGGAAATAAAACTCCTTAAAAATGCAATGCCCGTTTCGTCAAAAAGCGGCATGTTGGCGACTTTCTCTTCAAGAATCGCCCAGGTATCTTTTGGAAAAGCCCACAGGCATTCCCCTTTGTTCGTGACAACGAGGGTGTCATTCCCTTTTTCTTTCAACACTTCTTTAAACCTGGCGGGAATGGCCAGCCTTCCTTTTTCATCAAGAATATGTTTTGAACGTCCTCTGAACATGTCGAACCTTATGGCACTTTGTTGCACTTTGTTACACTTTTTGACACTATGAGAAAAAAATGTCCCAATGTCAAGAAAAAAACAACATTTTTAGCAGCATAAGACTGGAATCAACATCTATGGGTGAAGAAGAAGCAAGGCACTACATGTAGGCATGTGGCTTGGCCGAGCGGCCCCTATCCTGCAATGTATGGGTTGGAAGAAAAGTAAAAGAGGGAAAGGACATAAACGAAAAGAAAAAAGAGATTGAGTACCAGACCGGCATAGGCATAGTCTTTTTCTCCCATCTCTTCAATGAGCGGAATCGATTTGATTGAAAAAACGACGCCTGCAAGGAGTATGAGGGGAACGCCAACGAAGTAAAAAGGGAAGACCGGTGAAGAGAGAAAGGTATCTTCAGCGATTAGCAGCAATAGACAAAGGAATCCAGCCGCTAAGAAAGGCGCCAGAAACCCCGCGATGGCAAAATGATTTGTTTTTCGTAGTCCGGTAAGTTTCATGGCAGCGTTTCCATTTTTGAAATGAATGTTCTTCAGAAAATGTGTTGACAAGAGCAGCAAAGGGCTATAAAAAAATAGTTCGCTGTAAATAATGGGTTTTGTGCTTGATTTCCAGTTTTTTTTTGTGTGCGGCATCTGGTGAATGAACAGAAACTTCAATCTTCATGTGAAAGGAGCTATTTATGGCCGACAAAAAGGGAGAGACAAAAAAGAAAATGACCGGCATTAAGGAGCCTATGACAAAATCCCTGATTTTAAAGGAGATTGCAGAGAACACCGGGTTGAACAAAAAACAGGTGTCATCTGTGTTGGATGAACTGGCTATTGTCATAGAACGCCATATCAAGAAACGCGCTGCCGGTCAATTCACCCTGCCGGGGCTTTTGAAGTTTGAAGTCAGAAAGAGGCCGGCTACCAAAGCGCGGAAGGGAATCAATCCTTTCACAAAAGAGCCAATGAATATCCCGGCGAAACCGGCTCGCGGGGTGGTCAAGGTGCGTGCTTTGAAGAAAGTTCAGGATATGGCGCAGTAGAATGAAAAAGGGGGGATCCGGAATGCAACATTCTCCATCCCCGCTTTTTTGACCAGCATTTCCATGGGAAAAGAAAGCCTGTAGGTCAGCGGTTGAGCTACGGGCTTTTCTGATTCTGGAGACCCAAGGGCGCAATCTTGCGCCATTATTTCTTGACGAGGCCCTACACTTGAGACTTACGCAGACATTTCCGGAATGCATGGATTGCCTGAAAAAATTATCGGAAGAGGTCATTCAAATCACCTGTGGGGATCAGAACTCTTCGGTGCAAAAAGAAGCCCTTCGAGGGGCCTTATGCATCATTGACGAGGGAGAAAAGGCCGGGCTGACCTCGCCTGAGATTGCCAACCAATTTCTGCGGCTAATCAAAAACATTTCAGGTGTAAAGGACCCTTATGCCCGTTTCAAGGCAGATGAAATTGGCCACGCATTCAAGATCTTTTCTGAAGCCATGCGGCATGTGGGAAACGACTTACGTTCCGTGGTCAGTTTTGCGGCCCTTGGAAACAGTCTCGATTTTTTCAAGGTTCCGGTTGAAGCCCTTGCAGATATTCCGAAAAAGGTAAAAGAAGGGATACTTTTTCATCGTGACGATCTGGATCGTCTTGATGAATTTCTTTCCAGGAAATCTGGAATGATCCTTTATCTCACAGATAATTCTGGAGAAATTTATTTCGATTTGCCCCTTTACGAATATCTGAAAAAACGCTGCAAGCGGATTGTCGTAGTGGTAAAAGGGGGACCTGCGCTGAATGATTTAACCGCCATGGAAATCAAGCAGGCGGGCCTGGAAGGGGTGTTTGATGAGGTTGCCGACACGGGCGCCGATGGGGCCGGTGTGGACTGGAAACAGGCCTCAGAAAAATTTTTGGGACTCCTGAACGAAGCGGATCTCCTTCTGTCCAAGGGGATGGCCAATTTTGAAACGACCTATTTTCATGCCCTGCCCCTGCCGGTCTTCTTCATTTTCAGGGTAAAATGCAAGGCTATGGAAAATTTTCTGCATGCCCCCGAGGGAAGTTTTATGGCCATGTGGCGGGATGGACATACGGTTGGATAAAGGAGGGTTAATATGAATACCAGTCCCAAACAAGTGATTCACCTGAATCCGGAAGATAATGTCGCCGTTGCGATTTCAGAGCTCGCTTCCGGAACTTCACTGAAAGATTTCGGCCTTTCCTGTCTGGATACCATCCCAGCGGGTCATAAGATAGCGCTTCGAACTATCCCTACCGGGGAGGCGATCAAAAAATACGGGCAGGTCATCGGATTTGCTTCTAATAATATTCCGGCTGGCGGACATGTTCATACGCAGAACTGCAGGATGGGGGATTTCTCTCGCGATTATGCCATGGGAATGGATGCTGTCGAGACCCGTTATGTTCCGGAAGAGGAACGGCTCACATTTCAAGGGTTCGTCCGGGACGATGGAAAAGTGGGCACTCGGAACTATATCGGTGTGCTCGCTACCGTCAGTTGTTCCGTCAGTGTGGCAAGACTTATCGCCAATGGGGTACCGGAGGAACGNTTNTCCCATTTTCCCCGCGTTGACGGCATCGTCTCCCTGGGACACGGNTCAGGATGCGGTATGGCTGATGATAATGAGGGCTTTTCTCTNCTGCAGCGTACACTGGCNGGATACGCACGTAATCCGAACTTCGCAGCTATCCTCCTGGTGGGTCTTGGCTGTGAGGTCAATAATCTTG
>BS_KBA_SWE02_21mDRAFT_10000144_pt1 | contig 24578 bp, 23 predicted proteins | sample BalSeasSWE02_21m_FD_9196 | JGI IMG/M metagenome (IMG submission 9196)
CTTTCAGGTCCTAACCAATCAACCAGCATGCAAATTATTAATGGTGTTTCCTCTTCATCATTAACATTGTCTTATATTTTAATGCCCAATGCAACTGGCGCTTATACAATTGGCAGTGCTTCCATCCAGTATGAAGATAAATCTTATAGCTCAGATCCCATTCAATTAAGCGTAGTTAAGGGTTTACAAAAAACTAAAGATGCCTCCGGCAATCAGATATCAAATGAAGAGATTGCAAAAAATTTATTTATTCGTGCAACAATAGATAAAAATAAAGTTTATTTGGGTGAACAAGTTACAGTTACATATAAACTTTATACACGATTAAATATTGCTTCTCAAATGTCTGTGGATAAATTACCACAATACCAGGGATTTTGGGCTGAGGAATTGGAAACAACACGCAATATTTCTTTTAGCAGGGAAGTAGTTGATGGGCAGCAATACAGTGTTGGATTATTAAAACGAGCCGCTCTTTTTCCAAATCAATCAGGTAAATTAGAAGTCACTCCGTTTGAACTTACAATCCCGATTCAGGTTCAGAAGAAAAAAAATCCAAATAATGTTTGGGATGATTTTTTTGGTGATCCATTTGGGCGTGCTGAAATTGTTGAGTATCAGGCAAAATCCAACACTCTTAAAGTTGATGTTATGCCGCTTCCTGAAAATAACAAACCTGCATCATTCCGGGGTGCTGTAGGTAAGTTCGATTTTTCTGCTTCACTTGATAAATCCAAAACAAAAACTAATGAACCAATTAATTTAAAATTTGATATCTCAGGAACTGGTAATATTAAGCTCTTAGAACTACCTCCGTTTGAGTTACCGAATGGATTTGAAAAGTATGATCCAAAAGTTGATGAGCAAATTAGCAGAAGTGGAAAAATAAGTGGTTCAAAAAAAGCGGAGTATCTTTTAATTCCAAGAGTACCAGGAAAACGTGAAATTCCTGCTATTGAGTTTTCATATTTTGATCCTGAAAGAAAATCTTATCGAACAATAAATTCAAAAGTTTTTGATGTTACGATTGCGCAGGGACAGAGCGGCCCAAGTGATTTGGCTAATCAGCAAAATGTTGAACAACTTGAAAGTGATATAAGATTTATTAAAACTTCGTTTGATGATGTTGAAAAGAGAAGTGAGATACTTTTATATAAACCCGGATTGTGGATTGCTTCAATCTTACCTTTGTTTGCAACATTTATTTTAATTGGGTGGAAAAGAAAACAAGATAAACTTTCCGGAAACCAGCAATTACTTCGCTATTCTAAAGCCGAGAAAGTTGCGCGTAAAAGATTTAAAGTTGCCAAAAAACTTCTTGATCAAAATAATATTGAACTTTTCTATTCTGAAATTTCACAAGCTTTGTTTGGATATCTTGAGGATAAATTTCACATCCCAAAGGCAGAATTTACTCTTGATAGAGCTGCAGATGAGTTATTAAAACGAAATATCAAACCTTATCTTGTTGAAAAAATGAAAACTAACGCGCAAAAATGCGAGTTTATAAGATTTGCACCTGGGACAAATCCTTCCCAAGCTATGAATGAAATGTATAAATCTTTTTCAGATGTAGTTATTGATATAGAAAGATCTATTGCAAAATGAAAAAGTCTTTTTATCAAATAATTTTATTACTTATCATTTTTGTTTCAGCTCTCAAAGCAGACATAAATTCAAGTATGCAAGCTGGAAACGAATTTTATAAAAACAATCAATACCAACTTGCAATTGATGAATACGATAAACTTATCAACAAGGTTATGAAGGAGCATCGCTTTATTACAATCTCGGTAATGCGCATTATCGTTTAGGAAAGATTGGATATGCTATCTTATACTATGAAAAAGCATTAAAGCTTTCACCTGGTGATGAGGATGCAAAACATAATCTTGCACTTGCAAAAGTTAACATTAGTGATAAAGTAGATGAACTACCGCCGTTTTTTATTTTCAATATTTGGGAAGGACTTCTTGCATCGTTTTCTGTTTCCGGCTGGACAATCGTTGTTTATTTAGTATTTATTTTACTCCTTCTTTGCATTATTGCTTATTTCTTTTCAAGAACTTCAACACAACAACGCGTTTCGTTTTTTAGCGGGGTTGGTTTTTCAGCCTTATTAATTTTGGTAATTATTCTGTTAACAGTTAAGATGAATAAAGAGTATAACATAAAAGATGGGATTATTGTTGAAAGCGTTGTAACTGTAAAGTCTGCTCCAGATAATGCATCTAAAGATGAATTTGTGGTTCACGAAGGATTAAAAGTTAGATTAGAAGATAAAGTTGATGATTGGGTAAAAATTCGTCTTGCAGACGGAAAAATTGGATGGATTATTGAAAAAAGCATCGGCATTATTTAGAGAAATCTAACTATTAGTATTTGTAAATTATTGTGGTTTCCTTAGCTTTACTTAGACTTAAATAAATATTAGAAAGGTATATATGAAGAATCTTATTATAGTTCTTGCTCTTGTTATTAGCTTTACTTTTGCAGTAAATGCTCAATCAAAAGAATGCTGCTCAAAGGAAAAATGTGAAACTACAAAAGTTGAAAAAAGTGTAAATACTGATCAAACAATGAAAAGCGGTGATAATGTTGAAACCACTACCGCAGCCGCGTTAACAAGCAACAAAGAGACGATTGATGAAGAAACCGTAGCTTCCAAAGATAAAATGAATATGAAAGAAAACTGCGGCGAGAAATCTTCTTGCTGTGATATGAAAAAAGAAAAGAAAACTGAAAAAGTTGAAAAGGAAGTAGAAAAGAAATAATCTCATTTAAAAGATATTTTCTTTATATGCCCTTCTTTTTTGAAGGGCTTTTTAATTTTTAAAAGACAACAAATGACAAACTGATGTAACAAGCTTGGTAGTCTCAATTTTAATTTCGTTTTAACAAAATCACTTTCTAATTTTGCTTTAATAATTTTAACTCGGGAAAAAACATATGGAATGGATTACCGATCCTCAGGCATTAATTGCATTATTGACATTAACTGTTCTGGAAATTGTACTTGGAATTGATAACATAATATTTATTTCCATATTATCCGGTAAATTACCGGTTGAGCAACGAAAGAAGGGAAGACTGCTTGGTTTAGCTCTTGCAATGATAACCAGGATATTATTACTCTTTTCTATTTCGCTAATAGTAAAATTAACAGAACCATTCTTTATAATTTTTGAAATAGGACTTTCGGGTAGAGATTTAATTCTTATTCTTGGTGGATTGTTTTTGTTAGCAAAAAGCACGATGGAAATTCATTCAAAACTTGAAGGTGAAGAAGAACATCACGAAGTAAAAGCTAGAATCTCTTTTATTGGAGTTTTAATCCAAATAGCACTTCTAGACATAGTCTTTTCTCTTGATTCCGTTATTACCGCAATTGGAATGGCAAATGAACTTGCTGTGATGGTTATTGCTGTAATTATTGCGGTAATATTTATGATGTTTTTTTCCGGTACGATTAGTGAGTTTGTAGAAAATCATCCCACCATAAAAATACTTGCATTAAGTTTCTTACTTCTAATTGGATTCTCATTAATTATAGAAGGATTGCATCAGCATATACCAAAAGGATATATATACTTTGCAATGGCATTCAGTGTCTTTGTAGAAATGTTGAATCTTAAAATGCGGAAGAAAAAACCGGTACCGATTAAGTTGAGAAAAGAAATTCCAGGTGCATAAATATTTTACTAGAGATCATTTAAAACAACAAACCCAATTCCATTCAGAAATTGGGTTTGTTTTATTATTTGTATTATTGATTAGAACCCGAACATAGCAGTTAACTTAAACTCCAAAGCACCAATGCTTCTTGAGTCAGCAATGATATGATCATTACTACCAGCAGCATAATTTGGATCTTTATCATCATTCAAGTAGATATATGAATCCAATCTTTTGTCCTGAGTTATGTCCCCTTTGAATTCATTTCCCGTCATATTCATTAAATTGTACTGAACACTTAAATCTAAATTTAATACCCCAAGACTAAATAAAACTCCACCACCACCTCCAATTCCTATTCTAGTAGCAGTACTTATATCTTGCTCTGAACTTGGTAATCCATCTGGAGCACCTTTAAATTGAACTGTTCCGCTAAACGTATTTATCGAAACAAAACCATCAAGATAAGGTGTTATTGGGGATAGTGGAATACTAAACTTAAATTCCGGACCAATTTTAATAGAAAACACATTATTAGTCACATTTACTGAGCTATTTTGATCACCAGGAATAACCTCACCTTCAGCACTAAAAGTTGTATAGCCTATTTCACCAAATGCATTTATAAAAAGTAGTCCTGCTCTTGCTTTAGCATGGTAATTAAAACCTGATTCCATCCCATACTTTGTGCCATTATAATGGTCAACTGTCGATCCGCCAAAATCACCGGTGGGAGTGGCATAACCAAGTCCAGCCCCAACCTGTATTGTTACTTGTGCTGAAGTATGAGATGCAAGTCCGAGTACTAATAATGATACTGCAATAAATAAAATGTGATTTTTTTTCATTTGTTCCTCTCAATAAATTATTACTACATAAACTTAGGGAAAATATTTGTTATATATAACACCGTATTTCAAATTGATTGCAAGGGATTCAGTAACTATTTTTAACTATATGAATTCAAAAAAATACAATAATACCAAGCTTATAATCGGAATTGGCAAAGCTGTGATTAGTTTTTTCTTGCTATATCTTTTTATCGCTATGGGTTATTCTTTATCTCTCCAAAACTACTTGCAATCTTTTTCAGAAAACTCTTACTTGGTCTTTATTTTGTTTGTATTTACGATTGGAATTTTTAGTTCCATTATATTTATGCCGATTAATATTTACACGGAATTTTACTTGGAGCATAAATATAAATTATCTAATCAAACATTTTTTAAATACTTTCTGGAAAATGTTAAATCATTACTAGTTGGATTAGTAATAGGAATTCCTATCCTTTTGCTTTTCTTTTTTGTCATAAACCAATTTGGCGATTTATGGTGGTTAGTTTTTGCATCTGCAATGTTTTTAATTTCCGTAGTTCTATCACAGATTTTCCCAATAATTATTCTGCCAATCTTTTATAAAATTCTTCCATTAAACGATGAAGAATTAAAATCAAGAATAAGCAATCTTGCAAAAGGTGCAGGTATAAAAGTTGAAAATGTTTTTAGTTTTGATATGAGTAAGAATACCAAAAAAGCTAACGCTGCATTTACGGGATTAGGAAAAACAAAAAAAATAATCCTTGGTGATACATTATTAAGCAATTATACAAAAGATGAAATAGAAACAGTTATTGCTCACGAACTAGGGCATTACAAGCACAAACATATTGTTAAAAATATTTTGTTTGGAACTGTTTCAAGCTTCCTGACCTTTTTTATTATATCTATTCTTTATAAAAATTCACTAAGCTGGTTTGATTTTGAAAGTATAACACAAATTGCCGCGCTTCCGTTACTTAGTTTGTGGGCAATGGTTGTTGGATTAATTCAGTCTCCAGTCGGAAATATTTTATCTCGTAAATATGAATACGAAGCCGATAGATATGCAATTGAATCTACAAGTAAACCTGAAAGTTTTATAAGTACATTAAACAAGTTAACTGATCAAAATCTTGGTGATAGAGAACCNCATCCATTTGTTGAATGGTTTTTCTATTCACANCCTTCNATNAAGAATAGANTAAATGCCATNACAAATTTTGTGAAAGAAAANAATATAATAGAAGTCCTCAANGAAAAATCTGTTGAGACTGTAATTTGATTACTTATCTNAAAATATTTTTAATTGTTATTCATACCTTTATCTGTTCAACTATCGGATTGGTTGTAATATTTCTTGATAGGAGTTTTACCCTATATCATTATCTTGCAAAAATTTTCCCACTTGGAATACTAATAATTTCAGGGGTNCGTGTTAAAATTACTGGACTTGAAAATATTGATAGGAAATCAGTTTATGTTTTTGCATCAAACCATTCAAGTCAGCTTGATATCACAGCTTTGCAATGGGGAGTTCCAAACAGATTAAGCATGATATTTAAAAAAGAGTTAGCCCGAATTCCATTTTTTGGTTGGCAGCTTTATCTTGGTCCTTACGTCGTAATTGATAGAAATGACCCAAAAGCCGCAATGAAGAGTTTAACAGAAGCAAAAAAAGTGATGGACAAAAGACATATTTCTGTACTTGTTTTTCCTGAGGGAACAAGAAGTGAAACAGGTGAAGTTCAAAGTTTTAAACGTGGTGCATTTTATCTTGCTGCCCATAGTGGTTATCCAATTGTGCCGATAACAATTAACGGCACTGGAAAGATAATGCCAAAAGGTGCTTTTAAACTTAAAAGCGGAACAATTTATTTACATTTTGATAAACCAATACCAACTGATAACATCAAAACGAAACAAGATGAAATTGCATTAATGCAAAAAGTAAGAGAGATTATTATCAGTAATCAGAAAGAATATAATTAATGGCAGTTTCGAAAAAAGAGGTTGAGAAAATTGCTGAACTTGCACGATTGAAATTCTCTGAAGAAGAGCTTGAAAATATCACTCCGCAGATGAACGAAATATTAAGCTATATGGAAAAACTCAATGAGCTTGATACTGAAAATATTGAGCCTCTTTCACATCCCGTTGAGCAGACAAATGTTTTCCGGGAAGACGACATGAAGCCTTCGATCCCGACAGACGATGCATTAAAAAATGCGCCCGCAAAAGATGAACAGCATTTTAAAGTTCCAAAAGTAATTGGTGATAAATAATGGCAAAGAAGGAAAAACCGAAAAAAAACAATCCTTTCATACTTGGTGTTATCCCGGCAAGGTTTGCTTCAACAAGGTTGATGGGAAAACCTCTTGCTGATATTGGTGGTAAATCACTTCTGCAACATACTTTCGAAGGTGCAAGCAAATCTAAACTTATAAATAAAATAGTTATTGCAGTTGATGATGAGCAGGTTGCAAAGGCTGCAAAAGGATTTGGTGCATCTACAATTATGACTCCAAAAAGTTGTGCAACAGGTTCTGATAGAATTGCAATAGTTGCAAAAGAATTTCCCCGCGCTGATATAATTGCAAATATACAAGGCGATGAACCGTTTATTAGTGGGATGATGATAGACCAGGCAATAGAACCACTATTATTTGATCCTGATGTTAATGTATCAACACTTGCAAAATTAATTGAAAGTGTTGAAGAGTTTAATTCACCTTCAGTTGTAAAAGTTGTATTTGATTATAAAAATTTTGCTTTATACTTCTCACGTTCTCCAATCCCTTTTGTGCGTGATGAAAAGATGAAAAAGAAATACTGGAAAAAGCTGATATTTACAAACACATTGGATTGTATGTTTATCGAAAAGAATACTTGCTGAAGTTTACAAAACTTGAACCAACGGATTTAGAACGTTGGGAAAAACTTGAGCAATTAAGAATGCTAGAAAATGGTTTCAAAATTAAAATTGTAGAAACTGAGTATGATAGTTTTTCTGTTGATACACCTGAAGATTTAGAGAGAGCAAGAAAAATTTATTCAAAACTTAATAAAATTGAGTTAGCAAAATGATTATTCCAAAAAAGATTTCACTCGCACAAATTCCAACTCCGTTAGAAGAAATAAAATTTGAAGGTAAAATTTTTTTAATCAAACGTGATGATTTAACTGGTTGTGAATTATCTGGGAACAAAGTTAGAAAACTTGAATATTTACTTGCTGACGCAAAAAGCAAAAAAGCCGATATTATCTTCACTAGCGGCGGTGATCAATCAAATCATGCAAGAGCTACAGTTATTGCTGCTAAAAAAATAGGATTGAACACAAAATTATTTTTGTGGGGAAAAGAAACTTCAAGCGCAAATGGAAATCTTTTTCTTGATAAAATGTATGGAGCAAATATTCAATATTTTACAAAAGCGGAGTATGAAAAAGTTAATGATATTATGTTTGATCAGCGGTTAGATTTACTAAAAAAGAAAAAGAATGCTTATGTTTTCCCGGGTGGCGGCTCGACTACTCTAGGCATTTGGGGTTACATAAATTTCATACATGAACTAAAAAAACAAGTGGATTTAAGAAAAATTGATTCGATTGTTGCTGCTTGCGGTTCAGGTGGAACTGCTGCCGGAATGCTTGTTGGAGCAGCGTTAAATAATTTAAATATTAAGATTGTTGCAGTACACGTTTTGATGAAGAAAAATGAGATGGAAAAACATATCTTACAACTTGCAGAAGGATGTGTGCTGGATTATAAATTGAAATGTAAAATCAATTCAGAAAACCTTGTCGTGCTTGATGGATATTCCAAAGAAGGTTACAAAAAAATATCAAAATTAAAAGTTAAGTTGATAAAAAAGTTTGCTCAAGAAACCGGAATACTTTTCGATCCGGCGTACACCGGAAAAGCATTTACGGCTTATTATGAAAGATATCTTAAGCCTGGAAAAGGGAAGCAGAATATTTTTGTTCACACGGGTGGATTGTTTGGAGTATTTGGAAGAACGAAGGAATATCTTTCAAACTAGAATTTTAGTGGCAGTTATCTATAAAATAATTTAACTTTGATTAACAAATAAAAGCGAGCGTATTATGGATTGCATATTCTGTGAAATAGCAGCAAAAATTTCTGAAGCTGAAATCGTTTTTGAAAATAATAAATACATTGCCTTTCTTGATGTAAATCCGGTCAATTTCGGACACACACTGGTTATCCCAAAAGTACATTATGATAATTTTTTAACTGTACCTGCAAAAGACCTTGAGGAATTAACCAAACTAACCCAATATCTTTCAGGAGCTATTAAAAGAGCTTTGAAAGCAGATGGATTTAATGTGATATCTAATAATGGAAGTACGGCAGGGCAATCAGTATTTCATTTTCATTATCATATTATTCCGAGATTTGAAAATGATTTTCACATGCAGCCAAGAACAATTGAATACAATTCCACTGAAATAGAATCATACCGTGATAGGATAATCGAATCTATAACAAAGTATGAGGAATTGCTTAATGGATAAAAAAATAAGAGTTGTTGTTGCTAAATCGGGTTTAGATGGACATGATAGAGGAGCAAAAGTTATCGCTGCTGCATTGCGTGATGCCGGAATGGAAGTTATTTACACAGGTTTAAGACAAACTCCCGAAATGATCGTTGAGGCAGCAATGCAAGAGGATGCCGATGTAATTGGTATTAGTATTTTATCAGGTGCACATATGACGATCTTTCCTAAACTTATGACCTTGTTGAAAAAAAAGGGAATGAATGATGTGCTGCTAACTGGGGGTGGAATTATTCCTGAAGATGATATTGCAAAGTTAAAGGAAATCGGAGTAGGAGAATTATTTACTCCGGGTGCTACAACTACTGCTATTGCTGATTACATAAAAGATTGGTGTAACGCTAACCCAAGAAATTGATATTGAATCTACAAAATCTTTTCTAATTCAGCCAAAAATTTTAAGGGAACAAGAATATCAAATAAATATCCTATTTCATCAGTCATTTCTGTATTAAGTCTTTTCCCAATTTTATATGGGATACATTTCGATTCTAATTCTTCGGCTACAATTTTTATTTGATTTTCATCATCTAAACATTTGTATTGAACGAATGGAGATTTGTTAATTGAAAGTGAGTCAGAAATGCTTACTCCACAGACTATGCAAGTTTCAGCATCAAAACCTATAACGGAATCAAACTCAGCAAGATAATCTGCAAAAGCTGAGAGATCATTATCCTTAGAATTAATATTGCCCTCGATCATTAAATCTTAATTGCTTTTTGATTTATTTAATGTAAAAATAATTTTTGTTCCCTCACCAACTTTACTTTGAACTTTAATTTCGCCACCGTGAATATTTACAATTTCTTTGCAAAGTGATAAACCCAAACCAGTTCCTTTTTCCTGCTGAGTTCCTTTTGTTGTGAAACTCATATCTATTCTAAAAAGTTTTTCTATATCTTGTTCTTTTATGCCAACACCGGAATCACATACAGTAAATTCAATATAATCATCAAATCTCTTATCAGAAACTTCAATAATTCCGCCTACAGGTGTAAACTTAATTGCGTTTGAAATGAGATTTTGCACAAGAGATTGAAGCATCGTATCATCGCCCCAAATAAAACTTTGATGACCTAATTTATTTCTAAGAGTAATGGTCTTCAATCTTGCAATCTGGTTTAATAGAATTCGGGAATCTTCAACTATCATAAACATATTTTGCAATGCGGGGCTATATTTCATCTTTCCTGATTCTAGTTGTGACCACTCAAGAAGATTTTCAATAAGTTTGTAAGTGCTTTCAGTGGATTCCTTAATTGTCTGAATATATTGCCGAACTTCGCTATCGCTCATCGAATCATATTCCTCAACGATCATACGAGTTAAACCAAGCAATCCGTGGAATGGACTCTTTAGATCATGTGCAATGATTGAAAAGAATTTATCTTTAGAGGCATTTAAATCTTTAAGTTCCTCTGAGTATTGAATAATCTTTTCTTCATTTTGCTTTTTTGCAATAGCAAGCGCAATTTGTTCAGATACATAAGTAAGAATTTCTTTTTCTTCTTCTTTATATGTGGTAGCATTGGAGTAATCCTGAACTACAATGGCCCCAAAAATTTTACCTTCAACAATCAGTGGAACTCCCAACCAGATTTCTGTTGGTTCACCAATTAAAGTAGTTTCCCCTTCTTCACGAAGTCTAAGATCAAGTTTAGCATCTACGAGATGTGCTTTTCCGGATCTTAATACATATTCTGTTAAACCTTTGCCAGATTTTCTTTCTGCAGGTGGGTCATCAACTTCATCAACAAAATACGGAAAACTTATTGTATCAGTTTCTGGATTATAAATCGCAATATAAAAATTATCCGCTGTCATAAGCTCACTTACCGCATCATGTATAAACGCGTATAGTAAATTGATTCTATCCAATGATGTAATAGCAGTAGATATTTTAAACAAGGCATCTTTTATGTTTTCAGCTTTTTTTAAACTTGTGATATCACGAGTGATTCCAAAAGTTCCATAAACATTATCCTTTTCATCAATCAGAGGAATTTTGGTTGTAGAAGCCCATGTTATCCTTCCATCTAACCAAGTTTCTTTTTCTATCTTATTTATTACAGGTGTTCGACTTTCGATTATTTTCTTTTCATCTTCTCTCGCATCAATAGCATGTTCATCATTGAATAATTCAAAATCTGTTTTTCCTATCAGTTCATCAAAACTACTCAATCCCATTTTATATAAAGTTGCTTTATTAGCTTTTATAAATCTGCTGTCAAGATCCTTAAAATAAATTGAGTCTGGTAGATAATCCATAAAGTACTGTTGTAACTTAAGTTCTCTATCAAATTTATTCTCAATTTCAATTTTAGTAGTAAGATCTTTTATAATAACAAATTGAAACTTTTCTGATCCGGAACCAATCAATCCAACACTTACAGATACTGGTATAGTCTTTTTTTTATTTTTATGGATAAGATCTATTTCATATTGAGTGGGGACAACTTCACCGCGCAATCTTTTTTTACTTCTTTCTAAAACTTTGTCAAGGTCATTCGATGCTATAACTTCATTTAACCCTAATTCTGTAAGTTCAGATATAGTGTAACCAAGCAAATCAGCAAAGTATTTATTAGAGTACTTAATTCTCTCATCTTGTAATAAAACTAAACCATCGGGTATTGTGTGGAGGAGAAAATCAATTTTGTATTTAAAATCTGCTAATGATGAAGCATTTTTAGAATCAGATTCTGATTTGTTAACTGCTGCGTGTTGATTGGAAGTTATCCCGGTCATATAATTCATTTTTGATAATTAATTATACATTGTATCTGTTAGCAAAATACACAATAAATTTACCGATAATCGTGCCACTTAATCAATTAGATATTGTTGCAAAAACATAGCACTTCCGGCTTTTTAACATTATCAAGAAACTTTCCGAAATATTTACATAACAATAATTTCCATTCGAGCCCGATTTTTATATATTTGCACCTGTTTTTGCAAAAATTAGAAAGAATTATGCACCAATTTAAGGATTTAAATCCAGCTCAACTTGCAGCAGTTGAATATCTGGGTGGACCTCAAATGATAGTTGCCGGCGCTGGCTCCGGTAAAACTAAAGTTCTTACTTATAAAATCGCTTATCTGCTAAAGAAAAATTTTTCTCCTGAGTCAATTCTTGCGCTCACGTTTACTAACAAAGCAGCCAATGAAATGAAGGAGAGAATTAAGGAACTAATTGGTAAAAAGGCTGATGATTTATGGATGGGGACTTTCCATTCTGTATTTGCCAAGATACTTAGAACGGAAGCAAAACATATTAATTACAGAAGTAATTTTTCAATCTATGATACAATAGATTCAACTTCCCTTGTTTCTAATATTATGAATGACTTGAATATTGACTTAGAAAATCTTACTACAAATTCAGTTAGGCATAGAATTAGTTTTCTTAAAAATTATATGATTACTCCCAAAGAATTTAGAAGTAAGCATGTAGGTTCCTTCCTTGAAGAAAAAATTGCAGATGTTTTTGTAGAATATCAAAAAAGACTAATTGAATTTAACGCTATGGATTTTGATGACTTGCTACTTAAACCTATCGAACTTTTTACTAAGAAGAAAAATATTTTACAAAAGTATAAATCCAGATTTGAATATCTGCTTGTTGATGAGTTTCAGGATACCAACAAAGCTCAATATGAATTATTAAAGTTACTTGTTTCAAGAAATGGTTTGATTTCAGTAGTTGGTGATGATGCCCAAAGCATTTACAGTTGGCGCGGTGCTAATATTGGCAACATGAGAGATTTTGGAAAAGATTATCCAAAGTATAAACTATTTAAGCTTGAGCAGAATTACAGATCAACTAAATTGATTCTGAAAGCGGCTGATTCTGTTATCAAAAATAATAAGGATCAGGTTATTAAAACTCTTTGGACTGAGAATGAAGAGGGCGAACCTGTAATGCTTCTTAAGTGTGCTGATGAAAAGGATGAAGCATCACAAATTTCTAAGTATATAAAGCACGAGCTGACCAAGAAAAAATTAGTCTTTAACGATTTTGCGATTTTATACCGCACTAACTCACAATCCCGTGCAATGGAAGATATTTTTCGCAGGGAAAAAATCCCTTACACAATTATTGGTGGAGTTGAGTTCTATAAAAGAAAAGAAGTTAAAGACGTAGTTGCCTATCTACGCGTAATATCAAACCAGAATGATGAAGAAAGTTTGTTAAGGATAATGAACTTTCCGCAACGTGGTATTGGCAGTACAACTGTTACACGAATGATAGCTTTTGCTCGAAAACACGAAATAACTCTCTTCCAAACTATGGGAAGAGTTTTTGAAGTAATTGACATAAAAGAGCGTATACAAAAAAATGTAAAACAGTTTAAAACTTTGCTTGATAAGTACACCGATTTAAAGGACAAACTTTCCGCTGGTGAACTTACTCGTGCAATGGTTGATGATCTTGGACTGATAAGAATGTTTAAAGAAGAAGGAACCCAAGAAGCGTTACAAAGGATGGAAAACATCAGTCAGTTATTGGCTTCTTTAAGTGAATTTTCTTCTGCAAATGAAGATGCTAAACTGGAGCAATATCTTGAAGAAGTTTCTTTGATTGCAGACATTGATAACTATTCGGCAACAAAAAATTGTGTAACTCTTTTAACTGTTCATGCAAGTAAAGGTTTGGAATGGCCAATAGTTTTTGTTAGTGGTTGCGAAGAAGATATCTTTCCTATCGCAAGTAAATTTTTATCTGATGCCTCTGTTGATGAAGAGAGAAGATTATTTTACGTTGCATTAACCAGGGCTAAGAAAAAGGCTTATGTTACTCATGCGCGGTCACGATATAGATTTGGTGAAGTTGCTTACCAAAGTCGATCAAGATTTATTGATGAACTTGATCCAACAGCGTTTAAAGAAACTAATGGCGGACTTGGACGAAAAGCAAACCGAAAAACAAAAAAAGAAATGTACTATGAATATTTTGAAAAAGTTGAATACGAAAGTTTTGATCAGGATGGAGTTGAGTTACGTGTAGGAAGCAGGGTAATGCACGATAAATTTGGTCTTGGAAAAGTTGTAGATGTTATTGGAAACGGCGATCAGACTAAAGCAACTGTACACTTTGAAGGAAATAATGTAAAACAGCTTATGCTTAAATTTGCCAAGCTTAAAGTTTTATGATTAGTATTTTTTGAGACGATTAATTTTATTAAGGAGTTGAAATAATATGTCTATAGCACCAAAAAAATTAGCTATATTAGTAGGTGGTGGACCAGCACCGGGAATTAACAGCGTAATTGGAGCCGCAACTATACGTGCTGCAGTTGAAGGTGTGGATGTAATTGGAATTAAAGATGGTTTTAAGTGGATAATGCAAGGTGATATTACTCACTTTAGAGAATTAAATATTCAAAATGTAAGTCGTATACATTTTAGAGGCGGATCTTATATTGGTATTTCGAGAGCAAATCCAACAAAAGATCCTAAACATCTTGAAAATGCAGTCACTTCGCTGCTAAGATTAAATGTTGATAAGCTGATAACAATCGGTGGTGATGACACAGCATTCAGTGCTCTTAAAGTTAACGAGATGGCATCTGGCAGAATTAAAGTTGTTCACGTTCCTAAGACAATTGACAACGATCTTGACCTTCCACACGGTATTCCAACCTTCGGATTTCAAACGGCAAGACACATTGGGGTTGAAGTTGTGAAAAACCTTATGGTTGATGCACAAACAACATCTCGCTGGTACTTTGTAATTTCTATGGGAAGAAAAGCCGGACATCTTGCTCTTGGAATTGGTAAAGCTACGGGTGCCACACTTACTCTTATTCCGGAGGAGTTTGCAAATAAACAAATTAAGTTTAGTCATATCGTGGATATTCTTGTTGGTGCAATTATTAAAAGATTGAGTTATGGTAAACCGGATGGAGTTGCCATAATTGCAGAAGGATTAGTTGAACATTTGGACCCTACCGATTTTGAATCCTTAATTGAGGTTGAAAGAGATGCACACGATAACATAAGAATAGCTGAAATAAATTTTGGTGAGATTCTAAAAATTAAAGTTCAGGAAAGACTAAAGGAGTTTGGATTGAAAGCTACTGTGGTTGCAAAAGATATTGGATATGAATTACGCTGCGCTGACCCAATTCCTTTTGATATGGAGTATACAAGAGATTTAGGTTTTTCTGCCGCTCAATTTATGCTCGATGGCGGAAGTGGTGCAATGGTTTCAATTCAAAACGGCAAATTTGTTCCGATGTACTTTCAAGACATTATCGACCCGAAAACATTAAAGACAAAAGTAAGAATGGTTGATCCTGCATCAGAAAGTTTTTATATAGCAAGAAGATATATGTTAAGATTAAACCAGGCTGATTTTGATGATCCGCACGAACTTGCAAAGCTTGCCGCTACTGCAGGAATATCAATCGATAATTTTGTTAAAAAATTTGGCTACCTTATTGAAAATGATTTGTTGTACCAATTTATTAGGGAAGGCAAATTTGCAATCGCATCATCAGAATCAAACTTAGCACACAGGATTGCTGAGGAAAATGGTGATGCAGATGATATTGATCATTGATTGAGGATGAATTCTTAGAATTAACTTTTTGGGCAATCTTATGATTGCCTTTCTTGTTTTTTGAATTATATATGGGGATCCGTCTCCTGACCGACCCGAAAAAAAACATTAACTAAAGAAATGGACGGAAGTCTATTCCTAACAAAAATCATTTATCACGTTTTGATTTCTCACAAACCGGATTCCTTAATGGAATTGGGTTTGTATATCCTAACAATTTACTTCTTCTCTTCACCTTTAAAAACTTTATAAAACGAAAATATCACCATTGAGATAATTATCGTCCAGGCAAGGACTAAAAAAATTATACCATTTATTGTTAATCCCATTATTTAACCTCACTATGATTATTTTCCCAAGCCTTTTTAACTAATAACATTAATATTACAGCAATGGCAACCATTAAAATTCTTGCACCCCAAATGTATGGAACATTTTCAGCGGCAATATTGTGCATCATTAAAGTTGGTAATGCACTTTGTATGAACCACCAAATCATCAGCACCATAAGAATAACCGGAGTAACATACTTCATCACATAATAGAAGAACATCGGAATTTGAATATCACCACCCTGATTCATTTCTTTCCATGCTTTATCTGCTCCAAATACCCACATAAATAAAACGGTTTCAATCAATGCAAATACAACAAGGCCAAAGGTTCCAGCCCAATAATCCATCTCATCTAAAAATCCGTACTTTAAAAAGAATATTACGAATTGAACTGCGATGAGAACAGCTATTGCTAGAGCCGTTACTGCTTTTTTTCTATCCATACCAAATTCATCCTCTAAGAACGCAACAACAGGCTGACCCATAGCAACCGAAGAAGTTATTCCTGCAAAGAAGAGTAACAAGAACCACATAAATCCGAATAATTCACCCAACGGAAAATGTGAGTTTCCAAAAATTATAGGCATAGAAACAAAACCAAGATTAAATGATCCGCCTGCAGCAATTTCTTTAGTCGCTTCTAATCCAAAAAAAGCTACTGCTACGGGAATTGCAATTGATGCACCAAGCACAACTTCTGCAAATTCATTTGTGGATGCTGTAGCAAGTCCGGAAAGAACAATATCATCATTTGGTTTTAGATAGCTTGCATAAGCATGAATTGTCCCCATTCCCACAGATAAAGTAAAAAAGATTTGTCCTGCCGCGGCTAGCCAAATGTTTGGATTACCGAGTGCAGAGAAATCAGGATTCCAGATAAAAGCAAATCCGTTAGCAACAGAATTTTCTGGATATGCTGGGTCAGGAGTCCCCAACGTAAAAATTCTAATTGCTAAGATGATGGCAAAAATAAAAAGTAAGGGCATAGCAATTTTAGCTAATTTTTCTATTCCTTTTGAAATACCTTTATACAAAACTGCAAAGTTTATAGAAAAAGTTAATAACATTAAGATGTATGCAGGCCAGATAGAACTGAACGTCTGTGATGTTGTAATTCCCTGATAGCTTGAAAGAAATCCAGTCATTGTTTCCTTTGTTTCGTTGGAGTACAATCCAAGAATTGAAAAAAGACTGAAACCAAGTGTCCAGGATTCGATGTATGTGTAATAAATAAGTATTGTAATAGAGATGAATAATCCAAGGGAACCAAAATATTTAGCAAGTTTATTTTTCCAAATAACATCAAACATTCCCGGGGCACTGCCGTGTCTAAATTTTCCGCCGTGTCTGCCGATTCCCCACTCAATCCACATTAATGGAATACCGAGCAAAATAAAAAATATAAAGTACGGAATCATAAACGCGCCGCCGCCATTTTGGGCAGCTTGAACCGGGAATCTAAGAAAATTCCCTAATCCAACAGCGTTACCTGCTACGGCTAATATCAAACCTATTTTTGTTCCCCATTGTTCGCGTTCGCCGTTTTGAGACATCAAACCTCCTGGAAGTTAAGGAATTTCAGAAAATCAAGTGTGAATATGAAAACTTTGGTGGTTAATATCAAATAAATTTGATGAGATAATCGGTGTTTTAATTCAACTTTCTATCAATTAAAACGAAAAATTTATCAGAATCATTTTTAATCTTTAACCAGTAATTAGTAAATTTATGCCGTTAATAAGATAGGATACGCAATGGCAAAAAAGTTTGTTTCTAATAAAGATGAAACTGTAAGAATGTTTAAGAGTAATTTTATGGAGTCGCTATCTAGAGTACATCCTTCAGTTCCGTTAATAATTTTTGTTCCCGTTATACTTTATATGTTATATTTATCAATTTTTGATTTTAAAATTGGCTTCTTATCAATTGTAGGATTGGTGGTATTTGGATTGTTCATCTGGACTATCACAGAATATTTGTTGCACAGATTTGTTTTTCACTGGGAATTAAAAGGTGAGATCGGTGCAAGGATACATTTTATATTTCACGGTGTTCATCATGATTATCCAAGTGATTCCAGGAGATTAGTGATGCCTCCTTCTGTAAGTATTCCACTAGCTGCATTATTTTATTTTTTATTTAAATTTCTTATTGGTGATGTTTCTGTGCTTCCGTTCTTTGCTGGATTTTTAATTGGATATCTGTTTTACGATATATCACACTATGCCATTCATCATTTTAATATGCACAGTAAGTTTTGGTTAGCTATTAAGAATCATCATATAAAACATCATTACCAGGACCCGGATAAAGGGTACGGAGTTAGTTCTCCGATTTGGGATTATGTTTTCAGAACACATTACAAAAGTGAAGAAGGACAAAAAGCTTAATATTTTTTATTAGTTTGGCAATTAACAGGAGAATACAATTATTAAAAATGAATCTGTGAAACTCTTCTACATTGTATTTCTATTTGTTTCGCAAATTCTATTTGTTAATTGTCATACTTCCATTTCTGATAGTATTTATATTCGGACAAACCAAGTTGGTTTTTTACCCGAAGATCTAAAGACTGCCCTCATACTTTCAAAAACCAATTTACAAGGGAAACCATTTTTTATCATAGAACACAACTCAAGTGAGATAAAGTTTGAAGGCAGTATTACAGATTCCCCATCAGTTTATGGTAATTTTAATTTTTGTTATGAAATTGATTTTTCAAATCTTGACGCCACCGGAAAATACAAAATAAAATTGTTGGACTCGGAATCATATCCATTCCAGATCGGTATTTCAATCTATAATAATGTGCGAGATTCAATTAGCCTTTTTTTCAAGGCACAGCGTTGTGGACCAACAAACCCAATACTACATCAACCTTGCCATCTTTCAGATGCGGCCAAAATTATTGGTTATAGAGATTCAACTGCACGTGATTTAACAGGCGGATGGCACGATGCAGGCGACTATGTTAAGTTTTTAAAGACCACAGCTTACACAACCTATCTATTTTTATTTAGTTATGAATTTGATCAGCAAAAATTTGGATATGACCTAGATAAAAATAATGTTCCGGATATTTTGGAAGAAGCAAAAGTAGGTCTCGATTGGCTGTTAAGATGTAATGTTGATAATGAAACTCTGGTAGCGCAGGTACAAAACGAAACTGATCATAACATAGGATGGCGTTTACCGGAAAATGACAGTTTACAATTTGAGCGGCCCGGTTTTGTAAGCATCGGAAAAAATACTATTGGCATTTATTGCGCAGCTTTAGCGTTAGCATCGAAAATATGGAAAGAGAAATTTTATGATGATGACTTTGCATCTAACTGTCTTACAACCGCTGAAAAATTTTATGCTCTTAGAAATAATGTTCAGAATATCGATACAACTTTTTCAAATCATTATCCTGAAATTTTTTTTAATGGAAAGTTAGCACTCGCTTCAGTAGAATTGTTCAACAGCACTAAGTCTGAAAAATATCTTAAAGAAGCATATATGTATGGTAAAAAAGCTGGGTCAGATTTTTGGTGGAGTGTTGGGGATATTAATTCTTTGGCACATTACAAAATTGCTTTTCACAATCCTGATTTTGCAAAATATATTTATCAAAATCTCAAACACTCCAAAAAAGCTAGTGATGATTCGATACTGCGTGAAGGATTAGAATATTCCTGGGGTACAACAAACGCTTTGCTTGGAGTAAGTTTACAATCAATTCTCTACAAAAAATTAACCGGTTCAAAAGAATTTGATTCATTAAATATTTTTCAACGAGATTATATATTGGGAAGAAATCCCTGGGGTGTGAGTTTTATTTATAATATCGGGACAAATTTTTCTAAAAACCTGCATTCACAAGTTGCATTTTTTAATAAGGGATATTTACCTGGGGCACTTGCTGCAGGACCCGCGCCATCCAGGCTTTTAGAAAATTATAAAATCCAGAGGTTTAATAATGATAATGAATTTAATTCCGATCAAATAAAATATTATGATGACAGAATGGACTATATCACAAATGAACCGACAATTGTGGGAAATGCTACAGCACTTTTTGTTTTTGGATTTTTGAGTAATTAGCAAGTCAATTTGAAATATTTAGTATCGAAAACCTTTGAAATTGTCAAAAATTTAGCTTGTTACATTATAATACAACTCAATAGTTTTGTCTCCATTTATTTCAAAAAGATATCTTTTTTATCCGTTTTTTAAGCATAATCAAACAAATCTAACGGTATAATTATTGGTAAAATTATAAAAAAAATTAGTCTATGAAAAAAAGCGTTCAATTATTCCGTTCCGGTATTCCAATCGTTGATAGCGCCTGGGGAGGATTTTATCACGGCGGAACCTATCTGCTAGTTGGCGAAAAAAAATCCGGCAAAACTTTGCTAAGTCTTCAATATGCGGTTGAAGCTGCTAAGAATAAACAAGTTTGCCTATACTTCACAAACTCTCGTCCTAAGGATTTGATGATTCACGCTGCCTCTATTGATATCGATCTTGAAAGCTTTATTAATCAAAATACAATTATTGTTGTGCGTGTCGCACAACCAACAGAAACAACAGAATTTAAAAGCAGAGATGAATTTTTATGCGATTATCTCCATGATATTATTTCTGTTGTAAAACAGTATAATCCGACAAGAATTATTTTTGATGAGTTAACACCTTATGTTGAATATGAAAACATAAACAGCCTTAGAGAAGCATATGGTTCGATGATAGAATCGATAGAAGATTTAGGTATCACTAGTTTATTTATATTAAGAGAACCTGTAGCTCAATCTTCTAAAATGATATTTAATGTTTTGAATTCTTTTGCAACAGGAATAATTCAACTTCATAAATCAGAAGATAGTGAAGAACAACAGCCCGGGATTATAGATATCACTCCAAATATCGGTCATACAGAAGGAAAATTTAAAGCAAATTATTTTATAGAGCCTTATAAAGGCATTACCACAGATTTTAAGATTTCCAAACGATCAACCGGAGAAAACATATTACCGGAAATAACTGAATTGATTCCAAACCAGTTTAGCGGTTTAAATACACCGGAGTATTTAATTCCTAATATTTACAGCATAAATGATTTTAAATTGATTGTAAATAATCAAATTGCCTTGTTCAAAACTACCGGACAAATGTTTACCATTTTGTCACTCAGACTTAATCCAAAAAGCCAATCACAAGCTCGAATTACTTTTAATCAATTAAGCTATTCTGTAAAATTAGCTGCTCATAAGAAAGATAAAATCTGCACAGTTAATGATAAAATTTATATTCTTATAACAAATTCTGATGACACATTAATTGATGCATTCATTTCTAAAGTTCATCAAACATTAAATGGCAGCGGTTCAGATAATGTAGCTTATTTAATGTTAAAGGTAAATGAATCAATGAACAGTGCTGATGATGTATTTAAAGAATTTGATAGTGAAAATGCCAGAACTCAATTAAATCAGAGATAGAATTGACTTTAGAAGATGAAATTATTTTTCTATCATTTACTTATTCTGAACATTGCTTTTTTTAGCACCTCTTTATTCTCACAAAATGATAACTCTTCAAATTTTAAAACAGAAGCTCTTCAACTAATTACTTCGGGGCGTTATGGTGAAGCAATTGACATATTGAATAAATATGTCTCGGCAAATCCAAACTTCGCAGATGGATTTAATTTGCGTGGCATGTGTCACGAAAAAAGAGGTAATTATGAAGCTGCTGTATATGATTACCGTACTGCAAAAAAGATTAAACCGAACGATGATGAAATCTCATCAAATTTAAACAGAACAACTTCTGATTGGTATAAAATTCTTTATAATAAAATTGAAGGACACAAGAGAGAGATAGCTATCGATCCTAATGTTGGTAAAAATTATCTTGAGATAGGAAAGTGCTACAAGAATTTAGGTAACTGGAGTGAAGCAGAAATATGGTATGATATCTATCTGGAAAAAGAGACTGCTTCTTCTGATGAGATAATTAGATATACTGAAATACTGGCTAAGAATAATCACATATCTAAGGGTGAACCGATTCTAAAGACCTATACTGAAAGATTTCCGGATGATCACAGATTATGGTCAAGATACGGTTACTTTACTTTGTGGCTTGGTAAAAATAAAATAGCAGTAAATGCTTTTACTAAAGCATTGGAAATAAGGCCTTACTTTAAAGAAGCAATGGATGGGTTGGATTTGGCAAGAGGTAAGGGGTACGTTTATTCAATCAACGATACAACTTCGAGATTCAATTATGGAATGAGGCCACCCGCCAAACAATATGAAATTGACAGATTATATCGCGTTCTTAAAAATAATCCTATAGATGGTGAGAGTAGATTTAAATTGGTTGAAGAATTAATTTCAGCAAACCGATATGAGGAAGCTTATGAACAATTACAGATTTTATCTGCGGACTTTGCTGATCAAGACAGATTTAAAGATTTATGGTTCAAGGTAACAACTTTGAGAAAATCTTATTATGCTGATCGAATAAGATTTTATGAAGAACAGTTAAGAAAAGATCCTGCAAATAAAGAGGCGTTGTTAGAATTAGCAAAATTTTATTCTTATAATAACGATTACATATTAGCTGCAAATCTTTACAATAGTTACTTATCAAAGTATCCGAAAGATCTGGAAGTAAGATACAAATTAGCCCAGATTTTAATGTGGCAAAATAATCTTTGTGAAGCATCTGATATAGCATATATTCTTCTTAAATCATCCCCGGATAATAAGGATTATGTTTTGCTGGCTGCCCAAATAAATTATTGGTTAGATAAAGATTTAGTTTACACTCAATCACTTTTTGAAAAAGTTTTGGTATTGGATCCTAAAAACACAGAAGCCAAGTATGGATTAGCAAACCTTTATATACGTGGAAATAATCTTATTAGTGCGGAAATATTAATCAACGAAATAGCTTTGTTTGATAGCTCATCTCCAAAATTTATGCTTTTGCAAAAAGGTTTTGAAAATGCTAAAACTCAAAATAAATTGGTTCAATCTAATAAGATTTTAGAAGAAGCAAGAATGTTCTCTTCCAGGAAAGAATATGATTTGGCTATAAAATCGTTTAATGAATATATGGTAATTGATCCGAACAATAGGTCTGTTAAACTTGAGTTAGCTAATGTTTACATTTCAAATTTGGAATTAGACAAATCAATAAAAATTTATGATGATTTATTAAAATCAACCAGCGATTATGAAGTAGAAAAACAACGTGCAAAAGTTTATTTATGGAATAGTGACTCTCTTTTGGCATTAAAAGAATTTAGAAAATTGAATCAAAAAAATCCTGATGATATTGAAAGTAAATTACTGCTTGGCGATTCTTATCTGCAAAATGGTCAAGTGCAAAATGCCAGAATAGTTTATGAAGATCTTTTGTTAAAATCTCCTGACTCACACATTCTAAAAACACGTTTAGGTTGGCTTGGTGGAAGCAATAAGTTTTCATTTAATAATTTCCCAACTTATATTCAATTAATTCCCAGAGCATCCTACTTCACAGATAATACTGATTTTAGCTATTCAAATTTCGGTCTTGGATTTGATCTGGGTGTAACTAACTTTCTTGCCTTTGGTTTTTCTGCTTCACGCGGTCAGCTTTCATCCTCTGATTATGATTTGAGATTCAATCAAATTAAAGGATCGGCGTATGTAAGGTTTAACGAAATATTTTCAGGAGCAGGTAGTTTTGGACAGACTTACTTTGTTAACGATGAGAGAGAAAATATCATTGAGCTAGCTCTAACTGCACAGAAAAAAAATATTTTTAATGTTACAACATTCTTAAACTATTCTGATGCTGCATTTATACTTTACTCACCATTTTTGGTTGATACACGATTGAATGCTTATCATTTTGGACTTAACGGCGAATACAAGTTTAAAAATAATTTAGTTGTATCAGGAAAATATTCTTATATAGATGTTTCTGATGATAATTCCGGTAACCAAGTTGTGACAAGATTAGGTAAAGTTTTTGATTCTGATGTTACAGCAGGTTACGAGTATTATTATTATTCCTTTAAAAACGAAACTCAACTTTATTGGAGTCCAAAGAATTTTGAAGCACATTCAATTTGGGCAGATTGGATTCTTTATGAAGATGAAAGTTTCGATTTTACCATTGGTGGTAAAATTGGTTTGATACCACAAAACGATTATATTCTTTCTGAATTTTATGCATCTATAAACTATCATATTATTAAAAATCTTCTTTTGCAAACCCGGTTTTATACCGGAAGTTCATTTAGGTCAAACACCGGTTATCGTTCAAATTCTATACAAGTAAGTTTGATCTGGGGCTTATAAAAATTTAATTATCAATTTTTATTGCTTATTCTAAATTATTACCCTTGTTTGATAATGATACAGATTAAATTAAAGTCCAATATTGGTAATTCCTGCATAAGGATTTTGTTGTAAAAAAAGTTAAATAAAATCAATATAATGGCATTATTATTGAAAAATTGAAGCAAACCATCATCCGGGAAAATGAAAATAAATCAGCTTGTCGATCGTGCTATAATTACTATTTCAAACCGGGAAGATGAAAAAAAAGGAGAAA
>BS_KBA_SWE02_21mDRAFT_10000145_pt1 | contig 24529 bp, 22 predicted proteins | sample BalSeasSWE02_21m_FD_9196 | JGI IMG/M metagenome (IMG submission 9196)
CTTGGGCAGAGATGAGAAGAAGTTATGCGCCAAGAACAAATGGGACTATTTATAACAACCATGATAACATTAATACGGTTAGAAAAATGGTGGGTGCTCTGGAGAATAATGATGTTGACAAGGCATTTAGCTATTTTACTGAAGATGCTACCTTTACAAATCTAGATATGAAAAGGGGCGAATCCCATACCATTGCACAGGAAAAAGAAATATTCAAGGGAATGTCTGAAATTTGGACGATTGATAGTATCGATGTTGTAGGTTATCCGGATTATCTAGAATATGAATTGGGAAATGCCAAAGTGGTTCAGTCATGGTGGGATGTAAGACTAACGAAAAAATCGGATGGTAAAAAAGTGGTTTTACCTATGCTACTTGTTCATGACTTTAATGATGAAGGTAAGATAACACGCGAAGCAGGTTATTATACAGCAAAAGCCTTAGAATAGAATAAGGAAAACTCTTAATAATAAAAACCTCTAAATTAAGTTTTAGAGGTTTTTATTATTTTAATTATCGTCATTTATTTTTTCGGAACAAATATTAATGCAGCACCGTTAATGCAATGTCTTTTACCAGTAGTTTTAGGCCCGTCATCAAATACATGACCTAAGTGTCCTCCACAAGTTGCACAGTGCTCCTCAGTACCTGAGTATACTGAGCCGTTATCTATGTCAAAAGCTACATTCCCTTTAATTTCCCGGTCAAAACTTGGCCAACCTGAACCGCTATCAAATTTATTTTTTCCTTCAAATAAAGGTGTATTACAAGCGGCGCAAAAGTATGTCCCTAGTTCATAATTTTTATTAAATTCACTTGTGAAAGCTCTTTCTGTTCCAGCCTCACGCAATACGTGATATTGAATTTCAGAAAGTTCTGTTTTCCACTGTAAATCAGTTTTTACAACTGGGAAATTGGGTGTAGTTTTTTTATTCTGTGCAGAGGAGTTACAACTATACAGATTTAGGCTTAAAAATAATAAGATAAGATTCTTCATGATTAATCAATTTTTTCAATCTTAGTAGAATCCATTTGTAAACTTTGTAGTAAATCATCCATAGTTAAATTGGCCGAAGCATATTCTGCAGGGACTATAGCAATTCTAAAAATTTGGTCATCGGTATATTGCGGACCTAATAATCCTAAAGGAAAGTTGGCGTCCAGTAATAAATTTACATCAAGATAGGTGAAATCAAAAGTATATAATAAGGTACCTTGGGCAGGAAAAAAGGTTTGTGGTAATTGACTCCAAACATCAATTGAGCCATTGTTTCCAGTTACTACATCTGTTAATAAATAAACCAATACAACATCGCTTTCATAAACAACAACATTTGAAGGATATGTTATTAAACGACTATATCCATTACTCTCATTAAAATCGACAGTCACTTCAAATACTTGTCCTAAAAAGTCAACTCCATCTTGACCCGGAGGACCTTGATCACCTTCACAAGAAGTAAAAAAAATAGTTGCAGTAAGGGATAAGAATAAAAGTAAGTTTTTCATAATTTATATTTTTTTAGGTTTTAATCAAAAGCCATTCCAAAGTGTAAACTTACTAAAGTAAGTTTACAAGAAGACCCAAACGTATCTTAGATTTTTTGATTGAATAAAAAGGAAGAAAAATATAAATTTGATTTTCAACTAAAACTTCCTGTAAATAAGTTATATATTTATTTGTAATATCTAATAAATTTGAATAAAAAATGAAACTCCATAAATCAATTTCAGTCATCTCTGCTGTTATACTAATTATTTCTTGTACAACAAATCCTTTTACAGGGAAACAAACGTTAGCCTTAGTTCCAAATTCTCAGATTTTACCAATGGCGTTTCAGGAATACAAAAAGTTTTTAGGAGAACATATTGTAATAAAAGGTACTTCTGATGCACAGATGATTAAGAATGTTGGACAAAAAATTTCTATTGCCGCGGAACGTTATTTAACATCAAATGGGTACGCTGGATATTTAAAAGATTATGTTTGGGAATATAATCTTGTACAAGATGCGGCTGTAAATGCTTGGTGCATGCCTGGAGGAAAAATTGTATTTTACACAGGAATACTTCCAGTTGCTAAAGGTGAAGCGGGAGTTGCGGCCATAATGGGACATGAGGTAGCTCATGCCTTAGCCAATCATGGTCAACAAAGAATGAGTGCTGGCCAATTGCAGCAAATTGGCGCCGTTGCTGGGAATATTGCCTTTAGTGAAGACACTAAGAATCAAGAAATTTTTAATCAAGCCTATGGTATTGGAAGTACTGTTGGTGTTATGCTGCCATTTAGTCGCAGTCATGAAACTGAAGCCGATAAAATAGGCCTAACATTGATGGCAATAGCCGGTTATGACCCTATTGCAAGTGCTCAATTATGGGAGCGAATGAGTAAGATTGGAGGAAGTGTGCCACCAGAAATTTTAAGCACACATCCGTCAAACGAAACAAGAATAAATAATATTAATTTATGGGTTCCGGAAGCTAGGGAAGAGGCCAAAAAATTTGGAGTTACAACTTTTAAAAAATAGCATTTAGTCATAATATTTTAGTAATTTACAATCTCGATTTCTGCGGCATATTATCTTATTGATGTATCTAATATATGACACCGAACCTACCAAAAGGAAGTGAAAAATTACTAAATGCTTGGGCTTTTTATGATTGGGCTAATTCTGTTTACAGTTTAGTAATTGCGTCGGCAATATTCCCCATTTTTTATCAGGCACTTTTCAAGTCGGCTGCAATTGAGACAGTCTTTGTTTTTGGCGGTGATATTAGAAGTACTCCTTTAATAAGTTATACTACTGCTTTGGCTTTTATGGTGGTTGCAATTATTTCACCTTTGCTTTCTGGAATCGCCGACTTCCTTGGTAACAAAAAAATATTTATGAAATTTTTCTGTTATATGGGAGCACTCTCTTGTATTGGGCTATATTTTTTTAGCTTAGAGCATATTTATCTTAGCCTTCTTTTATATTTATTGGCACTAATCGGATTTTGGGGCAGTTTAGTTTTTTATAATTCTTATCTGCCAGATGTTGCATTTATAGAGCAACAGGATAGAACAAGTGCTCGAGGATATTCAATGGGTTATATTGGAAGTGTGATATTGTTACTTTTTAATTTAACTATGGTAATGATGCCTGAAAAATTCGGTTTTGGGAGTGGAGGATCGGCTAGTGTTTTGGCAATGAAATATTCATTTGTAACAGTTGGAATTTGGTGGATTTTATTTAGTCAGTATTCTTTTTATTACCTTCCGAATGGCAACAGTAGTGGAAAAAAAGTTAGTAGTAAAGTGATCTTTAATGGATTTAAAGAACTAAAAAATGTTTACAAATTACTTTCTGAGGATATTAAATTAAAAAGATATCTTGCTGCTTTTTTTGTTTACAGCATGGCCGTACAAACTGTGATGCTTGTCGCTACTTACTTCGGAGAGCAAGAAATTGCATGGGGTGGAGAAGATAAAAAAACAATAGGACTTATTTTAAGTATTTTAATTATTCAACTTGTTGCAGTAATGGGAGCAATGATTACATCCAAGTCTTCAGCAAAATATGGCAATATCCCTACCTTAATATTTATCAATTGTATCTGGGTAGGAATCTGTATAGTGGCTTTTTTCATTAAGTCGCCAGTACAATTTTATTTAACTGCAGGAATAGTGGGATTAGTAATGGGGGGCATACAGGCACTTTCTCGTTCAACATATTCCAAGTTTTTGCCAGAAACGAATGACACTACTTCGTATTTCAGTTTTTATGATGTGGCCGAAAAAATTGGAATTGTTTGTGGAATGCTCATATACGGGTTCATTGATCAATTAACAGGAAGTATGAGAAATTCTATATTATTTCTTGTTATATTTTTCGTTACTGGAGTAATATTATTGCTACGAGTGCCAAGAAATAAAAGCGAATAAACAATTTTTACTTATGTTTGCGGTTATAAGAAAATAAATATCTACTTATGAAGAAATTTAAACAATTAAATTGGATACTAATAGCCTTAATAGTTTTTCAATTTACATCCTGTAGTAATGAGCCATTGGTTGGTGAATTTCCGATACAGGATGACACGAGCGTTGCGGAAGCTGGTCAATTAAGAGCCCAAATTGACGGTGTCGAATTCTTATCGACTTTAGCCGGAGCAACATTAACTACAAATAATTTTTTAACAATTCTTGGAACCGATGATGTAACGGGTGAAACAATAGCACTTTTTGCTGAAGAAGCGGGAACGGTGGGTGTTTATAATTTAACTGCAGGAATTGGCTTAGAAAATAAGGCCCAGTATTATGCCTTAATAGACACTTCAAATCCATATGTTTCTTCAGGAGCCTTCGGCGGTTCCGGTCAGTTGACGGTTACTGAATTAAATACAACAGATTTGACGATTTCTGGATCATTTAGTTTTGTTGGAAAAAGAACGCAATTGGATGCGAATGGCGATCCTGTATTAGATACGGACGGATTACCAATAATTCAGACTGTTAATATTACTCCTGGTGTATTTAATATGCTTCCTTATGTGATTGACGACACTACCGGTGGAGGCGGAGGCGGAGGAGGCGATCCACTTGATGAATTTTATGCGCTTATTGATGGTGTTGAATTTTTTGACACTTCGATTTCCACAACCTTAACGACTATTGGTGGTATAGAAATGGTAAATATTGTTGCCCAAACTTCGACTAGTTCATTAATTCGTATTGATATACCGCTTTTCCAAGGGCTAGGGACATATCCGATGGTGGCATTATCTGATGGAACGAAAATAATAGGGCTTTATAATTCTAACACTGGAGGAGAAAATTTGACATCGAGTCCTGGAACTATTACTGTGACTGAGTTTGACACCGAAGCTGGTGTTATTATAGCTACGTTTGAGTTTGTTGGCTCCGATCCTTTAGGACAGGATCCAACAATTGTTGCCGTCACGGAAGGAAGTTTTACAGTACATTTTGAAGGAATTCCAGGAAGCGGTCCAAGCCCCTTTATCGCAGACGTTGATGGTGTAGTTTATGAACCTGAAACTATAGATATTGTTTTTGGTGTTTTTAGTGGTACTGAGATTGTAAGTATTAATGCTAATACTTCAGATAATAAAAACATGACATTATCATTTCCGAAAAATATTGAAGTTGGTACTTATGATATGAGTATTATTAGAGTTGATGGTTCAGAAAAGATCGGATCATACAATCCAGACACAACGGCTGGTTCCGTATTTGTTTCAAATCCTGGAGTTCTTGTAATATCTAGTTATGATTTAATTACTGGTGAGATTGTTGGAACATTTTCATTTGTTGGGAAAGATCCTACATTGGTAGATCCAACCGAATATGAAATTATGAATGGGTCATTTAATTTGACTATTTTATAATTAAAAATATCACAATTACAAAGGCCTTCTCTATTTCATTAGAGAAGGCCTTTGTAATTTTTGAATTAAGTTAATTAGTAGAGATTGAGCCAGAACCCATTACTTTTGTATCACTTTTATCCGGATGACCAGAATATCTGATATCACCTGAACCGCTAACGCGTGCCTTTAAACTCGACTTTGCGTTTACTTCTGCATCTCCTGAACCTGAAACATATGCTTGGGTATTAGTTGAACTTAAATTATTTCCTTTAAAGTCACCACTACCACTAATTTTTACTTCAAGTTCTTGAGTATTACCTGATAATGTCATATCCCCTGAGCCAGTTATTTTAGCGTCGACAGAAGCACTGTCCAATGCCAAATTAATGCCTCCAGAGCCAGTTACGGCTACTTCGAAGGTGTCAGTTTTGACTACATCTTTAGAATCAAGGTCACCAGATCCAACTAGAGAAATCCCAGAAATAGCTTCAAATGGAATTGTAACATGAATTCCTTTATTAGTTTTTAAACTAACATTATTCTCTGTTCTAACTACCAGAACATCACCTTCTAATTCGACGATAATATATTCCAATAAATTTGAGTCAGTAGTAATTGTAATTTTCCCCTCTGTTCCACGTTCCAAATGCACATCCATAGAACCAACAGCTTTTATGTTGTCATAGGATTGAGTTGTAATAGTTTTTGTCGTAATATCACCATTTCCTTCAATTTTTTTGTTTCCCCATTGGGCATTCATATTTGAAACACTTGTAAGTAAAAGTGTGGCTGTAAGGGTTAGTTTTAAAAATGTTCTCATTTTAAATTTTGATTTTGAAATTAGTAGTTAATTTTTGTAAATGTAACTCCTCCATATTCGGAGTTGATATTTATCGTATTCCCTGAACCTTGTGTTCCTTGATACCCAGAATAAGTTTTATGGTTATTTTCTTCGTTGGATTTTAAAACAGTGACATCTTCTTTACCCTCCAAACTAGAATAGGAAAGATCAATATGAAAATCAAAACTGTAATTATTTTCAAACCCAAGCTTTATTCCCGTATAATCAGCATTAATTAGAACATTCTTCGCTGAACTTGTTAGACGATCTACTTTAATAGAACCATAATCAGTTTCCAAATCAAGAGATCCTGAAATGACACCAATTTTATTTGTCACATAATCGCCTCTTCCAAAAATATTTTTGGCGTTCCCAATAATGATTTTTCCATAATCACTGTTGTAATTAATTTCGATTATTTCGTTTATTTCTGAGTTGGTATAATCTGCCTTTAAATCTAAACGTTCACCTTTTTCAAGTACAAAACTTGAGTAATCTGCATTTATTTTTCCGCTTCTCATATAGACGATGGTAGAATTATTAGTATAGTCGAACGAAAGTTCATTATTTGCTGCCAATAATTCACCTAATAAAAGTTGCCCGTAATCACAATTAACTTTAACAACTCCTTCAATTTTATTAATGCTAATTGATCCATAATCATTTTTTATATCAACCGAATTTTTCATTGGAATTTTAATTGTATAATTAATTTCCATTGATACATTATTGTTTTTCCCCCAGAATCCCCAAGAATCCTTCTTATTATTAAAAAGAGTCTTTGCATTGACTAAGGAAGTACTAGCAGAAAATTCAATAGTTATGTCATCAAGCTTCTTTTGGGCTTTTTCTTCGCTATCAGATTTTGTTTTTATGTTAACTTCGATTACAGTTCTGTTTTCATTCCATGTAACAACATCTATATTCCCATAGCTATTATCCACTTTTAATAAAGCATCACTGTTAACTGTGAATTCTTTTTTTACCGTTTTTTCTTTAGTATATTTCCCATCGAGTTTCCCATTATTAGCTAATATAGCTAGAGGAATGATAAGGAATGCCGTAAGTATTTTAAATTGTAGTTTCATGTTTATTGGTTTTTAGGATTTTAATTTCTTCTATTTTTTCAATTACCTGCTGAAGTAGTTCTATTCTTCTCTGAAAGTTTGATATCATTGCATAAATAACTCGCTGGTCATTGCCACTTTCAGATAAGTCTTTTTCAAGACCTTCGTATTTTTTCTCAAGATTATCTAATTGTATAAGAGCATCAGCAATTATGTTTTTTGCCTCTGGACTGGTAAAACTTTTGAGAGTTTGTAATTCTAAATTGATGGTTGATGTGAAAAAAAATTGTGTTTTTTGCATCTCTGGTGAAACACTAGCCAAATCCGATTTAGAAGTGTTTTGTTTAAAAAATAATGCTCCAGCTGCAATTAATATTAGTATCGAAGCGGCTATTGAAAGTGGTTTCCACCAATTTCTTTTTGCTTTGGAAACTTTTTCTCGTTCATTCAGTTTATCTAAAAAACGTTTCTGGTGACCAATAGGTGTTACATATACATCGAAATCACCCTCTAAGCTTTTAAACATTTTTTCTATACTATCTTTCTTCATGTTGTAACAATTAATTTATTACGTAAACTTTCTTTAGCTCTTGAAATCAAAGTTCTACAATTAGCATAACTAATTTGAAGGATTTCACAAAGCTCTTCATAATCATAACCTTCAATAAAATGCAATGTTAATACTTGACAATAATTATCATTTAAGCTATTCAAACAATTGATTACTCGATTAGCTTTGGCATTTGTAATTTCCTCCTCTGAAATACCATCAAATTCATCATCCAATTTTTCAGAAATTACATCTACGGGAAGCTTAATAAATCGTTGTGATTTCTTATATTGTGAAATCGAATTGTTGATCACAATACGTTTTAACCACGAACCAAAAGATGCATTTCCCTTAAACATTTCCAGTTTGCCAAAAGCTGTTAAAAATGATTCCTGCATTATATCTTCAGCTTCAGCATCATTTTTAACAATACGCACAGCAACATTGTACATGGCTTTCTGGTAGCGGTTATAAACTTCCAATTGAGCCAACTGATTGCCTTTTTTACAAAGAACTATTAACGTTTCTATATTTTGCTTGGTTAGTGTCAAAAAAACATTTGTTTAACATAAAGATAGTAGATGGTTTGAATTGTTACACTTGTGATAAAGATTTTTTAAAATATACTTTGTTATTGCATCAATAAATTTGTAGATCTGGAATGTCGGCATAAGTATATTAAAAAATCATAGTCGGAAGATGGCATAACTCTTGACATAAGGCAGTGGAGAAAGCCTAGAAATGACTATTTCTAAGACTCCTTCAAAAAAATAAAATAAAGAACTTTAAATATATATACATGGAGTCGCTTATTTTTGTGACACAATGTCTAATTTTAGTATATGGCTGAATCAAAAGTAACATCAATAGACAGTTTGTCATTACAGGACTTGCAAGATGATGCAGAATTTATCCCGCTAATGACTATGGAAGATGAGGATGCAATGGACAAGGAGATTTTACCTGAAATCCTACCTATTTTACCATTGCGTAATACAGTGTTATTTCCTGGTGTGGTAATACCAATTACGGCGGGGCGTGATAAATCGATTAAGCTTATTAATGAAACTAACAAAGGGAATAAAATAATTGGAGTAGTTTCACAAAAAGAGGAGAGTAAAGAAGAGCCTGGTATTGAGGATATTAACACCACTGGGACGGTAGCTAAGATATTAAGGGTTCTTAAAATGCCTGATGGGAATACTACTGTGATTATTCAAGGGACAAAGCGTTTTCAAGTTGCTGAGGTAATCACAACTGAGCCCTATATAACATCCACAATTATTGATTTAGCCGAAGCCAAACCTGCGATTTCCAATGCAGAGTTTAATGAGATTATCTCTTCCATAAAGGAATTGGCATTAAAGATTATTAAGGATAGTCCTAATATACCTTCTGAAGCTGCTTTTGCTATTAAGAATATTAAGAGCGATTCCTTTTTAATCAATTTCGTTTCATCCAATCTAAATATTTCAGTTAAAGAAAAACAGGTTTTATTGGAGATAAATGATTTGAAAGATAGAGCAATGGAAACGTTGCGGTATATGAATATCGAATTGCAAAAATTGTCATTGCGTAATGATATTCAGTCGAAGGTTCACAGCGATATTAACCAACAGCAACGTGAATATTTTCTTCATCAACAGATGAAAACTATTCAGGAAGAATTGGGGGGCTCAACTTCAGAAGATGAAATTGAAGAGATGAGACTTCGTTCAAAATCTAAAAAATGGAATGTTGAAGTTGAGAAGCACTTTGATAAAGAATTAGCCAAATTGCAAAGAATGAATCCTCAGGTAGCAGAGTTTAGTATTCAAAGAAATTATTTGGAGCTAGTTTTGGATTTACCTTGGAATGAATATAGTTTGGATAAATTTGATCTAAAGCGAGCTAGGAAAGTTTTAGATAGGGATCATTATGGTTTAGATGATGTAAAACAAAGAATTATTGAATATTTGGCAGTTCTTAAATTGCGAAATGACATGAAATCACCCATACTATGTTTATATGGACCTCCTGGCGTAGGTAAAACATCTTTAGGGAAGTCTGTGGCAGAAGCTCTTGGAAGACAGTACGTTAGAATGTCATTGGGAGGGTTGCGTGATGAAGCAGAAATTAGGGGACATCGTAAAACCTATATTGGGGCTATGCCTGGTCGTATTATTAAGAGTTTAAAAAAGGCAGGGACTAGTAATCCTGTTTTTGTCTTAGATGAAATAGATAAGCTATCAGCTGGAGGTAGCCAAGGAGATCCTTCATCGGCAATGCTCGAAGTGCTAGATCCTGAACAAAATAATTCATTCTATGATAATTTTTTGGAATTGGATTTTGATCTTTCAAAGGTAATGTTCATAGCTACATCAAATAGCCTAAGTTCGATTCAGCCTGCGTTGTTGGATAGAATGGAAATAATAAATGTTTCTGGATATACGATTGAGGAAAAAGTTGAAATTGCAAAACGACATTTGCTGCCTAAACAATTGAAAGAGCACGGTTTAAAAAATGAGCATTTACAAATTCCTAAATTACAATTGGAAAAAATAGTGGAAGGTTATACCCGCGAAAGTGGAGTTCGTAGTCTTGAAAAGCAAATTGCAAAGATGGTTCGATATGCAGCCATGAAAATTGCAATGGATGAGGAATATTCAAAAAAAGTAACCAATAGCATCATAGTTGAAGTTTTAGGGGTTCCAAGAATGGCGCGAGATAAGTATGAGAATAATGACGTTGCTGGGGTGGTTACCGGATTAGCTTGGACGCGAGTTGGAGGGGATATTTTATTCATTGAATCAACGATTTCAAAGGGTACTGGATCATTGAACATGACAGGAAACCTTGGTGTGGTAATGAAGGAATCGGCCACAATTGCCATGGAATATATAAAATCAAATGCTGAATTATTAGGTGTTGATTCTAATGTGTTTGAAAAATATAATGTTCATATTCACGTTCCAGAAGGAGCAACTCCTAAAGATGGTCCAAGTGCCGGAATTACAATGTTAACGTCGCTAGTTTCATTATTTACACAGCGTAAAGTTAAGAAGAACCTTGCGATGACTGGAGAAATTACTTTAAGAGGTAAAGTCTTACCGGTTGGTGGTATTAAAGAAAAGATATTGGCAGCTAAACGAGCAAAGATTAAAGAAATATTGCTCTGTGAAGATAATAGGCCAGATATAGATGAAATAAAACCTGAATATTTAAAAGGTTTAACATTTCATTATGTGAAAGAAATGAGTGATGTATTGACTCTGGCCTTAATGAAAGATAAAGTTAAGAATGCCAAGATATTATAAACTCCAAAATTGTCAATTTACGATTTAAAAAGGTTACATAAAAAAAGGTCTTTATTTGCCTTCAAAATGTAAGCATATGTGGGTGTAATGAGGGAAACTCTTTTTATTCCGCTGAAAATAAATTATACTTGCATTCGTTTTAACTTCAGGAAAGGTATATCTACTAAATGCGCCAAAAGAGTTTTCTCTTCTTATTATCATTTATAACCACCACGGCGATAATAGCTCAGGTAGGTGGACGTTCGACCTACCAGTTTCTAAATTTAGTTACCTCGCCACGGCAGGCAGCTCTAGGAGGTAAGGTTGTAACCAATTATGATTATGACCCTACCCAAGCTTTATTCAACCCAGCAAGTATTAATCCAGCAATGGATAATCAGCTATCGGTTAATTATAACAACTATATAGGAGACGTAAACTATGGTTCGGCAGCATATGCATATTTGTGGGATAGAAGAACTCAAGTTCTTCATGCAGGAATTACTTATGTAAATTATGGAAAGTTTGAAGGATACGATGAATTGGGTAATGCAACCCAGAGTTTTAGTGGTAGCGAAGTAGCATTGTCAATTGGTCATGCTCGGAATATTGCTTTCACCAATTTTCACATCGGTGGAAACTTCAAAATTATATCTTCAAGTTTAGAATCGTATTCTTCGTACGGGGTAGCCTTAGATGTAGGAGTAATGTATATATATGAGGATTGGGATCTTCATATTACGGGAGTTGCACGCAATATGGGTACACAATTAAAACCCTATGAGACTCAGTTTGAAAAATTGCCTTTTGAACTAATCTTCGGAATTTCGCAGACCTTGGAAAATATTCCAATTCGATGGCATTTTACCTTAGAGAATATGCAGAGATGGAATGTGGCTTTCTCGAACCCAAATCGGGATGAAATAGACTTGGAAGGCAACACTACAAGTGAAAACATTAATTTCGTAGATAATGCCTTAAGACATATGATTTTAGGTATTGAAATCTTTCCGGAAAGTGGATTTAATCTTCGTTTAGGATATAATTTACGTCGTGCCGAAGAGCTTAGAATTGTGGAGAGAAGGGCCTTTGCAGGTCTTAGTGCAGGATTTTCTGTCAAGTTCAACTACCTTCGATTGAGTTATTCCTATTCGAAATATAGTTCAGCGGCGTCATCAAGTTATTTCGGACTTAACATAGATTTTCAATAATGGGAAAAATTACCATTGCAATAGACGGCTATTCATCTACAGGAAAAAGTACAGTCGCTAAACAATTGGCAAATTGGTTAGATTATGTTTTTGTTGATAGTGGAGCAATGTATAGGGCAGTAACGTTGTTTGCTCTTAGGCAAGGTTATATTTCTAAAAATGGTGTTGATTCTGAAAAATTAGTTGAAAATCTTTCCGAATTTACTCTGGAGTTTAAGAGAAATATTGAGGGAAAAAGCGAAATTCATCTTAATGGAGAAAATGTGGAAAAACAAATTCGAACTATGGAAATTTCAGACTTTGTGAGTTCGGTTGCGGCTATTTCCGAAGTAAGAAAAAAACTTGTATTACAGCAACAAAGAATGGGTGAAGAGAAGGGTGTCGTTATGGATGGTCGTGATATAGGAACAGTTGTATTTCCAAAAGCCGAGCTAAAAATATTTATGTCCGCTTCGCCACGTGTGCGGGCAATGCGTCGTTTTAATGAATTGATAGCAAGTGGAGATACAGTAAGCTATGCAGATGTGTTGAAAAATGTTGAAAATCGAGACCAAATGGATACTTCTAGAGCCGATTCACCTCTTGTTAAATCAGCCGACGCTATTGAAATTGACAATAGTGAAATGAATATAGAAGATCAATTTCACATTATTTTGCAACTGGCAAAGGACCGTATTGCAGGAAGAGTATAATAAAGGTCTCTATAGTTCTTTATTCATTAAAATCATTAACATTCACGGTCAATTTATTTTAGATTTCTTTCAATTCTTCTATCAGGAATAAACCAAATAACAGCTACTAAAACATAAGTAGCGATGGCAATCCACGTATTTACGAATGACATGGTTAAGCCGATCAGATATAGTAGAGTTGACATTTTTCCTTTTATGTCATTTCCAACGGCTTTTCGCAAAATAAAATCTTTATCGTGATGTCTAATGATCGCCCCTTGTAAGATAAAAAAAGCAATTGCACTCATTAATAGAATAAACCCATATAATGCTACGGGTTCAGATGCTAAATAATTTTCTCCTAACCAAGATGTTGCAAAAGGAATTAGCGATAGCCAGAATAACAGATGTAGGTTTGCCCAAAGTATTTTTCCATTTACCTTTTCCGTTACTTGAAATAAGTGATGGTGATTGTTCCAATAGATTCCTATATAAATAAAACTAAAAAGGTAGCTGATAAATATAGGAGATTCATGAATTAAAGCAGTCAAAGTTACTTCTTCTGGAGCTTTTAATTCTAAAACCATTATAGTAATAATAATAGCTAATACGCCATCGCTAAATGCCTCTAATCGATTTGAGTTCATAATTTTACTTAATATTAATTGGTGGTGGCCCTTCTGGGATCATAGCTTTGTATTTGTGATCTCCTTTACGTTCTCTGAATTCAGATTTAACCTCTTCAATTTTTTTTGGATCTTCAAATAAATCGACCATTGTAAGCGCAAGGGCTTTTGACGCGTAGGTCATCCCTTTATGTCCAATTGACATACCACCGCAAGCTACAACTGCCCAGGAATGCCAGGGAGTATCCTTTGGAGCTGTCGTAACGCCTAGATTTATATTTGCGACGTTCCAACTCACATCACCTACGTCTGTAGAACCTCCATCAGGGTCTTCCTTAGTTGCTTCCAATGGATTGATTCCACTATCCATTCCAACTTGTTCCTTATTTGTCTCTTCTTGTATTTTTTTACCAAATGCTATTTCGGATTCAGTGTATTTTATTGGACCGAGTAATTCCAGATTTTGTTGCATAATCTCTCCACCACGACGGTTCACTAAAACCTCGTATAATCCTGAAACTAAAGAGATTTTATAATCTACATTTGCCATTATTGCAGCTCCTTCTGCCATTTTCATAACTTGTTCATATACTGGCATCAGACCTTTGCGATCAGTATTTCTAACGCGTACCCATAGTCTACTATAGTCCGGTACTACATTTACTACTTGTCCCGCGTCCTGTATATGATAATGCATTCTAACCGTTGGTCGAATATGTTCTCTATAATAATTAATACCGGTTGTGTATAATTCTAATGCATCACTAGCACTTCGTCCATTCCATGGATCTGCGGCGGCATGAGCAGCCTGACCATAAAACTCGACTATAAAGTCGACTAAGGCCATTGAACTTTGGACATCTGCCTTTATTTCAGGAGCAGGGTGCCAACTCATATTTACGTCTACTTCATTCCAAACACCAGCTTCTATCATCCATAGTTTTCCGAAAAATTTCTCTTCTGCGGGAGTCCCTAAAAATTTTATAGTACCTTTTATTTTTCCTTGTTCCATTAATTCTTTAATAGCAATAGCCGAACCTAAGCTGGCTGTGCCGAATAAATTGTGACCACAACCATGGCCCGCCTCACCTTCGGCAAGAGGAGATTTAGTGCCTTGTGTTTTCTGAGATAATCCAGGCAAGGCATCAAATTCACCTAGAACACTAATCACTGGTTTTCCACTTCCATAAGTAGCTATAAATGCGGTTGGTATCCCTGCGACACCACGATCCACTTTAAATCCGTTGGATTCGGCATAATCTGCCAATAATTTTGAAGATTTATTTTCTTGAAACGCGATCTCGGCATTCATCCAAATTGCGTCGCTAATTTCAATTAATTTAGTCTCGTGTTTCGTAATAGAATTTAAAACAAATTGTTTATTTTCAGATAGACTCTGGGCATTTATAGAGAGGCTTAATGCTAGAAAGGAAATAAGAAATCGATGTTTCATTTTTGGAAAAATTAAGAGTATAATAAAAAGATGAAGTTGTTAGTAGTTATAAATATAATGAATTGTGTACAGTTTTGTTATTCATGATCTGTCAATTTTAAATTATAATTTTAATCAAACTACCTATTCAATGAGCACTCAATAAATTAAACAAACACGAAATCTTATTATCTATTCGTAAATCACTTTGAAAATAGAAAAATAACCTTTATTTTTGCACCCCTTTTAGCAATGAGACTGAAATAAAAGGAAGTGAAAACAAAACTATAAAAAACCCTTCTGTGGGATAGTTGCAGTAATTTTCAGTAAGAACACAGGATACAAATCCTTGATTTTGTACGATTTAATTCTGAAAAATCAAATTATAACAAATGGCTGATAAAGCAAAAGAAGAAGCTACAGTAGAAAAGAAAGCTACTAAAGCAAAAAAAACCAAAACAACGGCTAAGGCTGTTAAAGTTGCTAAACCAATGGCTGAAATTGATGAAACTGTCATTAATGAGGTCGAAGAAACTGTAACCAACGAGGTTGTTGAGACAGTAATCGATGAGGTTGAGAGTTCAGCAGCTGAAGAAGTTAAAGAAACTGAAAAGCCAAAAGCTACAGTATCTCTTAAGGAAAGTAATCCAGAAAAATTCTTGTCAGATTTTAACTGGCATAATTATGAAGAAGGAATAGATCCCGTTGATGATGGTAAGCTTGAAGAGTTTGAAAAATTAGTTACTGAAAATTTTGTTGATACCTTAAACGACGAAGTCGTAATGGGTAAAGTGGTGTATCTGACAGATCGTGATGCCATTATTGATATTAACGCAAAAAGTGAAGGCGTTGTATCTTTAAACGAGTTTCGTTATAATCCAGACCTTAAGGTAGGAGATACAGTAGAGGTTTTAATTGATGTGCGTGAAGACAGTACTGGACAATTAATTCTTTCTCATAGAAAAGCTAGAACAATTAAAGCTTGGGATCGAGTTAATGCTGCACATGATGAGGCTACAATCGTAAATGGTTTTGTGAAATGTAGAACAAAAGGAGGGATGATTGTAGATGTTTTTGGCATCGAGGCATTCTTACCAGGCTCTCAAATAGACGTAAAACCTATTCGTGATTATGACGTTTATGTAGGTAAAACCATGGAGTTTAAAGTAGTTAAGATAAATCATGAGTTTAAAAATGTGGTTGTATCTCACAAAGCTTTAATTGAAGCCGATATTGAAGAACAGAAAAAAGAAATTATTGGTCAACTAGAAAAAGGTCAAGTATTAGAAGGAGTTGTTAAAAATATTACTTCTTATGGTGTGTTTGTAGATCTTGGTGGAGTTGATGGATTAGTTCATATAACAGATCTTTCATGGTCTCGTATCAATCATCCAAATGAAATAGTTGAGTTAGATCAAAAATTAAATGTAGTAATTCTTGATTTTGATGAAGACAAGACACGTATACAATTAGGTCTTAAACAATTAAATGCACACCCTTGGGATGCATTAGGTGAAGAACTTAAGGTTGGCGACAAAGTAAAAGGTAAAGTAGTTGTTATTGCAGACTACGGAGCATTTATTGAAGTAGCTGAGGGAGTTGAAGGTCTTATTCATGTTAGTGAGATGTCTTGGTCTACACATTTAAGAAGTGCCCAGGATTTTGTGAAAGTTGGCGATAGTGTTGAAGCAATTGTTTTGACAATGGATCGTGAAGAACGAAAAATGTCTCTTGGAATTAAACAAATGACTCCGGATCCTTGGACTGATATTACGAAGAAATATCCAATGGCTTCTAAGCACAAAGGAATTGTGCGTAATTTCACAAACTTTGGTGTTTTTGTTGAACTTGAAGAAGGAATCGATGGACTTATCTATATTAGTGACCTTTCATGGACTAAGAAAATAAAACATCCGAGTGAATTCACTAGCATTGGGGAAACATTAGAGGTGGTTGTTTTAGAATTGGATGTTGAGGGTCGTAAATTAAGTTTAGGCCATAAACAAACTGTTGACAATCCTTGGGATATTTATGAAACGGAATTTGCTATTGGAAGTAAGCATAAGGCAACTATTGACGAAATAGTTGACAAAGGTGCTACTATTAAGTTTAATGATGATATTACTGCATTTGTTCCAACCCGTCACCTAGAGAAAGAAGATGGAAAATCACTTTCTAAAGGCGAAGAAGCGGAATTCCAAATTATTGAGTTCAGTAAAGAATTTAAGAAAGTGGTAGCCTCTCATATGGCTGTACATAAGGAAGAAGAGGCTAAGATTGTAAAGCAAGCTGCTAAAAAACAAGCCGCGCAGGCTGAGGAAGCAAAGCCAACACTTGGTGATGCCAATGCCAAACTTCAGGAACTTAAAGACAGAATGGACGGAAAAAAATAATTAAGTTCATTTTAAATAAAAATAAAGCCCTTCGAATATTTCGGAGGGCTTTTCTATTTAGTATTCGTTGTTTTAATTCAAATATGATAAAAATAAGAAAAGCTACTTATTTAAAACTTAGATATTTCCTGACTCGGATGGGGTATTTTACCTCAGTAGCATAGTCTAAAGTTGAAATAATTATCTACTTGAAGTTGGACCAAGTCACGAAGACAAAATCAAAAAGAGTTCAATAACTTCGAAAAAAATACTATTTTTGTACTCTGAGTACGATTCAGAACTTACCCTATGAGCCAAAAAGTGTTATTAAACGCAACAGAAGTACAAATTGCACTTCAACGTTTGGCTTGTCAATTAATAGAAAATCACGATTCTTTCAGTAATACAGTCCTCATTGGTATTCAGCCTAGGGGTATATATTTAGCGGAACGTCTAAAATCCATTTTAGAATTAGATTATACAATATCTCCAATTAAATTAGGGTATCTTGATATAACTTTTTATCGGGATGATTTCCGTAGAAGTGGTAAATCTTTAGAAGCGAATAAAACTAATATTAGTTTTATTGTAGAGAATAAAAGAATCGTTTTTATTGATGATGTACTTTATACAGGTAGGAGTATTCGTTCTGCCTTAACAGCTATTCAGTCATTTGGGCGTCCGGCAGAAATAGAGTTACTCACTTTAATAGATCGTCGTTTTAGTAGGCATTTGCCAATTCAGCCTGACTATCGAGGTAGACAAGTAGATTGCATAGGTGACGAAAAAGTTAAGGTGTGCTGGCAAGAACAAGATGGTGAAGACGCAGTATATTTAATAAAAAACTAAATATAATATCAGTCAAAAAAATGAATGAACTAAGTGTAAATCACTTATTAGGAATAAAATACATCACCGAAGCCGATATCCAACTTATCTTCGAAACGACTGACCATTTTAAAGAGGTAATTAACCGTTCTATCAAAAAAGTTCCATCATTACGCGACATTACCATAGCAAATCTCTTTTTTGAAAATAGCACTAGAACAAGGCTTTCATTTGAATTGGCTGAAAAACGTCTCTCTGCAGATGTAATCAATTTTTCGGCAGCTTCTTCTTCGGTAAAAAAAGGGGAGACGTTAATTGATACTGTCAATAATATTCTTTCTATGAAAGTAGATATGGTGGTAATGCGTCATCCAAATCCTGGAGCAGGCGTTTTTCTGGCGAAGCATGTTAATGCAAGTATTGTGAATGCCGGTGACGGAGCGCACGAACATCCTACTCAAGCTTTATTAGATTGTTATTCTATTAGAGAACGGTTAGGAGATGTGGCAGGAAAAAAGGTGGTTATTGTTGGGGATATATTACACTCTAGAGTGGCATTGTCTAATATTTTTGCGCTGCAAAAACTTGGAGCAGAAGTTAAAGTATGTGGCCCTAAAACCTTATTGCCTAAATATATAGAAAAAATTGGAGTTGGAATTGAAGGCAATCTTAAATCTGCCCTAGAATGGTGCGATGTTGCTAATATGCTTCGAATTCAAAACGAAAGAATGGATATAAGTTATTTTCCAACAACTCGAGAATATACACAACAATTTGGAGTAAATAAGGCGCTTTTAGATTCATTAAATAAAGAGATCGTAATTATGCATCCTGGTCCCATTAATAGGGGCGTTGAAATTACGAGTGACGTAGCTGATAGTAAACAATCAATTATTTTGGAGCAAGTTCAGAATGGCGTGGCTATTCGAATGGCTGTTTTGTATTTATTAGCCTCAAAAATTAAACATAATGAAGATTAAAAGGAATACAAACTATCTTATTCTAGAGGATGAAAAAGATGACATAATTCTTTTTGCGACTTATCTTGAGCGAATTATTCCTGAAAAATACGGCAAAATTAATTTGGTGATAAACTTATTGAAATATCGAAATCTAACACTCCCACAATTATTATTATTTTTAAATATTTCAAATGATCGTAGATCTGCTAAATATTCCTTTGTTTTAATAAATGATGCCATAGACATCGATGATATTCCAGACGAATTAATTGTAGTTCCGACTCTCGATGAGGCGGGGGATATTATTGAAATGGAAGAAATAGAACGAGATTTAGGATTTTAAAATCTGATTAATATCACAAGATTTTGAATATTAATTCATTAGTTCCGAAAACAAGTAACCAAAAAGATGAAACTAACTATTCTGGGATGTCATTCTGCTACGCCACGCTGGGATGCTCATCCAACTTCACAAATATTGGAAGTAAAAGGACATCTTTTTTTGATTGATTGTGGTGAAGGTACACAAGTTCAGCTTCGAAGGTATAAAGTAAAATTTTCAAGAATAAAACATATTTTTATTTCACATTTGCATGGAGATCATTTTTATGGATTAGTTGGCCTAATATCAACTTTTCGGCTTCTTGGAAGAGAATCGGAACTTCATATTTATGGCCCTAAAGGAATTAAAGAGGCAATTACACTTCAACTAAAGCTCGGGAATTCTTGGACTAATTTTCCCTTACTTTTTCATGAATTGAGCAGTAATTTGCCCGAACTAATTTTTGAGGATGACGATGTTACTGTTTCTACTATTCCACTTATTCATAGAGTTTATACCAATGGATTTCTTTTTAGAAAAAAACTGGGAGAACGAAAGTTAAATATTAATGCAGTTCATGAGGCAAATGTGAGTATGAGTTACTTTCAAAAAATTAAACAGGGCTTTGATGTTCTTAATGAAAAAGGTGAGATAATTCCGAACGGCCAACTTACTATGGATCCTGAACCAGTTAAATCTTACGCTTTTTGTAGCGATACGGCATTTAATATGGGAATTATTCAACATGTAGAAAATGTTACAGTACTCTATCATGAAGCAACGTTTTTAGAAGAGCATAAGGAGTTGGCAGAGAGAACAAAACATAGTACAGCTAAAGAAGCTGGCCTTATCGCAAAAGGAGCAAAAGTTAAGACTTTAATTTTAGGGCATTACTCTGGGCGCTATGAGGATTTGGATCTTTTCAGAATAGAAGCTAAAAGTGAATTTGAAAATGTAGAATTGTCTGAAGATGGGAAAGTTTTCCAGATTTAGTTATGTCTTTTTTGATTCGCTGGGAATTTCATAATCCAACATAAATCAGATTAAATAATACAAAATTTAAATTCAATCCAATTTTCACATCATTTCCAAATCTTGTAACTTGCAATAAAGTTATGGTATGGAGGACAATCTGAATACATATCGAAAATCATACGAAAAAGGCGTGCTTTCTGAAGATACCGTTGATGAAAACCCGCTACAACAATTCAGAACTTGGTTTTACGAAACAAAAGAATTTGGAGGTATCGATGAAGTAAACGCTATGACATTAACAACTGTCGATAGTCAAGGTTTTCCAAGAGGAAGAGTGGTTCTTCTTAAGAAATATGATGAATTTGGATTTTACTTTTACACCAATTATAATAGTGAAAAGGGAAAATCCATTGCAATTAATAATAAAGTTTGTTTGTCATTTTTTTGGCCAAGCTTGGAACGTCAAATTATTATAAAGGGAACGGCTCAAAAAACCGATGCAGTTGATTCTTCTAACTATTTTCATTCTCGCCCGAAAGGGAGTCAGTTAGGTGCCATAGTATCAGACCAAAGTAGTCCTGTAAAAAATCGTGCAGTCTTAGAGGAAAAACTTAAAGTATTAGAGAAAAAATATGAAGGAATAGAAATCCCGAGACCTGAAGAGTGGGGAGGGTACCTAGTTACACCATTATCTTTCGAGTTCTGGCAAGGCCGGCCTAACCGTTTACATGACAGAATTCAATATACTTTATTGAACTATGATTGGACAATACAACGTTTACAACCTTGATATTAATTGTGCATTTTGAAATCTAAAAACTAACTCATTTATGAAGGTACTTTACATGGTAAGGCATGCAAAATCGTCATGGGAACATGATCTTGTTGATCATCAGCGGCCATTGAATGAAAGGGGGAAAATGGATGCAAGATTGGTTTCTATCCAGGTAAAAAATGAAATTAATCCTCCTCAAAAGATCATTACTAGTGACGCCAACAGAGCTCTTTCTACAGCTCGATTTTTTAAGGATGCCTTAGGTGTTGCCGATATAGATTTTATAACGAATCATGATTTATACGATTTTGGTGGACAGAATGTTTTGAGAATTATTAAAGAATTAAAAAATTCAGTTGATAGAGTGATGATAGTGGGACATAATCATGCGTTTACTTCCATTGTAAATATGCTTGGAAATAAGTATATTGAAAATGTTCCTACCTGTGGATTTTTAATGATTGAGTTTGATTCAGATAATTGGAATACTATTAAAGGGGGTAAAACAAAAAAAATAATTTTCCCAAGAGACTTAAAATTATGACGGATAAAGCCGAACAGGATTTAAATAAGCATAATCAATATAGAAACAGAGAATTAAGTTGGCTTCAATTTAACGCTCGAGTTTTACAAGAGGCTGAGGATGAATCGATTCCTCTAATTGAGAGATTGCGTTTTATTGGGATATTTTCAAATAACTTGGACGAATTTTTTAAGGTGAGATATGCAACCTTAAAACGAATTGTAGAAGCTGGGGAGGTCGGAAAAAATTTTTTCGGTGGAATTTCAGGCAAAGTGTTAATGGAGGAAATAACGCAAACGGTAATTGAACAGCAAAAAAATAGCCTTAGAATTTTATCTGAAATTAACAAAGAACTTGAGAAGCATAATATTTTCATAATCGATGAAACGGAGGTGACACTAGAACAGGGTAAATTTATTTCAGATTATTTCATTCAAAAAGTAAGCCCGGCAATGGTTACAATTATGATTGGGGAGTTGGAAAAGTTTCCCATGTTGAAAGATAGTGCTGCTTATTTGGCCATAAGAATGATTATGTCGAAGGAAGATGCAACTTTTGAGTCTAAATATAATTATGCGCTCATTGAAATTCCTAGATCCATTAATCGTTTTGTGGTACTTCCGAAGGAAGGAGATAAGCAATTTATAATTATTCTAGATGATTTGATTCGTTTTTGCCTTCATCATTTATTTAATATTTTTAGATACGAAACTATATCAGCACATATGATAAAAATTACACGTGATGCTGGATTGGACATTGAGAGTGATTTAAGTAAAAGTTTTATCGATAAGATTTCAAAGAGTGTAAAAAACAGAAGCCAAGGAGATCCAGTTCGCTTCGTATATGACGAAAATATTGATAAGGAAATGCTTCAGTTTTTATTGGAAAAAATGGAGATTGCACCAACAGATAGTATTATTCCAGGTGGTCGGTATCACAATCGAAGAGACTATATGGGTTTTCCTAGCTTAGGAAGAATCGATTTGCAATTCGAACCTAAAGAGCCAGTTCCCATTGCGGGGTTAAGTTTAGAAGGTAGTTTGCTAGATAAAATCGCTAAGAAGGATTACCTCTTACATGCTCCTTACCAGACTTTTTCTTATGTTGTAAAATTTCTAAGAGAAGCTGCCTTGGATCCTACGGTCAAGACTATCAAAATTACTATTTATCGATTGGCTCAAATATCACATATAGCGAGTTCACTCATTAATGCCGCTAAAAATGGCAAAGATGTGACAGTTCAGATTGAATTACAGGCACGTTTCGACGAGGAGGCAAATATTGTTTATGCCGAGCAAATGCAAAGTGAAGGAATAAATTTAAAATTTGGGGTGGTTGGATTAAAGGTACATTGTAAAATTTGCTATATAGAGCGATTGGAACATAATAAATTGAAACAATATGCAATTGTAAGCACAGGTAATTTTAATGAATCCACGGCTAGAATTTATACAGATTATACATTATTTACTTCAAATGCGAAGATTTGTAAGGAGATTAATAAGGTATTTGACTTTTTCGAGGTGAATTATAAGATAAAAAAATATCGACATCTCATCGTATCACCGCATTATACGAGAAATGCACTTTATACACTAATAGAAACTGAAATTAATAATAAAAAAGAAGGCTTGCCTTGTGGCATAAAATTAAAAATCAATAGTCTTTCAGATTTCAGAATTATTGATAAACTTTATGCTGCAAGTAGGGCGGGAGTTGAGATTAAACTTATAGTTAGAGGCATTTGCTGTTTAATTCCAGGCATTAAAGGAATGAGTGAAAATATAGAAGTTATTAGCATTATTGGCAAATTTTTAGAACATACTCGAATATTCATATTTGAAAATGGTGGAAATCCAAAAGTGTTTATTTCATCGGCAGACTTTATGGGTAGAAATTTTGATAATAGAGTAGAAATTACATGCCCAATATTTGATCAAAACATCAAACAACAAATTATTGAAATGTTTGAAATTGGATGGAGTGATAACGTAAAAGCTAGAGAAATAACTGCCAAGAATGACAATGCTTATAGGAGAAATAATTTACCAAAAGTGCGGTCACAGTTTAAGATGTATGATTATTATTTAGATAAAATTAATAAAGAACAAGTTGCTAAAAATTGAAAAATATGGAGCCGTAGATATTGGCTCAAATGCTATAAGGCTGCTAGTTACTACGGTAATAGAGCAAGAAGGGAAAGATACTCTTTTTAAAAAAACATCTCTTGTGCGAGTGCCTATCCGCTTAGGGGCCGATGTTTTTTTAAAAGGTAAGATATCTCCTCTAAACGAGTCTAGACTCATAGACGCGATTAATGCTTTCCGTTTATTAATGAATACACATAACATAAAACGATTTAGAGCCTGTGCTACTTCTGCAATGCGAGAAGCATCTAATGGAGAAGAAATAGCGATTCGCATAAAAAACGAAACGGGTATTACTATTAATATCATTAATGGGGAAGATGAAGCAAACATAATTGCTTCTACCGATTTGAAATCGTTAATTCAAAATGACAGCGTTTTTCTTTATGTTGATGTAGGGGGTGGAAGTACCGAATTAACTGTTTTTTCCAACGGTTCTGAAATTGTATCAAATTCTTTTAAAATTGGAACAGTTCGTCTACTTAATGAAATGGTGGATAATACTACTTGGATGCAAATGGAAGATTGGATAAAAGAGCAAACCAATTCTTTTAAGAAAGTTTCTGTAATTGGATCTGG
>BS_KBA_SWE02_21mDRAFT_10000146_pt1 | contig 24351 bp, 21 predicted proteins | sample BalSeasSWE02_21m_FD_9196 | JGI IMG/M metagenome (IMG submission 9196)
CCATCAAGACCAGCGGCGGGCATTCCTGGACGGACTATGGCCGGGCCTCGGCTGTGCATGAATTGACGGGGTTGGCAAGCAAGTTGACCGCGCTGCCCATACCGTCCGAACCCCGCACCACTCTGAATGTGGGAAAGATCGCGGGTGGTACCTCCGTCAATACCATTGCTGCGCAGGCCAGCCTTGAGCTGGATCTGCGCTCAGAAGGTTCGGAGGCGCTTCAGACTGTTTCCCAAAAAGTGGAGCAACTTGCCTGCGCATTGGAAGGTCCGGATGTACACGTCCAGGTGGAGGTGATCGGTCAACGCCCAGGGGGAGAAATTCGCGACAATCACCCGCTGGTCTTGCAGGCCAAAGAATGCCTGCGGGAACAGGGTATTCAGCCGGTATTAACCATCGGTTCGACCGACGCCAACCTACCGCTCAGCTTGGGACTTCCGGCGGTCACCATCGGTTTAACCAAGGGTGCCAGCGCCCATACGGTGCACGAATATATTCTGACCGAACCACTACAAAAGGGGATCGAGCAGATGGTGCAACTGGTGCAAAAGGTGGGGGGATAATTAGGAAAAATTACCACGCCCGGGAAGCACAACCTAACACCATGACTTACGTTTTCAAACCGATCACTTCGTAAACTTCCACCGCTTCGGATTTGCCTTTGACCTGCAGGGGGGTATAAGGGCGTACTTCCACCTGCTCTTTTACCTTATCATAGGCTTCCCGAGAGATCAGGATCTGGTCTTTGGCGGCGTTTTCCTGGATACGCTTGGTGGTGTTAACGCTGTCCCCGATGGCAGTATATTCAACCCGTTTTTCGGTGCCGATCAAGCCCAGCACAACATCACCATAATGGATGCCCACCCCGAATGATAATTGACCTTCGGGAGGAAGTTTGGCATGCAGCGCCTGGACGGCAGCCCGCAACCGCAGGGAAGCCTTGACAGCCCGCAGGGTATGGTCGGGCTGGGGCAAGGGTGCATTGAACCAGGCCATGACCGCGTCTCCCAGGAATTTATCAATCGTACCCTCTTCAGCCAAGACCGCCTCGGCCGCGGCAGCCAGGTAATGATTTAAGACTGCCACCAGCTCTTCGGGAGATTGCTTTTCGCTGAAACTGGTGAAGCCACGGATATCTGCGAACAGGATGGTAATGTCGGCATGCTTGCCGCCGATCTGCAAACTATCCAGGTTGATCTGGTCTATCACGGCCGGGGATACCATGCGCTCCAACAGGCGGCGCTGTGCCTCGAGGTGTTTGCGCTCGGTCAGGTCATCCAGCACGATGGCTATGCCCTGGGTGGTCTGGTCAGCATCCTTCAACGGGGAAAGATTCAAACGCCAATCCACCTGACCGCGCTCAGGTAAGTTGTGGGTATATTCCAGGTCTGTGACCTGCGTGTTGTTGTTAATAACATCGCTAAAATGCGATTGGATGTCTCTACCCAGCGAGGGCATCAGATCTGAAAGCGGATGACCGATTATGTCCGCACTGGTAATACCCAGAATGGATTCGGCGGCCCGGTTGCACAGGGTGACCTGGTCTTCAATATCAGCTGTGATCACTCCGCTGACGATGGATGAAAATATATTGTCCATCAGGTTCTTCAATTCAGTCACTTCTGCCAGTGTGGCACGGATGGACGCGAACAGGCGGGCGTTCTCGATGGCAAGGGCAGCCTGGTTGGCGAAAGCTCCTAATAATGTACGGTCTGATTCACGGAACAAACCGGAGCGGATGCGGTTATCGGCGTACAAAACCCCGATAAGTTCCGCCTTTACTTTGAGCGGCACGCACAGGATCGAGCGCAGATTGTATGCCACGATGCTCTCCTGATTGCCAAAACGCGGGTCTTCCTGGGCATTGGTGGTCAGGATGGCATCTCCGCTTTCAATGACCCGTTCCACCACGGTACGGCTGATGGCAAATTCAGAAGTATTGATGGATTCCTGTTCCCAGTTACGGGCAACATGGGTGACCATCTCTCCCTGCGGATCACGCAGCATCAGGAAACCGCGTTCGGCTTTGGTCAGACGAACGATGGTATCCATGACAATACATAAGACCTCGTTCAACTCCAGGGTGGAATTGACAGCCTGGGTGGTATCCGTTAACGCCAGTAGTTTGCTGCGTTCTTCTTCAAATTCGCTGGTTTGCTGACTGAGGTTAAAAAGGGAACTTTCCAGGTTGGAAAGGCTTTCAAACACATTCGGCGAAAGCAAACTTCGAGCTGGTTGTATCTCAGTGCGGATCTGCCCGGCCAGTTTGCTCAGCGCCAGGATACGGTCGTTTAACGCGGAAGTTGTCGTCATGATCCATACTCTTGAGTAGATGGTTGCATATTTCCCTTTTATTGATTCGCATGATTTTTATAGTTGGCTGGGGAGCAGCCTGGCTGCCTTTACACATCCCTATCTTCCAAATCTTTCTTATAAAATCGCTTACGCCAATTATAAAGCATGGCGCGCCTGGTTTGTTGACGGATCACCAAGCTGGCCTGACGTGCCAGCCCGGCGTCTTCGGGCTGCTGACTGAACAGATATTTTTGATATTCGTCGCGCAGGCAATCGATCTCAGCCGTTGCGTCCGGAAGGATTTCCTGCAACGCCATGCAGGCTTCCATCGGAGTGTCCGCCTGGAGGGCAGCTTTTCCCAAACGTTGAAGACTTTTATAGACAACCCTGAAATATTTCTCAATCGGGTCTTCGGTGACCAGCATCACCCAATTCTGAAGCCATCCCGGCACTTTAATGGAATTCTGTTCGAGGATCAGCTTCATGCGCACTGGCAAGGGTGTGGGAATGGTGCGCTGGCGTTGCTGGCCGCGCCAGAACAGGAACCCACTCAACCCGATGATCAGCAATCCAAAGAGCACATACGCAAACACCGGAGCTCCTGCCTGATCATCATTCCCTGCTGGAACCACATCAACTTCCGGCACGGGAGTCGGGTTGAATGCAAGCGGGGTGGGAACTCCATCTTCCAGATCCGGCCTGGCCAGGGCTGCTGGAGTGGGGTTGCCACTGAATTCAGGAGCAATGCCGCTGGGGCGGGTGATCCCTTCCTGTGATGTGGTGGGCTCGAATTCCACCCAGCCAATACCAGGGAAGTACACTTCCGGCCAAGCATGCGCATCATTTTGTTTTACTGTCAGAACATTCCTTTGCCCGGGCACTTTCTCTCCCTGGGCAAAACCAACCACCAGGCGGGCAGGAATACCGGCTGATCGCAGCAGGATCACTTCCGCTGTGGCGGAATAATTGCAATAGCCCTGTTTGTAATCCAGAAGAAACCAGGCCAGGATATCCGCTCCAAATGGCGGGCGTGAAACCACCTTGCTATAGGTAATCTCGCGACGCAAGTAGTTGGTGATGGCCGTAGCCTTATCGAAGACCGTTTCTTTCTCAGAGACCAGGCGGGCAGCCAGGGTGCTTACCTCGCTGGAAAGATTGGCGGGAACCTGCAGGTAATGGCGCTTCACCCAATCGGGATATTCCTCCCCGGCCTGGCGAAGGTCAAGAATGGTAGGGCTGGATTCAATGGCCTCAACACGATACGATTCACCGGCATGAATGATGTTATCAGCCTGTATCAGGATAGGATCGACCAGGTCATCCCCCACCCGGAAAAGCGAGACTTCAACAGGTCGACTGATCCAGACGGGCTGAGCAGGTGTAAATAGGTTGAATATGCGTCCCTGGGCGACTGAAAAAGTGAACTCACTGGGGTCTGGGAGCTCCTCATCGGTCAACTGCAGGGTTGGCAATTGCAAAGCAGGCATGGCAGGACTCAACACCTGGCTGCTGTGTTTGGCATTGACCCACTGCCCATTGTCATATTCATCGTAGACACGCACCCGCCAGTAATAACGGACTGCGACCGGTTTTGACGGGATCTCCACATTAAAGATGGTGGCATTGCCTGTAATGGCTTTTTGCCCCAATTCCAGCAGATCGCTGTTGTAATAATCATACGTAGAACTGGATGAAGTGCCTTCAAGCCCGGCTACCGCGTTACCCAAGTCCTTGCGGGTATTCTGCCAGGATTCGCTTATGCGATCCCAGGCATATTGTGCAATTAAAACCGGCCGGGTTGGAGCAGGAATGACCCAGGCCAGCAGCAGGATGGCAGAGGCGTAAATGACCAGCGTCAGGTTCATCTCCTTGCGGGAATCTGCAGAGTTGCGAATGTGGTTTTCTTTCCAGAAACGCCTTTTTTGCAAGATAAACCTGCGTCCCAGCAACAGCAGGGAAAAGAACATACAGAGAATCACAAATATTATGCGATTGAATTGAATATTGTCATAAACCTGGATGAGAACCACCAAGACCCAGGTCGGCAATAATGCACCTACTATATTTTCGTGACGGGACCATTGATAACCTGCCAATAAACCTATAACCCAATAGATAAGCGCAACCAACAGGATGAATAAGAGGGTATCTTCGACAGGTTTCTTCTGGAAAAAAAGTCCAAAAGAGATTCCCAGTCGTCCAAGAATACTCGCCATGCGTTCAAGCCAGGAAATATTTTTATAAAATTCAGCACTTATTACCCAGGGCAGGATTACCAGGCTGTACCCAAGCGCCAGCAGGTGGACGGGCAGAGTACGAAAACGGCTGACACCCAGCATCATGCCGAGGGATACACTTATTATTGTCAGCGTCAGGGCAATTTCAAGGCCGGAGGTCCATTTTGTGGCAACAAGCCTGATCGCTGCGAGTACCAGGGCTACAAACAGGAACGCGGCAGCGGAAAAATCCCAACGCCAAGTGGGTTCGCTTTTCATTATTTAAGTGTACAATGATAACAATCAACCCGTCAATGCTCCCTGAACAATATCTTTCTTCAAGTTTGGGGAGGCCAGGATAAACTTGGAGGTATTTATGGACACAATCATGAACGCCGGCATCAACTGGATCGCTGCTCTGCAGGGACTGGGAACCTGGTTGACCTTGCCAATGCAAGTTTTCAGTTTTTTAGGTTCTGAAGATTTCTTTATGCTGGTTCTACCAGCGCTGTATTGGAGTGTGAACGCAGTCCTGGGCCTGCGTGTGGGGGTAATCCTGCTGGTTGGCAGCAGCTTGAACGATATGCTTAAGCTGGCGCTTCATGCGCCTCGCCCTTATTGGTACAGCACAAAAATACAGGCTTTTGCATCCGAAACCGCATTTGGGTTGCCTTCCGGGCACTCGAATTCAGCTGTTGGGGTGTGGGGTATGCTGGCCTCCCAGGCCAAAAAACGCTGGGCGTGGGGAATCGCCATATTTCTCATACTAATGATCGGTATCTCACGCATGTATCTGGGGGTACATTTCCCCACAGACGTTCTGCTGGGTTGGCTGACCGGGGCTGTGATCCTGTGGCTGGTACTGCGCTTGTGGGACCCAGCTTCAGCCTGGTTAAAAAAGCTCAGTCTGGGAAGACAGGTATTAGCAATTTTTGTTTTTACACTGCTGTTGATCACTCTGGCACTGATCCCTTCCTTCTGGTTGCGATCCAGCGGCTGGCAAATACCTGCCGCCTGGTTGCAAAATGCATTCCAAAATCTCCCGGACGGAGATGTACCAAACCCCACATCCCTGGCTGGTTTGTTCTCCACCACCGGCACATTGTTTGGCCTGGGAGCTGGATTGGCCTGGCTGAATATGCGCGGAGGCTACAATACAGACGGGTCAGGCTGGCAGCGTTTTTTGCGTTATGTGGTGGGTGTGGTCGGGGTATTGGTAATCCGCTACGGTCTGAAGGCCATCTTTCCCGAAGGTGAAACAGCGTTGGGGCTTATCTTTCAATACACTCGCTATGCCGTCATTGGCGCCTGGGTCTCGGCTGGTGCACCACTATTGTTCTTTGCTTTGAAGCTGGCAAAAAAGAACCGGTAAATCGCAACCCAAAATACAAGGGGGTGTTGTTAAATGTATCCACCCGTAACCGGTTCGTCCCGCAGTTACCCGAATCATCAAGTGGAAACTGCGGGACGGCACTTAATCCTTTACTTTTATCAAGGAGACACAATATGAACCCGGCTAAAAAAACTGAAATGGAAGGGGAAGTTTTTTACCCCTCACAGAGCACGGTCGACCAGGCTTTTATCAAAGATTGGGAGGCACTTGCACTCACAGCCAACCAGGACTTGCCAGGTTTTTGGGAGTCACAGGCCAATGAAATGGAATGGTATCAAAAGTGGGAGACCGTTTTAGACGATTCGAACAAGCCTTTTTACAAATGGTTCCGCGGCGCAAAGGTCAACATTGTGCATAACTGCATCGACCGCCATTTAACTACTTTCCGTAAGAACAAACTGGCGCTGGTCTGGGAAAGTGAGGATGGCAAACTGGACCGCACTTTCTCCTATTTTTCCATGAATCGGGAAGTCGCGCGCATGGCCAACATCATCAAAGCCATGGGTGTAGTTAAGGGGGACCGTGTAACCATTTATATGGGTCGCGTGCCAGAGATCGTTTTTGCCATGCTGGCCTGTGCCAAGATCGGTGCAATCCATTCGGTGGTATTTGGCGGTTTCTCGGTGGATGCCCTGCAAGGGCGCATCGTAGACAGTCAATCCAAACTGGTCATCACCTGTGATGGCAGCTACCAGAATGGCAAGGTGGTTGAACTGAAGCGCATTGCAGATGATGCTGTAAAGGGTTGCCCCAGCGTGGAGAATGTGATCGTGGTGCGAAGGGTCGGGCAGGATGTTCCCATGGAAGCCGGGCGGGATCACTGGTACCACGACCTGTGCGCCCTGCCCATCGCCAACGGTAAATGTCCTACAGAAGTCATGGATTCAGAAGATCCACTCTTTATCCTGTACACATCCGGTTCCACCGGCACCCCGAAAGCCATCCTGCATACTCATGGCGGCTACATGGTAGGCACCTATACCACCCTGAAATATGTGTTTGACCTGAAGGATGATGACCGCTGGTGGTGTGCTGCCGACCCGGGTTGGATCACCGGTCACTCCTATATTGTGTATGGCCCCATGTTGAACGGCGCCACCACCTTTCTGTTCGAGGGTGGGCCAACTTACCCATACCCCAACCGCTGGTGGCAGTGCATCGAACGCTATGGTATTACGGTTTTCTACACCGCCCCCACTGCCATACGCGGCCTGATGCGCTTCGGGGATGCCTGGCCGAACAAACATGACCTTTCATCCCTGCGACTGCTCGGCTCAGTGGGTGAACCCATCAACCCGGAAGCCTGGAGATGGTATTACAAAGTTATTGGCAAGGAACGCTGCCCGATCATGGATACCTGGTGGCAGACCGAGACCGGGATGTTCATGATCACGCCCACTCCCACCGTTCCGCTCAAACCCGGCTCGGGTACGCGCCCGTTTTTCGGCCAGGAGGCTGAGATCCTGAATGACGAGGGAGAACCTGTGGCGGATGGTGAGGAGGGCTACCTGGTCCTAAAAAATCCGTGGCCTGCCATGCTGCGCGGCATCTATGGCGACCCGGACCGGTATGTAAAACAATATTGGAGTAAATATCCCGGCAAATATATGACCGGTGACTCAGCCAAACGTGACAAGGATGGATATTACTGGATCATCGGAAGGGTGGATGATGTTCTCAAGGTCTCCGGCCATCGTTTGGGAACAGCAGAAGTTGAATCAGCCCTGGTCAGTCATGAGGCCGTGGCGGAGGCGGCTGCCATTGGTTTACCGCATGATATCAAGGGGCAGGGCATTCATGTCTTCTGCGTATTGAAGCAGGGTTACAGTCCTTCCCACGATCTGGAAGAAGAATTGCGCAAGCATGTGGCCACCCATATGGGACCGATCGCCCGCCCGGAAGAAGTCAAATTCGTGGAAAAGCTCCCCAAGACACGCTCTGGCAAGATCATGCGGAGGGTATTAAAAGCCCGCGCCCAGGGATTGCCGGAAGGTGACATCTCAACACTTGATGAGTAAGTAGCAGGTACAAAAAAAGACTTCCGAAGTCCAGAGATACTTCGGAAGTCTTTTTATTTCATAGCGAGGCTGGCAGACAACGCTTTTTTAACCCACCAACCGGGAGAGGTCAGGTTATCGGGAATATCATCAATAGCCAGGATTTTTAATACATCATTTGCCAAATAACACATCCTGAATGGTGTTCATAATCGTCACCTGTCGAGAGTAAAATTCTACTGGACTGGCTCTGTCAGCCCTGCTTACCTTAAAATTTTAAGTTAATGAGTGGTTGGAGGAAGATCTGTATCGTACATACATTCCCACAAAGAGCATTAAAACCTGTCTCAATTGTTGAAAAAATTCAGGGAGCGCAAATAATTAATTCTTGTTTTCCCGAAGTCAACGCACTTCACTCATAAGAGCCAGTAGATTGGAATCCGGGTCGCGGAAAAAAGCCATCCACAGTTCATGGTCCGGGAATTTGGCAACCAGGTTTGGCTTCTCTTCAAATTCCACACCCCGGGCTTTCAGGGTATCATAGGCAGCCTGCAAATCAGCCACTTTGTAATAAATGATGGAACTGTAGTTTTTAAACTCAGGCCCGCCGGCTGCATCCAGCAAAAGACGAACACCGTCGCAATCAAAAAAACCAAGACCCGGCGGCGCTTTAAAAAGAAAATGCATTCCCAATATATCGCGGTAGAAAGCGATCGCCCGGTCAACGTCGCCTACCGGAACTGCGATCTGTCCAATGCTTGTTAATCCGAATTTCTCACTCTCAGGGTCGCCCATATTCTCCTCCTGTCAAGTCTTATCTGGAATTATTCCACTTCCACGATCCGATAAACCAGTTCAATATTTACAGCCTTGTTGATCATATTTTGAGCAGGGCAATATTTTTGGGAAGACAATTCCATGGCACGTTCAACCGCTTGCGGGTCAATATTCCTGCCGGTGACTACATACTCGATCTGCACCCACTCCCACACCTGTGGATGGGATTCCGCATTCCTGGCATGCACAAACACCTCAAAATCCACTACATCCTGTTTCTTTTTCATCAATATAGAGATCACATCCATAGCGGTGCAACCTGCCAGTCCAACCCCCAGCAATTGCATGGGTCTGAATCCTGCCTGACCAACATCCATACCGGAGGCCAGATGAACCTGAACACCACTTCCAGCATTGCCATCAAACTCCAACCCTTTTTGAGCCCATTTAACTTTTGCTTCCATCGTGTCTCCCTTTGAACCACTGACATTTGATAAAGAATTTAATTCTTATTATTAATGAAGATTGGGATTTTCAAGTCTCAACCTTCAACCAATAATACTATGGTATTCCCAAAATTAGGAGAGATCATATTAAAAGAATTTCACAAAGGAAACCTGTCACTTCGATAACTTTTCTGAGGAAAGCTTATTGGTTCAACCCCTTCCAGATGGAAAAACCTGTCATAGCCAGGAAGAGCAGGATCGCCACTTCATTAAGCAATCCACCCCACTGCCGCACAATTTGCATGGAGCCCAGATCCCCCAAAATTCGGATCAGCAGTGACACATGCAATAGAATTAAATGTAAGTAAAATGCAGGTTGAAAGTTGATCTGGACTTGAAAAATTGCCGGGAAAATAATGGGAGCATGCCCGAAGATCATTGACATGACAAACCCGACAAACAGGATATGAAGAATCGCATCGTAATATGGTCCCGCATATTGTGCGCCTTTGGCAAGCATTAACCCACCCCCAATAATCAACCACATAAAACCAATAAAAAGGCTGTGGGCAATGTAACGGGTCAAAGGGTTGGTATGACGCATGTTGCGACGGGCGATATCATTTGCAATGAACCACAGTGCAAGTCCCAACAGCCCGGCTCCGCTTAAACGGGTCCCAACATCCAGGTTGATTATGGTAACGCTTTCCCCGACCAGAAAGAGTGCAATAAAAAGACCAAAGATGCCCACCTGGCGTGTTGAAAGTCGCATAACACGGTTAAGTTCCAGGCGTTCTCCGCCAATGGTCAGAACCAGGAAACCCATCCACCATATAACCATCTGAAAGATCGGCATCCCCGTCATCCACAAGATGTTGCCAACGATCCAGGAAAGCCCGCCTGCAGCCATTACCAGGGTGTGGATCTTCGGCTCACGAATTAACATGAACAGCAGAATAGCAAATGTGACCAGGCTGCCCAAAGTAAAAAGAAAAGCGCCCGGCATGCCTGGTCTTGCCAACAACACCACCCAGCCAATGGCTGTCAGCGCAGGTGCAGCGAACATCCATTTTTTGCGAATGGCGACGGCCCGTTCCAATGGGATCAGGGTGCCCAGGAAGCCACAAATCATCAGTGGACCATGTGCATTGGCCAAAGTTGGGTAAGTCGGCAACGACCAGCCCATACGGTACAAGCCTGCCCATAAGCCAGCCAACAATGCGAAAATAGATAAAACAACATATGGGAAATAGCGTTTCTGAATTTTCATAGTGATATCGTATCCCAATCCGGGCATACTGACTTTGTGCTGGCGCAAGTAGAGTGTATTTAATGTCAGAATGGTGTTTTGAATTTGCAAGCTTCTTTTATGGAAAGGTACATGACATATGTACCAGGAAAAAGCAAAGCAGAGGAAACAAGTTAAAGATAAATAAATTGCATTTTCAGGGGTGAAATAAATTAACATTGCAATCTTGTATTTACATATATTTTATCTTATTTAGGGTAAAATCCAATTATGGATGAAAAAACTCAGGAGATCGTCCGGCAATCCAGCTTGTTCAAAGATATCAGCCCGCTAGCCTTTGAACGAGTGCTGGAAACAAGCTTATTACGCTCCGTGGAAGAGGATGGCTTTTACTTCATGCAGACAGACCCTGCCACCCATGCTTATGTGCTGGTGGAGGGACGGGTAAGAATGATCCAGATCACACCCACCGGGCAGCAAATAACCCTGCGTATTTTAACTCCCGGGCAAACCTACGGTGGCATCGCCTTAATAAACCCCGGTGAAGGGTACCCGGCCACGGCCCAGGCTATGGAAAATAGCTCCGCACTGGCCTGGGATACAACCCATTTGCGAAAATTGGCAGAAATGGAACCGTCCATTCCGCTGAATGCTATGCAATTAATGCTTGCCTATATAACAGAGTTGCAAGAACGCCAAAAAGCACTGATCACGGACCGGGTTGAACAGCGCATCGCCCGGATCCTGCTAAAGCTTGCCGCACAATATGGCAAAAAAGTGGAGGAGGGTGTGCTGATCAACTTTGCACTTACCCGGCAGGATATAGCCGAGATGAGCGGAACAACTCTCTTCACGGTCAGTCGCACGCTCAAAGAATGGGAACGGCAGGGTATGGTAAAAATCGGCAGAGAGAAAGTGTGTATTTGCGAACCGCATGGATTGGTAAGCCTGGCAGATGATCTCGTTCAAAGATGATCCCGAGTCTAATACGAGCCCGTTGTAGAGAATTCTACAGCGGGCTTTTTTATTCCAATTTGCGCCAGCGCAACGACAATTCCCATACTGATAAGATAAAATTTCTCCATAATATATTCCCAATTAATATTATCCATTATCAAACTACCTTCAGGAGATAGGAATGAAAATATACAAATCCCTTATTAGCGCGTTGGTGCTTGGAATCTTTCTGGTTTCCTGTGCCCCCAAAGCCGAAACAGTCGTTAACACAGAGTATATCCTCACCACCGGAATGAGTGAGGGCAAGTTTGTATTCATCGGCGTAAATGAAGACATCAATGGCAGCAATAACCCCGCCATGCACGCAAAACCCGGCGAGAAGATCACGGTCATTCTGATCAATGGCGGATACGGAGAGCATGATATTGTGTTTCCAGAACTCAATATCCACTCGGATGTGATCCATCAGAAAGGCGAAACCACAACGCTCACCTTCACTGTGCCCGAAAATGATACGGTTCTCACCTATCAGGACAGCTCGCATGCCAAATTGGGTATGAGCGGTGTTTTACTGGTCGGTGAGGTGATTGCCTCGCAGGTTGCCGAACAGGCAGGCGGTCTGGATACCATGAATATGAATGTCCAGTCCACCGGCGTAACCGTGGAATATACCCTTGAATCAGCTCTGGCAGATGGCATGATGGTATATATCGGCAAAGGGGGTGATGTGGATGGAAAAACCAATCCAGATCTTTTGGCAAACCCCGGCGACCTGGTAAAAATAACCCTGATCAGTGGAGAGGGTGCAGCACACAATATCTTCTTTGATGGATTTGATGCTTTATCAGAGGATGTGGTTGGACAAGGGAACAGTGTGGTGCTGGAATTCACTCCTGACAAAGAAGGTACCTTTGCTTATTATTGCACAATTCCGGGTCATCGCCAGGCGGGTATGGAAGGAAAATTCATTACAGGCTCTGGAAATTCCACAGATTCCAACGGTGCAGACTCAAATTACACCGGCGATGGAGCTCCAGAAAAACTCGCAGTTGCAACCACCAGCCCGGCAGATCCGAACGCAGTGGATATCACCCGTGATCCCACTGATATTCCGGCCTCGATTGGAAGCCGCGCACCTGAATTCGTACGCGTTGACCTGGAAACGGTCGAGATAAGCGGTCAACTTGCCGATGGCACCACCTACAAGTATTGGACCTTTAATGGGAAGGTTCCAGGACCCTTCATTCGAATACGCGTCGGGGATACGGTCGAAGTACACCTGAAGAACTTACCCGATAGCCTGATGGCACATTCGGTTGACTTTCATGCTGTCACAGGTCCCGGAGGCGGTGCTGTTGCCACGCAGACGCAACCCGGCGGTGAAACCATGTTCACTTTCAAAGCGCTCAAGCCCGGTTTATTTGTCTATCACTGTGCCACACCCATGGTTGCCCAACATATCTCCAATGGCATGTATGGCATGATCCTGGTCGAACCGGCTGGAGGTTTGCCGGTTGTGGATCGGGAATTCTATGTCATGCAAGGCGAGATCTATACTGCCCAGCCATTCGGAACCAGCGGTTCGCTTCTGGATGACACCGTCAAATTGGTCAACGAAAGCCCCGAATACTTTGTGTTCAATGGCGCCGCTCTTGCCCTGGCTGGCGATACACATGCCTTGCGAGCCAATGTGGGTGAGACTGTGCGCATTTACTTTGGAGTTGGCGGACCGAATTTTATCTCTTCTTTCCATGTCATAGGTGAAATTTTCGACCGTGTATTTGACTCGGCTTCACTGACTTCTCTACCCTTGACCGACGTTCAGACTACTCTGGTCCCACCGGGAGGCGCAACAATGGTCGAATTCAAGTTGGAAGTCCCCGGGCGCTACATCCTTGTGGACCATGCCCTTTCACGACTGCAACGCGGCCTGGCTGGCTATCTGTATGCCGAAGGTGATGCAAACCCAGAAATTTTTGACGGAGAGGCTGTCCCCGGCAGCGCGCATTAGTTCGAACTTATAAAAAGTTCATGGAGCATCCGATGTTATTGTCCCATACCCTTATTGCCAAAATGCTGAATTGCTCGCCTCAGGCAGCAGCCCTGCTGATCGACTTGCATGTGGAGTGCATCGGATGTTCCATGAATAAATTTTGTACACTTGAGGATATGAGCAGACATTATGAATTGGATCTGGACCATATCCTCACTTTGATCCGAGAAAAGGCGGAGAATTAACCATTAATATATAATCAACAATCAGCCCTAAAAAATTTCCATACATAAGCTCTCAGATGTTGGGAAATAGTTTGACCGGAGTGAGATATCCTTTACCAGCTCACAAATGTGAATAATTTGGTATCATTCGAGGGTGAATACAACGGAGAATTTATTTAGGAAGATCGTTCATTACAATCACAGCCTGAATAAATGGTTGTTATTTCTGGGCTGTATTGGTCTGGTTCTCTTGCTGGGAACCGCAGATTACCTGAGTGGCTTTGAATTCTCTTTTTCTCTTTTTTACCTGGTTCCGGTTTCCATAACCGCCTGGTTCATGAACCGCAATAGCGCTCTTTTTATCGCTGCACTTAGTTCTATTATCTGGTACGTATCAAATAGCCTGGCCGGGCAAATCTATACTTATCCAGTAATCGGTTACTGGAACACCTTTGTCCGGTTGGGATTCTTTGGCATTATTTCACTCTTGCTTGTTTACCTCAAAGAATCCTTTCTCCGTGAGCAGGCCTTATCCCATATTGATTTTTTAACTGGTATTACCAATTCGCGGGCCTTTTACTCGCTTGCATCCTTGGAAATGGTCAGGGCAAAACGGTATGGTCACCCTTTTTCAGTGGCGTACATTGATCTCGATAATTTTAAGCAGATCAATGACAAGTTTGGGCATACGGTAGGAGATGATGTTCTCAAGATCGTTGCCAGGACAATTCAATCCAATCTTCGTCAGACTGATATCGTTGCCCGCCTAGGCGGTGATGAATTTGCCATTTTCCTCCCCGAATCTGATTTCGAATCTACCAAGATCTCAATAAATAAAATCCGAATTTTGCTTCTCGACTCTATGAAAGAGAATAAGTGGGAAGTCACCTTCAGCATCGGCGCAATTACCTTCCTTGAGTTTACTTTTTCTATGGATGAAGTGATCCAGAAAGCAGATGAGTTGATGTATTCGGTAAAAGGAAATGGAAAGAACAACATCAAGTTTGCTGTTGAACCTATAGCTTGATAATTTATCCATTGAGATCATTTAAAAAGGAATTTCTCCATGCCATTAACTATCTTTATCCCACTGGGCTTAATCATGGTGGTTGCTGGTATTTTTCTACATATTGCCACAAAATACAAGCTGATCGCAAAGCTGATAATTGGGCTGGGGCTGGCAGTCACAGTCTTGATCATCGGCGTGATCATGCTGGCAGTCAATACCATGTAGTCCCTCCAAAGGATCCAACATGAACAAAGCAACCAAGATCATCACAGGTCTGCTTGCAGTGTTACTGCTATTTTGCCTTGCAACGATAGCAATTGAAACACGTACAAAGATCATCAGGCGATTTTATGATAATTCCATAATGGATAATTGGAATCACTATCTGCCTTGCGAAGAATTTCCGTCCGAAACAGAGGTACGTTCCATTGTTCAACACCACCAGGATATAATCCTGAAAATTGAACAAGTGCATCCGGGATTGGTTGGAGTAGATGTGGACCCATCGACCTGTCCCGGAAAAGCTGATCTGCTGATCTGGTACGCTTCCCACCAGGACCGCCTGGAAATAGAAACAATTCTCGACAGTAAAACCTTTTTTGGTATTCCCTACAGGCTTCAAAATCGTTAGGTTTTGGCTTGTTTTTTAACAAAATCAGTTTCTTTAAGGAAAACCGAACGGGGAACTTGATTTTGACAGGATTCCATCCTATACTACACACATCTATCCGGCATTATGACCACTAAGCTCCCAAGTCTAAAGTACTTGAAAAGGAGGACGGAATGAGTAATTCCCCCCCAGCAATCCAATCCACTCGGCAACGCCAGTCTCGTGCTGGGCATCCTTTCTGCGGCACTGGTTTTCGGTATTGGCCTGTGCGCATGGACGGGTATCACCCAGAAATGGATCCAATTGCCCGGAATACCGTTGTTCGTATGCGGGGGAAGTTCAGCCTTTCTTGGTTTTCTTGGGCTCATTCTTGGTGTTGCCGGCCTCCTTGGATCAAAACACAGCAAAGTCACAGCCATCCTGGGGTTGATACTCGGGTTGACAGGAATCTGTCTGTTCTTCGGCACACTGAGCCTGGTAGGTGGAGGCGGGTGATCATATGAAAGAAGATAATAACAATTTCCGCATTGAAACAGACTCGTTTGGTTCGATCCAGGTTCCAGCGGATAAATACTGGGGGGCACAAACCCAGCGCTCACTGGGAAATTTCAAGATAGGCAGCGAACGCCTGCCACGCGCCATGATCCGGGCTTTAGGGATCGTCAAACGCTGCGCGGCGCTGGTCAATATCGCTCAAAAAAACCTGGATGCGACCATCGGAAACGCCATCATGGAGGCTGCCGGAGATGTGATCGATGGCAAACTGGACAATAATTTTCCCCTGGTGATCTGGCAGACAGGGTCGGGCACGCAATCCAACATGAACGCCAACGAGGTTATCTCAAACCTGGCCATCGAACGGCTGGGGGGCATCAAAGGTTCGAAAACGCCTGTCCATCCCAATGACCATGTCAATCAAAGTCAGTCTTCAAATGATGCCTTCCCTACAGCCATGCACATCGCCACGCTTGAGCAATTGCAGCGTTCTTTGCTTCCATCCCTAAAGCACATGCACACAGCGCTCCAGGAAAAATCCCGAGCATGGAATGACATCATCAAGATCGGCCGTACACATCTGCAGGATGCCACACCACTTACATTGGGACAGGAGTTTTCGGGTTATGCCGCCCAGATCGAATTGGGCATTGAACGGGTCAATGACAGCCTTAAGCGTCTTTATGCCCTGGCACAAGGCGGCACAGCCGTAGGGACGGGTTTGAACTCGAAGCCTGGTTTTGGAGAGATGTTTGCCCAGGAAGTTGCCCTTTTTACGGGTCTGCCTTTCAGATCTGCCAGCAACAAGTTCGAAGCGCTGGCGGCACATGATGCCATGGTCGAGATCTCGGGAGTCTTGAACACGCTGGCGGTCAGCCTGAATAAAATAGCCAATGACATCCGCCTGCTGGGTTCCGGGCCGCGTTCCGGGATCGGGGAGATTGCCCTGCCAGAAAACGAGCCGGGCTCTTCCATCATGCCCGGGAAAGTGAACCCGACGCAATGTGAAGCCATGACAATGGTTTGTGCCCAAGTGATGGGCAATCACACCACGGTCACCTTTGCGGGTGCGCAGGGTCAGCTTGAACTCAATACCTTTAAACCGGTCATTGCTTACAATGTACTCCAATCCATCCAACTCCTGAGCGATGCGATCATGAGCCTTACTGATAACTGCATTGTGGGCATCGAGCCGAACCTTGAGCGCATTTCCGATCTTATGGAAAGGTCGCTCATGCTGGTGACTGCTTTGATCCCTCATATTGGCTATGACAAGGCTGCCAAGATCGCCCAAGCTGCTCTAAAAAATGGTACCACGCTGAGGGAAGAGGCGCTCGCAAGCGGACTTATTAGCGCAGAAGAATTCGATCAATATGTCCGCCCGAAAGACATGATCTCACCCAGGTAAGGCACTCTGTACGCATGCACCTTGAACGTGCTAAAATAAAAACCATGGAACAGGAACATACTTTTCAAGCCATCATTGTCGATGCCGGTGGGGGTGGGGCTTTTGTGCGCATCCCATTTGATGTTGAGAAGGTTTTCGGCAAGAAGCGCGTGCCGGTCAGCGCCAGCATAGACGGTGTGCCTTACCGTGGCACATTGGTGCGCATGGGTGAACCCTGCCATATCCTGATCATTCTCAAAGAGATCCGCCTGGCCATCGGTAAAAGTTTTGGCGACACAGTGGAGATCAGCCTGCAGAAAGATACCGAGCCGCGCATTGTGGAAATTCCTCCTGATCTCCAGCAGGCTCTTAAACAAGAGCCACTGGCCAGGGCTACTTTCGAGAAGCTGGGTTACACACACCAGAAGGAACATGTGCGCGCCATCCTGGAAGCCAGGCGGGAGGAAACCCGCCGAAACCGGATCACCAAAACCATCCAGATGTTGCTGCAAACTTCAAAGGATTCATAATGGAAGAAAAAGTTCCCGATCTGCTGCGCTGGGCCCGCCAGCTTTTCTCAATCAGCCAGTCCGGATTGACCTATTGCCAGAACGAATATGATCTGGAGCGTTACCATCAACTCCAGGAGATGGCTACCGAGATCCTGACCAGCCACTCAGACCTTTCGAAGGAATCTGTAAAACAAAGTTTCACCATGCAATCCGGTTACGCCACGCCCAAGATCGATGTACGCGGCGCAGTCATGCAGGAAGGAAAGATCCTGCTGATCCAGGAGCAAGCAGACGGGTGCTGGGCCATGCCCGGTGGCTGGGCCGATATTGGTGACTTCCCGGCTAAAACTGTGGAACGTGAAGTTTTTGAAGAAAGCGGCTATCGAGTTCACGTGGATAAAGTGATCGCTGTCATTGATGCCAACCATGTTGCCCCGCTGGAGTTTTACCACGCCTACAAGCTCATCTTCCAGTGCAGCATCCTAAGCGGTCAACCCCAGATCAGCCATGAAACCCTGGCGGTTGATTTTTTTGATATGAGTAATCTGCCACCACTATCCAGATCACGCACCACCCAATCCATGCTGGATGAAGTTTATGCACATTACCTGGACCCCGCCCGACCGACCGCTTTCGATTAGGGATATTACATCAGTCTTTGTGACCTCGTCTGCTCAGAAATAAATTGAGAATTGCCATCAATCGCATCCAAACCCTTTCATTAATAAAAAGTTATCTCAGGCATGTATAAATATTTTCGCCCCCTGGTGTTCCGCCTTGACCCTGAAAGTGCTCACAGTCTCACCCTTAATCTGTTGAGGCTGGCAGGCAGTTTCCCCCCGGCACACTGGCTGCTGCAAGCCATGTATGCTGTCCCAGAGCGACCAGTCAGCGCCTTTGGCTTGACTTTTAAGAATCCCATCGGATTGGCTGCCGGATATGACAAAGATGGAATGGCTGTATCCGGTCTGGCCGGGTTGGGGTTCGGACATATCGAGGTGGGCACGGTTACACCCCGGCCGCAGCCTGGCAACCCCCGGCCGCGCATCTTCCGTCTGGTGGAAGACCAGGCTGTCATCAACCGCATGGGGTTCCCGGGCAGCGGCGCAGAATTCGTTGCCAGAAAGTTGGCAGCCAATCAACGTCCGTCAAAAATTATCCTGGGTGTAAATCTGGGGAAGAACAAAGACACTGCCCTGGAGGAAGCCGACCGGGATTACATTAGCCTGATCCGTACATTTTCCCCGNTGGCCGATTACCTGACCATTAACATCAGTTCTCCCAACACGATAGGGTTACGCCGTCTGCAGGGCAGACAAATGCTTAACGACCTGCTGGGAGCTATTGCCCAATATCGGCTGACCTTATCCAAACAAATACCTTTATTGGTAAAACTGGCACCTGATCTGGATCAGGCCGAGCTTGACGACGCGCTTGAGATCATCCTGGCCAATGGAATGGACGGCATCGTTGCCACCAATACCACCCTATCACGGCCGGGATTAANTTCACCCAAGGCAGTTGAAAGCGGCGGTCTGAGCGGAGCTCCGCTCAAATCGCTCAGTTTGGATATGTTGAAGAATATTGTGCAAAAAGTGGATGGACGAATCCCAGTCGTCAGCGCAGGTGGAGTGATGACTCCCAGCGATGTCGACCAGCGCTTGCAGGCCGGGGCAATCCTGGTACAGGTTTACACCGGCCTGGTTTACGCCGGGCCAGGATTAATAAAGGATCTAGTTTCAGGAAGAGTCAAATAGTATCGCTTGTTAAACCGCGCTCATTTACCCGGGCGTAAAACAGGCTGGGGCGCTTCGCGTTGATTTTTGAAAAAGCCAACCGGCAGTGGTAAAGGTTTGTATGTGTCACCGGTACCAATGGTTCCAAAGGGAATGTAATACAATTCTGTCTGGCTGTCACCGCCTTTACGAAAATCTGAAAACGCAAAGACAATATAATTGCCGTCCGGACTCCAGCTGGTATCAAGGTAGCAGCAAGAATCCTCCACCGGATTGATCTTTTCAGCTCTGTGCAGACTTGTATTGTATTTATAAAGTGGCCCAAAATTCCCATTAAAGAAAGTGCTGTTCAAAAGGAATAGGGAATTTCCATCCCAACCGAGGGAGGGGATGACCGGATTGTTGGCATAACCTTCCATCTCGAAAAAGGATGCAGGGAATTCATCCAGTCGGGCAGGATTAGCTGTGTCACATCTGGAAATATCCATCACACGAACCAGGTCCACCCTGCGGGATCCATCCACACCCCATAGACCAACAGCCACCTTCAAGCCATCTTGAGACCAATATGCAGAAGTCATAGCGAAAGGCTTGTAACCATTGATACAGCCTTGCATGGCAATAATGGCCGGGTGATCATGGACATCCTTGAAAACATCCAAGTCAAATGGGACAATATACAGGACATGATCCAGGATAATAGCCACCTGGCTGCCATCCGGGGATATTTCAAAAGCATCCAACGTTTCTCTGGCCGGGAAACAAGTCAGGTCAGTGACCTTGCCGGTGCTAAACTCGACAAGCCGGATGCACTTGCCGGTAAGATAGAGCAAACTTTGTCCGGAAGGCAGCCACTGCAGGCTGGTCTTAAGACTGGTGTCATCTGTGAGTTGCTGCAGGTTGCTGCCATCAAGGTTCATGCTCCAAACATTCTTGTTGGCCAGGAAAGCAACCTGGTCTGCGCCTCCCAGGACGGGGATCCCCTGCGGAGTGGCTGTAGGTGTGGATGGTTCCGGGCTGGATGCCGCCACAGAGGGTGTGATCTCAACCAGCGGTTCTATAGGAGTTCTGATGGGTGGCAGGGTTTCACGAACAGGCGAGGCAGCAACAGGAACTGGTGTATTTGTAGCCGCTGGACTTGCGACTGGCAAAAATTTGAATACACCAAATGCCACGGCAGCCAGGCCAACAACAGCAATGATACCCAACCCCAACCACAAACCGGACTTCTTTTTCTTTGGCTGTAGTGATGGCAGATCTGCAACCAGTGTCTCACTTAAGCTGGCCCGGGAGACTGGCTTGACATGGCGCGTCGGATCAGCCAGGTCGGGGGTGACCTTGCGGGCAACATTCAGCAGTGCAGCTGTCAGATCTCCAGCCGTAGCAAAACGCTCGTCCCTGTTCTTGGCCATGGCTTTTTCAATGACTGCTTCAATGGCCGGTGGCAAATCCGACCTGGCATCCAAAATGTGCGGCACAGGGTCGGTGATATGTTTGATAACCACGCCCATGGGCGTATCTGCTTCGTATGGTTGCCTGCCGCTCAATACCTCGAACAGGATAACTCCCANTGCGTATATATCGGCGCGGCCATCGATGGCATCACCCTGAGCCTGTTCCGGGCTCATATATGCCGGGGTGCCGATGATGGCGCTGCCGGTCACACTGGTGCTACCTCCCTCGGCCAGCTTGGCGATCCCAAAGTCGGAAACATACGGATCATTGCGCCCGTCATACAAAATGTTACCGGGTTTGAGATCCCGGTGAATGATGCCTTTGGCATGCGAATCGTCCAGGGCTGGGCCCAGTCTTTCCATCATACTGGCAGCTTCCTGGACCGAAAGTGGACCTTTCTTAAGGCGGTCGGACAAAGAACCGCCGCTCATATAACGCATCACGAAATAAGGTTGACCATCATCTTCACCGAAATCATACACCGGAACAATAGCCGGATGCTCAAGCATGGCAATGGTCTTGGCCTCGCGCTCAAAACGCACTCGAAAATTTGGATCATGCAGCATCTCGCGCGGCAGCACCTTGACAGCCACATCACGTTCGAACAGCGGGTCATAGGCACGATAAACAGTTGCCATGCCGCCACGGCCAAGTTCTTCTTTGATTTCATAACGGCCAATTTTTTCGGGATTCATAAATCCAAGTATAGCAATATCAGGCACGGATTGCAAGCGAAACAGGGAAAGGTATAAATCGGTCCGGTAGATCGCGGACATAAGCAAACTGCCAAAAATTGCAAAAAGCGCGTTATAATCTCTTTCGCTCGCCCCAGTAGCTCAAATGGACAGAGTAGGGCACTCCTAAGGCCAAGGTTGTGGGTTCAATTCCCGCCTGGGGCACAAATCAAGCCTTGCGAAGGATAAAACCTTCGCAAGGCTTTTTGAATCTTGAGATATTTCTGGCTGGTTTGCGTTTTGAACAGAGGGGGCGATTAGCTGAGTTCCAATTAAGGATCGGCATCAATAATTTGAATGGATATTTCACAATCGAAGACCAAAAATAATGGCTCCCTGGGATTTTCCGTGTAGGTGAGTGTATGTGGGGGTGTTTTGCGGGCAGAACCCGCAAAACACCCCCACAACTATCTTTTACAACGCTAATCCCAAAGAACCAAAACAATTGAAACTAGTCCTTCCATATTCGGTATTATACTTACTCGTGCGATGCTGAGATAAAAGCCCCATCCATGGATCTCCGGTGAATTAATAAAACTGCAAATAGGTTTTTCAGCAACCATTAGAAATTTTCGGGTTTCCTAACTCCGGAGGATATTATTAAAAACTTCCTGATAATAAAGAATAGAATATTTCAATTAACTTTTTGCTCCATATTTATTGTGTCATGTTCGTTCTTTGATCTGGTGTTCTCACCTGTTTACGACAGTACTGTGATCCCGAGCCCGGTCTTTTCAACTGAGCCGGTTACCCAACCAACTAATAGTTCGGGTGATCTCGTCGATTATTTGGCCCAGCCGGGCGATACAATACCTGCGTTGGCGGTTCATTTTAATACAACAGAATCAGAAATCAGGGCAGCCAACCCTGATCTCCCGGAGGATGCCACAACCATACCCCCGGATCTGCTTTTGAAAATACCAATCCATTATTTATCGATATGGGGTTCACTATATCAGATCGTTCCAGATAATATTTATATTAATGGACCGCTATCCGTAAAGTTCAAAACAAGTGAATTTATTGCAGGTTATCCAGGCTGGTTAAAAGATCACCGTTCTTATGCTGGAGGCTTGACCCGTTCTGGAGCTGAGATCATCGATCTGGTAGCGCTGAATTTTAGCATCAGTCCGCAAATGCTATTAACTTTACTAGAGTTCCAGACTCATGCTTTAACTTCTCCCCTGGAACCAGAAGACAAGTTTATGCTTGGCTATGTGGATGTTCAACATGAAGGTTTATATCTACAGTTGGTCTGGGCAGCAAATATTCTCAATAATGGTTATTATGGCTGGAGAAGTGGGCATATAAAGACATTTGAACATCCCGATGGTAAGTTAGAACGTCCTGATCCCTGGCAAAACGCTGCTAGCGTAGCCATACAGGCATACTTTATGGATAAACCGGAAAATGAATTTGCTTTCGCAACCGGACCTGATGGTATGGCCAAAACATTCAAAGATCTATTCGGGGATCCCTGGGAAGTACAGGAGCAGCATATCCCAGGAAATTTACGGCAACCTGACCTTCTCATCCCCTTCCAGGCAGGCGAAACCTGGAGCTTAACAGGAGGCCCGCATTCAGGTTGGGGAACCCTTGAACCTTATGCGGCGATCGATTTTGCGCCTCCCGAAAACGTAGGCGTTTGCCAGACATCCAAGTTTTGGGCAATTGCCGTGGCTGCTGGTGTCATCGCCCGATCTGAGACAGGGATCGTTCTTCTGGATCTGGATGGCGATGGGGATGAAAGAACAGGCTGGAATATTTTATTCCTGCATATCGCCAGCGAAGATCGTATTGCTAGCGGATCTTATGTTAACGCTGGTGACGAAATTGGACACCCATCCTGTGAGGGTAGAGGTGTGCAGGCAAATGGAACGCATATTCACATTGCGCGCAAATATAATGGCGAATGGATCCCGGCAGGCGGCGCACTTGCTTTTAATTTGGATGGTTGGGTCGCTCACGATGGTTTAAGCCAATATTTGGGTACACTTACACGTGGCAGTGAAACGATAACCGCTTGCAAGGGTTGTACCAATCCCGCCAGCAGAATTACCTCTGGAGATTGATCAAATAAAAAGATAGTGTAATTCTGGCCTTTACATTGAATAACTCAAAGGATCGCACGGTAATCAATATGCTCTGCGATCTTTTGGCTTTATAAATAAACTTTCTTGTGGAAATATTGTGCGCGAGTTTCAATTAATTTAATCTTAGCAAGGTAGGATAATGTGGGTTAAATTTAATAAAATAAGGTAGACTGGATCTATGAGCCTTGATAATTATCTGCAAGAGACCGGAGCGCTGGCCACATTGGCGGGCATCATGGCCGGGTTCGCAATTTCGGCCGTGATCCAACTGCTCTCCATTGACAAACCAGGTAAACTCACCACGGTGACCATCGTTACCTTCGCAGGCTCAACCGTCATGTTCGTATATTCCCTGCTGGTATTTGTTTTGTTGTTTGCTGCCGCTGCGGAGCGGAATGCCATTCCAACGACACTGGAAGGCTATGGTAACTATGCTTTGCTGATCATTTTTGCTGCAATTGATCTCTTTCTGGTCGGGATCGGGTTGTCAGGCTGGTTGCGTTCCAAAACGACCGGCATCGCCACGACCTTGCTGGCTTTGATGACCATCTGCCTGACAAGTATCGCCATCATCGCGGTCATGTCGATCTTTGCCTGAAAACAATAAAGTCCATTTAATTTTTTGAAAGTTGAATCTAAAAGCCCGTCAGCAATATGCTGACGGGCAGATGATTAATAAGAAAAGTCTCTTGGCAATGACCTACTCTCCCAGGCAGTCGCCCACCAAGTACCATCGGCGCTGACGAGCTTAACTTCCGGGTTCGGTATGGGAC
>BS_KBA_SWE02_21mDRAFT_10000147_pt1 | contig 24331 bp, 22 predicted proteins | sample BalSeasSWE02_21m_FD_9196 | JGI IMG/M metagenome (IMG submission 9196)
CATATCAGCTAATTGAACAAGTTCATCTTGAGGAAATCGTTCTTTGGCAAACTTCATTTGGGCGGTAAAACGTGGATCCGGTACACGAAGAACTGCGTGACCATAGCCGGGAATGACTTTTCCACTTTCCAAGGTTTCCCAAGCAAATTTTCTTAGCTGCTCTTTACTTGGAACACCGCCAAATTTATTTCGTACTTCCAACAACCAACCCAGACATTCCTGGTTAGCTAATCCGTGCAATGGTCCTGCCAACCCGTTTAAACCTGCCGAAAAAGCATAATAAACATCCGAAAGAGAAGATCCCACGAGATGCGTGGCATGTGCACTCACATTACCGCTTTCATGATCTGAGTGGATAATAAAATACAAGCGTGCTAGTTCTTCGTAACCTTTGTCCGCAATACCCAACATACGGGCGAAATTCGCTCCCCAATCAAGGGAAGGATCAATATGTGGGATCTCACCTTTCCGGTATTTGAGATTGTAGATAAACGCGGCAATAACAGGAAGTTTAGCGGTAAGATTAAGGCTGTCTTCCAGCATGGGCTCCCAATATTCTTCTTTATGCATACCTTGCTGATAACGACTTGCAAATTCTGACTGAGGTTGCAGAGATTGAACAGCGAGCGTGAACAATGTCATCGGGTGTGTATTTTTTGGCAAAGCCCGCAGAGTTTCAAAAACATAACCCGGCACTTCGCTTCTACTTGCCCATTCTTTTTCCACCAAAATAGCTTGCTCTCTGGTGGGAATTTCATTTGTCAATAGAAGATAATATAGTCCGCCAACTAATGGCATTTCTGCGTCATCCGGTTTAGGAAGTTTCGCCAGCACTTCCGGTATGCTTAATCCTCGGAATCGAATTCCTTCTGCAGGGTCAACATAAGAGATGTCCGAAACAAGTACCTTTGTTCCACGCATGCCACCATAAACTTGATCAATTGTTACATTATCGATAACAACCGAACCTTTTTCTTTGACTAATTTCCTTACCCGTTCTCGCCATTCAGGCAACTGAGCAGCGATCTTTTCATTAATTATCATATTTACTCTCCATTAATAAACTCGAACTACCTTTAAACTTCTACTAATTTAACAAGCGCTTCAGTCGTTTCCTGAACTGCAGCAGCTGAATTTAAAAGAGCTGCCTTTTCTTCGCCATCCAAATCATATTCGATGATCTTTTCAATTCCATTCCTTCCCAATTGAACTGGAACTCCAAAGAAAATATCCTTCAATCCATATTCGCCTTGCATAAAAGCTGCAGCAGGAACGATTAATTTTTTATTTTTCAATATTGCTTCAACCATTTGGGCGACAGCTGCTGAAGGCGCATAATATGCAGATCCAGTCTTTAATAGTCCAACGATTTCTCCGCCTCCCTTTCGAGTCCGGTCGACGATGGCATTCAATTTTTCTGAAGACATGGTATCTTTTAACGGCACACCGGCAACATTCGAGTGACGGGTAAGTGGAACCATCGTATCTCCGTGCCCACCCAGAACATAGCAATTAATATTCTCAACACTTACACCCAACTCCATACCAACAAATGTGCGCATTCTCGCAGAATCGAGAATTCCAGCCTGACCAATAACTCTATTGGGAGGTAAATTCCCTACTTTCATTGCCAGGAATGCCATTGTATCCAACGGATTGGTAAGGATTATATAAATAGCGTTTGGAGAATATTTCAAGGTCTCTGTTGTAGCTTTTCCAACGATTTCTGCATTGATTTTCAGGAGATCGTCACGGCTCATGCCAGGTTTTCTCGGTAAACCAGCCGTTATTACAATAATATCTGAACCTTCTGTTGACCGAAAATCATTGCTGCCAGTTATTGTGACATCCTTTCCAATCACCGGCATCGCTTGCATCAAATCAAGCGCTTTCCCTTGTGGCATTCCATCAACAATATCTACCAACACTACATCTGCCAACTCCCGCTCCGCCAACCAGTGGGCTGTGGTCGAACCGGTCATTCCGGCTCCTATAATCGAAACTTTTGCGGTCATATTACCTCCAATAAAAATAAATATTATATACTACCTAATAGGTCTATTTTGTGCTTATTAATATCAAAACGAATTAATTATTTATGCTTTATGAAAACTACAAATAATTATTTATTTATGCTTAACTAATCGTTATTCTCAAGAAAACGAGTGGCCTGAATAGCCGCTGCCGCACCCATACCAGCGGACGTCACTACTTGTTTAAAATCTGGATCGGCTGCTTCACCGGCAACAAACACACCAGGTACACTTGCCCGCATTAAATGGTCTACCTTGATGTACCCCAAGTCTGACATATCAAGTTGACCTTTAAACATTTGTGTATTTGGAGAATGCCCGATGAACACAAAAAAACCATCTGTTTCNAGTGGTTTTTCTTCTTCGGATACAACATCTTTTATNAAAACAGATTCAACCTTTTCATCTCCGATTACTTTGGTGACAATNGTGTTCATCAAAAATTTAATTTTTGGATTATCCGCAGCTCTTTTTTGNAGGATTGCACTTGCNCGAAAAGNATCACGCCTGTGAATAATCGTTACAGATGAAGCAAATCTAGTCAAGAATAATGCTTCTTCTAGTGCACTGTCCCCGCCACCAACAACAACAACTCTTTTTCCTTTAAAAAACCATCCGTCGCAAGTACCACAGTATGAAACACCTTTTCCAGTAAGTTCTTTCTCGCCATCGATGTTCATATAAATGGGGCTTGCGCCCGTGGCTACAATCAATGTTTTTGCCAGAATTTGTTTATTTTCAGTTTTAACTCTAAAAGGACGAGTGGATAGGTCTAATTCTGTTGCAAGTTCATACTCAACTACTGCGCCAAAGCGTTCAGCCTGCTTTTGCATTAACTCGCCCAGCTCGAGTCCCCCAACCCCCTCNGGAAAACCTGGATAATTTTCTATTTCGTTGGTAAGGGCTGCCTGCCCNCCGAGTTGAAGTCCAGTTAAAACAACTGGCTCGAGTTCCGCCCTGGCTGCATAAATCGCGGCAGATAAACCAGCAGGTCCAGATCCCAGTATCAACAAATTGAGTACTTCAGAATCTGTATCATTCAAATCGTCCATATTATTTACTCCGTGTATTTTACTTAGATAATATTAAGATGCTATAAATTGAAATTTGATACATTATTCCACATCAAATTTAATAATATATTAATATACTAATTTCAAACTATACTAATTATTTACAAGCCTTGTCAGTTATCAATAAAGCACTGTCCAGGATACCTATTGCCTCCAGTAACTGATCTTCAGTTATTATCAGTGGAGGAATTATCAGAACTGTATGCCAGTGAGTGTAAAGAAACAAGCCATTATCCAAACAGTATTTTTTGAAAGCGTTCATTTCAGGGCTGGTACTATTCCAAGGAGCCATTGGTTCTTTCGTTAATCGATCTTTTACCAGTTCCAGAATTGCGAACAATCCGATCGATCTCACTTCTCCAATGGATTCGTGTTTCTCCCCCAGATCATTTAGCAATCGCCTTAACACAACCCCCATGCGTGCAGCATGCTCAACTATTTTATCATCTTGCATTACATTAATATTGGCAATAGCTGCGGCTAGAGAAACGGGATGAGATGTATAAGTTAATCCCGATTCGAAAACCCTGTTATTAAAGGCAGCTGCAATATCTGGTTTCATTGCCACAGCCCCCAGAGGTGCATAAGCCGAGGTTAATCCTTTCGCCATCGTCATTAAATCGGGAATTACTTTCCAATTGTCGACTCCAAACCATTGGCCAGTTCTTCCAAACCCACTCATAACTTCATCGGCAATCATAACAATATTATATTTATCGCACAGCATCCGAACTCCCTGCATATATCCTGCAGGTGGAATAATAATTCCATTTGTCCCCGTGACTGATTCCATCAGGATCCCTGCAATTGTGTCAGGTCCTTCATAAAGAATTATTTCTTCAAGATGGTTTAAGTAATCTTGCGAGAATTCTTCTTCGGAGATATTCGGATTTGACCTATGAAATGTTGAACGATATCTGTAGGGATCCAGGAAATGCACTACTCCCGGCATTAACAATGGTTCCCACATCCACCTGCGTGTATCCCCGGTAGCCGCCATGGCCCCTGCTGTAGCCCCATGGTAAGATCGATAACGGGTTAATATTTTTGATTTCCCAGTATAACCCCGAGCAAGCTTGATAGCATTTTCATTGGCATCCGCTCCGCCCAATGTAAACAATACTTTTGTCAAAGCCCCCCCAGGCGATATGTCTGCCACCAATTTGCTTGCTAAAGAACGAACCTTTGTTGCCATTCCCGGTGCAGCATAGGGCAATAATTGAATTTGTTCAGTCATTGCCTGAATAATGCGTTGCTCGCCATGGCCCACGTTGACACACATAGTCATAGAGTTAAGATCAAGATATTTTTTTTCTTCAATATCCCAAAAATAAACTCCTTTTGCTCTCTTAATTGCTATTGGATTAACCTGCTCTTGAGCAGACCAAGTCCAAAAAACATGTTTCTTTGCCAGAGGTAATATTTCATCGTCCGGGAGATCAAACATGGCAGCCTCTATTATCATTCCAAGGATTAATATATTTTAATTAATACTATCATAATTACACAAAACAGTTATTTCTTTAAAATCACTCTCGCCGGCGCTCCATCAGAATTGCTGAGTTTGAGAGGCAGACAGTAAAGATCATAATATCCAGAGGAAACATCAGAGAGGTTTAATCCTTCCAACGCGATCACCCCTGCCTTTAGCAGAGTTCGATGGGTTGGTACACTATCCCCAAAAGGGGCTACGGAAAGATAATCAACACCAACCAATTTTATTCCCTTCTGAACGAGCCAATCAGCGCCATCATTATTGATCGCCACAAAATCTTCGAAAAATTCTTCTCCTCCCCGACTCCATATTTCAGAATTTCGAGTTTTTATCAGTAACCGTTCAACTCCTGCGGGAATTGAGGCTCCATTCAAAGTCTCATATGAAATAACGTCCTCCTTATGAGAAAGCTCAACCAGATATGCCTGACCAGTAAGGATGTTCAGATCAAGATCATCTACAGTACGATTGTCATTCAAGAAATGGTGAGGCGAATCTACGTGTGTTCCTGCGTGGACACCCATTGAAATATGTGTTACGTTACAAGTATCACCTTTATCCATATTGCTCAACTGGCTGAATTCAATCGCTGGATCTCCGGGCCAAACCGTTAACTTGGGCGAAATTGTAAGGGATATATCAAAAATCGGCATTTTATCTCCATTTACTCAGAATTATCACCAACCACTAGCTGCAAATATATCTTGAAGAAACGTTGAACGCTCTTCGATAGTCATCGGACGAGGACGCGAATAATCTTCAAGCAGTGCGGTCAACAATTCGGTTCCAATAAATTTTCCATCATAAAATATATGTCGATCAATAAACTCTCTGCGCGTTCCAACAACTGGATAATCCATTTGATCAAAAAACAAATTTCCCAAACCGTAGTGAATAAAACTATTGTTAATAAACTCCATTGTCTGAGGTAAATGAGCCTGACTTCCACTAATTATAAGGGCACCGGCAGCTGCCATCGCTCGAAAATCTTCCACTTGGTCTGGAAGAGGGTGAACTGAATACGATTCTACATATTGAAAAGTAACTATGGGTAAATATCCTTCAGAAGCCAATCGTGATATTTCAGCATGCATCCAACCATAATCACACGGTGAGGCGCCAGGTTGATAATTAGTTGCCCAAGCATATTGTGGTCCGGCCGGATTACATCCAATAAACGCCAATTTATTACCATTATGAATAATTATTTTGGGAGAGCGTGCGTCTTCCAAGTTCGCACCTCCACCAAAATATATCCATCCTTCCAGGTTGTACATCTCCAGCGTAGAGTAAGTTGCAGCTGATCCATAATCTTGAAAATGATTGCCCGTTAATTCAACAATATCTGTTCCAACATCTACAAGTAAGGCAATATATTTTTTATCACTGCAAAACACTAAAGTTTTTTGGTTGGGGTCTGGAAAAGGACATTCATCAGAGAATGGGATTTCATTACTAATATGAGTTAGGTCAGCCGACACAAGCCAATTGCGAATATCTTTACCCGGATATAGGACCCCATTTTTTTCCATTTTACCTGCTGTTGCCCGAACCAACGCAGTTACACCAGTCATCACAAGAGATGTAAATTTATTTGGATCGCGATTAGACTCTGGAAAATTTAATTTAGACGGGATTCCGTTTTCATCGAAGCTAAAGTCAATTTTCAAAGGATAATTTTCCAAATCAAATTCGTTGGATATCGGGGAGTGTCCATCTATACTTATTACTTTCCAGCGAGGTTCGAGATCTTCAAAAGGTACGATTCCCCAGGCTGGTTGATTCTCCCAGACAGCATTAATGAGGTCTTCCGAATCTGCGATCATAATGGATCCTGAAGCTGGTTGCCCTAAAAGAGCACTTAAAGCTTTTAATGTACTCGAGTCCATCCAAATTGGATTGCCCGCTATTGACCCAGCCCTTTCGCCGCGCCAATACGTTACTAAATCCGACCATTCCATATTGTCATTAATGGTAGAAAATGGAGCTACCAGCACATACACCCAAGATGTATTTGAGTCATTTTGTGCTGTTTGAGTATCCAGGTGATAAACTGCAGCCGCCCTATCATTAGTTATCTGCATGCCGGCATCATTGATATAGCCTTGAATCAGCGGAGGGACTGCTTCACTGATCCAGATTTTTTCACTTTCCCTAATTTCTGGCTCCTGCGAAGATAAAAAAGAAATCGCTGTTGGTGTTGAAGACGAAACCTGGTTTAATGGCTGAAATTCTATCGGCAAAAATGGAGTTGGGGTATCTGTCCATCTCAAACCGACGCTTGAATCTACAGTTTTTCCCCACAAAGATGTACACCCTGATAATATTATTAGTAATAATAATGTTATTAATAAATCATGAATGAGATTCCTATTAATTCCTTTCATAGACAGCTTCTGAAAGTGAAAAAACTTTTAATACTTTTTCATTAATCGATACTCCCAAGCCATCCCCTTCTGGTACATTTATGGTGCTGTCTGGATTTAAAACAAATTTTTCGTTTGTTATATCCTGCTTGTAGTATCGTTCGGTTGCAGAAATATCTGCAGGAAATTTAAAGTTAGGTAAAGACGCTAACGCCAAATTGGCCGCTCTTCCAATTCCGGTTTCAAGCATTCCACCGCACCAATTTGGTGTTTCCATTTTCATACAAACATCATGGATCGCAATTGCCTCACTCAAACCACCAACTCGCCCGGCTTTGATATTTATAATCCTGCATGCGCCCATTTCAATCGCTGACTTTGCATGAACTGCAGATAAGATACTTTCATCAAGGCAGATCGGGGTGCGCAATTGCTTTTGCAATTTTTGATGTTCCCACATATCGTCTTCAAACAATGGTTGTTCAATCATTAATAGATCGTATTCATCCAGCATTAACATTTCTTGTGCGGTCTCATAAGTATAAGCAGAATTGGCGTCCACTTGAAGATTAATTTTTGGAAATATAGTTCGAACATAGCTAACATCGCCTATATCACGTCCAGGTTTAATTTTTATTTTAATCCTTCCATAACCCTTTTCAAGATACTTGTCAATTACCCTGACTAGCTTCTCGGGTGAATCCTGGATGCCAACGGAAACCCCGACAGCGACCCTTTGTTCTTTTCCGTTAAGTAAGGATCTTAATGAACTTCCTCGTGCTTTGCCAAACAAGTCCCACAAAGCCATTTCAATTCCAGCTTTTGCCATTCGATGGCCGCGAACTCCTTCTGTCTGTTCACAAAAATCAGCCACTGATCCAATATCTTTTCCCAAAACCATCGGTATTAAGAAATCTTTAATAATATGCAAAGCCGTACCTGTTGTTTCATAGGCATATCCAGGATCCCGATCAGCAACACATTCGCCAATTCCAACCAAGCCTTCTGAATATATCCTGATTATCAGGCATTCACGCTCAATAATGCTCCCAAAGGATGTTTCAAAGGGAGAGACAAGCGGCATTGATAAATGATTAATTTTTATTTTATCTAATTTCATTGAAGCTTACTTAGATAATTCCACCAGTCGTTAACAGACTGATCACAAACCGGACAACCCCCACCAAAATAGCCAAACTGTTCAAGACAATTCCGGTTATTGCCAAACCATTACTTCCTCGCTTTGAAACTAATGCAGCGATACCGAGAATTACACCAAGTAAACCGAGAGGTAATCCGACACAGTTTAGGACATTCAAAAAAGGAATCAAAGAAATGCAAACACCTAACAATGACAAAATCCCGATGATCAAACTGGCGATACCCATTTTATTCTCCTATGATAGTCAAATCGTCTGATAAAACTTCTTGGTCTAAAACATTTTCCTCATCTGGCAGGTGATCAGTCTCCACTTTAGATTCTGCACCTGCATTTTGTTCTTCCGTTTCATCATCCAGATTTTCAAATATATTTATATCTTCTGTACGTATTCCATACTCAGGAGTTGCACAAAACGGGCAAATATTCCAAGGTAGGTCCATCAATTTTCCGCATTTCTGGCAAGATTTTCTGAGTTTTGTATGACAATTAGGGCATACCTGCCAGCCTAACTCGATGCGCCGTTCACAACCAGGGCACACCGGTTGGTCTTCTATTGCCTGAAGAAGAGCTTCTTCTTCCAGTGTTTTTTGATATTCTTCTTCCAAGGTAAATTGAGGACGAAGCACTAAATATATAAGAAAACCAGGCAAAGACAACAAAGCCACTACCAAGGTAGCCAGGATAAACACAAGATTATCGCGAGCTCGACTTTTGATATCCTTATACGTCCATATTACCAAGCTTACCCATAGCGCTGCCAAGAATGCCCCACTAAATCCTGTTAAAACCAACACGAAATTGTTCAAATAAGTCGGATCAATAGTCATACTATTCTCTCACTTCCCTAAACATCATTGCAAGTCTATCATATTCAACTATCATCTTTTTGGTTATTACTCTCGGAATATAACACAAAAAACGTCCGATGCTTTACTAAAAAGCAATCGGACGTTAATAAACATAAGTTTAATTATGGTTTCGAACTATATCCAGGCCCATCTTCAAAATACGCATAGTTTGGTTTGATATCCTCTGTCAAATCTACAATTTCCCCTGCTTCAAGTTGCTTTACTGAGTCTAGAACCACAACTTCTCCTGCATGGTTTTCCCCTTCATAGTGACCAGTTAACCCTACCCTGTTAATAAACTCTCCGCCCCGTGCGGTGTATGCACTTGGAACTTCGTCTTCCGGGAAAATAGCAGAATATGGACATTCCGGGACGCATGCCCCGCAATCAATACAGGTGTCCGGATCAATATAGAACCATGGGCTTTTTTCTTGTGGCGTGCCTGGTACAATACATTCCACAGGACAAACGTCCACGCAACCGCTATCTCGCAGGCAAAGACTTGTAATTATGTGAGTCATAGAAATCCTCCTTTGGAAATTATGAATTCTCAATACAATCTAATTTTACCTCAAATTTAATAAAGAAATATTAATTTATTCATCCTTTTTTTATCTTAAAAGTATAAGATATTTGTTATATATGCTTTCCAATTCTTGACACCGAGACTTTTTTTTATTATTATGAATATATAAATATCTTTCATATTAATGGTTCAATTCACTTAAGGAGATCATAATGTTACATAAATTTTTCGTTTCTCTCGATAATAAATATCAATTTAAACAAGCTCAGGCACATTGTGACGTTCCATGCGGAATATATGATCCAAACCCAGCCCAGATCGCAGCCCTAACCGTAGTACGAATGATGGATTTAATGGCAGGGTTACAAAGCAGCGAAGATAAAAGCAAATCTGAATATCACAACAGCATGTCCCGTTACATTGCTGTCAAAGAAGAACATGCGGAAAAAGCCAAGCACGAGATACGCGTTATTTGGGGTGATTATTTCAAAAAGGACAAACACCCTAACGTGGATGATCTGGTTCAAAAGATCATGCAACTGGGTTCAAAATGCAGACAAACAACAGATCGGGAAGCCGGGTTGGCATTTGTTGCCGCTATAAATGAATTTGCAGCAATTTTCTGGGAATCAAAAGGCGTTGCAATCAAACGAGCAAATGCGCCATACGCCCCCGCGCTTGAAATGGTATATCCCAACCTATAATCAAATTATTAAGTATCAAATTGCCTTTCAAACCAGTATACAATTCCCGCAAGAAAAATTCCTGGTTTTCCGTTTATAAAATAAACGGTGAGAGCATGCTTCCAGAATATAAAGAAGGGGATTTCGTTGTTATTAACGAAATCCCCTTCTTTCTTCGCCAATTATCAAAAGACGATATTATAATTTTTAATCACACAGTTTATGGAATCCTGATAAAAAAAATTGATTCTTATTTACCCGGAGAGGGTTATTTCGTCAGCGGCACCCACGAGAAAAGTCTAGATAGTAATAAATTAGGGTACATACCCATGAATGCAATTAGGGGAAAGGTAATCTGGCATATTCGCAAGTCTTAATCGAGGTTATGTAATTAAATCCTGATAGAATAAATAGCTACTTGAATATTCAAATCCAAACCAGGGAAAAATAATATGGTCGAACATCGCTCTCCACTAACTTTACCCCTAGCAATTATTGTAGCGATCATATCAGTCTCAACTGCTTCCATCTTTATTAAACTTGCCCAGCAAGAAGCCCCATCCCTTGTCATTGCTGCATTACGGTTAACATTTGCTAGCCTCCTGCTAGCTCCAATCGCCATTATCCGTCATAAAGACGAGCTTCTTACTCTCAACAAAAAAGAATTGATCCTTGGGTTCTTCGCAGGTTTATTTTTGGCTTTGCATTTTGCAACGTGGATCTCTTCTCTTGAATATACAAGCGTTGCCAGTTCAGTAGTTCTTGTTTCCACCGGCCCATTATGGGTAGCGCTTCTATCTCCAATTTTTTTACACGAATCACTTCCAAAGAAAATTTTATGGGGATTGCTGCTGGCAGTATCAGGTGGTTTTTTTATCGCATTAAGCGATGCGTGTGTTTGGCAATCCAGACTCATTTGCGAAACATTATTAACTTTACAAAACAGCAAATCAATGATCGGCAACCTACTAGCCTTATCAGGTGCCTTTATGATCACCGGGTATCTATTAATAGGTCGCCAGTTAAGAACCAAGATTTCCCTAATTCCCTACATTTTCATGGTTTACAGTATGGCGGCTATTTTCTTAATCGTATTTATGCTTTTTGCAAGACAATCCCCATTTGGATTCTCCAGAGCCACGTATGGATGGATTTTCTTNTTGGCACTTATTCCACAAATAATTGGGCATTCTACCTATAATTGGGCTTTACGGTTTTTACCGGCTACACTCGTTGCAATACTAACCCTCGGCGAGCCTATTGGCTCAGTAACCCTGGCATATTTCTTTTTACGTGAAACTCCAGGGATAGCAAAAATTATTGGAGGAATATTGATTCTTTCTGGTATATATCTTGCATCCCGAGCCCACAGTAAAACTTAAATATTTAATAACGCCCATAGGTAGCATTAATTTTCTTTAACCTTTCAATCAAATCGTCCTGGTTGTAATCTTCAGGCATCCTCCACTCCCAATTCCCTCCAATTCGACCTGGAAAATTCATTCTAGCCGAGGAATCGAGATGTAAAATATCCTGGATAGGTGCAATCGCATAACTGGCAACCGAGGCCCAACCTAACCTAATTAAATCCCAAGCAATATCACTTCCGTCAACTCCCAAATATTCTTTTGCAAATATTTTCTCTTCTTCAGGTGCAGAATTGAACCAACCCAAAGTCGTATCATTATCATGTGATCCTGTGTAAACCACGCAATCTGGTAAATAATGATGAGGTAGAAAGGGGTTCTCAGAACCCGAAAAAGCGAATTGGAGAATTTTCATTCCTGGAATATCAAGATGTCTCCTTAGTTCGACAACATCTTCAGTGATGACTCCCAAATCCTCTGCAATTAAAGGGAAATTCCAGGATAATTCCAAACCTTTTGATAATTGATCAAAAAATTCGATTCCGGGTCCCTGAACCCACTCTCCATGTTCTGCGGTTGAATTGCCTGCTGGAACCTGCCAATAACCAACAAATCCTCTGAAATGATCGAGACGAATAATGTCAACCAAATTAAGGGTTTGCTTGAACCGCTCAATCCACCAGCGAAATCCACTATCTTTGTGCTCACTCCAATTGAAAATCGGATTTCCCCACAATTGCCCAGTGGGTGAAAAATAATCAGGAGGAACTCCCGCTACAACCCTGGGCTGCCCTTTTGAATCCAACTGGAATAGTTCGGGGTTTACCCAAACATCCGCACTGTCATGGGCTACATAGAGTGGAATATCTCCTACGATTCTGATTCCTAATTTTTGAGCATATTTTCTTATTGATCGCCATTGTCTGAAAAATAAGAACTGATAAAACTTATATCGATCAATATTATGTTTCAACTTTTTTCGATAATCAAGAATTTCAAATGGTTCACGAGTACGCACTGTATCAGGGAAGTTCGTCCATGGACTACCCCCATAAATTTCTTTTAGTGCCATAAAAAGCGCATAATCATCCAACCATCGATCATTTTCAGAGCAAAATTTTGTAAACTCTTCATGTAACTTGTGTTTGTTGGAAAAATTTACATAAGATTTCTCAAGTAAATTTAATTTCCATGGAATAATATTCCCAAATTCAACTCGCAAATGGGGGGAATGTTTTTCTTCAACCAGATCATTGGGGTGGAGTAATCCTTCTTGCAACAATAGTTCGGGGCTAATTAAATAAGGATTACCTGCAAATGCTGAAAAACTCTGATAAGGAGAATCGCCAAATCCAGTGGGCCCAAGTGGCAAGATTTGCCAAAGCCCACAACCAACTTTATTTAAAAAGTTCAAAAAATCAAATGCACTTGGGCCTAAATCCCCTATTCCAAATCTATTAGGAAAACTGGATGGGTGAACGAGAATACCAGATGATCTTTCAAATTTCATTTGGCTTGCGCCTGGTTTGAACTACATCCGTTGCATTTATTGTCAGATTGGAGTAGTCAGATAAGATCACATCGTTTGCTATAGTTACACCCGGGTATAATTTTGCCCCTGCTGGAATTTGGCTATTCTTTCCAGCGAGAGTAATATTCATATCAGACAATGATCCAATGACAGCATTTTCAAAGACTTGGACTCGTTTATCAAGGATGGTTCGTTCCACTACAGCCCCCTGCCCTACAACTGAATCTGTTAGTAGAATGGATTGCCTTACTATTGCTCCAGCCCTGACAATTACTCCCGGAGAAAGAACGCTATTTTCTACTCTGGCACCAGCTTCAAGAATGCATCCATCGGACAACATGCTATCGGCGACCATAGCCCCTGCTGATATGCGCACCGGTGGGCGCTCCTCTGTTCGAGTATGAATAACCCAAGAACGATCATTTAATTTTAATGGGGGTTCATTCACCAATAGATCCATATGAGCCTGCCAATAGGATTGAACTGTCCCAACGTCCATCCAATATCCCGAGTAAGGATAAGCGAATATTCGTTTTCCTCCGGAAACCATCTTTGGAAGGATATCTTTACCAAAATCATGGGAACTTTTTTCGTCTTGATGATCTTCCCATAAATATTCATCCAATGTTTTCAAATTAAACAAATAAACACCCATATTTGCCATGTCGGAAGGTGGTTCTTTGGGTTTTTCTACAAAAGAAGTAACTCTATAATCGTTTTCTACACCCACTATTCCATATCTGGAAGCGTCGTTTTTAGGAACACGGATTGTCGCCATTGTCATATCTGCTTCATGGTCTCTGTGAAAAGTAATAAGAGGATCGTAATCCATAGAATAGATGTGATCACCCGATAAGATCAAAATGTAATCAGGATTGGTTTGTTTAATAAAAGCAAAGTTTTGTTGCACCGCATCGGCCGTCCCTAAATACCAATCAGAGCCATAACGCGCTTTGTAGGGTGTATACAAGCGTATTCCTCCGGAAAAATCACGGTTCAAATCCCAGGGACCACCTGCTCCGATGTGTTCGATCAATGAATGAGGTCGATATTGCATTAATACCATAACGTCATAAATATTAGAATTAACGCAATTAGATAATGCAAAATCAATGATCCGATATTTTCCTGCAAATGGCACTGCTGGCTTGGTGCGCTTGGCTGTTAAAACACTAAGGCGTGATCCTTCGCCACCAGCCAAAATAACAGCCCGTGTTTTCATTGTCCACCTCCTTGCAGATATTTAAACGCGATAGAACGGTAAAGAATGGAATATTGAATAGCAGATCGAGTCCACGAAAAATCTTGCTTCATTCCGCTACGTTGGAATGATAACCTCTTTCGTGGTTGAGTAAAAACATCAAGCGCTCTTTTTAAAGAATCTGCTTGACTTTCAGGGGTTGAATCTTCAAAAACAAATCCTGTCTTCCCTTCCAATACAGTATCTTTTAACCCTCCAGTAGCATGCACCACTGGAATATTGCCATATCTCATTGCAATCATCTGAGATAATCCACATGGTTCGTACCTGGAAGGCATCAAGAACAGATCAGAACCAGCATAAATAAGATGACTTAGCGAGTTGTCATACCGCAAGATAACCCTTACCCTACCAGGGTATATCGTTTGCAATTGGCTTAATTCTTTCTCAAGCGATTCGTCGCCTGATCCTAAAACTACCAATTGCCAGCGTTTCTCCAAAATCAACGGCAGGGNTTTAATAGTCAAATCAATTCCCTTTTGATAATCAATTCTGGTGACCATTCCTATCAAAGGTGTTCGATGATCGAAATCTAGATCTATTTTTTGGAGTAATGTAATTTTATTCTTCAAACGGGCTTCGAGAGTGTCAATATTATAATTTGAAACGATGTAACCATCCTTATCAGGATCCCACTGGTCTACATCCAATCCATTGACGATGCCTGTAATAATACTGGCACGACTCTGAAGAAAATCATGTAATCCACATCCATATTCAGGGGTTAATATTTCCCTGGCATAAGTATCCGAAACTGGAACGATCGCATCTGCCGCCCATAGACCTAGCGGAAGTGCTTGTCTTCTCGCCCAAACGGGAACAGATTTGTCTTGCAATTCGTGGAATCCATACCTATTTAATAAATCGCCAATATCTCCACCCATATAAGGCAGGTTGTGTACGGTTAACAACCCTGAAGTTTTTGAATAAAAAGTATCCTTGTTAAAGGTTCGTATCGCATAGATGGAAAGTGCGGTATGCCAATCATTCGCATGAACAATATCCACCTTCCAGTTTAATTTGCGAGCCAACTCCAAGGCAGCCAGTGAAAAAAAAGTGTATTTTTCCCGATCATCTTCAGGATTAGGGGAATAAACGTAATCTGATCGAGAGATCGGTAATCCATCGATAAAATAAGTTGGAACCCCATTTAATGATGATTCATATGCTTGCGCATCTATCTCACCTACTTCAGATGAGACTACAAAATTAAATAGTTTTTTTAATGTCACTATGCCGGTCTGGGCTATTCGATGGAGAGGCAGTACCAACCGCACATCCAAAGTATAGCCCCCTGTATGCTTTGTGGATAAGGAACGCAAAGCATACGGTAGAGAGCCAGCTACATCCGCCAATCCACCAACCTTAATAAATGGAAAAGCTTCGGCTGCTAAGAATAGAATGTTTATATTATCTGGCATATTATTATTTTACATCTAATCCCCTTTTCATGTGCTTCCAAAAGAGAAACATTTTTTCTTTCCAATTTTTTTCTTCAACCAATATAAATTAGTGCAATCATTTGGAAGAAACGTCATCAAGGAAAACTGGCTGCAGTTGTTTTTGGACATTATACAATCGAGCATAAAGTCCATCTTTCAAATTAATCAATTGTTCATGCGTACCCATCTCGCGGATGCCCTTTTCCTCCAACACTATGATCTTACTGGCATTCCTGACGGTTGATAATCTATGAGCAATCACGATCGTGGTTCTTCCTTTCATCAACCGCTCCAAAGCTTGCTGGATCAGCAGCTCGGTTTCAGTATCCACCGAAGAGGTAGCCTCATCGAGAATCAAAATTGGTGCATTTTTAAGAATTGCCCGCGCAACTGAAATCCGTTGTTTTTGTCCTCCAGAAAGTTTAATACCTCTTTCCCCAACCAGGGTATCGTATCCATCCGGCATATCCATAATAAAATCATGTGCATTGGCAGCCTTGGCCGCCAATATCAATTCATTGTTGGTTGCATCAGGATGTCCAAATAAAATATTTTCCCTTATTGATCCATAAAATAAAAAAACATCCTGAAGAACGATGCTTATTTGTTGGCGTAAACTATCCAATTTATAATCGCAAATATTCCTTCCATCTAAATATATTTCCCCTTTTGTTGCATCATAAAAACGGGCAATCAAACTTACCAGCGTTGATTTGCCTACACCTGTTGGCCCAACCAAAGCAACCACATCAAATGCCGGAATCTCCAAATTAATGTGTTCCAAAATAAGATTATTTGTTGAATATTCAAAAGATACATCACAAAAGCGAATCTCCCCCCTAATTGGATCGGTAATGTCAATAGAACCTGAAATATTGTTTGGCTCTTCCTGCTCAACAAGCAAACCAGCAACACGGTCTGCTCCGGCAAGTGAACTCTGGATAGCCTCCCAAGCCCCACTCAACACCCTTACTGGGTTATAAAACATATCCAGATAAAGGAAAAAAGCCACCAGGTCGGCTACTGGCAAAGTCCCTTTTAACGCTAATTGGCCTCCAAAGTAAATAACTATGAGTGTCCCGAATGAAGAAGTGAAATCAACAAAAGGTTGGAATGTCGCCATAAGTTTAAGCGCATTTAGCATGGATTGACGATAACTGTCAATTCGAGAATGCACCTTTTTGGCTTCATCTGTTTCCCGAGTAAATGATTTAATCTCCCTGATACCTGAAAGATTATCATTTAACAGCGCGTTTAAATCACCCAATTCTTTTTGCCTGCTCCGAAATGCCGGGCGAACGAATTTTGCATAAACTCGCAAGGATAAAATAACAAGAGGAATTGGCAACATACTCAACAAAGTTAGTTTCCAGTTAAGATTAAATAGTACAGCTGTAACACCTAAAAAAGTTAATATATTTACAACGACGTCAGGAATTGCATGGGAAATTAATTGTTCAAAAAGGTCAGTGTCATTTACTACATTCGACATTAATTGCCCGACTTGCTTATCTTCATAGAAACGTAAGGATAATCGTTGCATATGATCATAAATAAATTTTCGGACGTCTGCCACAACCCCCCAGCCTGCATAATGAGCTACATAAGAACGGAGGAATTGTAAGAGTGCCCTGGCAACATACACAACCAAAACCAAGGCTGTCATTTTTGTAATCGTAACGATAGTATCCGTTGTTCCATTAGGCACAGTTACCAAGGAGATCAAAGATTTTATGATCCACGGGATTAATAATTGCACCCCAACAAGTGCCAACATGCTGAGAGATGTGACGATCAGGCTTCCTGTATATTTTTTTGCATACCTAAATATAAGCGAGAAAGGTTTCATTGAATTCTTCTTTTTTATGGTTATTTGTTTAATCAAAGATGTGCCATTAAAAAACCTAAATAACGATTATATCAAATAGGTAATTTTATAATACTAAATACTATTGCCTTTAGAGGATATAATCTTAGGATATTCTATCGCCAGATGGAGGAATTCATGAGCAAAGGGATCAGTAAGTTTCTTAAACGATCAGGGATAATTATAATAATTCTTGTAATTACTGTTCTTTTTTTAGGATATCTTTGGGTAAGGATATCCATCCCCCAATCTTTTCCCAAAGTTAATGGTGAGCTGCAAATTCCCGGGTTGATCAAACCTGTCAACATCTATCGAGACGAAATGGGTATAGCAAATATTTACGCTAATTCAACCCACGATCTGTTCCTAGCGCAAGGATATGTACATGCCCAAGATCGTTTTTGGCAGATGGATTTTTGGAGGCATATCGGGTCAGCCAGACTTGCAGAGATGTTCCCTTCTGAAATTGAAACAGATATTTTTCTGCGCGCTCTTGGATGGAGGCAACTTGCTGAGCAAGAATACCAACTGTTAGAGCCTGAATTAAAATCCATGCTCGAGGCTTATTCTCAAGGGGTAAATGCATATCTAAGTGACCATAATGGAACAGCGCTAAGCTTAGAATACGGGATCCTGAAAATACTGAATCCAAAGTATAAGCCAGAAGCCTGGACACCCGTAAATACGCTCACCTGGGCAAAATCAATGGCTTGGGAACTTGGCGGAAATATGAATAATGAAATTGATCGAGCAATTCTCTTAAAAACACTCACTATCGATGAAGTTAATGAGTTGTATCCAGTGTATTCAACAAATAATCCTGTTATCGTCCCAACAATCGGAGAAAAGGTTTTTCAAGACCAGTCCACCACAAAAACCACATATATTGACACACCCGATGTACTTCTGAAGAATTTATCAGATAATATTTCCAGGTTAACTGCGTTATTAGGAGAAAATGGAACAGAAATTGGCTCCAACAACTGGGTCGTCTCAGGATCATTAACCGATACAGGAAAACCTTTGCTTGCAAATGACCCTCATCTTAGTATTCAGATGCCTTCAATATGGTATCAAGTAGGATTGCATTGTCAACCGAAGAACGATGACTGCCCATATGATGTATCTGGTTTCTCATTTGCAGGTGTGCCAGGTGTTGTTATCGGCCACAATGACCGCATTGCCTGGGGGGTAACAAACGTTGCACCTGACGTAGAAGACTTATTTATTGAAAAAATCAATCCTCAAAACCCCAATCAGTATGAGTACCTTGGGGAATGGGTTGATATGGTTATGCGCAAGGAAGTAATTTTGGTGGCAGGAAAAGATCCTGTAGAAATTACCGTTCGCTCGACCAAGCATGGACCAATTATCTCTGACAGCTATGGACCGCTTAAACAACAGGTTGAAACCCCCGAGACCTCATTCACTCAAAAATCTGGAATCGATCTACCAACTGAATATGCAATTGCTTTAAGTTGGACAGCTCTTGAACCAACAAAATTATTCAATGCGATTTGGGGTTTTGATCGGGCTCAAAATTGGGATGAATTTCGTACAGCCGCTCAAGATTTTGTTGTCCCCGCCCAGAATCTCGTTTATGCAGATGTTGATGGAAATATTGGTTACCAAATGCCAGGCAATATCCCCATTCGCAAATCCGGGGATGGCCGTCTACCTGTGCCAGGTTGGACGGGTGAATATGATTGGCAAGGGTATATCCCTTTTGATGAATTACCCTATGCATTCAATCCAAAGTCAGGATTTATCGCTTCTGCCAATAATCAGGTTAATCCCTGGGAATATCCATACTTAATCACAACCGACTGGGATTATGGTTTTCGGGCTGAGCGTATCGTCTCACTATTAACTTCAGCAACTGAACCAATTGATATCGCTTATTTTGAAAAAATTCAAAGTGATAATTATGATGCCAGTGCAGCCATTCTCGTGCCGTTGCTATTAAGAACTAACCTTGATGATCCGAATCTAGATCAGATCCGATCGATATTCAAAGATTGGGATTATCAGGATGGAATGAATTCAGCGCCAGCAGCTCTTTATGCAATATTTTGGAGAAATTTTTTGGCCAACACTTTTGGCGATGATCTTCCCCTTGATATGCAACCTGCCGGCTCCAGTCGTTGGTTTGAAGTGGTCAGCAATATGGCATCTAATCCTGAAAGCCACTGGTGGGACTCAGGATTAACAACTGAGAAAGTTGAAACGCGGGAAGATATAATTAAACTATCCTTCTCCCAAGCTGCATCAGAAATTCGATCGACGCTGGGTAAAGATCCAGCAAAGTGGCGCTGGGGAGATCTTCATATAGCAAATTTTATGAATCAGACTTTAGGTAATTCCGGAATCGCCCCCATAGAAATGCTTTTCAACCGAGGCCCTTTCCAAACCAGTGGAGGTGGTTCAATTGTTAATGCAACTGGCTGGAATGCCACAAAAGGATTTGAAGTCATTTCCCTTCCCTCTTTGAGAATGATCGTTGATCTGGGCGACATGCGGAATTCTCTGACTGTCCACCCAACTGGGCAATCAGGCCATGCTTATAACCCCAACTATATTAATATGGCGGACCTTTGGCGCAACTTCCAATATTACCCAATGCTATGGAACGAAGATGATATTATAAGTAATTCTGCCGATCATCTAGTTCTAATACCTTGATATATTTTTTTTAATTTATTTACCCGCCTCACGGCCAGGTTTGAGGTTTAAAATCCTCAAGGACTACCTGTAGAACATGAAGAAGTGGAATAACCGGAACTCGGTGCAGAAGAAATTGTTGGCCATATAACTCTTGTTGCAAAGGTAGAAATTTTCTTTCTTGTCATATCACTGCTACAGAATGGACAGATAACACTATTAATATTTTCGCTGCTTCGCACAAGATTTCCAAAGGTTTTTTCGCATTCAACGCATTCAAACTCAAATAATGGCATTTAGATCTCCTGATCACTTAATATTCAGTAATTTTTAATTAGATGGCAATTTGAATAAATGTTGCTGAAAATAAATATATAACAGATTTTTTAAGGATGATAGATGAGAGAACAATCCCAATTGTCCAAAGCCCAGATATGGATCCTGGCAGCCAGACCTAAAACATTACCAGCTGCTGCTGCTTCGGTAATTCTCGGATGTTCCTTTGCGATAAAAAATGGAAATTTTATGTTATTTCCTGCCCTGGCTGCTATCTTAATCTCACTTCTCCTTCAAATAGGAGCTAATTTTGCAAATGATCTATTCGATTATCAACATGGAGCGGATACAAACAAACGGCTGGGTCCATTGCGCGTTACCCAAGCTGGCTTACTCACTCCGTCACAAGTAAGAACAGGAATGATCGTCGTGTTTGCGATATCAATACTTCTAGGATCATATCTTGCCTGGGTTGCCGGGTGGGTGGTTATTGTGATTGGCATATCTGCCATCTTTGCAGCGCTTGCTTATACTGGTGGTCCTTTTCCATTTGGGTACCATTCATTAGGTGATCTTTTTGTACTAATTTTTTTTGGCTTTGCGGCAGTTTGTGGAACGTATTATGTACAAACACATGCAATGATCATGCCAGTAATTTGGGCGGGATTTGCAATGGGATTAATGATCACTAATATCCTGGTGGTAAACAATTTGCGTGATATTGGAACGGACCGGGCAGCAGGCAAAGTTACTCTGGCAGTCCGTTTAGGCGTTGCTGGTACTCGCCTGGAATATCTTGCTTGTCTCATAATTGCATATGCGATACCAATAATCCTATTTTTGACTGACAAATCATATTCGGGTAGTGTTTTTACCTGGCTTTCCATCCCCCTTGCCATTAAGTCATTTCAGGAAATATCCAAATTTACTGGAACCTCACTAAATCATACTCTGGCTGGCACAGCCCGGTTGGCATTAATCTATGCTCTTCTTTTTTCATTCGGGATCATCTTAATTCATTAGAAAATTTTCATCAATTAATTGACAAAAAGCCATTTACAAGTTCGTTTTTCGATCCAATCTATTCCGAAATACATTCCTAAACCCAACAAACTCATAGCAACCACCCCCGCATACATAGCCGGATAATTAAACAATGTGCTGCCTTGAAAGTAAATATAATATCCAAGCCCTTTTTGAGTTGCAAAAAGTTCTGCTATATACAATACAGCGATAGCAGTTCCCACTGATTGCCGTATTGCAGTGAGAATTGCCGGTAGAGTGGCAGGAAAATAGACAAATCTATAAAGAGCTTTTCGGCCAGCTCCTAAACTTCGTACGCTATTTAGAAGTTCCGGCCTGAGATTTGCAGCCTGATCTCTGACCAATACCAAAATTTGAAAAAAAAGTATGATGAAAATAATAATTATTTTCGCTAAATCTCCAATTCCAAATATAAGCATGATAATTGGCACAAAAACAACCTTAGGGATTGGATAGAGCAAGTATATTAGTGGTGACAATAATTGATTGATTTTCTTTGATTGACCCAAGAGCATACCAGCTGGAGATGCGGTCAAAATTGCCAAACTCATTCCAGCAATTACACGCCAAAAACTTGCCAAAAAATGTGGGCCAAGTTTTCCCTTAATAAGTTCTGCAAAAAAAGCAGCAAAAACATCAATTGGTCCAGGAATAATTGGACGTCGAATTACAAGTGCAACTAATTGCCATAATATCACAGCTACAAGTGTTGTAAGGATAAGGCTTTTGCGCTGCATTCTTAGGAAGCTCCCAGCGTTTCTCGTAAACTTCTGCATAATTTAGAGTATTCAATTGTGTTTCGAAAACCCTTTCTTGCAGATTTGGAATTATCAATTATGGTCGCTTCCCGGTTTGGAGGATCACCCAACAATAATATCTTCCTTCCCAATAATACAGCCTCTTCTACTGAGTGAGTAACCAAAATAAGCGTCAATCCTTGCTCGTAGACAAGTTTGGTTGTTAAATCCTGTAAATTTTCCCGGGTTGGTACATCCAGCGAGGAGAAAGGTTCATCCATCATAAGTAGATCTGGTTGGAGACTCAAAGTCCTTGCAATCGCTGTACGTTGACGTTGTCCCCCAGATAATTGTGAAGGGTATTTATCTGCAAACTTTTCCAATCCCATTTCTAACAGCCAGTTTTTATCCCCTGAGGAAGATTGTCTTTCGCTGGGAGCATGGATTCCATCAGCCCCATAATATTTTCGAATTTTAAAGCCAAGGTTGCAATTCTGCTGAACTGTTGCCCAAGGAAGCAATCCGTAATCTTGAAGTATCAATCCGCTTTTAGGCCGTGGACGTAAAATTGGCTGATCGTCGATCAAGATAGTACCACTGGCAGGTTGAAGCAAACCCGCCAACAGATAAAGCAATGTGGTTTTTCCACAACCAGACGGACCGAGTACAGCCCAAGATTCGGCTATTTGTACTTCCCAGCTAAACTTATCAAATATGGAAATAATTCCAGAAGGGTAAGTAAGGGTTATATCGGACACTTTAATCATTTCTTTAATCATTTCTAAATTCACACAATATCTGATGTTCTAAAAAGGGATTAGGAGATTATGGGAGAAAAGTAGCATTCACCGAATCGGAGTAAGGAATATTTACTGTTAGCAAACCTTTTTCGGTTGCCCACGCAAGTACGTCATTCCACTCATTTTCACTGGTTATTCCTGCCAGAGGAAATTCTGGTACTACATAAGTACTTAACAATGGATTAGGAACCAACTGCTTTTCGCTCAAAAGATTAGCATACTTCTCTGGGTTTGAATTTAACATAACTGTTGCTTCTTCGATCGCTGCTAGAAAGCTCTTAACAGTTGTGGGATTCTGATCAATGAATTTCTTACTGAAGGAGATTACGCTAGCTCCAAATGATGGATATTGAGAATCGTCCAGAATAATAACCGCACCTTGCTGAACCGACAAAGCAGCCAAAGGATCTGGTAATACCCCTGCTTTGAGTTCACCAGATGCCAGTAAAGCCATTCGGTCTGGCATCTTGGGTACTGCCAAGGTTTTAATTTCTTCCGAAGAAAATCCCTGGGTTTGTAATAATCGATCAGTGACATATTCGATAATCGTTCCTTCCGATATGCCAATTTCTACATTTTGTAAATCATCTACTGCTAGAATCCCTGATTTCGCTGAAGCCAAAATATAGAAATGAGCAGCTTTTAAAGATGCCATATGGGCATATCGCACAACTTGCATTTGTATGCCATTCTTATTAAAAAACATATCAGAGAGAATTTCATTTACTGTAGCATCTGCCTGCCCAGCCTGGAGAATTTGGTCCCGCTCTGGAGCTGAAGCAACGGGGATGAACTCTACGTTTAAACCATATTTTGCAAAAATTCCTTCCTGCTCAGCCACATACATGGGCAATGTATCAATTAGCGGGAGAACAACAATACGGATCGTAGCAGATCCTACAAGTGAGGATTNTTCAATTGATGTCGTGGTTAATTGCTGATTTTTGTCCNCGGTTGATTTAGTTTGGCAAGCCGATAATAATAACGCAATTAATATTGTAGGAAGAATGAATTTTCGGTACATTGATTTTTTTCCTTCTAATCATCTATAAAGAGATATGTTGATATTATTTGGAATCGATATTCCTTTTGACAGCATTCCGTTTTTCTCGAGATGCTTTCCACGCTTCAATCAAAACAGGGACAATAGATATTAAGA
>BS_KBA_SWE02_21mDRAFT_10000148_pt1 | contig 24224 bp, 19 predicted proteins | sample BalSeasSWE02_21m_FD_9196 | JGI IMG/M metagenome (IMG submission 9196)
GAGGTTGTTGGGCTCGATACTAGTGAGCAATATTATTACATCCGTAACCCTCAGGACTCCCAAAATTTCTGCTGGTTATGGGGTTATTACGCCACCCTGGTTGGAGATGGTTCCAATCTACCACGCTTTACTCCAATGCCAACCCCTACCATCACGATCACACCAACTCCAGTCGCAAACTTTAGTGTCGTCTCCACAAGATTGGATGGTTGTGTGGGCGACTATTTCGAGGTAAAAATTAAAAATACTGGCAGCACAGTCTGGTCTTCAGGAAGTATCTCATTCATAGATACTGATACCACCACTTCATTCCCAGAAAGAATATCTAACCAATTTGAGGACTTGGATAGTTGTTTTTCTGCCAGTCCAATCCAGAACGATCTGGCTCCGGAAGAATCCGGTTCTTTGCATAGCGTCGATTTTAGTGGTTTGTCAGGCCACAAAATTCTAATGACGATAAAAATGTGTACTCAGGACGCTCTGGCGGGTACCTGCTTGACCAAAACACATACTTTTACTCCATAACACATACTTTTCATTAAATCGAACCAGCAGCTCTAACAGATCATAATGATCTTTTAGAGCTGCCGTTATATTGGAAATCTTTTAAAAGAACATATTTATGAGAACTNTAAAAATTTGGAATTTCAAAAGAAATTGTCTATTNCCAGCAAAGAAAATTGCCATTCAAACATTGTTTTTTTTGTATTTTGTAGTACCATCAAGCTAATAATATATTTATCCAATTTTTTTGTTGATCAAGGAGGACCAAAATAATGGACGATGATGTCCCGCTAATACTTATGCTACATAACGTCGAGCAGGATGTGAATTGTGGAGATCCAAAGGATTTGATCGCCATTCAGGACACAGCCAGTGTTGCCAGGCATTTGAAGGATGCTCTGGATTCTTGTGGATATCACACTATCCCCATCTTGGTAAAAAATTCTCTCGACGATCTCAAGGAATCTCTTCGGCCGTTTTCACCACAAACGGCTTTCGTTTTTAATTTCTGCGACAGTTTTGGGGGAAATAACCTGGATGCGACCAAGGTCATCCACCTCATTGAAAAGCTAGGATTTCGTCATACCGGATCCTCTGCTAAAACAAACATGATCTGCATCGATAAAAGCCTGACCAAAGCCCGGCTAAAGGCCGTTGGGATCCCGACACCCGCATACCAGGTATTCACAAAACCGGGTGATTTTTATTTACATCAATATCCAGCGATGATTAAACCAGCCTGGGATGATGCAAGTATTGGGATAGATCTAAAATCGGTGGTCACAAACCCGAAAGAATTGGAATCAAGGGTGGAATACATTCTCACAACCTACCACCAACCTGCCCTGGTTGAAGAATTTATCGGAGGAAGAGAACTTTCCGTTTCCATGTGGGGCAATAAGCGCGTCAAGGTGCTGCCGATCACAGAAATGGATTATTCATCAATTACAGATCCTCTCGAGCACATCCTGAGTTATGACTCAAAATGGGTACCTGAATCTTATTACTATCAAAATATTTACTCACGATGTCCCGCCATCCTTTCAGGTCAGGATAAATGGAATGTTATGGAAGTGGCCATTCAAGCTTACAAAAAAATGGGACTCTATGACTTTGGTCGGGTGGATATTCGTTACGAGAACCAGATCCCATACATCATTGATATCAATGAAATCCCTGACCTTGCCCCCGGTTCAGGATTCCCAAATGCAGCCCTTGAGGCTGGTTTTAGTTATCCAAAAATGGTGGAACATATCCTAAAACTTGCGATGGAGAGAGAAAAATGGCAAAATCCTCAATTGACCTTGAACTCATCATCCCGACTGCGACAGACAGCCTTGCCATCCTGGAAATAGCTAAAGGAACCAAACTGTTTGATGCCGGAGATGTGGAAACCATCCAGGAGCTTTGGTCTGAATTTATAAGTCATAGCGATCAGGATAGTTGGTATCATTTTCTCGCCGCCAAACAAAATAATAGCTTGGTGGGCTTTGCTTGTTACGGAAAGCGCCCCCTTACCCTGGGTACCTATGATTTGTATTGGATCGCTGTGGATAGCAACCATCAGCGCGAGGGAATTGGAGAATTTTTGTTAAAACATGTTGAAGCCAGGGTCAAGGAGAGCGGTGGGCACCTTCTGATCGCTGAAACGATGGGAAATCCCGCTTATGAACCCACGCGAAGTTTCTATTTTGCGAGAGGCTATGAGTTGGAGGGCAGGGTACGCGATTTTTATGCTGTCGGTGATGACCTGTTCATTTTCACCAGGCACTTTCCTGCCTGATAATTTCAGGTAATAAACAAGAAAGAGATGCTCGATTTTCTGAGCATCTCTTTCATAATTAATTTATAGCCAAATTAATTTATTGCGTTTACTTCTCGGTGATCGTTATACTTTCTATAGCATCACCAACAAAATCCGGGTTTGTTTGCGGGTCTCTCCGGGTTAATGCATTAACTGCATCCATCCCGGAAACAACCTGCCCAAAAATAGTGTAACCTCCATTAAGCCTTTCCACGGGTACAAAAGTGATAAAAAACTGGCTTCCATTGGTATCACTTCCAGCATTTGCCATTGCAACCACACCAGCTTTATCAAACTTCAGATCACTATCCTCATTAACAAATTGATATCCAGGACCACTCCTTCCTGTACCGGTAGGGTCACCTCCCTGCGCCATAAAATCATCAATAACGCGATGAAAAGTGACACCATCAAAATACCCATCACGCGCCAGAAACACAAAACTATTTACAGTTATCGGGGCTTTATCCGGGAAAAGTTGCATTACAAACTCGGTGCCGTTTGCCATCNTCACATTAGCAAAATACTGTTTTGTAACATCTATCAACATGGGAGGNGCGGATGAGTATTGCTTAGTTCCNACCACACCAGGAGTGGCGATCACATCCACCGGGTTGGAATTGTTATCAACTGAGGTTCTTCCGGAAGACAAATTTGAAAAGATCACCCAGATCAATATAGCGATTACCAAAACACTCCCAATGAGGATGGCAGTTTGATTGGCTTTTTTTTGTCTTTGTTGGGCTGCCTTTAGGCGAGCTTTTTTATTCTGATCGTTTACTGGCATTTATCTTCTTGCTCCTTTTGGATGATATAACCTCAATTTTATCACCTCTCTCTGATTGATTAAATATTTCGATTTCGATCTAAATTTATACTTGTGTAAAATAATGAACGTAGAAGCACATTTGATGAATATTCAGTTTACCAAACACGTAAGCCATCAACGATTTGAACCAATACCAAAAAAAATAACAAACTGCCTGACTCACCTTGTGATGTGAGTCCGGCAGTTTGTATAGATTATTTATCTTGAGATATTTTCAGATCATCCAAAGTAGCTTAGCAAGTCATTAATATGCAAAACTCCATCAAATTTAAGACTGACACCTGCCTTCGACAAACGGCCCTTCTCACCATCCTCATCCCCCAAGCAGGAAACGATAATATCGCCACTGCTAAGATCCTCATTTTCAGTGTAATGGTTGGTTGTAACGATCACATTTGTATGAGCTGCCTTGGCAGCAAGAACGCCATTTCTTGAATCTTCGACCACCATCACTTCATCCGGTTCCAATCCTGTCATGGAAAGCGCAAGATTGTAGATGGCGGGATCAGGTTTTTTCCTTTCAACCACATCACCAGCCAAAACAACATCGAATTTGATATCGTAGAGAACCTTCTCAGTAATAGCTTTGGCAGATTGTTCATTGGATGTAGTGCATACACAAACTTTTAATCCGGCTTCCATGGCTTCTTGCATGAAACGGTGNATACCTGGTCTTAAAGGTAATTTTCCAGATTCGATCAATTCCACAAACAAGGCTGTTTTCCGTTTATGCATGGCTTTGATCAGTTCATCCACTTCTTCCGGCCTGATCGGTTTGCTAAATCCTTTTGTTTGCAAGTGGTGCTTCATGCGTTCTTTTCCACCTGCGATCTGAAGNAGTTCGTGATAATATTCCACGCTCCATTCATCGGTAAAACCAAATTCCTTGAAAGTCATATTAAAAGATACACGGTGACCATCTTTTTCGGTATCAATAATGACACCATCCTGGTCAAAAAATACAGCTTTAATTTTTCCCATTTCTTACCTCCAGGTCAGGGTTTAGAGTTTCTAAATCCATTCTCCATGAATCCTATCTTATGCACCAAAATTATCCCGCAGATCTAAAAACCCGTTATTTGGACCAATTTATCTACGGGATATTTTATTCTTACCTACTTATTTGTCAGGAATTGCGTAACTACATCAACCACCATCTTATTTTCTTCTTTGGTGCCAACGGTTATACGGAACCAACCATCACTGCCATATTTCTCAGAATCAGGTCTTAAAATAATTCCCTTGGATTCTGCATAAGTAACGACTTCCTTGCCTTTTTTACCAGTTGCACCACAATCGAACAAAATATAGTTTGCCTGAGATGGGAAAATCACCAATCCAGGAACTTTGCTTAGTTCTGTGGTGATAAAGTCAACGGCATCATTGTTGAATTTTACACGTTCTGCCAGGGCTTCGGTATCTTCAAATGCAGCCAGGGCTGCCCACATGGGTATTGTGCCTACATTCCATGGAAGAAGAGCACCTGAGATCTGTGCGATCACTTCCTTATCCGCCAGGGCATACCCAAAACGCATTCCTGCCAGACCATAAGCCTTAGATAATGTACGCGTGACAATCACATTTTTGTATTTCTTGGTAAGGCCAGCATAAGACTTGCCTAAACCTGCATACTCAACATAAGCCTCGTCAACGATAAATGGAATTCCTGTTTCAGCTATGCGCAGGATATCCTTGCTATCCATGAAGTTTCCTGATGGATTGTTCGGGTTCGCTACTACGATAATCTTGGTTTTTTCAGTAATGGCATTAAGAATTGCATCGGTATCAAAGTGTAAATATTTGTCCTTATAAACCATTGGAACAGATACCATCTTGCCGCCTAAGATAGTACCTCGCAGCTTGTAGATGCCAAAACAAGGAGTGTGCTGGATCACCTCATCGCCAGGTTCGAGGAACATGCGAAAGATATTGTCATAAACTTCGCTGGAACCATTCCCGATCATGACATTCTCAGGGCCATCTAAACCATTTATTTCGGCAATTTTAGAGCGCACAACCAAACCTTGATCCGGGTACCGATTGGCCATGGCGCCGTATTTCTCAATAGCGGCCTGGACGTGTTTTGATGGTGGATTAGGATTCTCATTTGACATCATGCGATGTAATTCCGGATTTCGCCAGGCCAGTTCAATATGACCGGATACATACATGGGAATGCCTTTCACCCAGGGTACATAAAAATCTTCAACTTTTTTCATTACTTACTCCTTGATTTTTCAAATAATTTTCATTTTTATTGATCAGAGGATCTGATATTATTTTTATACCAGATCCCCAATCACTATGATTCAGAGCCGAGTTTTAGGCTTTACCTGCACAACCCAATAGATCGATCCAATGCCAGACTGCATTGCGAATGGCNTCTCGGACAGCTACATCCACTTTACCGGGGTCAAATTCTTCACGATGCGCAGAAATATAATCAAATGTAGTGTTGACAAGTGTGTACTTCAACTCTGTCGATACATTGAATTTTGCTCCGCCCATCTCCAACAGCTTGGCAACATATTCAGGTGACAAACCTGTACCGCCATGTACTACCATGGGTACTTTGACACCATTGCCATTGACCATTTTGGAAATTTTTCCCAGTCTCTCAAAATCCACTTTCGGGTTCTTGGTTTTATAAACTCCATGAGCTGTTCCAATTGCCGGTGCAAACAGATCAACACCCGTTTTTTCAATAAATTCGATAGCCTGAACAGGGCTGCACAGGGCTGCTTCATTCTCAGCAACAATAACCTGGTCTTCCACACCGGAAACAGTTCCGAGCTCACCTTCCACAGAAATGTTGCCTAATTTGTGGCAATAATCAGCAATTTCTCTGGTCTGGCGGATGTTCTCTTCGAAGGATTGCTTGGAGGCATCGATCATGATGTTGGTATAACCTGAATCGGCAACTTTTTTACAATAGTCAACATCGGTGCAATGATCCAAGTGCAGGCAGATGGGAATCGGGGCTGTTTGAGCAATGGTTCGATAAACTGCAACGAGTACTTCACGACCAAGGAACTGGGATGGCTTAACAGAAGTTTGGATGATGAGGGGAGCTTTCCGCTCAACCGCTGCTTCAACAACCCCTTCCATTTGGTTAACACTTGTGATATTGAATGCGCCAACAGCATATTTGCCTTTGGTCGCTTCGATCAACATTTCTTTTGCAGATACGATAGACATTTTTGCCTCCTGACAAAAATTCTAGGATTACGATTGATCCTTCTAATTACTTTATTTGTGAGGCGGATTTTCTCGCAGTTTTTCATAATGAATAAATTGCGGGAGTCCTGAAAAAATGGAGTATTTGAGTTATTTTATCCTTTCACCCTTGGGGTCGTACAAGGGTTCTTTTTCCACAACTGCTTCGATCTCTTCACCAAAACATTCAACCGTGAGTTTCGTCCCGGGTTTGCTAAGCTCGACCGGTATGTATCCATAAGCAATGCTTTTAGCCACAGAATAACCATAGCCACCTGAAGTTACCCAACCAATAATATCTTTTGTGCCGATCAGACGAATTGGTTCATTTCCCAAAACTATAGTTTGAGTATCTGAAAGGGAAAGGCAGCAAAGCTTTATTTTTATGCCTTCCTCTTTTTGCTTGAGAAGGGCCTCGCGACCAATAAAATCAGGCTTACTAAATCTTACAGCGAAACCAAGCCCTGCTTCCAGAGGAGTGTAATCTGGAGTAATTTCACCAGACCAATAGCGATAACCTTTCTCCAAACGCAGTGAATCGATCGCACGATATCCGGCTGCTACCAACCCTTCCGGTTGCCCAGCTTCCCACAATGTATCCCACAAGCGTAAGCCATATTCCATTGGGACATACATCTCCCAACCAAGTTCTCCTACATAGGTCACACGCAAAGCCAAGGTGGGTACATCCCCGACAGTTATGTGTTGCGATGTCATGTAAGGGAATTTATCGTTAGAAATATCGTGTTTAGTAACCTTGGCAAGAATATCGCGTGCTCTGGGTCCCCACAACCCGATACAGGCATAAGTGGAAGTCACATCTTCGATAGTAACCGACCCATCCTCAGGACCATTTAATTTCAACCAGGAGAGGTCATGAAGACCAAAAGCGGTGCCAGTTATAATGAAGAAGCGTTCTTCTGCCAGTCGGGTAACGGTGAAATCACATTCAATACCACCGCGTTTATTAAGGCATTCCGTGTAGACAACCGTCCCAATCGGAACATCAATTTCATTGGCACAAACATAATTGAGGAATTTTAGTGCACCAGGTCCACGTACTTCAAATTTATTAAAGGAGGTCTCATCAAACAAACCGGCCTTTTCACGGGTTTGGATATGTTCATACCCTATGGCACGTGACCAATTCCGTTTGTACCACCCTTTTGGTTCATGTCCGTGAACTGCTTTTTCTTCATACGAAGAGAACCAGTTGGGACGTTCCCAGCCTGATTTTTCACCGAAGGAGGCACGCAGATCGCGCAAACGATAATAGGTGGGTGAAAGTCGCAGGTTGCGACCAGAGATCCGTTCTCCTTGCGGATAGTGAATGTCATAATATTTGGAATACGTTTCCATGGTGCGTTTAACGATGTAATCCTGGCTGGCATAGTTCGAACCAAAGCGGCGAACATCCAAACGCCAGACATCCCATTCAGGTAATCCATGGGTGATCCATTCTGCCATGGTTTTACCAATTCCACCTGCCCCGGCCAAACCATGTGCACAAAAAGCACAGGCAACCCAGAAGCCCTTGACAGGTGTGGGACCCAACAGGAATTCGCCATCAGGGGTAAAACCCTCNGGACCATTTAATAATTGGATGATCTCAGCATTCTCAACAGCCGGAACGCGTTTAATGGAATTCTCCATCAAAGGNGTAAAGCGATCCCAATCAGGAGGCAACAGTTGATATTTGAAATCACTGGGAATTCCATTCAACCCAAATGGTTCAGGGTTTCGTTCATATCCACCTGTTATGAGCCCCCCCACCTCTTCGCGCCAATAAACCAGCAGATCCGGATCACGCAAGGTCGGNAAATTNGGAGTAACACCTTCGATCGGCTTGGTGATGATATACAGATGTGCCATCGGAACAACGGGTATATTCAAACCAACCATACGGGAAACTTCGCCTCCCCATTGTCCAGTTGAATTAACAACAATTTCAGTCTTGATGGTTCCACGGTTGGTGACAACTTCATTAACTCGACCTTGTTCAACGTGGATGGCGGTTACTTCTGTTTCCTCAAAGAATTTCACACCACGCATCTTGGCACCTTTGGCCAATGCCATGGTCAATCCAGTCGGATCGATCATGCCATCGTTTGGTGTGAATGCTGCTCCCAGAACTCCATCCATATTCATCAATGGGAACATATCAAACGCTTCTTTTGGTGAGATCATTTCGATAGGCACTCCAAATGAGCGCGCCATACCAACCAACCGTTTTAGATCTTCCATTCGTTCGATAGATGAAGCCAGGCGAATCCCACCAACTTCCCGCCAACCTGTATCCTGACCTGTTTCTGCTTTCAAGCGTCTGTACAAGTCGGTACTATAGGACATCATGCGGGTCAGATTGGCGTCTGAACGCAATTGTCCCACCAGTCCAGCCGAATGCCAGGTTGATCCTGATGTAAGTTCATGTTTTTCCAGAAGAACAACATCTTTCCAGCCCAATTCTGCCAGGTGATAGGCAATACTGCACCCCCCAACGCCTCCTCCGATTACAACGATCTGTGCTTGTGTAGGAAATTCAGACATGGTTAACTTGCCTCCTCGATCCAACGGTCCCATTCAGATGCTTTCATTGTTTTTTTCATCCTTTCGAAATGTTTATTGGCATACTCACGATAGTCAAAATCAAGGGTTGAAACAGCTATCTGGATCAATGCCCACATGGCTTCGCGAAAATCCGACATGGTTTTTAATATTTTTAGACGCCCCCAGTTTTGGGAAGTAATTTCTCCGCAATAACATTCCAACAACCAACGATCCTGATCGTCGGTCATTTGATGATGGACAGAGAAGTTTGCCAGATCAAAAAATACATCGCCCATACCTGCATATTCCCAATCCAGAATACGAATGTTTCCGTCAAAAAGGAAATTCGCGTTCAAAAGGTCATTATGGCAAGGGCAAGGTGTATATGGGTGTTTTGTAAGGGCAATTTCTGCCTCTTTTGCACGAGCGTTTATCCATTCAAAGTCATGTGGGAATTCGACTTTATATTCCTTGACTGTTTTAGTGTATTCTTCTACGACCTTAAATATATCAAATTCACCAGGAACAAGTGGCATGGCATGAATTTTTTTCAATACAGAAGCCACTTTTTTAATATTCTCTTTTAATGTGATTTCCTGCAAAGGTATTGGGCGGGAATCTAGAAAACGAGTGACGAGGTAGCCTTCTGGGCGAATGAAATAAACCACTTCAGGACCGATCCCGAATTCACCGGCCAGTTTATTGGCAATATATTCATTATCGCGGTTGATCCCCAATAATTCTGTTCTGGCACCAGTTATTCGTAAAACAAATGCTTCTCCCCCCACTTCCACCTTGTAATTCTTATTTGTAATACCCCCATCCAGGGGTGTTGATGTCAAATTGTCTTTCCCTGCCAGGAATGGCACCCGAGAAATTGCTTCTTCAAGAGTGAGTGTCATGAGAAGTTCCTTGTTATTTATTAAGGACTTACCATCGATTATTTTTGCCAGACAGATGCAGGATTAGCCATCTCGGCAACTATGTCGTAAGACGAAATGATCCCAAGCGGGAAAGCATCTGAATCTTCCTTATCTGTCACGATCAATCGGTGGTGGTGATTTTGGATCATTTTGTCAGCTGCCTCGCGTAAATTAGCAGAAATATCGATGGTTATAACCGGATGCATCACATCCCGGACAACAATATTTTTATCAATCCCATGTTCTACGAACGGCATCAGATCTTTGCCGCTGACAACTCCTAATGTTTTCCCTTTTCCATCCACTACCAGTACAGAACGCCAGCCTGCCTGGGTCATCGTGCGAGCAGCCGAAATAAGAGGGGTCTTCCCGCGACAAACAAGGATGGCATCAGACATCACGTCTGCAACCGTCTCTCGCAATGGGCGTTCATCTGAGGCAAGGCTGGCAACAAAATCAGATATGGAAATGACACCCACTGGAATTTCATTTTCTGTGACAACAAGCCGATTTACATCCAGGGTATTCAATATATGAGCAGCTTCATGAATATTAACAGAAGCATCTATTGTATCCAAAGGGTATGACATCAGATCCGCAGCAGTTAATTTCTGCATGGCCGCAAGGCTTTCGGAATCCACCGCCAACCATTCACCTGCAAGAAGATCATAATCCGTAATAATACCCAGATGACGTCCCTTGCCATCTGCAACGATCAGCGCATGTATGTGGTGCTGTGTCAATAAAACAGCCACCTGCCCCAAAGTTGCATCAGATTTACAATTAAGCACACCAGGGTGCATTAGATCACGAACGGTTTTAGTCATTCCTGCCTCCTCGCGCTAATCAACTTCATCGACTTCTTTGTACCACCTGACTCTGTCTCCCACACGGGAACGCAATTTCCAGGCTAATGATTTTGGTTCTTCTTCCAACTTATCAAGGGCAAAATCAACTTGAATTTTCACATGTTTTTTTTGTTCATCTGTTAGCTGTTTGTACCCTTGTGCCAATTGCCTGACTTTGTCCAGGTTCATGCTGACAGTTCTCCAGAACCCCCAATCTGAACCACAGATCTTTGAAATTCGATCAATATTGATGGTCTCAGTGTCACCTTCGCCAAAAGGATGTTCCAAAAGCAACATAATCGTATCGATAATATCTTTTTCATTAATTTGTACGATTTGCATCTTTTCAAGAAGCATTTCTGCCAGGGGAATGCTAGGGCTGTCAACTTCCAATCGTCCTTCCCAAAGAATGGTATGACAGAAATCTAATTTATCGTAAAACACATCAACATGTAAACCAACTTCCTCTCGGTCGAAGATGGAACGCTCTCCCTCTGAAACGATGAAGACTTCCCGATTTTCGGTATATCCAAGCCCTGCCATCAACGCCTTGATCTCTTTGGTTTGTCCACGATAAGCTGCGAAATCGATATCCGTGTAAGCCCTACCCATGGCAGCCTGCAAATAACCATATTCAGGACAATGCATTTGAAAAGCGAGCGACCCGATCACCCGGAGGATCACATCCGCATCGTCGCTGGCTTTAATAATACGTTTAAGCTCGGATTCAAACTTATCGCGTTCACCTTGATCCTGTCCGCCCATACCAATGGAATGATTTGTCATAAAGAGCTCCTATAATTTTCTTCTGTAAACAACACTGATTTCGAAGAGCAATCTTGAAAGGTCATCAGGGTACATTGTAAATCCATTATATCAGAAAATCAAAATATCTTGCAGTTTCCGTCAAATTCTTATATAATAATTCATTGAAACATTCAGTTTCCTTCACAATTTTCAATGGAGTCCAATCTGATGAGCAAAGTTCTCATCCCAGCCCAACGCAGGGAGCGGATCCAGGAATATTTATCACTTCACAAAATTGCCAGGTCCATTGATCTGTGCGATCTCCTGGATACATCCGAAGCAACGGTTCGGCGTGATCTGGAATGGATGGAGAAGGAAGGCATACTGGAGAGAACTCACGGTGGAGCAACTCTCAGCCAGCGCCTGATCTTTGAACCAGAATACCAGCATCGGGCCCAATTACATCCTGATGAAAAACGCAATATCGGTTTCCTGGCTGCTTCGCTTATTGAACCCGGGGATATTGTATTTATTAACAGTGGAACAACAGCAACGCAGGTTATCCAACAGATACCAAGCAATTCCGATATAACTGTATTCACAAACAATTTAAATGCCACTTTTGAAATGGTGGCACCTGGATATCATTATTTTTTGGTGGGGGGGGAATACCAACCCCGCTCCAGATCGCTGTCCGGGGGATTTGCAATGGATAATCTGAAGCAGATCTATGCAAACAAGGCTATTCTGGGAGTTGATGGGTTCAGCGTTAAGCATGGATGCACCGTGCCGACCCTGGCAGAAGCAGAAGTTGTTCGCCAGATGATCGAGCGGACAATGGGGCAGATCATCCTGGTGGCAGATCGAAGCAAGTGGGGTGTTGTTTCTAATTTTCCAGTAGCATCTCTCAATGAAATTGATATTCTGGTCACCGATGAAAAGTTTGATAAAGCTGCCTTCGAGTCAATAGAGACACAATCCGTAAAAATTATGATTGCATCCTTAAATTCTTCTAGTTCATGATATTATAATATTTAAAGTGACTGGGTGTATTTCTATCCAACACCCCATTTTCTAAATACAAGTAATTACCAGATAATATTTCTCTGGAGGTTGTTTATGCCATTGTTTTCAAAGAAAACCCGCAAGAAACCAACACGCTTGTTTTTCGCCACAGATCTACACGGTTCGGAACGGACCTTTCGCAAATTTATAAATGCAGGAAAATTTTACCAAGCTAATGTAATTGTCATGGGGGGAGATATATCGGGAAAATTACTCATACCGATAATAAAAGAGAAAAACGGCCATTATCGCGCTACATTACAGGGAAATGTTGAACATTTTTCCACTCAAACTGAATTGGATGAGCTCACCACCAGGTTGGGAACCCTGGGGTTTTATCACCAGATCATGGAAGAAGATGAATTCCAGGAATTGTCATCAAACGAAAATGCCGTAACTAACCTGTTTAATGAACTTGCACGTCAACGTTTAAGCTCGTGGGTAGATCTAGCCGAAGAACGATTGAACGGGACAGGGATCAAGTGCTTCGTAACCGGGGGAAACGATGACGATGATGAAGTGTTAACTGCTATCAAGAGAGAAAACACCACTTCTTTTTTTGCATGCGAAGGTGATCTTGCATATATCGACGATGATCACACCATGATCTCGATGGGTTATAGTACACTCACACCCTGGAAAACTCCACGCGAGGTCACCGATGAGCGTTTGGGAGAAATGATCGAATTGATGATTGAAAAAGTGCCAGATCTGAGTCGCGCCATCTTCAATTTTCATGATCCTCCAGTGGATTCATCGTTGGATACCTGCCCTATGCTCGATTGGGATAAAGATCCTCCAGAACCGATCATCCAAGGTGGACAAATGATCATGAAAGGAGCGGGCAGCAAATCAGTTCGTGATGCGATCGAGAAATTCAAACCAATGCTCGGCCTGCATGGACATATTCACGAATCACAATCCGTAGCCAAGATCGGGCGCACAGTTTGTATAAATCCGGGAAGTGAATATGGGGAAGGCATCTTGCGAGGTTGCTTGGTGAATTTTGCTGAAGGCGAAATAATTGGGTCCCAAATGACAAGCGGTTAATGAAAAAGAAAAATAGAGGCAACGTCCATGAACGAGTTGCCTTTTTTTGTTTTTCAGGCATAGTATAAAAGCGCCATTAGTTGTTATTTTTGAAAGGAGGTGAAAAATATTTAAGTAGAATCATAATGCTTGGTCTGATTCATGTTTTTTAATTGTCTCATCAAATCCACCAAAGGAGAATTAAATGACGACTGCAAAACCTGAAGTTTTCACCAGAAAAGCATCCGGCCTCGTTCGGGTCATGTCCCCCTTCTCAGCATTTGTTTACAACGTACTCACTATGGGATTGATCTTCCCTTGGACGTACCTGTGGGCGCCAGGCGCTTTACCTGGTGGTAAATTGGTTTGGGGTATTCTACTTGCAATGGTAATAGAGATACCAATTGCCTTTGTATATGTCTGGCTTTCCACGGCACTACCACGTTCTGGCGGAGATTATGTCTTCCAGAGTCGTGTTTTTGGCGGTGGTGTTGCCTTCACTGTAGTGATGTCTGGTTATGTGATCTGGATATTACAATGGGTAGCGCTTTCTGGCTGGCTTTTATCCTACCTGGGTTTCGCACCCTTGTTCCTGGGACTGGGGGCAACCACAGGCAGCGCAGCCATGGCAAATGTGGGGTTGTGGTTCACCTCATCAACAGGCATCATCGTCACCAGTATTCTTAATGCCTTTATTGCAATGGTAATCCTCGTAAGTGGTTTTAAAAATTATGTTCGCTTCCAAACCGTTATGATCGGTTTCACACTGCTTGCATTCTTTTCTATGTTGATCGTGCTCTTCCTCGGAAATCCAGATACTTCAATGGTCAAGATCGATAACTTTGCCCTGGCATTGAGTGGTGTCAAGGATTTTGTTCAAACAGCCAAGGATGCATCAATCGCAGCGGGTATCGATCTTAAACCTCCATTCAGCTTCCTGGCCACACTGCTTATTGCCCCGATTGCCTGGACATCCCTGCAATGGGCTACCTATAGCGCTCAGCAAAATGGTGAGATCAAGAACGCACGCTCCTTCAAGAGCCAGTCTTTCATTATTGTAGGATCTTTGGTTTTTGCTGGTGTACTTCTTGCCATACTGGCTGCTGCTCTTGAAAAAGCAGTCGGATCAGAGTTTTTGTATGTTGCCGGAGCAGGATATTGGTCTGGTGTAGGAGAAGCAACAATTTCTGGTTTCTGGCTATGGCCAAATATTATTGCTGTAGCACTTTCAGCCAGCCCAATTGTTATCCTTATTATCAGCCTGGGGTATATCCTCAACTCACACCAGATCGTGCACAACTGCTATATCGGCATGACCCGCGTCATGGTAGCCATGTCCCTGGATCGGGTGCTTCCAGAATGGTTCAGCAAAGTTAACGACCGCTTCCATACACCTGTCAATGCGCATATTGCTTACTTTATTGCCAGCATTCCCGTCATCTTAGTGTATAACCTCTACCCGGGTTGGGTTGGATTGACACTGGGTGTAACGTTCGCATGTGGTTACGTCTTCGTAATTACCTGTCTGGCAGGTGCATTACTACCCTATCGTGCAAAAGATGTCTATGAAGCATCTCCTGGAGCAAAGTATAAAATTGGTAACGTTCCCATGGTGACCGTCCTGGGTGCAATTGGTTTTATCTTTGGTGGCGTTATGGTCATGATGTTCATGCTATATCCCCAACTCGGTTTAACCAGCGGCTTGGCGTATGGAGTCGTTCTGGGTGTATTGGTTTTCTCAGCCATTTGGTATCTACTTTTCAAGCAGGCGCAGAAATCGCGCGGCATCAATGTAGATTTCGCCTTTAAGGAGATTCCCCCCGAATAAAATTCATCACTTTTAAGTTTGGTCAGTGCCTGTAATAGGCACTGACCAAACCAAGCTTTTCTCACCAGTGCCGAAGATCACTTAAGTTACACAACTGATCTTTTTGTTTTATGAGAGAAAAAAAGAAGAAAACAAGAAGCAATTATTATTTGTAAATTTATTTTCAGCCTGTTTACTTTTTGGAAATCGAAGAGGAAAATCGGGAGCGGGGTGCTCTCTGCTAATAAGATCTTAAAGATCAATTACAGGTGTTACACAAACAGGAGGTTTTTATGCCATTGATCAATGATATCGTTGCAAAGATCAACGACTGGCAAGGTAAGGAACTGCTAATTGAGCCCATTTCAGGTGGATTGACAAACACAAATTATAAAGTCATTGTGGATGGCGTTCCATATTTTGTCCGGGTTCCTGGTGAAAGCACCGATCTTCTGGCTATCGACAGAAAGAATGAATATCACAATTCAAAAGCTGCAGCCCAGGCAGGCATTGGGCCAAAGGTAATTTATCACTTACCAGAGATTGATGTGATGGTCTTGGAATTTTTAGATGGCCAAACCATGTCTAAAACGAAACTCAATGCTGCGGGGATGCCAACACGAATAGCCGAATCCATCAAACAACTTCACGCTGGACCACGTTTCCTGACTGATTTCAATATGTTCCGTTTGACTGAATATTATATTAATATCTGCCATAAGCAGGATATTCGCATGCCAGATGGATTTGATGAAAAAATGAATACTGTCACACAAATAGAGAATGCGCTATCGGTTCATCCAGTTGATACCCTGCCATGCAATAACGACCTTCTGGCTGAAAACTATATTGACGACGGCGCCTGTTTACACATCATCGATTATGAATATAGTGGTAACAATGACCCCTATTTTGAATTGGGGAATACCTGCCAGGAATTGGAATATAACGAAAATCAGCTCCGAGAAATATGCCAGGCATATTTTGGATCTGTCTCTGAAGGAAAGCTTGCCCGCATGAAGTTGAACATGATCATGTCCGACGTCGGCTGGACGCTTTGGGCAGCCATCCAGGCCAAGATATCCAAGATAGATTATGACTTCTGGGCCTGGGCAGTTGAACGCTGGGGTAGAGCTGTGGAAAAAATGGATTCAGATGAATTTCCACATTGGCTCATCGCCGTTCAAGATTGATCTCAAGTTTATTCTGATCCTTCCCGGGTAAAGTTTTCTACTTAACCATTTTAAGAATGACGAAATTATACAAATATTTGCAATTATTTGCATAGTTCTGTATAATTATTATAAAGATCCATAAGGTAATATCAGAAAAAAGCACGGGTTAGGTCCAAACGGCACATCCATTTGACATTATCTGAATATATTGGAAATGTGCCAAGTTAATCTTATATACCAGGGGCGGGGTAATTCTTTCATGACAATTTCTTTTATCAGCGTCAAGGAATACCAGATTAACATTTTATGAGAAAAAACTTAATTCCAGCACAAAGACGCAAGCTCATTCAAGATTACCTCTTGATCCATACGATCGCGAGCATTACCGAATTGAGCAATCTGGTTGAGACATCTGAAGCTACCGTGCGCCGGGATTTAGAACAATTGGAAAATGAAAATTTTCTGGAACGGACATCCGGGGGGGCGATCCACCAAACCCGGATGAACCTCGAATCCGCTTATAATACTCGTGCCATCAGTTTCCCTGGCGAAAAGCAGCAAATTGGTGCACGTGCTGCAAGCATGATCGCTGAAGGGGATGTCGTCTTCATTAATAGCGGCAGCACAACCACTCAGATTTTAAATCATATTCCAAAAGACGCTCATATTACTGTCATAACCAACAATATGACTGCAGTTTCTGAATTTGAGGATGACGTTAACTACGAAATAATATTACTGGGAGGTAATCTCAACAAAAAAGTTAGTGCTGTCACAGGACAATTTGCATTAAGTAATTTATCCCAGATTTATGCAGATAAATTATTCTTTGGAGTGGATGGCATCAGCCCAAAATTTGGCTGCACAGTGCCTACTAATTCGGAGGCAGAGATCATACGCATGATGATCAAACGAACACGCAGTCTTAAAGCTGTGGTTACAGACCATTCGAAATGGGGTGTGGTTTCTAATTATGAAGTTGCCTCCCTGGAACAAATTAATGCCTTGATCACTGACAATGGCATTGATCCGGATGCGTATGGGCAATTGTTTTCTCATTCAGTAGATATCATCATTTCCCCTCCAAAGCAAGTATCCATACCATAATTTTGGGTAACTCTCCCAAAATTATTTTTAACCAAATCATATATAAAGGCAGGATTGACAATGAAAGATCAAGCACAGATCGTCATAATTGGTGGAGGTATTGTTGGGGTTAATATCGCATATCACCTGGCAAAAGCAGGCTGCACAGATGTTATGCTTTTGGAAAAAGATGAAATTTCAAGTGGAGCGACAGCCCATGCTGCCGGATTGGTTACCCAATTTGCAACTTCACAAACTCTAATGCAATTTCGCATGTACAGCATTGAACTTTACAGCGAATTAGGGTTGTTTGAACATGTCGGCAGCCTGCGCGTGGCATCAAGTCCAGAGCAGCTAAAAGAACTGCAACGCAGCGTCAGTCGGGCCAAGGCCAACGGCATGGATGTGGATGTTATTTCTCCATCAGAGGCACTCAAGATCATGCCTCAGATTACATCTGACAACCTTTATGGAGCGTTTTACCTGCCGCGCGATGGTCATTTGGACCCATATATTACAACCACAACAATGGCCCGTCTAGCCAAGGAAATGGGTGTCACCATTCAAACCGGTGTTCGTGTTACCGGTATTCAATTGTCCAGATCAGGTGCAGTGCAAACTGTTTTAACAGATCACGGACCTATAAAAACTGAACACATTGTTAATGCAGCCGGAATCTGGGCACCTCGTGTGGCGTCGATGGCTGGATTGTACATCCCATCATCGCCCGTTGATCACCAGCACGTGGCCCTTAAAGCCGTTCCTGGACATGAATTTCCTCATGAAACTCCCTGCTTGCGTGATCCGGATAACCTGGTTTATATGCGCGAAGAGGCGGGTGGACTGGTGATCGGTGGATACGAACCCGATCCATTGGCACGCTGGGTGGATGGTGTTCCCTGGGAGCATGGTGGCACTACAACACCAGCTGATATGGGTCGATTCGAACAACTTCTCGAAGGAGCAATTCGGCGTTTGCCATTCCTGGAACAGGCCGGGATAGTCTCCCTCGTCTGTCACCCTGGTGCCTACACCCCTGATTCCACGCCGATGCTTGGGCCTATGGCTGGTGTACGTGGTATGTGGATCGCAGCAGGTATGTCTCTGAATGGTTTTGGCGGCGCTGGCGGCATCGGCAGGCTGATGTCTGAATGGATCCTTGAAGGGAAACCAACCCAGGATGTGTATGGTTTCCAGGCTACACGTTTTGGCTCCTATTACAACAATCCCGAATACGCCACAGAGCGAACACGGGAAGGTGTTAAATACTATTATCGCTTACGCTTCCCCAATGATGAAAATGAATGGGCACGTCCTCATCGCATTAGCCCACTCCATTCACGATTGATGGAACAAGGCGCAGTCTTTGGCGAAAAATTCGGCTGGGAGCGGGTGAACTTCTGCCAGCCTGGAAAAGCCTGGCGCAGGGCAGGAGCGGATCAACGCGAATGGGGCTGGAATAAACCGCCGTATTTTGAAAGACTAAGAAAAGAAAACGAAGCCACTCGTGAGCGGGTTTGTTTATTTGATCTGACATCCTTTGGAAAGATCGAACTCAAGGGACCGGGAGCTTTACCCCTGATCCAACGTCTGACTGACAGCGACATGGACAAACCCGTCGGCAGCGCAATGTATACGCAATTTCTCAATTCTTCCGGGGGAGTCCAATCTGATCTGACGGTAACTCGTCTGGGAGAAGATTGGTTCCGGGTAGTAACGGGATCAGGTTTCATCGCCAACGATCTGGCTTGGATACAAATGCATGTTAAACCAGATGATCTTCCAGTGGAATTACGTGATACTACTTTGGAACTTGCTGTTATCGCCATGTGGGGTCCCCAGGCTCGAAAAGTATTACAGAAAATAACTGCAGACGATGTTTCCAACCAGGCTTTTCCATATCTGGCGGCAAAAAACATAGATATTAATGGGGTCCAATTACTGGCCCAACGTGTAAGTTATGTAGGTGAATTAGGCTGGGAGTTGTACGTTCCCAACAATCGGGCTGTGGCTATTTGGGATGCATTGCTAATGGCTGGTGAAGAATTCGGCATCGAGGTGGGAGGCTATAAAGTTTTGGATGCTCTGCGCCTGGAAAAAGGGTATCGCTACTTTACGGCAGATGTAACTCAATTGGAAAATCCCTATCAAGCCGGGTTGGGTTTCTGTGTAGATTTGGAAAAAGGTGATTTCGTTGGCAAAGAGGCGCTCCTGAAAGCCAAAGCACAGGCTCCAAAGCGGAAATTGTGCACACTGTTGCTGGATGGTGATGATTACGTAATGCTATATGGTGGAGAGGCTATCTACTCTGGTGGAAAAGTTGTCTCCCGTGTCCGCAGCGGAGGTTATGGATTTACCCTCAAGAAAAATATCGCTTTTGCATATCTTGCGCCTGAATTTGCCGCACAAGGCACTATTCTTGATGTTGAGATCTTCGATCACACGATCCGTGCCGAAGTTGTAAAAACCGTATTATTCGATCCGAAGGGTGAAAAACTGAGAGCATGAGAAAAACAGATGAATGATCCCAAATTAATCAAATCAGCCCGGGTTATCGGGTTTGGTATGCTCACGCCAGTCGCGATCCTGGTGGTTGAAAAACTACCTGAACATAATACCGGCGCATTGATCAAAGAGGTCAGTGAATATATTTTTGACGATGCTGCCATCGTTGCCTGCCTTTTACGTCAATGGGATGTGCCAACTGGAATAATCGGTACTACCGTCGGGGATGATGCCCGTGGACATGCTCTTGCCAATCAATTAATCGAATGGGATGTTAAGTCAGAAGTGCGTTTTTCAAGAAATTTTAAGACCCCTCTCGAAGTGGACGTATCAGATGAAACTGGTGCCCGCACCTATTTTTGGCAACGTGAAGAGAAGGTTCTAGCCACATTGGATGATGCTGACCTTTCCATGTTGGATGAGGCTGAATTACTGTATGTGGATTGGTACGATGGAGATCATATCCTGAGGGCGATGGATAAAGCTGCCCGGCTTAAGCTTCCGGTTTTTCTGAATTTTGAACATGGTCACGCTGACCCTGATCTGTTAAAGAAGTATGCTGGTCGTGCCACGATCTGCCAGGCCGTTACAGATGCCGCCCAGAAGGAAGATAGCAACCCCCTCGAAGTGGCTCAAAAATTAATTCACGCAGGGGTCCAAACTGCACTGATCACCCTGGCAGGAGAAGGCAGCCTGGTTGTTCAAGGGAAACAGGTCCTGAGAATTCGCGCACCCAGAGTCGTGGCAGTGGATGGTTGCGGTGCAGGGGCAACATACTCAGCAGGCTTTATTTATGCAACTCTAAATAATTGGACCCTTTCCCAATCCGCCAAATTTGCCACAGCTGCCGCCTCACTTAAAGTTACCCGTCCGGGATTGGAAATGTACCCGGTCGAAGAGATCCTGGCTTTTGCTGAACAAATTCAGGTAGATGATTTATCTGGCGTCCTTTAAACTTATCGGAGATGATCCTTTGAATACATTCGCTACACTACTAACCCCCGGGCAGGTTGAACAAATCCACTCTGCTTCGCTTGAGATCCTGGAAAAAGTTGGAATGCTGGTTCGACACGAAAAAGCCCGACAGATTTTCGCCAGTCATGGTTGCTTGGTAGATTCTGATACCCATATTGTGCGCTTCCCACCAGCAGTTGTGGAAGAGTTTCGGGCTTTCTTCCCACCTACCTTCACATTTCGCGGTCGTGATCCAAAGTATGATCGTACCCTGCCACAAGATGGACCGGTTGTGGTAACTGCCAGTTCAGCCCCCAACATAATCGATCCGGTCACTGGTAAAGAACGTCGCTCCACATCAGCCGACATTGCCCGGATTGCACACCTGGTTCAAGAATCTCCTGGTTATGATGTTTTTTCTGTTTCAACTTTGGCAGATGATGCGCCGCCCAAACAATTCTCATTATCACGTTTATACCCTGCCTTGAAATATTGCCTAAAGCCTGTCCGCATTAATTCAACAGACCTCGAAGATTCAGAGATGATCCTGCGCCTGGGATTTGAGATTGCCGGAAGTGAGGCAGCTTACCGTGAGCATCCTTTCATCACACATCATTTTTGCCCTGTCGTATCGCCGCTCACCATGGATTATGCATCCACCGAAATGCTGATCTATTTTTGTGAGCAGCAACTCCCTGTCTACCCGACCATTGTTCCCAATGCNGGGTTAACATCTCCAATGAGTCTGGCTGGCACCCTGGCACAAGGTAATGCAGAATTCCTGGCAGCCGCATGTNTGATGCAAATGGTTCACCCCGGGACTCCCTTGATCTACGCCACCCTCCCAACAGTTGCAGATATGCGCACAGGTGCCTACGCATCGGGAGGCATCGAGTGTGGCATGCTCCACATGGCTTGCGCACAGATGGCCAGGTATTACAACGTCCCGACCGGTGGCTATGTAGGGTTGACCAATTCCAAACTGAATGACGCCCAGGCAGGTTATGAAACCGGTATGTCTTCCACAGCAGGAGTGCTGGCTGGAATGGATATGCTTAATATGAACGGTCTTCTGGATGCCCTCAAAGTCTTTGATTTCGGGAAAGCCATCATTGACGATGAGATTGCCTTGATGTTGAAGCGCATTAAACAAGGTTTCAATTTTGGCGAAGCTGAACTTGGTCTGGACATCATCGCACAAATAGGCCCCGGTGGTTCTTTTATGGTCCATCCCCACACCATCAAACGTATGAAAACGACCGGTCTTTTAACCAAATTAGCAGATCGTAATGCACGCGAGAACTGGGAAAACAAAGGCTCACAAGACACTCACACCCGGGCCATGCTAAGGGTCCGTGAAATTCTCAACAGGCCGAGCTCAGCAGGTTTTCCAAAAGAAATGGATGATCGCGTTCGGGCTGCTTTCGAAGGACTAGTTCCCGGAAATCTGGAAGTACCAGCCGGTTGGGAATGAAACTTAAAATCTAAACTTATTTGATCACAACCAGGAAGATGAGGTAATTTGCATGAAAATTTATTACGCAACGGATGTCCATGGATCAGAGATATGTTGGAAGAAATTTATTGGTGCCAGTAAATTTTACGAGACGGATGTGCTAATTCTGGGTGGAGACATGACAGGAAAAGCCATCATCCCGATCATTGCTCAAGGGAAAGATGTCTTCAAAGTTACACTTGCAGAGCAGGAATCTTTCATTAATGGGCAGGATGAAGTTAATAAAATGATCCAGAATGTCCAAAACCGCGGTTATTACCCATACTTGACAGATCCTGATGAGGTAGAAGAGATTCTTTCATCTCCAGAAAAATCAGATGAACTTTTCCTCGAACAAGCTTTGCTGACAGTGCAACGCTGGATGGATTATGCTGACCAAAAACTGGCTGGGACAGGCATTCGCTGTTATGTATGCCCCGGGAATGATGATATGTTTGAAGTCGATAAGGTCATTGAAGCATCCAAATCTGTAAATAATGTTGAAGGACAGGTTGTCCAATTGGATGAAAATCATGAAATGATCAGTTCTGGTTGGACTAATCCCACTCCGTGGACAACCCACAGGGAAGAACCTGAAGAAGCACTCAGGCAGAGATTGGAAACTGTCATAAACCTGGCAAAAGATCCCTCAAAATCCATTTTTAATTTTCACGCACCTCCCTACGGAAGTGGGTTGGATGATGCGCCGGAATTGACCAGCGATATGCGCCCAGCCTTTGCAGGCCGGTCTCTGATTCCGGTTGGCAGCCACGCAGTATTGGAAATGATCGATAAATATGAACCCCTGCTTGGTTTATTTGGTCATATTCACGAAGGCAAAGGTACTCGAAAATACAAGAAAACTTTGTGCATCAATCCTGGCAGTATGTATGAACAAGGTATGCTGCATGGGGCTGTGGTTGAAATAAAGCCCAAGAAAGTTGGAAACTACGTTTTAACTACCGGGTAGATCCCAGCTATTTCAAGTGGAATAGATGGAGAAATGGGAATTATACGCGAAGAGCCCAATCCCCGGTTTTATAGTAAATGGAACTGTTCAAATAAAAGGAGGTGCTTTATCGTATTACCGAGACCGTAGTTACAAGAACAGAAGAGGAAGAATAATCGATCGGTTTGTCTGTCTGGTAATTTAAAACTGACAAAACTTGAAACCAAAGGAGCGTTATCATGAGTGATGTTTCTCTTTTCGTCCGCAAGGCAAGTGGNCTGGTGAGGGCCTGGTCTGTTTTTGACGCCTTCATCTATGCCACTTTCTCCATCAACCTCATTACCCTGGGTTTGTTCATTTTCTCCTACTGCTATTACTTCGAAGGAAACCTGGCAACTGCAGTTATCATCGGGGCCATCTTTACAATATTTGAAGTCATTGTGTATGCAAGTTTGATCTCGGCCATGCCCCGTGCAGGCGGGGATTATGTCTGGCAGAGCCGCATTCTTGGCCGCGCTATCGGATTTTTACTCTCCATCACCGGTTGGTGGTTCATCCTCTGGCTGTGGGTTCCATTATATGGTCAGATGCTTGTTTATGAAGTATTTACCCCCTTGCTCGGTATCCTGGGTCTTCAATCAGCTGCATTATGGTTCACAACCTCAAATGTTGGCATGTTTGTGGGCATGATTCTGGTCTGTGGTATTGTTTTTGTTTACATTGCTGCTGGCATGAAATGGT
>BS_KBA_SWE02_21mDRAFT_10000149_pt1 | contig 24071 bp, 21 predicted proteins | sample BalSeasSWE02_21m_FD_9196 | JGI IMG/M metagenome (IMG submission 9196)
GATCTGTGAAAATCCAGTAAATCCTGGCGGGTAATGGATTTTATTGTTTCAGGAAAACCATCTTCCGGTCTGCTGTAAGGGTGGCCGGCAAACAGGATCTGGTCAAAGGTAAGCGAAGCCATCTCGCCGGTATCCTGGGCGCGTATGGATAGACCTGTTAGAAATTGTGCCCGTAATTTCTCCATCTGCCCGGGGTCAAATGATGGCTGACGCAAAGCCTCTGATAATAGATCGAGCAAAAGGGGTAAATCTTCAGCCAGGCAGCGACCACTAAAGCTGGCCGTATGTGTACCAGAGCTAATTCCAAGATTGGCACCGGAGGATTCGAGGGAATTATGAATACTCTGAAAATCACGAGTCAAGCTGCCGCGCATTAACATCATAGCGGTAAAATTTGCCAATCCTTGTAGTTCATCTGTATCGAACAGGCTTCCGGCAGGTAGATATCCAGAAATTACAACAGATGGGCTATTAAAATTAGAGCGACCAAGGATCGTGATCCCGTTGGTAGACTTAAAGCGATTAATATCACCGGGACCCGGCAACGAATGTTTCGATAAAGTTTTCATGGTAACTATGATACCTTCCCATCTGGCAGATATGTACCCACCAGACGCTTTTGAGGAAGAAGCCAGGTTTGGGCAACCCTTTGTATATCTTCTGATGTTACATTGGCTAATTTATCCAGATAGTTTTCAAACCATTGATATTCTGAGAACATTTCAGAAAAACCAAGCCAGGCAGCCTGATTGGTTATGCTCTCGGTGCCGTAAGCAAAGATGGCGCGGGCTTGTTTGATGGCGCGCTGGATATCCTCGACAGGAATAGGTTCATCCTGGATGCGTTTAATTTCTGCATCAAAAGCAACCAGAGAAACTTCGTGGTTTTTATCCGGGTGGACCGTGATCGTAGTTGTGTATAGGAAAGGATCAATTGTCACTTGACCACTTCCAAAGACCCCTACTGCCAGATCTTTTTCGACGAGTGAACGGTAAAGCCTGGAGGTTTTGTTTGAAATACCACCGCCACTAAACGCACTGGGGTTGCTTGGTCCGCTCAACAAGCTGTCCAAAACCATGAAGGGGAATAGATCAGGGTCGGTGGCTGACGGGAATCGATATGCGATTTGCAGGTAGGTTGTTTCACCATGTCCTTCAATGCTAAAGCGATGTTCACCGCGGGCTGGCGGTTCAGGGCGGTTCAGGCGGACCGGAGTTTGCCCGGAGGGGATATCCTCATAGAGGGTGCGGATGCGGTCCAAAATGATCTTGCTGTTGAAGTCGCCTGCCAACGCAAGAACAGCATTGTTTGGCGTGTAATAGGAGCGGTAATGATCATAAAGGTTATCCCGCGTTATGGAATGGAGATCTGCCATGTCTCCGATGACTTCATGATGATAGGGATGGACCGAAAAGGCTGTCGATTGCATGGCTTCATTTAGTTGAAATAGAGGTTCATTTTCGCTGCCCTCGCGCTCAGAAATAATTACAGTTCTTTCTGAAGCTACTTCCTCAGGAGCGTAAACACTATTCACCATGCGATCGGCTTCAAGAGAAAGCGCAAGGTCGATCTTATCGGCGGGCATTGTTTCCAGGAAAGTGGTCCAATCCAGATAAGTGAAAGCATTCCACATGCCACCCTCGCGGGAGATGGCTTTATCCAGGATGGCAGAAGGAAAGGTTGGTGTTCCCTTGAATTGCATGTGTTCAACCCAATGCGAAATACCAGTCAAGCCGGTGGGTTCATCTTTGGATCCCACCCGATACCAGATCCATGAACTGATCAGTGGGGCGGTATGTATCTCTTTGAGAAGAACAGATAACCCATTCTTTAATTTGGTCTTGATTATGGCATCTGCCATATAGCCTCCATTTGATGTGGCGAGGAAAATTTTATTTGAACCACCAATTACAAATAAAACCGAATACTTTGCAGGCAGGTACTTCCTGCCAAGTGGAGGAGCCATCCATGAATGAAATGAGGTGAGGTTCAATTACATTTTGAATGTTTGTAAATGGTCGGTGCATCTCTGTTTCTGCCAGGGGTATATTTAAAGGTACATTTAAATTTAATGGAACAGAGGCTTTGACTGGAACGGTCATATTTAATTGGACAGGTAGACGGGTTCCAGCCGGTAAGACAATGCTGGCAGGTGCACTAACAATATTCAAGGCACCTGTGGAGATGCTGATCCTTGCTCCATTAATGACCGTATCAGCAGTTAAAATCATATCAGTTTCTTGGTTTACCTGCAGGGGAAAATCTAACTGGATATTGTCCTGTACAACAAGGTTCGTGGAAATACTGGCTTTATCCATTTCTTCAATGTTCATGTACAAGCCACCCAAAACATCTCCTACAATCAACTTTTTGAGAGAGAAAACTTGTTTACTGAGTAAAAGGATGACTACCAGCAGGATAATGTTAAAAATAATCGATAACGTGGTACTTGATTTATGGTAGAAAAGCAAAAATTTTACTTTTAGGATTTTTAGCTTATTTAATATCTTTAGGGATTCATGTTTGAACTTATTACTATTTTTGGGGATAGCTGCCATCTCAATGGACCTTAGTCGGTCACCCGGATTGGAATCTTGAGCTGGTGGGTCCAGTGTTTCTTCGCTGTCTGGATTGGGTAGATCCCCTGATGGTGTGTTTTTTATAAAAGGCTCATTATTTTCTGATAAAACCATGATAATCCTCCTGAACAAGATATATATTAACTATAGCATAGAGTGATGGTTTTGAAAGCAAGTAGATTCAACTCACTGGAAAATTAATTTTATCCCGCAATTTGGAAACGTGCGATGATATTCGTACAATCTTGTGAATGTTGTGTAATAATAAGCAGAATCTTGCAGGTATGAAAAATGGATATTAATAATTAATATAATTTAGACATAAATACACTAAATATCAATTATAATATAGATCAATATTTATTATTTATTGGGAAGCTGATTAGATTGAACGATTATTATTCAAGAATAAAAATGACTCATGATCCTATGAGATCATGGGTCATATAAATTGGTTAATGAAAATTTGTTTAGGAGTTTTGAATGGAAGAACAAGAAAAACTGGTAGCAGTGATCGGTGCAGGGCCTGCCGGATTATTTGCTGCCCGTTATTTAAGTAACAATGGAGTACGCGTAGCGTTGTTCAACCGGGATATAAAACCAGGAGGATTGGCGGAATACGGGATTTACCTGGATAAGATCAAGATGAAAGCAGGTTTGCGGAAACAGTTCACCCAGATCCTTTCATCTCCAGCTTTGGATTATTTTGGTAACGTAAAAGTAAGCGGCGGAGGATCACTATTATTATCAGATCTGACCGAAATGGGTTTTCAGTCCATTGTAATTGCGACTGGCGCACAGGGGACCAAATGGTTGCGGCTTCCTGGTGAGCAAATACCAGGCGTATATCATGCCAAAGACCTTGTTTTTCATTACAACCTTCTCCCGCCTTATAGTGTGCGTCGATATTTGATCGGTCCAAAAGTAATTCTGGTTGGAGCTGGAAATGTCATGATGGATATTGCACATTATCTGATCCATGAGAAAAAAGTTGAAGAAGTTACGGTTGTAATGCGGCGTGGCCCAGGAGAAATCAAGTTTACACGCAAAGAGCTGGAAAATGTGGCAGCAAATATTGACATGAAATCCCTGGAGGCTGAATTTTCCCGGGTTGCTCCTATTCTCACTGCTGTTGATCAGGATATTGACGCGGCCAGACAAATATTTATGGATGGACTGCCAAATGCCGTAGAAGCTGTTTCAAATACAAAATTACGTTTTGAATTCCTGGTTTCTCCTGTGAGTATTCTTGGAGAGTGGACACGAGGGGTGAATGCCTTAAAAGTTGAAGACAACACTTTGATAGAAGTGAAAGGTAATGTCAAACCAAGAGGATTGGGCACGACTCGCCATATTGAAGCGAATACGGTAATCTTTGCCATTGGAGATACAATTGATAAGGATTTCAGCTTACCCATTTATGGAGATGCCTATTCTGTAAATCCGCACCCTGTTTTTCCAGTTGACGGAATTTCTTTTGAGGCTTTTGATCCTGATGAGGATGCTTCCATTAAAGGAGTTTTTCTGGCAGGTTGGGCACGCCAGGCAAGCACCGGATTGGTAGGAGTAGCTCGCAAGGATGGTGAAAATGCTGCCAAGGCTGTGCTTCAATATTTACAAACCTTGACCCCCTTACCTGACCTGGAAAAAACTTATAAGGACTTCACAAACTGGCTTCTAACCAATTTTCATCAAATTGTCACCAAAGAGGATCTGCTTAAATTGCATGCTGCGGAGCAAGAAGAAATTGAGGCGCGTGGTTCGGAAGATTTTAAATTTTCAACCAATGAGGATATGCTGCGGGTAATGGGGCTGTAATTCAATTAGACGATACGGCAGAGTTATGCTGGGCGTTTTTTAATAGTACTAACACGCCAACAACCAGCCAAAAGTACAAATTTTAATTTATTATTTACTCTTAACTATGGTTTCCAAAATGGAAGTGACCATGGCACGCGCACGGGAGGGGCTGTCTCCAACATGTTCAAATGTATCCATCAAGGAGCGAATCTCTTTCTCCTGGAGAAACTGCCTGATCTCCTTATCCTGGCAAAGTAAATTCTGCAAAGGGTTGGAATTGCCAGCCTGAACTTCCTGCCAGGCAAACATGGCATGTTTGCGGAGGTTTTCGTGTATGATCTGCCGGTCTGCTCCAGCTTTTACTGATGCCATTAATACCTTCTCTGTCCCGGCAAATGGGCCATAATTTAAGAGATTCTTTTTAATGGCATGTGTATTAATTGTCAATTTTTTGAGAATCGATTGAGCTGTTATCAACATCTCTTCTGTGGCAAGACAAGTTTCAGGCAGCATACTTCTGCGATTGGCTGAGTCGTCCAATGTTCGCTCCAACAAAGAATGGGCAGCGTTATCCCATGCCAGGCGAGGCATTTGGGCTAGATAACGACCCAGAGAATTGATTTTTTCGGAACGAATTGGGTTCCTCTTAAAGGGCATTGCTGAAGAACCAACCTGATTGTCAGAAAAGGGTTCTGCAAGTTCACCGACAAGCGGGGTTTGTAAGAAACGAAGGTCAAAAGCCATTTTGTAAAGGCAAGCTCCCAACCCCGCGAGGAGACTTACGATGACATAATCCTGCCGTCTTGGATATGTTTGGGATGTGACTGGAAAAAATTTCAGGTCAAGTTTTTCTGAAAGCCGGGATTCGAAGTCGTCCAAATGATCTAAGCCAATCAATTCAGCATAGCTGGCACGCGTGCCGACTGCACCTTTAAACCCTTTGCCACGAAGCTCATCTAGTGCGGATTCCAAGGCTGTGTAGTCTGTCAATAGGTCCTGGGCATACATGGCAAAGCGATACCCCAAGGTGGATGGTTCAGCCGGCTGGAGATGGGTAAATGCCATTAATGGTGTATCTGCCCATGTTTGGATAAGGTCACAAAAGATAAACAGTAATTGACGGAGCTCTTCCTTGATCAATGACAGGCTTGCACGCAGACGTAATACATCAGCGTTGTCCTCGATATCCATTGATGTGGCTCCAAGATGAAGGATGCGACCTCCTGAAGGACATTGCTCAGCAAAGGTCTTTAATTCAGCCATTAAATCATGCTGGATCTCAGCTTCGATCTCTATTGAACGATCCATATCGATATCGAACATGTGAATTTTAAGTTCAGCAACCTGTTCAGGGGTGACCAACCCAAATCCGGATTGGACTTCAGCCAATGCCACCCAAACCCTTCTCCAATTTACGCGTTTATTGTGCTCACTCCATAATTGCCGCATGGAATTTGACCCATAACGCCAGGAAAAGGGTGATTGATATACTTCAAAATCAGGCATTGGAAAACTTTATACTGATATGTATTCGCGCAGACTGTGTTCAACCGCATATGCGGCAGCCTCTGCACGATTGCTGACCCCTAATTTTGAAAGAATACTGCTGACGTAGTTTCGCACTGTACCTTCACCCAGAAAGAGGGCTTTGGCAATCTCTCGATTGGTTTTTCCTTCAGAAACGAGTAACAGGACATGTTTTTCTTGTTGACTCAAGTGGGCGAATGCGGAGGCTTCTTCCTCTCTGACAGCGCGCCTGACTTCCTGAAAGACCCTTTGAGTGACTGCAGGGTCGAGTAAGGCTTCTCCACGACTGACCGCTTCAAGAGCATGGATCAGGTCATTTCCACCTATCTGTTTTAAAATATAACCTGAGGCTCCAGCCCGAATTGCCGAGAATAGCATCTCATCTTCAGCGTAAGATGTCAACATGATGACTTTGGTGGTTGGATAACGCCTGGTGATCTCCTCGCATGCTTCTATTCCGGATGTGCCTGGAAGCCTAACATCCATTACTACAACATCCGGTTGAATATTAGCTACAAGTTCGATGGCTTCCCTTGACGAGGCAGCCTCACCAACTACTTCAAAATGTGGATGACGGTCAAGAAGAGCTTTAAGCCCCAATCTGACAACTTCGTGGTCATCCACTAAAATTATTCTATGTTTTGTCATTAGCCGTTCCGGCCTCCATACCAGTATTTTTTGACATCCACTGATCAGAATTGATCGAATAAGGTATTGAAAATACTTATATCTCTGCGCTTTCGCGCCTGAAATCTATAAATCGGTAACCAACACCTCGTTCTGTGAGGATGTATTGAGGATCGGCAGGATCTTTTTCCAATTTCTGCCGCAGGTAATTGATATATAAACGTACATAATGTGGCTCATCACGATATTCATACCCCCAAACTTTGGCCAACAATTGATCATGTGAAATAACCCATCCGGCATTTTGAACCAGATGGAACAATAGTCGATATTCAGTTGGGCGGAGTTTGATGATCTTTCCTTCCAACCAGACTTCATGGCGGTCAAAATCGAATTTTAGGCGATCATCTACTTCGATCAATCCGTGCATGCTGCCAGTGGCACCTTCTGTTCGGCGCAGAACTGCTTTAACTCTGCTGACTAGTTCGCGCGGGCTGAAAGGTTTGGTGATGTAATCGTCCGCACCCAATTCTAGCCCACGAACTCTGTCATTCTCTTCACCTTTGGCTGTTAACATAATGACCGGGACATTATTGATCTCTCGGATCATTTGCAAGACTTCAAAACCATCGAGATCGGGCATCATTACATCCAACAAGATGATATCCGGAACTGAATCACGCAATCTTTGCAGAGCTTGTTTGCCATTGAAGGCTTCTACAACCCCATACCCATCGTGTTCAAGATTAAGCCGGATAAAACGGACCATCCGTTCTTCATCATCAACAATCAATATTTTGCGGCGTTTTTGGGAATCGTCACTCATTTATTTATCCTTGACAAAGCTAATAATTTCTTCTTCCATTTCGCTTGGAAGGAGTTCAATAAATGTAATTCGGACAACTGGTAATATGATCGAAACTACACTTCCTTCCAAATAATGTAGATCCTTACCATCCTTGCGACGGGGGTTATTAACTATTATCAGTTGGTCTGTACGACCTGGTAATTCTTCCACTTCCCCAACAATGGGATCGTCATTTTGAAGATGGATTAATAGTGTTTGAGCCATGGCTACCTTTAAAAAATACCTTGAAACCAGATGTAATATATGGGATCAATTCTTGATGAAAATAATAAAAAATACAAAATTAAGATTTGCCTTTAGCCTGATCAATTAATACCTGGATCTTTAATCTACCAAGTGAAAGAACATCTCCATGATTTATCGGAGTTTCAACGTGTACGGACAAGCGGACTCCGTTACGGTAAGTGCCATTGGAAGAACCAAGATCCATGACATAGGTTTTGGAATCTTCTTTCTTTATAACACAATGTAAACGTGATACACCATTAGCATAGGCATTAAAATCTGTTAAATCCACATCTGGCATTATCGGTTGCCCCTCACTGGTTCGACCAATTGTGAATTCATCGCGGTCAGCGAGTGAAATTATCTGCCCACTTTCAAGCATATGAAGAGAAGCCCATGAATTAAAATGGACTTGAGGGGCTGGGTGGAATGGAGATGTTTTTATTGCCTTTAAATTGGATTCCGAGTCATGTATTTCATGGGTTTTGCTACTTTCAAGGTCGATCAATTGAGTAGCGCAATTACTACAAAATACCGTGCCTGGAACTTCTTTATGCTGACAATTTGGGCATAATATCATATTTGAGATTCTCCGGATCCGGATAGAAGTAATGCCCGGGTGCCATATTTTATGCGTTTATCGCCTTCAAGAGAGTATGTTTGTTTTTCTTTTATTATTTCAGCTTCTAATAAAACTGTACGGGCTAAATCCCGATTTCCTTGTTGGAGTAAATGTGTAGCCAACCTTTGCAAGTGCTGTGAAGCTTGATCGTATGCACCTGCTGTTACTTCCAGGCGAGCCTGTTCTTGAAGCCGATAAAGCGTTAGTCGTGATAGGGCTTGTATTATCTCTAAGGGAGGGGGTTCGGGTGGACTTACATTCATGCTAACAGGACGCCTTAATTGAATTGAAAAGTTTGAAATTGGCCTGCTGTGAGTTGCTGTACTGACGATTACTTGCCCTTCAAACAATTCTATCACGTTTGCATTTTCCGTGCTTGAGACCAGAAATTCCATGAGTATGGACAGACTTCCAGTTCGCAGTAAGGGTCCCAGATGTAAAGGACTTTCAATCGCTAATAATCCAAGTTCAGGTTGCAACCGAAAGGCATAGCGAAGGGTGACGTTCTCTATTTCTTTGAATTCAATCGTGATATTATCTGCGTAAATCTGCCATAAGTTGTCAAATTTCTGCATCAAGAGGCGTTGAATATCCTGTGGACTGGATATATAGATGCTGCTGCCACCAGTTCGGCGTGCCAACTCATCAATGAATGCGTCATTCCAATCTGATCCGATCCCCAGTCCACTGACGCCAATTCTCTGTTTCATGGCTTCATCAGCTAACTCCAGACAGTTTTTTTCATCTCCATAAGTACGTCCATCTGTTAGCATAATTATGTGATTGATGTATGCTGGATCATAGCTACGTTTAATTTCACTATAGGCAGCAACCAAACCGTTATATATTTCTGTTCCCCCTGAAGCTTGCATCATTTGGATGCGAGCTTCGAAGATTGAAAGATCCCCCCCCTTCAATGAAGAAATCAATACTTCCGCCCGGTCGTTAAACACTACCAGAGAAAAGATATCCTGTGGTCGTAATCGTCTCAGCAATTGGATGGCAGTTGTTTTGACAATATCCAGATTTAAGCCTTTCATGGACGTGGATTGATCAATTGCCAGACAGAGATTTAACGGGGGTGATGGAAAATTGTCCAAATTTTCTGAGTTTGGTGAATATTCCAGCAGGGCATAAACCAATTGTGGTTCTTGCATGTCTGAAAGGGTTTCCCGACTGAATGTGATCTTTTCAGAAACAGGAAGGTTTATTATTTTTTCGGGAGGTAAGCTTGCATCATANACAGCGCGTTTTTTTGCATCTGAAAGAACTTCGTAGGCGTCTTTAGCACTGATGAAAAATTCAGTGTCTCCTGGTGAAACGTTCATATCTGGGTGCAAACGCCGAGCCGCGCTAAAATATGCTTTTCGGATTTCCTCCTGATTAGCATCTCTTGGGAGACCCAGAACAGAATAGTAGTTGGGAGAATTCACATTAACTCAATAGTTTTACCAAAACCGCACTGATGTTATCTGGCCCTCCGGCCGCGTTTGCTGCCGCGACAAGAGTTTGACAGGCTGTTTGAATATTTTTTGCTTCTGAGATAATTCGCGAGATTTCTTCATCTGAAACAACTCCCCAAAGACCATCGCTACAGATGAAAAGATACCCCGGTTGTGGAAATGGCGCTGTAGATACATCTGCTTCAAGAAATTCACCCTGTCCGAGGGCGCGGTAAAGAACATTCCTTTGAGGATGGACGAGAGCTTCATCTGATGTAATCTGCCCCAACTCTTCAAGCCTGCGAACCAATGAATGATCACGGGTTAGGAGATTCACTTGTCCGTTGGATTGAACTGCATATGCCCGACTGTCGCCGACATGAGCGATCGTCATTTGTTGACCGAGCACAAGAACAGCTGTTAGAGTTGTGCCACTACCAGGGGCAGCTTTCATGACTGCACGTTGGGCTTCTTTTACTGCATTTTGCATTATCTCTTGAAGGGATTCATCCAAAGTGACAGATGCATCTGCAATTATTGGGTGAAATTTTCTAATAAGGTAACTTGCAACTGTTCGAGCGGCAACGTTGCTGGCGACTTCCCCGTATTGGTGTCCACCCATCCCATCTGCCACAATAAATAAACCTAGTGGTTGATTGTTGGTACCATTTCCTATGGTAATGGAAAAAGTGAATAGGCTATCTTCATTGTGATCACGCTGTTTTCCGACAGATTGGCCAGAACCGACAATTAGTTGGGATGGAGAAAAGCTATTAATTGGTGAGTCTTCAGGGAGTATTTGTGAGGCCGAAAGAGGAGCTGTAATTATGTTCTGGCTTGAATAGATTTCAGCTTGATCCTTCTGCTTACGGCCAAGTTTTTTGAAAAACGATTTCACTAATCTCTCCTTCTTTGATCTTTTATTATGCCAAGAGTGCGTAGATGAAATGGTCAGATGATCCGATATATACGATATCATCAAAAATAGCCGGGGCACTTGTGATGGGACCTTGAGTTTCAAATTTCCATCTTAGCCGGCCAGTACGATACTCCAGGCAATAGAATGTCCCATTTGCCGCACCGCAGTAAATGGAATCTTTGTAAATGACCGGTGAGCCGCTGATCTGATGATCGGCCTGGAATTGCCAGGTTACTTTGGATGTTCGCGTATCAATTGCATAGATCATGCCATCGGCAGATCCGGTAAAGATGAGATCATCTGCGAAACAAGGAGAGACTATCGATCCTTTCCCCATCCGATAGCGCCAGACGATCCAACCTCCATTAGCATCAAGGGCATAAAAGCTGCTGTCGAGTGATCCGAAATAAACAATGCCATTATGAACCACTGGGGAAGATGTTATGGCTAATTTGGCTCTAAAACGCCATTTTAATTCACCACTGAAATCGATGGCATAGAACTCCCCGCTTTCAGAGCCGACATACATTATCTCGTTTTCAATATAAGGTGTAGAGCGTATCGGGGATGCGGCATCGAACTTCCAAGAGGCTCTACCTGTTAGAACATTCACCGCATGAAAGGAGTTATCATCGGACCCGAAAAACACATGACCTTCTGAGATACGCGGGGAAGAGCGAATGCGTCCCTCGCTAAAATAAGACCAGTTAATTTTTCCAGAGCGGGCATTGATAACATGTAAACTCTGATCTTCAGATCCAACAAATATATTTCCATCAAAAACAGCTGGTCGGGATACGATGCTTCCTTCTGTAGCGTATTTCCACACAAATTCGCCATCGGCTGCTTTTAAAGCATAAAGGTTGTTATCGCAAGATCCCAGATATATTTCCCCTTCATAATACAAAGGTGAACCCCGGATCTCATCTTCGCATTGAAATGTCCAAAGTGGTTTTAATGAACTGGTTTGGATGATCGTCGATGGTTGATTGATGCGACCCAATAAACCAGTCTTGCGGGCTGCCGCGATAAGGGCTTCTTTCATCGCTTCTATCGTTGGAAAACGATCCGGCGGGTTATATTGTAATGCAATGTTTATGACTGCTTCGAGTTCCACAGATATAGCAGTGTTTGTTTTCCTGATCGGTCTTTCGGCATATGAGAAAGGTGGTTCCATGCGAGGATCGCGACGAGTTAATAGATGGTGTAAAGTGGCGCCCAGAGCATAAATGTCCGCAGAATGGTTGGCTTCTCCACGATATTGTTCGGGGGGGGAATAACCTTCAGTACCGATCATGGTACCTTTCTGCCCGGAAAGGAAGGCTTTGGCAATTCCAAAATCAACCAGAATGATATGGTTTTCCTGATTGATCATTACATTTGATGGTTTAATGTCCCTAAAGATAATAGGCTCTGGTTTATGGTTATGCAGATAGCTCAATACATCACATAATTCAATACCCCAAGAGATCGCCTGTTCTTCAGAAATGAAACCTTCGCTTTGTGTAATAATGGCTTCCAGGTCTTTTCCATTAATGAACTCAAGAACAAGATATGAGCGGTTTTCTTCTGTAAAATAATCATAAATACGAGGAATGGATACATGGTGCAGAGTGGCAAGAATATTGGCTTCCCGCTCGAAGTTTTTAACAATGGCCTCACGTACCAATGGGTCTGGGGCGCGGTTGATCATTTCTTTCACAGCAACCAATTTTACAACGTTTGGGAAGTGCAAATCTCTGGCTCGATACACAGACCCCATTCCCCCCACGCCAATAACATCCTGGACCACATAACGCTGAACAAGGGTTGTACCATTTTGGAGTTGAATGCGTTGCTCCTTATTGGTATTATCAGTATTGTCTGGTGATATGCGAAGTGTTTCCAGGCAGACCTCCTATTGTATTGGTTACTTACAGAATTATATCTGCCCTAGTCGGGAATTGCAACAAAATAATTCGGCAGATGGTACTAAACTCTTATATTTTATATTGTAACAATTGGTTGGTTTGAAACTAATTTTGGTCAAAAGGTAGTTTACGGCCCATTGAAGGAAGTATACTCTGTTTATAATATACCAACATCCTAATTATTGAAAATTTATCTTGCCATTTAAAAAATACTCTACAATAAATATACCATCGGTTCTTTATATTTGAGATAGTTTACGCACATATCCGAAATTTATTAAAAGGAGAGATAATCTTGAACCATAAATTAGCAGGTGTTTATGCTGCTGCATTAACACCAATGAGTGCGGATTTTTTGCCAGATTTGGATGCTATTCCTGGTTTACTGGAATACCTTGATAAACGTGGGTGTCATGGAGCGTTGCTGCTGGGGACAACCGGTGAAGGTCCCTCATTCTCTTTCGATGAGCGGATAGAGATATTTCGTGCTGGTTGTAGATATAAGCATTTAAATCCCCAATTTCGTTTGCTGGCAGGAACAGGAACCCCAAGTTTAACTGAAACAATTGAATTAACGCAAGCTGCCTTCTCCCTGGGTTGTGATGGTGTAGTTGTTTTGCCTCCTTATTATTATCGCAAGGTAGATGAGCAAGGGCTGTTTACCTGGTTTAGTGATGTTTTGAATAAGGCCGTGCCAACCGAAGGTTACCTGCTTGGATATCATATTCCTCCTGTTACAGGTATCCATTTTTCTTTGGATCTGCTGACTAATTTGAAGGAAGCCTTTCCAGTAAAGTTCGCTGGAATTAAAGATTCCTCCGGAGATGCTGTTTTTGCAAAGGCATTGGGAGAACGATTTGGAAGAGAGTTGCTGGTTTTAACAGGTAATGACAGGTTATTTAAACTGGCATTGGATTCCTACGCAGGTGGCTGTATAACTGCCCTGGCTAACCTGTATTCCCCCATGTTGCGCAGAATATGGGATGAAACCGAACGATCTGGTTCCACGGATCAAACTCAATTAGAAATTGATGTATTGCGGACCGTTTTAGAATCATACTCACCTTATCCTCCTATATTAAAAGCAATATTGTCCCGCCAGCAGGACTTTCCCTTATGGGCTGTTCGACCACCATTGATACCTGTGACCGAAGAAATTCTTAATAAAGCATTCAGAGAATTTGCCAATGTGTTAAAAAACAATTGATATGCGAATAAGAATCTCCGTGATAAAATATTTACATGCAACCTTCGCTTAACACTCTTCTAAAATTATTGCGCCTTGAAGCATCCCGAGGATATGATGATAAAGCTATGTTCGGGGGTTTGCAGAAAATGCTGGATTTTTGGGTTCCAGAAGCGCGCAATGATAAAATACCCGAAGAGATCGTTCAAGCTGTTACTACCTGTATGAATACCTATCACGACCTGGATCGCGATGGGCGCTCTGAAGCTCTAAAAAAATTATGGGGACAAATTGAACCTGATAATAGCTCTGTGATCCAAAAAATTGATAATTCCCGAAGTTCAAATAATCTTTCCCCGGATGTCAATAGTCGCGTACCAAAAAATACCACTCCCCCCAAGGAGATAACCAATCCAGTTCATCATAAGCGACGGCCATTGTCTGCCAGTCAGCCAGGAGGCGTGACCAGTAAAACTCCAGTTGCTTTAAATGCGTCCCTAACAGTTTTGAATGGAGTGGGTCCCAGTAACGCTCAAATGCTGGCCAAGCTAGGTTTGCATACTTTAGGAGACATGCTTTTCTTTTTCCCACGTCGCTACGATGACTATAGCCAGTTAAAACCCATCCACAAGATCTGGTATGGTGATGAAGTAACAGTGGTCGGAACGATACAAAGCGTTACCAGCCGCAAAGTGCGATCTGGCAAGATGAATATAGTTGAAGTGATAATTGAAGATGGTACTGGTGGATTGCGTTTAAGTTGGTTCAATCAACCATGGTTGGAAAACAGATTGAAAAAAGGAGCTACCATCTCCGTCTCTGGGAAAGTGGAACAGTATCTGGGTCGGCTTGTTATGAGTAATCCGGATTGGGAACCTGTGGAAGTTGAGAGTCTGAGTACAAACCGCATTGTGCCTGTTTATTCCTTGACTTCCCAGATAACACAGAAAAAACTACGAAACATAATCCATCAAGTTGTTACTTATTGGGCTTCAAAATTAACCGATCATATGCCTGAAGTGGTGTTAAATAAAGCCGANATNATCGACCTGGGAACTGCCATTTTACAAGCACATTTTCCAGATTCACAGGAGCAATTAAAACTAGCTCGCGAACGACTTGCTTTTGATGAAATTTTTTTCCTGCAAATGGGAGTATATAGTCAGAAACGCAACTGGCAGAAAGCAACTGCCCGCATATATGAAGTTACCGAAGAATGGCTTAATTTCTGGCTTGCAGCACTGCCGTTTAGCCTGACAGGTGCTCAGAACCGGGCTATAGCTGATATTCGCTCAGATCTAAAATCTGGCATACCCATGAACCGGTTACTTCAGGGCGATGTCGGTTCGGGTAAGACAGTTGTAGCTGCCGTAGCGGCTGCAATAATCAACAAGGCTGGAGCACAAGCAGCAATTATGGCTCCGACATCCATTCTGGCCGAACAACATTATCGCAACTTCTCCACCATGTGCACGACACCTGAAGAAAATGGAGATTGCTTAAAACCAGATCAGGTTCGTTTGCTTGTAAGCGACACTTCCGAAAAAGATAAACAGGAAATCAGGGATGCGCTCGCCAGTGGATATATCAAGGTGCTGATAGGGACGCATGCATTGCTTGAAGACCCGGTTTCCTTTAAGGATCTACAATTTGCAGTGATCGATGAACAGCATCGGTTTGGAGTTGAACAACGCGCAATATTACGTTCAAAAGGTAGTAACCCACATTTGCTGGTTATGACCGCCACACCAATTCCGAGATCTCTGGCATTGACAGTTTATGGAGACCTGGATATCTCCTTGATGGATGAATTGCCTCCTGGTCGAAAGGAAATTAACACACATGTGCTTTTTGCGCGTGAACGGGAACGTGCTTATTCAATGATCCGTTCCCAGGTTGAGAATGGGTATCAGGCTTTTATTGTTTATCCGCTGGTTGAGGAAAGTGAAAAAAGTGAATTGAAAGCAGCCACGGAAGAATATGAGCGTTTACAAAAAGATGTCTTCCCTAAATTGAAGCTGGGTTTGCTTCATGGGAGATTAAAACCTGAAGAGAAAGATGCAGTGATGCTGCAATTTCGAAAAGGTGAATATCAAATTTTGGTTGCCACTACTGTCGTTGAGGTAGGTGTTGACATTCCAAATGCCACAGTGATGTTGATAGAGGCAGCCAATCATTTTGGACTGGCTCAATTGCACCAGCTACGTGGAAGGGTAGGAAGGGGTGATGAACAATCATTCTGTTTGCTAATTCCGGATAATGACGATGCTGCAGAAAATGAACGCCTGGCAGCCATGACACAGACAAATGATGGATTCGTTTTGGCGGAAACTGACCTGAAATTGCGTGGTCCTGGTGATTTTTTGGGCACGCGCCAGGCTGGGTATGCCAATTTGCGAATGGCGAATATTACAGATGTCCATTTGATCGAAAAAGCACGAACACATGCACAGGAATTATTTGAAAGAGATGCCGATTTGAGTTTACCTGATAATCAATTGCTAGCCGAAGCCCTGGGGCGTTTTTGGGGAGCCGGCAAAGGAGATATTAGTTAACCATGGTTCGAGCAATATTCCCTGGAACGTTCGACCCAATTCATTTTGGGCATATCAATATTGCCGAGAGGGCTGTTCGATTGTTTGATGAATTGATCATTGCAGTATATGACAAGCCCCTTAAATCGCTGCTTTTCCCCCCGGAAGAGCGGATCGCATTGGTGAATGAAACATTTAAAGGTTACCCAAAGGTCCGTGTGATAGGGTACAGTGGTTTGACTGTCAAACTATGTCAGGAGATGGATGCACAGGTAGTTGTGAGAGGATTGAGAGTCTTTTCAGATTTTGAATTTGAATTCCGAATGGCCCTGGCTAATCATCGATTAGCACCTGATATTGAAAGTGTTGCGCTTATCACAGATGAAGAACACACATTTCTTTCGTCATCTACTGTCCGTGAAATTGCCATACTTGGTGGCGATGTTTCCAGTATGGTACCATCACATGTTGAAGCGGCACTGAATCGACGTGTGAGTCACATGAGCGACCAACAAAAACCAGCAAACGCACTTCGCGATTAGAATGTATAATGGGAAATAGTAGAATTAATGATCACCAGCCCATAACTGTGCATAAACCTGACAGAATAATTAATGGGTACTCAATGACCGATTTATCTCTTTGCGGAGGAGAAAATGGACATCCTTCATCTTGTTGACCGTTTGGAAGAACTCTTTAATAAAAGTCGACCTTTGCCATTTACGCACAATGTGATCGTTGATGAAGACCGCATGTTGGATATTATTGACCAGATGCGGATATCAATACCAGAAGAAGTAAAAAAAGCTCAACAGGTTTTTGCCCAAAAAGACAGGCTTTTGGCACAAGCCCAGGAAGAAGCAGGGCGTAAGTTAAGCATTGCTCAAGATAAAGCTGACCAATTGGTGGAAAAAGATCTTGTTGTGGCAGACGCCCAGAAGAGAGCCAGTACGATCATTGAGCAAGCCCGGATTGAAGCAGATAACATTCGGGCCGGTGCTGACCAGTATGCGATGGATAAATTGATCGAATTGGAACGATCAGTTCAAGTGCTCTTAAATCAGATCCGGAATGGAATGCGTGTGTTGGATGAAAAAATATCCAACATACCTGATAGTAACTCCATAGAACAATAATCGCTAATTTAATTAAAAATAATAGGACGGTTATTGTAGACCCGTCCTATTTATTTTTCGATAAAAATCCCATCAATCGATCTATCTATTATTTTTTAGAATGCCATTCTTCGGCTAGAATTCCATAAATAAATTCATCCTGCCACTCACCATTCACATATTCGCTTTGCTTGAAATGTGCTTCGCGACGCATTCCGATCCTTTCCATTAATAGCCAGGAACGAATATTGTCCCTACTTGTGCCGGCAGAAATGCGATGTAACCCCAAAGCATCGAAACCAAATGTCAGGAGGGCTCTGGCAGCTTCGCTGGCAAACCCCTGCCCTTGAAATTTATTCCCCAGTAGCCAACCGATGGTACCTTGCTTATTATCAATATTTTTTGATATTAAGATGCCAATATTACCTATCACCTTGCTTTTTTCTTTCCACTCAACAATCAGATCAATCTGATCGACCTGATTTGTGGTGTCCATTACACGTCGGGATTCCCAAAATTTCTTGACACCTTCACGGGTTGGCTGCCAAGGCAGTGTTCGCATTAACCAAAAATCAGAAGTGCCGGAGTAATCGAAGATATCTTCCAGATCTTTATCCTCATAAGGCCTGATCAGTAATCTCCTTGTTTCAATCGGAAAGAGCATGCTACTCCTTGGTTTTTCTGTTTTTTAAGGACTCCTGGCGTAATTCGAAACTTCCCCATCCGACTCCTGCCAGGACAATAAAAACTACAATAATCCCAATTGCAATTACGCCAGATGTATCTCCAATGGAAGCCGGATCAACTGTGGCTGTAGCTTCAATAATCATTGGAGTGGGAGTAGGAGTTAATGCGGTAATAGGTGTGTTCCTGGAAGCAAAAACCATACCAGTATGGCTTGTGGTGAATATAAACAAGCCTAAAAAAACTATGAAAAGGACAACAATTTTTATGGAATGTTTCATTGCAGTTTTAAGTATAACATGAGTGATATTGTACAATCAAATTTTATCTCTTGTACAAATCTTAAAAATTTGAGAACCCTGGAACACAAAGACCTCCTGCAATTATTGCAGGAGGTCCATGAAGGCGGAGAGGGCGGGATTCGAACCCGCGAACCCTTTCAGGTTACACACATTCCAGGCGTGCGCGCTAGGCCAACTACGCGACCTCTCCATTTTTTTTAGCGGCGGAATTATACCATGTGAATAATAAAATAGAGACATATTCTAATGGGAAAAAAGATAAAAGGATGTTGGGTAAATTGCAACCAACCCAACACCCTTCTTTAGCATTTCTTTTTTTTGGTTAACTTTCGAACTTTTTATCTACTACCCAATCATCCTATAATTATTACAAACGCGATTGTCAAGTTTCGATATTAATTAGTTGTTAAATCTACGAATATATTTTATTTGAGGCTATAGTACCGATATCGTGGGGCCTTCAAATCACTTGATCGGTCGTTGCCTGGGTTTCAACAGGTTCCAACGACCAGCTGATAAGTATAAGATCTCTAAAATCAAATCTTCGTAAGCGATCCCATCTTTGGCAGCCTGGATACAAAGATCACTGTACCCGGGGGTTAAGCCAGGCAGGGGGTTGATCTCTATCAAGCGTGGTTGACCTTCTGCGTCCAAGCGGAAATCCACACGTGAGACATCCAATGCTCCCAGGATGGTGTGGCCGCGTAAGGCGAGGTGATGGAGCTTTTTCGCAAGTTCAGGCGTGATGTCTGCCGGGCAAAGATACTCTGGTGCACCTTCTTCACCCAGTAAATGAGCTTTGGCAGCATGGCTATATATACCAGGAGTCGCAGCTTGAGAACTTTCAACTTCCAAGATCGGAAAGCGATGATATCCATCGGGCGGATACCATTCAGGGTGACGGCTGAACAAAGCAGCATCAGGACGGCCGATTTGCCCTACAGTAAACTCACGACCAGGCAGGTATGTTTCAACCAGTGCAGGTTGTTTATAAGCATTGATCACATACCGTACACGCTCACGTAGATCAGCTTCGGTCTCAACCTTGGCTTTCATGTCTACACCCATACCGGTGCCCTCGCGTGCCGGTTTAACGAACAAAGGGAAGCGTAACTCGTGGCGTAAAGGTTCATCGCCTGTACTGAACTCTTGAAACGGGGCAACAGGCAGGTTTCGGTCACGCCAGATGCGCTTGGTAAGTGTTTTATCCAAGGCGATGGCATTGGTTAACACCCGTGAAGCTGTATACGGGATCCTGAGCATTTCCAATAATGCAGGGATCTGGGCTTCCCGGGCATCACCACCCAAACCTTCTGAGATGTTAAAACAGATATCTGGTTTATATTTTTTTAATTCGTAGGGCAGATTTTGATCTGCCATAATAAATTCGGTTTTATGTCCGTCTGTTTCCAAAGCAGACTGGATCAAACGGATGGTTTCGATATGGTCGTAATCGGCATATGCGTCTGGTGGAACATCTGCCGGTCGTTCAGCCTGTTCATCTTTAATATTTGCCAGAACAGCAATGCGCCAAACTGGTTTAGGTTGTGGCCAAATACCGGGAGGTTTATCGTTTTCTTCGGTCTTCTTGATTATTGACATTTCTTACTCCTTCGGATAACAATAAATTAGAATGATAATGATCCATTATTTCTAAATCTTAGAGAAATAGTATAAAGGAAGATCTATATAAATCAAGATGTTTTTATTAATAAATATGAATTGTAATATTTGTAACTGGACAAGAGCATTCCTTTCAGGTATCATATGCACGTTCTGGAACCAGCCAGATTATTATAGTTTTAAGTCCATCTTATGATGACAATTCCCTTGTCATCATAAGAATATATATTTATAACAGAAAGATGCCTCACAATCAATTCTTTTGGTGAAAAAAGGATCCTCTTAATAAACGGGTCATTATCTCAGAATTATTTATAAGAAAAATATTCTCGAGAAAAAACGGGATTGAGTGGTGTGAATGTGAGTTAATCGTGAATTCACAGGTCCGATTAACTCTTTTAACGAAATGATAAAAATGATGATAATTTGTGATTTGGGAGTTAAAATTTACCGATGGATTCAATTGAACAACTATTAAAAAATTTGACAGAAGCTCATGGCGTGCCCGGATATGAAACTCCCATCCGGGCAGTTGTGCGAAATTATATGCAATCCCTGGGAGAATTATCTCAGGATAAACTTGGAAGTGTAATTTGTAAGGCGGAAGGGACAGAAAAATCGCCCAAGGTAATGCTTGCCGGCCATATGGATGAAATTGGATTCATGGTCAAACAGCTTACCAAGGAAGGATTTATTAAATTCCTTCCTTTAGGTGGTTGGTTTGACCAGGTTCTGCTTGGTCAACGGGTTATTATCAAAACCGGAAAGAGCGATGTTCTGGGAGTAATTGGCGCAAAGCCACCACATATGCTTAGTCCTGAAGAGCGGAGCAAAGTTGTTGTCCGCAAGGAAATGTATATTGATATCGGCGCCAGCAGTGAAAATGAACTAAAGGAAGCCGGGGTTCAAGTTGGTGATCCAATCGTACCCTATTCTGATTTTCAAATTCTCGCAAATGGAAAGAACTATTTATCAAAGGCATTTGACGACCGCGTAGGTGTGGCGATCATAATTTCCGCCTTTCAAGCTCTGAAAGATCGGAATCACCCGAATACAGTTTTTGGCGCAGCCACAGTAATGGAAGAAGTAGGATTACGTGGTGCTACAACCAGTGTAGATCTGGTTCAACCTGATGTGGCAATAATTCTTGAGGCTGATATTGCCGGTGATGTTCCCGGAATCAAAGAAGAAGAATCGAAAGTAAAATTGGGGGGAGGTCCGAGCATGCTGGTTTACGATGCCCGCATGATCCCTAATCATAAATTGTCTAAACTAGTTGCGGCTGCAGCCAGTGATCTGGGGATAAATCTTCAATTGTCCTCGATCGAAGGCGGTGGAACGGATGGAGGTGCCATCCATCAATACAAAACAGGTGTCCCAACGGTTGTATTGGCTGTACCTGCCCGACATATTCATTCTCATAACTCGATCATAAATCGTAATGACTACGATAGCACAGTGAAACTGGTGGTTGAATTGATAACCCGCCTGGACGCTGACGCAGTTGCAGAACTTACGATGTAAAACCCAAGAAAGACCGGAGGCAAAATGTCCGACCTTATCAAAAAAATTGCTAGTGATCTAAAAAGCCAAATCGATTCTTTCGAGCACGAAGTCAGCGTCAGCGATGTTGGAACTGTTACTGAAGCTGGTGACGGAATTGCGCGGGTTTCCGGCCTGGAGAATGTAAGGGCCCAGGAACTTGTACAGTTTCATAATGGTGTAATGGGCATTGCCTTTAACCTGGAAAGAGACAGTGTTGGTGTCATTATCATGGGTGACTACTCAGATATTTCCCAAGGTATGTCTGTTCGTTCCACCGGGCGGATCGCATCTGTTCCAGTGGGTGATGGATTGATCGGGCGGGTTGTAAATGCGCTGGGAGAACCTGTGGATGGGAAAGGGTCCCTCAAATTTTCCGGATACCGGCCAATTGAGCGGATCGCCCCAGGCGTGATCCAACGCCAGGATGTGGATACTCCGGTTCAAACCGGGATCAAAGCCATTGATACCATGATCCCGATTGGACGTGGTCAACGGGAATTGATCATTGGAGATCGCCAGACTGGTAAAACTGCGATCGCCATTGACACGATCATCAATCAAAAAGGCAAAGATCTGATCTGTATCTATGTTGCCATTGGACAGAAAAAAGCTGCCATCGCCCGTACTGTTGCATTGTTAGAGCGTTATGGTGCCATGGAACATACAATTGTTGTGATCGCTGCTGCTGATGAAGCGGCTGCTTTACAATACATTGCCCCTTACGCAGGCTGCTCGATTGGTGAAGAATTCCTGGAAACTGGACGAGATGCCCTGGTCATTTACGATGACCTTTCAAAGCATGCCTGGGCTTATCGCCAGGTATCCCTGCTACTTCGCCGCCCGCCAGGACGTGAAGCCTATCCCGGGGATGTATTTTATTTGCATTCCCGTCTACTGGAGCGAGCTGCACGCGTGGCTGAAAAATTTGTCATTGTTAAGAAGGGTTATTCTGAATCTCTCGCAACCGATAACGATGGGGTAAACGGCAAGGTCTATTCCGGACCACGGTCGGCTTATGATGTTGACGAAGCCATAAAAGCCATGCCCAAACCAGAAGAGTTTATGGCTGTAAAAGTGAAGGGCTCTGGTGGATCGTTGACTGCCCTGCCTATTATCGAAACACTTTTGGGTGATGTTTCTGCATATGTACCTACCAATGTTATCTCGATCACAGATGGACAGATCTACCTGGAGGGTAACCTTTTCAATGCCGGCATTCGCCCGGCTGTGAATGTAGGTATTTCTGTTTCACGTGTAGGTGGCGCTGCCCAAACCAAGGCAATGAAGCAAGTTGCAGGTAAGTTGCGTCTGGATATGGCTGCATTCCGGGAACTGGCTGCATTTGCCTTGATGGCTTCTGATCTTGATAAAGCTACACAAGGTCAGCTGAATCGCGGGCGACGAATGCAGGAGATCTTAAAGCAACCACAATACGAGCCAATGTCACTTGAAAATCAGGTTGTTGTTATTTATGCAGGAACCAATGGCTTCGCAGATGATGTAGCGATCGAGCGGATGCGCGCCTGGGAGACTGCCCTGGTCCGTTATATGGAGACTTCCCATCCTGAAATTGGAAAGGATATTTCGGAGAACAAGCGTATCACTGATGATAATGAAACAAAGCTACGTGCAGCCCTGGAAACCTTTAAATCAACCTGGCAATAAATAAGGAGCGATAATGGCTTCTGGAAGAGAAATGCGGCTCCGTATACGGAGCGTCAAAAACATCTCACAAGTAACACGTGCTTTGAGTGCGGTCAGTGCCAGCAAGGTTCGAAAAGCAATGGCAGCAGTGGCTGCCACGCGCAATTACGCTACCAAAGCCTGGCAGGTTCTTATTCATATTGCCGGACAACCTGGCCGAGAGACATTGCACCCTTTACTGACCAAACGTGCCAACATCAAGCAGACACTTGTATTGGTCGTAAGTGGTGATCGTGGTCTGGCAGGTGCTTATAACACCAATATTATTAGATACCTTCTTCATAAATTTGATAAATATGAAATGCCGGTAAAGTACATTGCGGTGGGACGCAAGGGTAGAGATTTGCTCATTCGCAGGCGGAAGAATGTGATAGCGGAGTTCAGCAATTTACCTCCTGCTCCATCATTTTCTGATGTCTCGGCAATTGGCCGCCTGGCTGTGAATGAATTCCTGGAAGGCAAGGTAGATGAAGTATATCTAGTCTATACCGATTTTGTCACCATGACCAAGCAGGAACCTGTTATAAAACGATTGCTCCCACTGGATGTCGGTGCTAGTTCAGAAGACCGGGTGGAAGCGTATGAATCCAAACATCTTTCAGCAGCTTACATCTACGAGCCGGAAGAGAGCGAGATCCTGGACGAGATCATTCCACGTTTCACAGCTTTGCAGGTTTACCAGGCAATTCTTGAGGGTTTGGCCAGTGAACATGCCGCCCGGATGATTGCCATGGGTAACGCCACGGACAATGCGGTTGAACTGGTTGGAGCATTACAGATGGATTACAACAAGGTGCGTCAACAGACGATCACCGGTGATTTATTGGATATAGCTGGTGGCGCGGAAGCGCTTTCCAAG
>BS_KBA_SWE02_21mDRAFT_10000150_pt1 | contig 23907 bp, 28 predicted proteins | sample BalSeasSWE02_21m_FD_9196 | JGI IMG/M metagenome (IMG submission 9196)
CTTGTGTACTTTTAAACGCTCAAGGAGAAATGAGAGGCACACGTGTATTTGGACCGGTGGCTAGAGAGCTTAGAGATAAACAATTTATGAAAATAGTATCATTGGCACCTGAAGTGCTTTAATATGAAAACTAAGATGGCAAAGCTTAAAATAAAATCAGGCGATACGGTAGTAGTTACTGCTGGAGAACATAAAGGTTCTGAAGGTAAAGTGATGAAAGTATTGCTTGACAAAGACAAAGCAATCGTGGAAGGTGTGAATATGGTTTCCAAACATGAGAAGCCAAGTGCAAGTAATCCGCAAGGAGGTATTGCTAAAAAAGAAGCTCCAATTCACATTTCAAACTTATCGTTAATAGATCCAAAATCTGGAAAAGCAACGCGTGTAGGTTATAGAATGGAAAATGGTAAAAAAGTAAGATTTTCCAAACAATCGAATCAAGTAGTATAGTTATGGCACATACACCAAGACTCAAAGAAGAGTACAAGAGCAGAATAGTGAATGCACTTAAGGACGAATTTGGTTACAAAAATGTAATGCAAGTACCAAAATTAGAGCGCATTGTTGTGTCTCAAGGAGTTGGAGCTGCAGTAGCAGATAAAAAGTTGATCGACTATTCTGTAGATGAGCTTACCAAAATTACGGGCCAAAAGGCAATTGCAACCATTTCAAAAAAGGATGTTGCAAACTTTAAACTTCGTAAGGGAATGCCTATTGGCACAAAAGTTACCTTGCGTGGCGAACGCATGTATGAGTTTTTAGATAGACTTGTGACATCTGCTTTACCAAGGGTACGTGACTTTAATGGAATTAAAGCAACTGGTTTCGATGGTAGAGGAAATTACTCATTAGGTATTACTGAGCAAATTATCTTTCCGGAAATCGATATTGATAAAGTGAAGAAAATTGAAGGGATGAATATAACATTCGTTACTTCTGCTGGAACCGATAAAGAGGCAAAATCATTACTAACAGAATTAGGTATTCCTTTTAAAAAGAACTAAAACATGGCTAAAGAATCAATGAAAGCCCGCGAGGTTAAGAGACAAAAAGCGGTGGATAAGTATGCTGAAAAACGGAAAGCTTTAAAAGAGGCTGGAGATTATGATGCTTTACAGAAGTTGCCAAAAAATGCCTCTCCNATTCGTTTACACAATCGTTGTAAATTAACTGGTAGACCAAGAGGATATATGAGAACATTTGGAATTTCACGTGTAACATTTCGTGAAATGGCTAACCAAGGTTTAATACCTGGAGTTAGAAAAGCAAGTTGGTAAAATTATAAATTGGTTTTAGGTTCGACAGCAGTCGAAAACCATTACCGCAAATTAATAAATATGAATACAGATCCAATAGCGGATTATCTAACGAGAGTTAGAAATGCAGTAAAAGCAGGACATCGTGTTGTAGAGATTCCAGCTTCAAATCTTAAAAAAGAAATCACTAAGATACTTTTTGAGCAAGGATATATTTTAAGTTATAAGTTTGAGAGTGATAAAGGTCCTCAGGGAATTATCAAAATAGCTCTTAAATATGATAAGTTAACAAAAGATCCAGTTATTAAGAATATTCAAAGAATTAGTAAACCAGGTTTACGTAAATATGCAGGCTCAAATGAGCTGCCACGTATATTGAATGGATTAGGCATTGCAATAGTTTCAACTTCTCATGGAGTTATGACTGGAAAGCAAGCCAGAGATCAAAAGATAGGTGGTGAAGTATTATGTTATGTATACTAAAAATAGACAAAGAATATGTCAAGAATAGGTAAAAACCCGGTAGCAATCCCAGTAGGAGTTACAGTCGATATTAAAGACAATGTAATAACGGTGAAAGGAAAATTAGGTGAATTAACACAAGAATTTTCTGATGTTACGATAAAAATGGAGGACGGAAACGTAATTGTTGAGCGTTCATCGGACTTTAAAGACCATAGAGCTAAGCATGGTTTGTATAGATCATTAGTTTATAATATGATTGAAGGAGTAACAACGGGATGGTCAAAAGAACTTGAATTAGTTGGAGTAGGTTTTCGTGCTAGCAATCAAGGGCAAAAATTGGAATTAGCATTAGGTTTTTCTCACAATATTGTAATGAACATCGCTCCAGAAGTGACTATCGAGACAGTTTCAGATAAGGGAAAAAATCCAATAATAAAATTAACATCTCACGATAAACAATTGGTAGGTCAAGTTGCGGCTAAAATACGTGCTTTCCGTAAACCTGAACCGTATAAAGGAAAAGGTGTGAAATTTGTAAATGAACTATTAAGAAGAAAAGCAGGTAAATCTGCATAAGAAATAAAGTTATGGCATTATCAAAAAACGAGAGAAGAGATCGCATTCGTTTCAGAATCAGAAAAACTGTTTCAGGAACAGACCAACGTCCGCGTTTGGCTATTTTCCGAAGCAATAAGGAGATTTATGCGCAACTTATTGACGATGTTAATGGAAAAACCATTACCGCTGCATCTTCAAGAGATAAAGACATTGACGCGTCAAAAGTGAATAAAATTGAGGCTGCAAAATTAGTAGGAAAATCAATAGCCGATAAAGCTGTTAAAGCTGGTGTTGGAGCTGTGTCTTTTGACAGAGGAGGTTACCTATATCACGGAAGAGTAAAATCATTAGCAGAAGGTGCTCGAGAGGGTGGTCTTAAATTCTAAGTAAATATGTACCAAGATTATAAAAACGTAGAATTAGTAAAACCAGGAGGTCTAGAATTGAAAGATCGTTTGGTAGGAGTACAACGTGTTACCAAAGTAACAAAAGGGGGTAGAGCCTTCGGGTTTTCAGCTATTGTAGTTGTAGGAGACGAAAATGGAGTAGTAGGCCAAGGTCTTGGAAAATCGAAAGATGTAGCCAGTGCGATCGCAAAAGCCATCGAAGATGCTAAGAAAAATTTAGTGCGTATACCATTAAATAAATCTACACTTCCTCATGAACAAAAAGGGAAATATGGTGGTGCAAGAGTGAATTTGCTTCCGGCTGCTCCTGGTACCGGTGTAATTGCTGGTGGTGCTGTACGAGCCGTTTTAGAGGCTGTTGGAATTCATGATGTATTATCTAAATCACAAGGTTCATCTAATCCTCACAATGTTGTAAAAGCGACTTTTGATGCATTATTGCAATTGAGAAGTGCTCAAACTGTAGCGGATCAAAGAGGAATATCTTTGGAAAAATTGTTTAAAGGATAAATAAGATGGCAAAAATTAAGATAAAGAAGGTGAGAAGTGCGATTAATCGACCACAGACTCAAAAAAGGACGCTTGAAAGTTTAGGTCTTAGAAAAATAGGGCAAGTAGTAGAGCATGACAATACGCCGAGTATATTAGGCATGGTAAATAAAGTTAAACATTTGGTTTCAGTAGAAACCGTTTAAGATAGAAGCAATGAATTTAAGTAACTTAAAACCAGCGGAAGGTTCGGTTAAGAATCAAGGTAAACGAGTTGGTCGTGGACAAGGTTCTGGTAAAGGTGGTACTGCCACAAAAGGACATAAAGGGGCAAAATCACGTTCTGGATATGCCAAGAAAATTGGTTTTGAAGGAGGGCAGATGCCGCTTCAACGTCGTGTGCCAAAGTTTGGGTTTGTTAATATTAATAGAAAAGAATATCAAGGAATTAATCTTGATACACTTCAGTTATTAGTTGACGAAAAAAAGATTATGGATACAATTGACTTCGAAACCATGGTTGGTTTAGGGCTTGCTGGTAAAAATGAGATGGTAAAGATATTAGGAAGAGGAAAGTTAACAGCAAAATTAATAGTATCTGCTCACAAGTTTACTGCCACGGCACAAAAAGCTATTAAAGCTGCTGGAGGTGAAGTAGTAACAATGTAATATTTGATTTAGGATGAAATTTATTGATACCATAAAGAATGTTTGGAAAATCGAGGAACTGAGAAATCGGATCATCCTTACTTTAGGTTTATTATTGGTTTACCGTTTTGGGGCTCAAGTTACACTTCCCGGAATAGATGCAAGTAAACTTGGAGGTTTTGCTGGAAATTTTGATGGTGGAATAGCTGGTTTATTAAACGCATTTACAGGTGGGGCTTTTGCAAAAGCTTCCGTTTTTGCTTTGGGTATCATGCCTTATATTTCTGCCTCTATTGTTGTTCAATTAATGCAAATTGCAGTTCCTTATCTTCAAAAACTTCAGAAAGAAGGTGAAAGTGGTAGGAAAAAAATAAATCAAATTACACGATGGTTAACCATTGGTATTTGTCTTGTACAGGCACCAAGTTATTTGGCCGGATTGCCGTCTTTAGGTGTTCCAGTTGAAGCGTTTATTCTTGGACAAAGTGCAATGTTTTATTTCTCATCAGTAATCATCTTAGTTACGGGTTGTGTATTTGCAATGTGGTTGGGAGAAAAAATTACGGATAAGGGTATTGGTAATGGTATTTCAATCTTAATTATGGTTGGAATTATCGCTAGATTACCACTTTCGTTTGCGCAGGAGTTTGCTTCTCGAGTTTTAGAATCGAATGGTGGTTTAATCATGATACTTATTGAATTGGTAATTTGGTTTGTTATTATTTTGCTATCTATTATGCTGGTTATGGCAACACGTAAAATTCCGGTACAATATGCAAGAAGAACGGCAAGTGGTGAATACGAGAAGAATATTTTTGGTGCTAGACAATTTATACCTTTAAAGTTAAACGCTTCTGGTGTTATGCCTATCATATTTGCTCAAGCCATTATGTTTGTTCCTTCGGCCGTTGCTAGCCTTTCTAAAAGCGATTGGGCACAATCTATACAAGCAACGTTTAGTGATATATTTGGTTTATGGTATAATGTAGTGTTTGCTTCATTAATTATCGTATTCACGTATTTCTATACTGCAATTACAGTACCTACTAATAAAATGGCGGATGACCTTAAGCGCAGTGGTGGTTTTATTCCAGGCATCAAGCCTGGTACTGATACTGCAGAATATTTGGATCGTATTATGTCTCAAATTACACTTCCGGGTTCTATGTTTTTAGCTATAATTGCAATCTTTCCAGCTTTTGTTGTTAAGTTAATAGGAATACAGCAAGGATGGGCACTATTTTACGGTGGTACTTCTCTACTTATTATGGTAGGAGTTGCAATCGATACAATGCAACAGATAAATTCGTATTTATTGAATCGTCATTATGATGGCTTAATGAAATCGGGTAAAAACAGAAAAGCAGTAGCATAATGGCAAAACAATCTGCAATCGAACAAGATGGAAGCATCGTAGAAGCACTTTCGAATGCTATGTTTCGTGTTGAATTGGAGAATGGTCATGTTGTTACAGCGCATATTTCGGGTAAAATGCGTATGCACTATATTAAATTATTACCCGGAGATAAAGTTAAATTAGAAATGAGTCCTTATGATTTATCTAAGGCTCGTATAACGTACAGATACTAAGTAATGAAAGTTAGAGCATCCGTTAAAAAAAGAAGTGCCGACTGCAAGATTGTTCGCAGAAAAGGCAGATTGTATGTAATTAATAAAAAGAACCCTAGGTTCAAACAAAGACAAGGATAAATTATGGCAAGAATCGCAGGTGTAGATATTCCTAAACACAAAAGGGGTGTAATCGCGTTAACTTATATCTTTGGTATTGGTAAAAGCCGTGCCCAAGATATTTTAGAAAAAGCCGGAGTTAGCGAAGACAAAAAAGTAAATGAATGGAACGATGATGAAATCGGAGCCATTCGTGACGCTGTAGGGTTTTTCAAAATTGAAGGTGAATTACGTAGTGAAATTCAATTAAGTATTAAACGCTTAATGGATATTGGATGTTACAGAGGAATTCGTCATAGAGCTGGTCTTCCTTTAAGAGGACAGCGCACGAAGAATAACTCACGAACAAGAAAAGGAAAACGTAAAACAGTTGCTAACAAGAAGAAAGCAACTAAATAACCTAGAGATATGGCAAAAACTAGCTCAAAAAGTACTAAGAGTACAAAGAAACGCAAAGTTAATGTTGAATCAACTGGAGCTGCACATGTTACAGCTTCCTTCAACAACATTATCATATCGTTAACCAACAAGGCCGGAGATGTAATTTCTTGGTCATCTGCTGGTAAAATGGGATTTAGAGGATCAAAGAAAAATACTCCTTATGCTGCTCAATTGGCTGCAGAAGATTGCGCTAAAGTAGCGCATGAAGCTGGGTTACGTAAAGTAAAAGTGTATGTGAAAGGTCCAGGGAATGGTAGAGAATCTGCCATTCGTTCTATTCATAATGCAGGTATTGAAGTAACCGAAATTATAGATGTTACTCCAATTGCTCACAATGGATGTAGACCTCCTAAAAGAAGAAGAGTTTAATAAATAAATATCAACTAGAAGGATATAGAAAGCTAAAGGATTAACGTAAGACCTTAATTTAGTTTTCCCTTCAAAATAAATTAGAAATGGCAAGATATACTGGTCCAAAAACTAAAATAGCTCGAAAGTTTGGCGAGGCTATATTCGGAGAGGATAAATCCTTCGAGAAAAGAAATTACCCTCCAGGGCAACATGGTAATAACCGTCGTCGTGGAAAAAAATCTGAGTACGCAATTCAGTTGGCTGAAAAGCAGAAAGCTAAATACACTTATGGAGTATTAGAGCGTCAATTCAGAAATATGTTTAAAAAAGCAACAGCAGCGCCTGGTATTACGGGAGAGGTGTTATTGCAATTATGTGAGTCACGTCTTGATAATGTAGTTTATCGAATGGGGATTTCTCCAAGTAGATCAGGTGCAAGGCAATTAGTTTCTCATCGTCATATCACTGTAAATGGTGAAAAAGTTAATATTCCGTCGTATCAGTTAAAAGCTGGGGACGTAATAGGAGTTAGAGAGAAATCAAAATCTCTTGAAGCTATTCAAGGTTCGCTAGGTAATGCAAGTCGAGTTTACGAGTGGATCACTTGGAACGGAGAAAAAATGGAAGGTACTTATGTGTCTATTCCACAACGTCTTCAGATCCCAGAAAACATTAACGAGCAGTTTATCGTCGAATTATATTCTAAATAATTAAAACACACGAGTCACATTATGGCAGTATTTAGTTTTCAGAAGCCTGACAAAGTTATCATGATTAACTCAACCGATTTCGAGGGGAAATTTGAATTTCGTCCCTTGGAACCTGGTTATGGGTTGACAGTTGGTAACGCATTAAGACGAGTATTACTTTCTTCATTAGAAGGATTTGCAATTACTTCGGTACGTATCGAAGGTGTTGATCATGAATTTTCAACAATTGCAGGAGTAGTAGAGGACGTTACAGAAATCATTTTAAATTTAAAACAAGTTCGTTTTAAAAGACAAATTGATGAAATAGATAACGAGACAGTAACTATCTCACTTAACGGAGGAGATCAATTGACGGCAGGAGATTTTCAGAAATATATTTCTGGGTTTCAGGTTTTAAATCCTGACCTAGTTATATGTCATATGGATTCCAAAGTAAATCTTAATTTCGAGATTACAATTGAGAAGGGTAGAGGATATGTGCCTGCTGAAGAAAACAAGAAAGCAAATGCGCCTCTTGGTACAATTTTCACAGACTCTATTTATACACCGATTAAAAATGTTAAATATAGCATTGAAAATTTTCGAGTAGAGCAAAAAACGGATTACGAAAAATTGGTTTTTGAGATTATAACTGATGGTTCTATAAATCCAAAGGATGCTTTAACCGAAGCTGCTAAAACTTTAATTCATCACTTTATGTTGTTTAGTGACGAGCGTATCACCCTTGAGGCTGATGAAATTGCTCAAACTGAAACATACGATGAGGAGTCATTGCATATGCGTCAGTTGCTTAAAACTAAATTAGTGGATATGGACCTTTCAGTTCGAGCACTAAATTGTTTAAAAGCCGCTGAAGTTGATACCTTAGGTGACTTGGTATCTTTTAATAAGAATGATCTTATGAAATTTAGAAACTTCGGAAAAAAATCTCTTACAGAATTGGAAGAGCTTGTAAACGTGAAGGGGTTGAATTTCGGAATGGATCTTGCAAAATATAAATTAGATAAGGATTAATACATCATATTTTGCTCCTCAAAGCGGGTTGTAGCAAGATGATGATTAAAGTAAAATGTCATGAGACACGGAAAAAAAGTAAATCATTTAGGAAGAAAGACTGCGCATAGAACTTCTATGCTAGGAAATATGGCTTGTTCCTTAATTGAACATAAGAGAATAAATACTACGGTTGCAAAGGCCAAGGCCTTGAAACAATTCGTAGAACCAATAATCACAAAATCGAAAGAGGATACTACACACAATCGTCGTATTGTTTATGCTAGATTGCGTCAAAAAGAAGCTGTTGCTGAATTGTTTAGAGACGTTGCAGCCAAAGTTGGTGATCGTCCAGGAGGTTATACTCGTATAATCAAATTGGGTAATCGTCTTGGAGATAACGCAGATATGGCGATGATTGAATTAGTAGATTTTAATGAAATATACAATGTAGGTAAAGCAACTAAGAAGAAATCAACACGTCGTAGCAGAAGTGGAGGAACTGCTTCTGTAGCTGCTGCTGCTGCTGCTGTTGTTGCACCTAAGGTTGAAGAAGCTGCTAAAGAAGAAGAATAAATGAAAATTCATTTAAAAAAAAGGGATAAGCATTCAATGTTTATCCCTTTTTTTATGAGCACGCATTTTTTTTCAAACGGAAGAATAGATAGTTATTAATTATTAACCAAATTGAAATAGCAAAATGTTTAAAAGTTCTAATTTCTAAATTGAAATACTTTATCATTTAAAGTACTTTTGCATAACTTTTTCGAACATTGAAGCTTTCATGCTTAATTAAGATATAGGCAAATGTTTAGTGAATGTTTCATATGACCATCGAAAAATAATATTATAGACCCATGAAATATCAAACGAGAAAAAAGGCACTTATTTTATTAGCAGATGGCACTATTTTCCACGGAAAAGCTGTGGGTGGACGAGAAGGTTCAGCTTTTGGAGAAGTATGTTTTAATACCGGTATGACTGGCTATCAGGAAATTTTTACTGATCCTTCATATTTTGGACAGTTAATGGTAACAACCAATGCTCACATCGGGAATTATGGTGTTAATTCTGAAGAGATAGAGTCGGAAGGGATTAAAATATCCGGCCTAATATGTCGAAACTTTAGTTACCATCATTCACGTCCGGCTGCAGATGATTCTTTAGAGAGTTTTTTAATTAAAAATAATTTACTGGCGATAAGTGATGTAGATACCAGAGCCTTGGTTAATTACATTCGTGATAATGGTGCTATGAATGCGGTTATTACTACTGAAGTTGATAATTTGGAATCTCTAAAGAAGCAATTGATTGATGTTCCAGATATGAAAGGGTTGGAACTTGCAAGTAAAGTTTCCACGAAAGTTCCATATTGTTATGGAAATGAAAAAGCTTCTTATAGAATATCTGCTTTAGATATCGGCATTAAAAAGAATATTCTTCGCAATCTCGCTCAGAGAGATTGTTATATTAAAGTGTTTCCTTTCGATGCGAGTTTTTCGGAACTGGAAGCATTTAAACCTGATGGTTACTTTCTGTCTAATGGCCCAGGAGATCCAGAACCTCTTCTTAAAGCTATTGAAACGACCAAACAAATTATTGACAAAGGAGATCCTTTATTTGGAATATGTTTGGGCCACCAAGTAATAGCTTTAGCCAATGGAATATCAACATATAAAATGCATCATGGTCATAGAGGTATTAATCATCCCGTAAAAAATTTAATAACAGGAAAAGGCGAAATCACTTCTCAAAATCATGGTTTTGCTATCAATAAAGAAGAAACCGTCGCTAATAATGATATTGAAATTACCCACGTTCATTTGAATGATCATACTGTTGCTGGTATTCGAATGAAAAACAAACCCGTGTTTTCTGTGCAATATCACCCAGAGGCAAGTCCAGGACCACATGATTCATCGTATCTATTTGATCAATTTATTGAATCAATTCAAGCACATTTATTAAAAAAAGTCCATTAATTGGACTTTTTTTATACTTATCAGCGAAATCGTTGTAGTGTTAAATTAGCTCTTAAGTATTGTTATTATTGATAAGTACACCTTGTTAATAGTCGTATTTTTGTATATTCACACAATTAATTTAGAATTATGAGTATTATTATAGACATACGTGCAAGACAAATATTTGACTCTCGTGGAAATCCAACTATTGAAGTTGATGTACTTACAGAGAATGGTTTTATGGGGAGAGCGGCTGTTCCTTCGGGAGCTTCAACTGGGGAACATGAAGCGGTCGAATTAAGAGATGGTGGAAAAGATTATATGGGAAAGGGTGTTTTAAAGGCTGTCGAGAATGTTAATGGTAAAATTGCAGATACTTTGTTGGGGGTTTCGATTTTCGATCAAGCAATCATCGACAAAATTATGATTGACCTAGATGGCACGCCAAATAAATCAAAATTAGGGGCTAATGCTATTTTAGGTGTCTCCTTAGCCGTCGCAAAAGCAGCAGCTAATGAGCTCGGAATACCATTATATAGATACGTTGGGGGTGTTAGCGCTTTGACTCTGCCTGTTCCTATGATGAACATTATTAATGGTGGATCGCATAGTGATGCGCCAATCGCATTTCAAGAATTTATGATTATACCTGTAAAAGCTAAAAATTTTACACACGCTATGCAAATGGGAAGTGAAATTTTTCACAACTTGAAAAAAGTTTTACATGACCGTGGTTTAGGTACTGCTGTTGGGGATGAAGGTGGTTTCGCACCAACTTTAGATGGAACAGAGGATGCCCTAGATACAATTGGCAAGGCAGTTAGTAATGCTGGATATAAGTTGGGTGATGAAGTGATGATAGCGCTTGATTGTGCGGCGGCAGAATTCTATGTAGACGGTAAATATGATTACACCAAGTTTGAAGGTAGTAATGGAAAGATTCGTACTTCAAAAGAACAAGCAGATTATTTGGCTGAACTGTGCAGTAAATACCCTATTCTATCGGTTGAGGACGGTATGGATGAAAACGATTGGGAAGGATGGAAATATCTCACAGAAAAAATTGGCCAGAAGGTACAATTAGTTGGTGATGATTTGTTTGTTACTAATGTTGAGAGACTTTCTAGAGGAATTAGTGAAAAAATTGCTAATTCGATACTCATAAAGGTAAATCAGATTGGAACACTAACAGAAACGATTGCTGCTGTTAATATGGCTCATAATGCGGGGTATACTTCGGTTATGTCGCACAGAAGTGGAGAAACAGAGGACAACACAATTGCGGACTTGGCTGTGGCATTAAACTGTGGACAAATTAAAACTGGCTCTTCTTCCAGAAGTGATAGAATGGCTAAGTACAACCAATTATTGCGAATTGAAGAACAATTGGGAGAGGTAGCTTATTATCCTAAAGAAAAAGCTTTTAAAGTTAAATAAAGAGTATGAAAGTTTAATTGAAACCCAGCTTTGTGCTGGGTTTTTTATATCGATCAATTATCTTGATTATTACCCAAAATTTATGGATTTTTTAACCTTAGAATAGCCAAGAAGTGGAAGAAAATCGTCCAATATTTTGTAACTTAGCAAATAAGAATGATTTTAAATTAAATCTTAATGATGTCAAAAATAGCCACACTTGAAATCGATGGTAAACGATATGAATTTCCATTGGTAGAAGGAACAGAAAATGAAATTGCCATGGATATTAGATCACTTCGAAGTATCACTTCTGGTGTTATTACAATTGATCCAGGCTATAAAAACACGGGTGCTTGTGAAAGTGCAATTACGTTTCTCGATGGAGAAAAAGGAATTTTACGTTATAGAGGCTATGCTATAGAGGAGTTGGCCGAAAAAGCTGATTTTCTCGAGGTCGCATACCTTTTAATTTTTGGAGAATTACCAACAAAAGCAAGGCTTGATAAGTTTCATGATGATATTAAAGCGCAGTCTCATGTTGATGAAGATGTAAAAAAGATTTTAGATGGATTTCCAAAATCAGCACATCCTATGGGTGTTCTCTCTTCCCTAACTTCAGCTTTGGTAGCTTTTAATCCTTCATCCGTCAATGTTGATAGTGAGGAAGCGATGTATAACGCTATTGTAAAAATAATGGCAAAATTCCCTGTTTTAACTGCTTGGACTTATCGTAAAAGAGTCGGTCTTCCTCTAGATTATGGAGATGATAATTTAGGTTATGTAGAGAATTTTCTAAAAATGATGTTTAAAAAACCAAGTCGTGAATATGTTTCAAATGACGTAGTTGTTGATGCATTGAATAAATTATTGATTCTACACGCAGATCACGAACAAAATTGTTCTACGTCCACTGTAAGAATAGTAGGTTCGTCACACGCAGGCTTGTTTGTTTCTGTTTCTGCAGGGATATCAGCGCTTTGGGGACCTCTGCATGGCGGTGCGAATCAGGCTGTTATTGAAATGTTAGAAGCAATTAAAGAGGATGGAGGAGATACTAGAAAATATATGGCTAAGGCAAAAGATAAAGACGACCCTTTCCGTTTAATGGGATTTGGCCACAGAGTTTATAAGAATTTTGACCCACGGGCAAAGATCATTAAGAAATCGGCTGATGATGTGCTAGAGCACTTGGGAATACAAGATCCTATTCTGGATATTGCCAAAGGTCTGGAGAAAGCTGCCCTTGAAGATTCGTACTTTGTGGACAGAAAATTATATCCTAATGTAGATTTTTATTCAGGGATTATTTATCGCTCATTAGGTATACCAGTTGAGATGTTTACTCCTATGTTTGCACTTGGACGTTTGCCGGGTTGGATTGCTCAGTGGAAAGAAATGCGCTTGCGGAAAGAACCAATTGGAAGACCTAGACAATTATACGTAGGTGAGACATATAGGCCTTTTAAAACTATCGATAATCGATAACAAAAATGTTTAACAATTAGAGAGCATCCTAAAACAAATGGGATGCTTTTTTATATTTGCTATATGATTAATTTGAACATTAATGATGAAATATCTCGTTTGAGAGTAGTTGTTTTGGGAACAGCCCATAGCAATGGGCCTGTGCCAAAATTAGAGGATGCCTATGATCCGAAATCTGCAGAGCATATTAAAGGAAGAACCTATCCCAAAGATGAAGATATGGTGAAAGAAATGGAAGCAGTCGCCGCTGTTTTTAAAAAATATGACGTACAAGTTTTTCGCCCTGAAGTTATTGAAAATTACAATCAAATATTTTCTCGAGATATAGCCTTTGTTATTGAAGACAAGTTGATTATCGCAAATATACTTGAGGATCGTTCTAAAGAAATTGACGCATTACACCATGTAATTGATCAAATTGACCCCTCTAAAATTATTGAATTTCCAGAAGATGCTCATATTGAAGGAGGAGATGTAATGCCTTGGGGAGACTATATTTTTGTAGGAACTTACTATGGTGAGGATTATCCAAGCTTTATCACTGCTCGAACCAATATGAAGGCAGTAAAACACCTTCAAAAAGTATTTCCACATAAAAAAGTAAAAGCTTTTGGTTTAAGAAAGTCTAATACTGTAGCTCGAGATAATGCGTTGCATTTGGATTGCTGTTTTCAACCCATAGGAAAAGGAAAAGCCATTATCCATAAAGAAGGATTTTTAATAGAGGAAGAATATCAATGGTTGGTTAATTTCTTCGGAAAGGAGAATTGTTTTCACATCACAAAGGACGAAATGTATGATATGAATAGCAATGTTTTTTCAATTTCTCCCGAAATTATCATTTCAGAAAAAAACTTTACTAGATTAAATAACTGGTTACGAGCTAAAGGATTTATTGTTGAAGAAGTGCCTTATGCCGAAATTTCCAAACAGGAAGGTCTTTTGCGATGTACCACTATGCCTTTAGTTCGAGATTAGTAGAATATTTTATCTGTATTTTTAAGAATGTAATCATGAAAAAATTAATTATTGTGACTATTGCTTTTTTGTCCAATTTAGAATGTTTTTCACAAGGAAAAATTGACGGATTTTATCGTGGGAAAGGAAATGTAACAACTACACTTGGGATTGGGTTTGAAGATCCTAAAAGCTACTATGCAGGAACAGAGAAAACGGATCTTAGCAGAAGTTTATATTACGCAGCCATTTATGGTGCCTATGGAATTACAGATAATTTTGATGTATCTACTTCCATACCATATTTATCAAGCAATGAAAACAGTGATTTTCAGGATATACTCTTGTTTTTTAAATATCGAATATATCAAACTCAACTAGGAAATGGAAATTTCCAGTTGAGTTTGGCTTCAGGTTTTTCAACTCCGTTGAGTAATTACAGTATAGGGGGATTAAATGACATTGGACAGCAAGCAACAGTTTTTGAAGAAAGAATGGTAGTTCATTATCATTGGAAAAGTGGTTGGTTTGCGACAGTACAAAGTGGATTTTCCTTCAAATTGGAAGAAGTACCTAATAGTATTCCTTTTGTATTAAAAACTGGAAAAGCTACGACAAATTGGTATTACGATTTTTACTATGATTACCAGCATTCCTTTGGAGGAATTGATTATCTCGGGACAACAGCTCCCCAAAATTTTAAAGAATTTGGCGTTGATTATCACAAAATAGGAGGAACTCTATATAGATCTTTTTCAGAAAATATTGGAAGCTATTTTAGTTTGGCTTATGTTCTTAGTGGACGAAACGTTTTTCAAGGCGCCGGCTACGGACTGGGCTTGGTGTATAATTTCTAAAAAATTAATCTTGAACTAACTTAAATCCTAGAGACATTAAACTAAAGTTTAACCCTGAATCTCTTTCATAATAATTGAATTTTAAATCAATGCTCTTCATACCAAATTCCCAAATGTGAAATTTTGCGAAAATATCTGTGTAGCTAATGCCAAAGCCATACTGATTTGCTTGATATTTTGAGAGATCATAATCTGAAGTATAAAATTCATCTGTTGAAAGTGCTTCGTTATACAAGTAAAAATAATCGGCTGCTGTTTGATTGTAAAATCTATAGGACGGGTATAAAGTAAATTTGTCTGAAATTTTTACTGGTACCTCAAAACTAACAGTATGAGATTTAATACCCCAATCATCAAAATAATATCGGTAATAAGTTCGAATAACGAACATCTCATTAATATAGTAATTTAATCTTCCCCCAACGGCAGTTTTGAATCGGGTGTCGGGTAACCGTTCAATATCATCTGCTAAGTGGAAATTACCATTAAAACGATCAGGCTGGTCACTAAAATAGACTCTTTGAAAAGGGGTAGACAATAAACCTTGTTGTTGTACGAGCTCAATAGAAATTGAACCCTGTAAATTTTTGCTCAGTATTTGAGAAAAGTTGAATCCTAAAGAATAAGAATTTCTATTCTTTTTGTCTAGTGATTCAAAACTTGGACTATCTCGCAGTTCTATTGGATAAATTAACTTCCAAGTGTCCAAATAAATATTCGCATTCACCCCGATTTCCGTGTTTTTTTCATTAAATAGTTTAGTGTAACTACCTCCAAATCCTGTCGAAAAATAATCGTATTCACTTGAAATGGAAATTTTTCCGCCCACAATATCATTTCGGTCATCAGAACTGTGACTGTAACTTATCACACCACTTGCCCAGATATCACTAGCCGATGCACCTGAAGAAGCAACGAATGGATCTGCAGGCTTGTCTCCATCAAATGGATTTATGTTGCTTGTAGAAGCAGAAGAGTAAGCAGATATACCCGCGTCAATACTCAAAACATCGTCGTCATTTAGTGGTACTGATACTATAAAAGATGAAGCAAAATCGGTAAGTTCTTCGGTGCCAATTCCCCCAGTGACAGCCGCATTTTCACCATCCTGAGTATAGTAGCTAGAAATAAAATCTATTTCTGTTCTTTCCAGTACACGCTTTTTATAGGTATTGGTTGAATCTTGAGCGTAGCTATTTCCAATTATACCTATTAGAAATAATATAAATATATTTTTCATTTTATTATTTTAGTTACAACCACAACCACCTCCCGTTTTACCTCCATTAGCGCCAACTGCTGCTTCTCTATAAGCTTGAGCTGTGGTTTCATATCTATTAGATTTTTTATCGGATAAAGCCATATCTGGATCATTGATATTTACTTTTTCATACTCTTTCACAACAACACAGGATGTTAGGAAATAGGAAATTAGGCAAAGCATTATAAATTTTTTCATTGTTGTGTATCTAGTTCGATGTGATTAGATGTAAATATATTTCCATTATCGTCAATCAATATGCATTCAATTTTTGGAAGTTGATTAATAAAATCCAACCCAGTTTCTTTTCCCATTACAAAAATAGATGTTGCTAGGGCATCAGCTAATTCAGCTTTGGGAGCAAAAATGGTAGCACTAATAATTCCAGTCGCAGGGTATCCAGTTCTTGGATCTATGATATGTGTATATCGTTTGTCGTTAAAACTTACGTATTTTTCATAATTCCCTGAAGTCACAACGGCACCCTCTTTTATAGGAAGTAATGCATAGGCTTTATTCTTATCCATTGGATTCGTAATTGCAACTTTCCAAGGAGAACCGTCTAATTGATTTCCCCAGGTGTTCATATCACCTGAAGCGTTTACGATACCTCCTTTTACTCCTTTTTCTTGGAGAAGTTTTTTTGCCATATCGGCGGCATAGCCTTTTCCAATACCACCAAATCCTATTTTCATACCAGGCAACTTAAGAAAGACAGTCAACTCTTTTTCATTGAGAATAATGTTTTCAAACCCAACCTTTGCGACAGACTCTCGAATTACCTTCTCTGATGGCATTTCAGTCATCGAGCCATCAAATTTCCAAACTTTATCCATTGATGCATAGCTAATATCAAAAGCCCCATCGGTCAATTTTGAAAGTTCTTTACTTCGCTTTATTAGACTATATAGTTCTTCGTCCACTTTTACAGGTTTAACTCCTGCATTTGCATTTATTTCTGAAGTTTGCGATGCAGGGTCCCATGAAGAAATTAAGCGTTCAATTCGTGTTATTTCTTCAACGGCGGTATCAATATAAGAATTAGCTTTCTCTTCGTCTTGTGCGATTACAGTAATTTCAAACCGACTTCCCATAAGCTTTAGGGTTCGCTTTACCGTTTGTTGCGCTGACAGAGGCAGTAACGCGAAACACATGATTAAGATGGATAGTTGTTTTTTCAAAAGAACTAGTTGGTGAAAGTTTCTATATGTTTAATATATTCAGAAGGAGTAATTTTTTTATATCCAGTTTCGCCAAGGATTTTACCGTTTTTATCGAGAATAACAACAAATGGAAACACTCCTTGTTTATTGTATTTTTCTGCCAAGGTGTTGTTTTTTTCTTGCTGTTCTACAGTTAATGCATTCTTCTTTTTCTTAGGAAAATCGGCTTGAAGCATAACAAAATGATCTTTAGCGTAGCTCTTAAATTCTTCCGTACTCCAAATCTCACGATCTAGTTTGATACATGGTGCACACCAATCTGAACCCTGAAATACCAATACAATTGGTCTATTTTCGGAAGTTGCCATTTTTTTTGCTATATCTAAATCTGTTTGCCAGTTTTGACCTTGACTAGAAAGAATTGAGCTAAATATCAATAATGCTGCACAAAGCACTTTGTTCATGGGATAAATTTTGAGTATTCTAATAATTAAAATAAAAAATCACTTACTAAATATGACGATTTTTCGGGTAATAGTTAAGGCCATTTTTTGATAAACGTTTTATTATAGTAATTAGTTTAACTGCTATTAAATATATATTTATGAGTTCTCAAAACTGGATTTGCACCTTATTTTTTGATGATTAAGAGCACAAATTATTATAAGTAATAAGTTAGTAAATTTAGTTAAATTTGACATCCCAACAGTTAAAGTTATGAAATATTTGTTTGAAAAACTTCAAAGAATAATTGGTTCAATTTTTAATACAAGAGCAGCTGGCCTATATATATTATTATTTGCAACTGCTATAGGAATCGCAACTTTTATCGAAAATGATTTTGGCACTAGCTCCGCCCAAAAAGTGATATTTAAATCTTGGTGGTTTGAGCTTTTGCTTGTTTTATTTGGTATTACGATTGTTGTTAATATTTTTAGGTTTAGGATGATACAGCAAAGAAAATGGGCAGTTTTGTTATTTCATGCTTCCATAATAATCATCCTAATAGGAGCAGGGCTGACGCGGTACTTAGGCTTTGAAGGAATTATGCACATTCGGGAAAATAACACTTCCAATACTTTTCTAACATCAAATACTTTTTTAAAATTTAATTTAGAAAAAGAAGGAACAACTTATAACTTTAGTGAGCCTGTTCTTTTCGCTTCCTTGGGAGATAATAATTGGAGTGAATCATTTTTGATTGGAAATGATTTAGTTGAAGTACATGTTAAAGAATTCATTCCTAATCCTGAACAAGTTCTTAAGGAAAGTATAGAAGGGAAACCTACATTAAAGTTAGTTGTAGCTGGTTCAGGTGGGAGAGAAGAATATTTTATTTCTGAAGGCGAGAACAATCAAATACGTAATGTTATTTACAATTTTAAGCCGACTCAAATTTCTGGAGCTGTAAATATCAAGTATCAAAATGATTCTTTATTTTTTAATTACGATAAGACAGTAACTCAAACCGTAATGGCTACCCAAAAGAAGGATACCATATTTCCTTCAAATGGATATCACCCTTTACTTTTACGTTCTTTGTATACCGATGGCGTTACTAATTTTGTTTTTCCTGAATTTAATCCAAAAGGTACGGTAAGCGTTGAATCTAAAAGTCCTAAAGTTAAAAATGAAAGCAATACTTCCCTTCTTATTGATGTTACCGTCAATGGAACAACTCAAGAAGCCCTTGTTTATGGTAGTAAGGGATTGCCTGGAAGCCCAAGAACTCTAATTTTTAAGGAAGTAGCGTTTTCGGTTTCTTATGGTTCTAAGGAAGTGGAAGTTCCATTTTCTATTAGGCTGAACAAGTTTATAATGGATAAGTATCCTGGAACAGAAAGTGCCTCTTCTTATGCAAGTGAAGTTACTTTGCTGGATGATGAAAATAATGTAAGTATGGATTATCGGATTTTTATGAATAATATTTTGGACTATGATGGATATAGGTTTTTTCAATCGTCATTTGATAAAGATGAAAAAGGAACTTATTTAAGTGTGAATAGTGATTTTTGGGGTACCATAATATCTTATTTAGGATATATTTTATTGACACTTGGAATGATTTTGACTTTATTTAGTAAAAGGACTAGATTTTACCAAGTTATTCTAAAAATAAGAAAACTAAGAGAAAAGAGTTCAACCTTCATATTCATTGCATTTTTATTTTTCTTACCGTCCATTTCTTTTGCTCAAGCTGAATTAAGTAAATCCTATCTTGAAAATGCTGTTTCCATTGATCATGCAAATGAGTTTAGTAAAGTTGTTGTTCAGGATTTTAAAGGAAGAATGAAACCGATACATACTTTATCTCGGGAAATATTAAGAAAATTATTACGTAAAGAAAGCTTAGACGGATTGACAGCAGATCAGATTCTTTTGGGCATGTTTGTTAACAAGGAAGACTGGTATGGAGTAAAGCTTATAAAACTTGGTCAGCATACTGATATTCAAAAACTTCTAGGGGTGTCTGGTGATTATGCTTCATATAGAGATTTTTTCAATTTGGATGGAGAGTATAAATTAAGAGAAGAGGTCCGAAAAGCTTATAGTTTAGAGGGTATTGATAGAGGTGTGTATGAAAAAGAATTATTGAAAATAGATGAAAAACTCAATATTGCGAGTATGGCATTTTCAGGTAGTTTGCTTAAAATAATCCCTAGCCCAAATGATCCATCAAATACTTGGGTTGCGTATAACAGCCATAATCATGGGAGTGGGAATGGTGAGAGTCAAAGTGTAGCGGACAATTTTTTTAATTCTTATGGATCTGAACTTAAAGTTGCAATTGCCACAAAAGATTACAGTCATGCTAGTCATTTGCTGGATGAACTTAAGGCCTATCAAAATAAATATGGAGGCGATATAATGCCTTCAGCTTCAAAAATTAACGCTGAAATATTATTGAATAATTCAAACATTTTTAATCGACTTGCTGGATTATACATATTGCTTGGTATTACAATGCTGTTTTTCTTATTTCTTTCAGTTTTTAAACCTAATGTCAAATTAAAAAATATCTATAGAGTTTTGTTTTCTGTTATTTTCATTGGCTTTGTATTACATACAATTGGCTTAGGTTTACGCTGGTATGTTTCGGGAAGAGCTCCCTGGAGTAATGGATATGAATCCATGATTTATATTGCATGGACTACTACTCTTGCAGGTGTATTATTCACAAGGAAATCGTTTGGTGGTTTAGCGGCAACTATGGTTTTGGCTGCAACAATTCTTTTTGTATCAACATTAAGTTTTCTTGATCCGGAAATTACTCCGTTGGTACCAGTTTTAAAATCATATTGGTTAACAATACATGTCTCGTTAGAAGCAGGGAGCTATGGATTTTTGATGTTAGGTGCTATCATTGGTCTTATTAATTTAATTCTTATGATTTTTATTACTGAAAAGAATAAAATACACGTTAAACGCATCATTTTAGAGATGACATATATAAGTGAATTGACTTTAATAGGAGGCTTGTTTATGGTAAGCATAGGGACTTATCTTGGGGGTGTTTGGGCGAATGAATCTTGGGGTAGATATTGGGGGTGGGATGCAAAAGAAACTTGGGCACTTGTTACTGTTTTAGTCTATGCTTTTATTTTACATATGAGAATAATTCCAAAATTAACAGGCCTATTCTCTTATAATTTAGCAACAATATTTGGTTTAGGTTCTGTTATTATGACCTATTATGGAGTGAATTATTATTTATCAGGTTTACATTCCTATGCCACAGGAGATCCGGTGCCAATTCCAAATTGGGTATATATTATGGTAGTTTCAATTTTGATTATTAGTGTATTAGCATATATTAAAAAGAGGAAGTTCCCTATTATTTCATAAATAAATTGCGGATCTTTAATTGACAAGTGTGCCGTTTTCTAATATAAGATCGTAGGTATATCCTGCGCCGAAGTCTCTATTTAATCCGACAATAGCTTTTATTGTAATGATTGTACCTTCTGGCACGAAAGTGTCTGAAGTTATTACCAAATCAAAATCGTTCATTGTACCATCTTGTATGTGTATCCAATTTCGGTTCATGATATTGGGATTTATTTTTACACATTTTCCGCTTATTTGAATTGTTTTACCCTCGTATTTTTTGGGATCTTTAACTAAATCGGCAATCAATATAGAACCCTTTTGCTCAATTATTTTTTCGGTATGGGTTGGGATATCAACCTTTGATGCAATAGATTTTACAGGTTCAATCGTGTTCATATTCAAAGAACCAGAATTATTTCCGTGATTTTTGGGGACTAAATTTGTGATTAAATATATTTTTTCAAAAACCCTGTTGTATTCTTTGCTTTCAAAATTAGTTTTTAGTAAACCTCCTGTGTAAAAATAGGTTTCGCCTACTAAAACATCTTTTTTGCTAGTCGCAATCCAAAAAGATTCGGCATTCTCTGTTACATTTAAATACACATATTTTGTGGCTGGTAACACCTCATTTATAATAACAGAATGTAACTCTTTATCAGAGTTGAAGTTTGCATTTGTATTTTGAGTAGTATCTGATACTTCCCCGAAAATGCCGCTACTGCTAACCGCATTTTCATTTTCTGTTTGTACTGGAATCACTTTTGGACCGTTATTGCAGGCAGTTAACGCCAATAAAGTTATTGAGAAGGTGAGAATGTTTCGAAGTTTCATATTTATTTGTTTTTTTTCTTTTTACCGTAAAATCTTTTAATAATTTTTGTATATATTCTGTAATTATTTTCTTGTTCAAATTGAGACATTTCTCCAGAAAGACTAAATAATAATGTTCTGGTAATGTTATATGAAAAATCTGCGCCTATATAATTTTGCTTGATATTTGTGCTACTGTTATTGTATGAGTAATTGGCTAATCTAAAATAAAAATTTGCATTTAAATTTCCATCTATCATAGTTCTTGAATGTCTAAAGGATATGATTTGACTCTTCAAATAGTTAGTTGTATTAATATTATAACTCGTTGAAAATTCACCCAGTACAATTGGAATCTTGGTTAATGTGGCATATGCATTAATATTGTTAGATTTATTTTGATCATCGCTCTGGAACCTATCACCATAGCTAGCACCAACAATTATGTGCTTTATAGGTTTCAAATTTGCACGGATTCTAACGCCTTGTCTAGAGATATCATTTTCAAGTAATTGCTCAATATCTGTTTTATCTGTTTCATAATAAATTATTCTCTTTCTTGCATCATAGGAAAGAGTAAGGTCAAATTTTCTACTAAACCGATATCTGGCAGACATGTACAAGCTTGTGAGTCTAACATTATTACCCGTATTACTGTAAAAGTCCAACTCAAAACTTCCAAAAAGATTTAAATTTCTAGCTATGGTACTAGAATGCTGAAAGTAGGAATATCGTCGATCAATTTGACTTCCATTTCTTTGTTCCATAATTCCAATTGTTGTTTGAGAATAAAACCTTTCTGAATTTGATTCCATTCCAAAATATGCCCCGTATTCAAGTAGGTCTAGATTAAGGTTATAATCTTTGAAATCTGGTCTAGAGCCTATAATTGCACCAATGTAAAACTTGCCAAAATATTTTTCTGCTTGTAATCCATCTATTGCACCTAATGATGACGCTTTTGGGTTAATTCTTCTTCCAACTGTGAAGGATAATGTTTGGCTGGGATCAAAGCGAAGAGCTAAATTATATACTCTAAAAAGAGAGCTTTTTTGAGGAGATCTTGTTTCTTTCTGGTTTAAATAATTCGTATAATTTATATAAGATTCAAATGAAAATTTTGAATCACTAATATGGTTAGCGTTTAAATAAAACCGAGAATTAATGCGATGACGATCCTCTCTAGTTTCTGAAAAATTATCATAACTGGACACGGAAATCCTGCCCTTAATTTTTTCTGTATAAAATAATTTCTTTTCTGTCTCTTCATTTGAAAGAATTGGAGGGTCAGTATTATTAATATTTAAATCTTCATCTATATCTGTTTCTAATGGGTCAACTTTATCTGCAAGAACTATATACGTAAAGATGATTTTATCTCCTTTATTTATTTCACAATCATTTATTAAAGTGCATACAGCAGAGCTAGAGGATTTGTCGCTAACCAGCAAACAAGGTGTGTTTTTCCCAAATAAACGTAATGTATCCCCAATTTTAATGTTTGTAGTATTCTCGAAATTCACATAAATATTTTTTGAAGTTATAAAGGAAATAGATCCAAATATCTCCTTCTCACTATCCTGTGCATATACACCTGATGTAATTAAAAAAATGAAAAATATGGAAATATACTTATAAATCATAAACGGCTAAGCCTTTAATTTATGGATTTGGGTGACAGCTAAAACAAGCATTACTTTCATATACGTACCCTAATACACCATCGTGGTCATTACCTGTTTGAGATTGTGTATGGCATGTAACACAGGTAAACACAGCATAGTTATTTGAATTAATATGACATTCTGTGCATTGATTCCATTCTCCCTGATGTCTCCCACTATAAATCGGGAAATATTGTCCATCATGATCAAAATTAGCAGGGGTCCATCCTGGGTTGGTAGTGTGACATATTGCACAGTCCGTTGGGAATTGAGCTCCGCTATGGTTAGGGTTGGTTGAGTTATTGTAATCGTTGGCATGACAAGCAAAACAATCCGTAGGAGTACCTGGATAACCATTTGAGTGACATTCCAGACAATTTTGACCGATATGTGCCCCTGTTAATGGAAAATCTGTATTATTATGATCAAAAGAAGCAGGCATCCATCCTGGGTTGGTGGTATGGCATATTATACAGTCTGTTGGTATTC
>BS_KBA_SWE02_21mDRAFT_10000151_pt1 | contig 23848 bp, 29 predicted proteins | sample BalSeasSWE02_21m_FD_9196 | JGI IMG/M metagenome (IMG submission 9196)
ATCCCAGTAACCCATTTTAGCATATGGAATTACACCAGATTCGTAACGGTCACTTTTAATTCGAGTCCGTTCTGATACAGATTGAGACATTTATTTCTCCTTAAAATAAAAAGGCAATTTATAATAGATATTTAACTAATTTTTAAAAATTAGCTTTATCGGTTGAATTTATAACACAACCTTAATTCTAAGTATAAGTTTAATTTATTAGTTATGTCTTCTATTTTAATTAATTTAATTGATAACTTTTAAGAATGGTTTTTGTGGTTTTTTATGACTTTCTAATATAAAAGAAATTCTTTATAATAAAAATTGGAAAAAATTTCTTTTATAATTTAGCGTATTAGTAATTTATAAACTTATTAGAATTATGCAAAATCAATCAAATAAAAACTTAACTAGTAATATTACAAAATTAGTTAATCAACCTTATAAGTACGGTTTTTCAACCAATATTGAAAAAGATAGAATTGAAAAAGGTTTAAATGAACAAGTAATTCGTTTAATTTCAAAAAAAAAAAAAGAACCTCTATTTTTATTAGAATTTAGATTAAAAGCTTATAAAAAATGGAAACAAATGAAATGCCCGAAATGGGCCCAATTAAAACTTTCTGAAATTAATTATCAAGATATAATTTATTATTCTGCACCTATTCAAAAAAAAAAATTAAACAGCTTAAATGAAGTTGATCCAGAATTATTAAAAACTTTTGAAAAACTAGGAATTTCTTTATCAGAACAAAAACGATTAAGTAATGTAGCAGTTGATATTGTTTTTGATAGCGTCTCGATCGGTACTACATTTAAAAAAGAACTAGCAGAATATGGTGTAATATTTTGTTCGATTACAGAGGCTGTTAAAGATTATTCCGAATTGATTAAAAAATATTTAGGTAGTGTTGTTCCTATTGGTGATAATTATTTTTCTGCTTTAAATTCCGCTGTTTTTACAGACGGCTCATTTTGTTATATACCTAAAGGAGTAAAATGCCCATTAGAATTATCTACTTATTTTCGTATAAATGAACAAAAGTCAGGGCAATTTGAACGGACATTAATCATTGCTGCTGATGATAGTCAAGTAAGTTATTTAGAAGGTTGTACAGCACCTCAATATAAGGAAAACCAACTTCACGCAGCAGTAGTTGAATTAATTGCTTTAGATAATGCTAATATTAAATATTCGACGGTTCAAAATTGGTATTCGGGAAACGCTGATGGTGAAGGGGGCGTTTTTAATTTTGTGACTAAACGTGGATTATGTATTGGAGATAGTTCAAAAATTTCATGGACCCAAGTTGAAACGGGATCAGCCATTACTTGGAAGTATCCAAGTTGTACTATGATAGGAAATAATTCGCAAGGAGAATTTTATTCAGTTGCTCTAACAAACAATTATCAACAAGCTGACACTGGGAGCAAGATGATTCACATTGGAAAAAACTCCAAAAGTCGTATTGTTTCTAAAGGAATATCAGCAGGAAATTCAAAAAATAGTTATAGAGGTTTAGTTAAAATTAATTATAAAGCTTTAGCAGCACGAAATTATTCTCAATGTGACTCATTATTAATTGGCAATGGCTCAAATTCTAATACATTTCCTTTTATAAATGTTCAAAATTCAACTACAAAATTAGAACATGAAGCATCAACATCAAAAATTGGTGAAGAACAACTTTTTTATTTTTTACAAAGAGGCATTTCATTAGAAAAAGCTGTTGAATTGATGATTAGTGGGTTTTGTAGAGATGTATTTACTGAATTACCATTGGAATTTGCTGAAGAAGCAAACCGTTTATTAAGTTTAAAATTAGAAGGAAGTGTCGGATAATGATTAATAAAAATCCTATTTTAGAAATTAAAAATTTAAAAGCATCAATAAATAATATTGAAATTTTAAAAGGCTTAAATTTAACCGTAAATCAAGGAGAAATACATGCAATAATGGGGCCAAATGGTTCTGGAAAAAGTACTTTTTCTAAAGTTATTGCTGGACACCCTGCGTATCAAGTTTCAAGTGGAGATATTTTTTTTAAAGGTCAAAATATTCTTGATCTTGACCCCGATGAGCGATCTCATTCAGGTATTTTTTTAGCTTTCCAATATCCAATTGAAATTCCAGGTGTTAGCAATGAAGATTTTTTACGGTTAGCTTACAATTCAAAATTAAAATCAGAGAATAAAACTGAAATTGATCCAATAGAATTTTTAAGCGTAATAAACGAAAAATTACAACTTGTTGATATGTCTTCAACATTTTTAAGTCGAAATGTTAATGAAGGTTTTTCAGGGGGTGAAAAAAAGCGTAATGAGATATTACAAATGTCTTTATTAGATCCACAATTAGCTATTTTAGATGAAACTGATTCTGGTTTAGATATTGATGCATTAAAAATTATTTCTAAAGGGATTAATAGTTACATGAATCAAAATAAAGCTATTATTTTAATAACTCATTATCAACGTTTATTGGATTATGTTAAGCCTGATTATATTCATGTTATGCAAGACGGAAAAATTATAAAAACAGGTAATTTTGAACTTGCTGAAGAATTAGAAAAAAGAGGTTATGAATGGTTAAAATAATTATTATATTTTATAGAGCATATAAATAAAAAAAAACCTCTTTTCAACCGTAATAAGTTAAAATATATTGTGTATTTTGTAAATTAATAATATTTATTTTGGATAGTTCTGAAAAGAGAATATTTTTTTATAGTGTACTTAGCAAGTATACTAATTAATTAAATTTTTTAATTAATTAAACAACAAATATTGGCATAATTTCTAATTTGTGGTTAATACTATAAATTAGTCAGACTAGACAAAATTCTTCAAGTTTAGTTATTTGAAAACAGTCGAACCAAATTTAAAATTTATAACATTTTAGATAAGATCATTTGTAAATAGACATACTTTACCGTTGATTTTAGGGGACTTACTAAATTTGAACTGAACTTATTCTCGCAATAAATTCATGATATATTTTTAATATTGAATAATTTACTAACTTAGTTAAATTATATGGGCCAACATATTTCTGTTATTTATTCGAGTAGTATATTAATGGCGGAAGCAGAAGTAGGAAAACATTTTTACTGGGATATCGCAGGCTTTCTAGCACATGGTCAAGTTTTACTTGTGATTTGGTTTGTAGCTATCATATTATTAAGTATTTCTTTTTTAGGGACAAGCAATCTTCAACAAATTCCTCGAGGTTGGCAAAACTTTATGGAATGTGTTTTAGAATTTGTAACCGAAATTGCAAAAAATCAGTTAGGAGAAAGTTTTTATAGGGAATATGTAGCGTTTATTGGTACATTATTCTTATTTATCTTTGGATGTAACTGGGCTGGAGCAATTGTTCCGTGGAAATTAATTCACTTACCAGAAGGCGAATTAGCAGCGCCAACTAATGATATTAATACAACGGTAGCTTTAGCTTTACTAACCTCTTTTGCGTATTTTTATGCAGGTTTAAGTAAAAAAGGTTTTGGATATTTTAAGCATTATATTGCACCAATACCATTACTTTTACCACTTAAAATTTTAGAAGATTTTACAAAACCACTATCATTAAGTTTTCGTTTATTTGGGAATGTTTTAGCAGATGAAATCACTGTTGCAGTATTAACTTCTTTAGTGCCTCTGATAGTTCCATTACCAATTATGTTATTAGGACTTTTTGCTGGTTCAGTACAAGCTTTAATTTTTTCAACGTTAGCGGCTGCTTATATTGCAGAAGCTCTTGAATAAGATATTACTAAATTAACTTTTTCAAAATTATATTTCTATTTACTAATTTAAAAATTTTATTATGGATTCTATCGTATCTGCTGCTTCTGTTATTGCCGCTGGTTTAGCAATTGGTTTAGCTGCTATTGGTCCTGGTATTGGTCAAGGTAATGCTGCAGGTCAGGCTGTTGAAGGTATTGCGCGCCAACCTGAAGCTGAAAATAAAATTCGTGGTGTATTATTATTAAGTTTAGCTTTCATGGAAGCATTAACTATTTATGGTTTAGTAGTAGCATTAGTTTTATTATTTGCTAACCCATTTGCTGGTTAATTATTAAAGACATTAAAGATATAATTGAATTTTTTAATATTTCAATTATATCTATTTACAAATTTAGTCCTATATTAAAACATATAAATTTTATATGGTTAATTTTTCAACACTGGTTTTAAGTTCAGAAATAAATGGTCCTGGGGGTTTATTTGATTTTGATGCAACTTTACCACTTGTAGCCATCCAATTTATCTTGTTAATGGTTGTTCTGAATATAGTATTTTTTAATCCTTTGTTGATTACTATTAGAGAACGCAACGAGTTTATTCTAAATAATCTTGCAAAGGCTTCAGAAGTTTTAACAAAAGCAAATGTACTAACTACTCAATACGAACAAGAATTAACTAGGATACGTAAAGAAGCTCAACTAGAAATTACAAATTCACAAAAAATTCATCAGGAAATTTTAGATATTGAGCTAAATATTTCTCAAAAATATATTGATAACTTATTACGCAATATCATAGCAGACTTAAATTCTAAAAAAAATATCGCTCTGAATAGTTTAGATAATATTGTTAAATCATTATGTCTAGAAATTGAAAATAAATTATCAATTTAAATTTTTTGTTAAAGTAATTTTCCTTTTTATACGAGACCAGTTTACATAAAAACTATCAAATATGGAAAATTTTAATCAAATTTTTACATTAATTGCCAATGAAGAAGGAATTTCATTTAATGGAGATATCCTAGAGACTGGTGTAATTAATATAACAATTGTGATTGTTATATTAGTTACATTAGGCCGTGATTTTTTAGGATCGATCCTAGAAAAACGTGAAAATGAAATTGCAAGAAGTATTCAAGATGCTGAAGAACGGTTAAACGAAGGAAACAAACGTTTAGCAGATGCTGAAAAACAATTAACTCAAGCGTATTTAATTATTAATGAAATTAAAAACGAAACAATTGCATCAAAAAAAGCTTTATTAGAATCTGATGCTTCTCAATCAAAAAAAGATTTAGCCATTCGTTTTAGTCGAGCGTTAGCATCATTCCAGAATAAAGAGCGTGAAATATTTTCAGAAATTAAGCAACAAATTGTTATCTTAGTCTTGAAAAGAACTATCGTTCGAGCTACAGAAACATTTGGAAAAAAGAAACGGGCAGCAGATTTAATTACTGAGACTATTAATAGATTAGAAGGAAAATTACTATGACTAATAATCCTTTACAAATGAAAATTGCTGCGCCTTATGCAAAAGCTTTGTTTGATTTTTCGAATGAGCAAAATGTAATGCATAAAGTAACAGCCGATTTCCAAAATTTAGAAATATTTTTAAAACAATCACCTGAATTATTACAATTTTTAAATAATCCACTTGTTTCTCTTAAGTCAAAAAGTACAATTATTTCTAAAATTTTACAACCCCAAGTCAACAAAGAAACATTTCAATATTTACTTCTTTTAGTTAAACGTAATAGAATTAGTTTATTAGAATCAATTATTGAAAGTTACTTAGAATTGGTTTATCGATTAGCTTCAGTTAAAATGGTTGAAGTTTCAACTGCTTTTCCTTTTACGAATCGACAAAAAAATACATTAATTAAAAAACTTAAACAAATTACAAAAGCAAGAGAAATTAGACTATTTATGACTATCGACGATAGTCTGATTGGTGGATTTTTAATTAAAACTGATTCTAAAATTATTGATTTTACAATTAAAAATCAATTACAAGAATTAGCAAAGCATTTAGATAGTGCTTTCGAAATATAAAAATAACCAAAATCCTTTATTAACTTTTTATCTTAAAAAAAATAATACAATGATAAGTATTCGTCCCGACGAAATTAGTGATATTATCCGCCAAGAAATTGAAAAATATGATCTAGGCTTTAAATTTGGTAATATCGGTACTGTCTTACAAGTAGGTGATGGTATTGCACGTGTTTATGGGCTTGATCAAGTGATGAGTGGTGAATTATTAGAATTTGAAGATAAAACCATCGGTATTGCACTTAACTTAGAAAATGATAATGTTGGTGTAGTTTTAATGGGTACTGGTCGTAAAATTTTAGAAGGTGGTACCGTAAAAGCGACGGGTCAAATTGCACAAATTCCAGTCGGAGACGGGTTTTTAGGTCGTGTTGTGAACGCATTAGGGATACCTATTGATGGTAAAGGTGACATCAAAGCTTCAAACACACAATTGTTAGAAGCAATGGCACCCGGTATTATTAGCCGCAAATCTGTATGTGAGCCACTACAAACTGGTATAACATCTATTGATGCTATGATTCCGATTGGACGTGGTCAACGTGAGTTAATTATTGGGGATCGTCAAACTGGTAAAACTTCGATTGCAGTAGATACAATTATTAATCAAAAAACTGAAAATGTAGTTTGTGTATATGTTGGTATAGGTCAAAAAGCTTCAACTATTGCACAAGTAGTAAACGTATTAGAAGAAAAAGGTGCACTTTCATATACAATTATTGTTTGTGCTAGTGCAAATGACCCAGCAACTTTACAATATATTGCTCCTTACGCGGGTGCTGCTCTTGCGGAATATTTCATGTATAATGGTAGAGCAACTTTAGTAATTTATGACGATTTGACAAAACAAGCGATGGCTTATCGTCAGATGTCTCTGTTACTTCGTCGACCACCAGGACGTGAAGCTTATCCAGGGGACGTTTTCTACTTACACTCACGTTTATTAGAGCGTGCTGCAAAACTTAGTGATGAATTAGGTGGTGGTAGTATGACTGCTCTACCTATTATCGAAACACAAGCAAGTGACGTTTCTGCTTATATTCCTACAAATGTAATTTCTATTACAGATGGACAAATTTTCTTGTCGAATGATTTATTCAATTCAGGTATTCGTCCAGCTATTAATGTAGGTATTTCTGTATCACGGGTAGGCTCAGCGGCTCAAACAAAAGCGATGAAAAAAGTTGCGGGTAAATTAAAATTAGAACTAGCACAATTTGCTGAATTAGAAGCATTTTCACAATTTGCTTCAGATTTAGACGAAGCTACTCAAAAACAATTAGCACGTGGAACGCGATTAAGAGAATTATTAAAACAGCCTCAGAGTTCACCGTTATCTGTTGGACAACAAGTTGCTTTAATTTACGCAGGAATTAATGGATTTTTAGATGAGTTAGCTGTAGCTGATGTTAAAAAATATTGCGCAACTTTATTAACTTATCTAGAATCATCTAAAAAATCATATTTAGAGATTATTCGTACAACGAATCAATTTACAGATGAAGCAGAAAATTTATTAAAAGAAGCAATTACAGAATCAAAAGCTTCTTTTATTAAAAATCTCGTGTAACAAAAAACTATTGTTGATAAATTTGTATTCAATTTTTACACTTTTTGAAACATTTATAAAGAAAACTAGATATATATTTTTAGAATTGTCATTTACTAATAAATGACAATTCTAAAAATTATAAAACTGAAAGTTTTTATTAATTAAATAATTTATTAATAAACTTTATGATATTAAAAATATTAGATTTACCTTTAATTGCTGAGATAGCTTACGGTTGTAAACTATACTCACTAGCCCCAAAATCTCTACCAACTATCACTTCTTTATCCACATAAATTTCATAACTTTCGAAAATATTTTTATATTTAAAGTATTTATTAGTACATGGTTCGGTAACCTTCAAATAATTCGTAAGTGACGAATTTATCCTTGTTTAGTGCTTACCTAAGTAATGTATAACGTTACATCTAAATTCGATAGATTTGTAAGGATCTCGTTCTATATATTTAGTTTCTAAACTTAACCTTCTCAACTGGCCGGTAGATAGAACACACTTGCCCAAATTATAGGTACTTTCTCTAAAATTCTTATACTTCTTACGATTTTTCTTTGTATCTTTTAAGACCCACTCTATTTCAATATTACAAATGCCCGGGCATAAATCTTTTACCGCATTTATATAGAATTTTAGTAAGCGAATTAAATTTGTTAGAAAAGCTATTGATAGTGATCTATTGGAAATTTTAATAGTAAGATCGTTCATCCGAAATGATGAGGATTTTGAATCTTCTGAATTAAAAGACTATTTTTATCGTAATTGTGAAGAGAAGATTAATGTGTCAGTTCAAGAAATTAATGTGAATCGCATACCTGATAAGACTAAAGATTTTTACTTCAGATATGATTAAGGTAGGGTATTCGTTTATTTGGAACCTGAACTAGCAAAGTATCTGAAAACGGGTACTACGAATGTAGATGAGTCTTTTAAAAATAATTCTACAGATGCGAGTCAGCCATCAAAGCGACTATTTGACCGAAATTGAGATGAAGAAGACGTTATTAATTTAGATAACGATAGCGGCAATGCTGAAAGGGATTGGTTCAACTCTCAATTTAGAGGTAATCCTACGAAAAAGAGGGATTACAGGTATAAATAATAACCTAATACCTAATAATAATATGTTTATATGGTCAGTTGCACAACACGAAAATAAAAAACAATATTTTAGTTTCTCGTATAATCTGATTTCCGAGATAAGAACTTTTACCCACGGCAAAAACGTGTTCATGACATGATTTTCGAGGAAAATGGTAGGGATATAAGACGTCTCAATCGTAGAAAAATTATTTCAATTATTGACAAGGAAGGCAACAAAAGAAAATCAACTTTTCTAAAATGGTTATGTTATAGAAGATCGTACGAGATTGTGAAATTTGGTTATGGCAGTTCTCAGCAATTACGGTCAGCGTTCGTAAATACTAATCCTAAACCTGTTTATCTAATAAATTTGTCAAGAACTAAGGGGTACACTGACAGAATGGATGATCTTTACTCTGTTATTGAAGAAGTTAAAAATGGGCATATTGCAAGTTCTATGTACGGAAAACATCGGGAGGTTACGATGCATCCTCCTCATATTATTGTTTTCTCTAATAACAAATTAGACTATTCGGCTTTATCATAGGATAGATGGGTGGCGTATGCTATCAACAATGAACAGTTGCCAGATTTAGAGCAACTGGATGTGACACAAAACAGTGTTCTAGATACTCGTAAGTTAATAAAGGGTGGTACGAAAATTGATCTTCAGAAGGGGTCTATAGGCCCAAGAAGATTCAACTATACTTTCAGTAAGTTTGGATCTTAGGATACCTACAGTTGTGGAAAAAACATTATAAATACCTATAATTTTATAATTCACAATAAATAATATATGAGCAATTAACAATAGTATATCGCATATTAAAGTAATTAATAATATTAGTCTATGAAAATAATATTATAGTTAATTCAACGTATTATATTCTGAAATATTAAAAATAAAAATAAATAATTTTTAGTCTCTTCACTTATAATAAATGTATAGCTAATTACTTTTCTAGTTTAGTTGTAAGAAAGTCAAAACCCATTAATTATAGATTAAGGAATTAATTACTATGGCATTACCATGGTATCGTGTTCATACTGTTGTTTTAAATGATCCAGGACGGTTAATTGCTGTACATATAATGCACACAGCATTAGTAGCTGGATGGGCTGGTTCAATGGCATTATATGAACTTGCTGTTTTTGATCCATCAGATCCAGTTTTAAATCCGATGTGGCGTCAAGGAATGTTTGTTATGCCTTTTATGACTCGTTTAGGTATTACTGACTCATGGGGCGGTTGGAGCATTACAGGTGAAAGTGTTTCAAACCCAGGAATTTGGAGTTTTGAAGGTGTTGCTCTATCACATATTATTTTATCAGGTATGTGTTTCTTAGCTGCAATTTGGCATTGGGTGTATTGGGATTTAGAATTATTCCGTGATCCAAGAACAGGTGAACCTGCCTTAGATTTACCAAAAATCTTTGGTATTCATTTACTTTTATCAGGTTTATTATGTTTTGGGTTTGGGGCTTTTCATGTTACGGGTTTATTTGGGCCTGGCGTTTGGGTTTCAGATGCGTATGGTATTACAGGTAAAGTACAACCAGTAGCACCTGATTGGGGTCCGAATGGATTTAACCCATTTAATGCTGGTGGTATTGCGGCACATCATATCGCTGCAGGTATTTTTGGTATTTTTGCAGGAATTTTCCATATAACTGTTCGACCACCTCAAAGATTATATCGTGCATTACGCATGGGAAATATTGAAACAGTATTATCAAGTAGCATTTCAGCTGTATTTTGGGCTGCATTTGTTACATCAGGTACTATGTGGTATGGTGCAGCTGCAACACCAATTGAATTGTTTGGCCCTACACGTTATCAATGGGATAGTGGATACTTCCAACAAGAAATTGAGCGTCAAGTAGAATCATCAATTTCTCAAAATTTATCAGAGAGTCAAGCATGGTCAAGAATTCCTGACAAATTAGCCTTTTATGATTATATCGGTAATAACCCTGCTAAAGGTGGCTTATTCCGTGCCGGTCCGATGAATAAAGGTGATGGGATAGCAGAAGCTTGGTTAGGACATCCAATTTTCCGTGATAAAGAAGGTCGCGAATTAACAGTAAGAAGAATGCCAGCCTTTTTTGAAACATTTCCAGTAATTTTAGTTGATAAAGATGGTATTATTAGAGCAGATATTCCTTTCCGTCGTGCTGAATCTAAATATAGTATTGAACAAGTAGGTGTTGCTGTTGATTTTTATGGTGGTAAATTAAATGGTCAAACATTTAAAGATGCTCCAACAGTTAAGAAATTTGCTCGTAAAGCACAGTTAGGAGAAGTTTTTGAATTTGATAGAACAAGTTTAGAATCTGATGGTGTTTTCCGTAGTAGCCCACGAGGTTGGTATACATTCGGTCATGCGAATTTTGCTTTATTATTTTTCTTAGGTCATTTATGGCATGGTGGACGTACAATATTCCGAGATGTATTTACTGGAATTGGTGCTGAAGTAACAGAACAAGTAGAATTTGGTGTATTCCAAAAACTTGGTGATAAATCAACTAAAAAACAAGGCGCAGTATAAATATACTACTTGTTTTTTTCTATTAAAAATTAAATTAGGATTAAAGAATGGAAGCTCTAGTTTATACATTTTTATTAATTGGTACTTTAACGGTAATTTTCTTTGCTGTATTCTTCCGAGAAACACCTAGAATTGTTAAAAAATAAAGCCACAACTGTGGTTTTATTTTTTAATCTTCATGTTCTTCAAATGGGTCGCGTAAATTTTTTGCAGCTGGGCCAAAAGCAGTATAGATAGAATATGTTGTAATACCTAAAAGTAAACTTGATACAAAAATTATGAGAATCGTTGCTGTTTCCATGTTATTTTTTTTACTAAATTAACTGTTTAGTATTATATAACATGTTACACAAAAATTAATTTATTAAAAACATAAACTCTTTTTATGCCATTACGAACAAGATTAGGTGAAATTTTGCGTCCCCTAAACGCTGAATACGGTAAGGTTGCTCCAGGTTGGGGTACAACTCCAATTATGGGTGTTACAATGTTAGCTTTTTTAGTATTTTTATTAATTATCTTACAAATTTACAATTCATCGTTAATTATCGAGAATGTAGATGTGGATTGGGCAAATGGTATCGTTTAATTACAATAACTAGATAATTTAAAAGGATATTAACTCCTTTTAAATTATAAACTATTCAAATTAATTAAAATTTCAATATGAATATTATCAGTTTGGGTTGGGCATGTCTAATGACAATGTTCACCTTTACATTAGCATTAGTTGTTTGGGCTCGAAATGGTTTTTAATTCTTAAACATTATAATAATTCAAACTTTCAAATATTATGTTGTCAGTAATTTTACAAATTTTTCCGTTTGCAAATGCAGAAATTGTTAGTGCTGCATTAACATGTTTTTTCATGACTTTATTAGGTTTATCTTTAGGTTTTGCACTGTTAAAAGTTCAAGGAGAATAGCTAATATTTAATAATGTTATTATTAGATATTAGCTATTTGATTTTATAAAAAATGTTTTTAGTTAATTATTAAATTAACGGGACTGACGAGACTCGAACTCGCAACTTCCGCCGTGACAGGGCGGTGCTCTAACCAATTGAACTACAATCCCAATTTCTCTTATTATTTTATATTTAATTTTATATATGTCAACTTTTTAATTTTTTAATCTCAGGAGAAACAGGGATTCGAACCCTGGGTACAATTAATTGTACGATAGATTAGCAATCTATTGCTTTAGACCACTCAGCCATTTCTCCTTTAAAATATAACTAAAATTTTTGGTGTATAGTTAGATGGCTCAGGTGGGATTTGAACCTACGACCTTGGGCTTATGAATCCCCTGCTCTAACCTCTGAGCTACAGAGCCTTAAACTACTTTCAGTATACAAGTACTTTAACATATATTATTAAAATATATATCTTTATTTTGAGAATATTGATTTATATTTATATAATATTTAAAACATTACATTTTTAACTACTTAAAATTTAATATGAATAATTTTTGGGAAAACATTCTTAGATATCCTCGTTTTTTTATCAGTAGTTTCACTGGTTTGATATTTGTTTTATTAACTCCACTGAAAAGCTTTCTAAAAACTTCTAAATTACGTTTTATTTTATTTTTGTTTATCATAGGTGGATTTTTAGCTTTATATTTTATAATTAAAAATATGGTTGTAATATAAATTTTTGTATTCTTAACTTTTTGGGCCGAGTTGGATTCGAACCAACGTAGCGAACGCAGCGGATTTACAATCCGCCCCCTTTAACCACTCGGGCATCGACCCTAATTCTTCATTTTAATTATAACCAATGTTAACAAAAAATAAAATAAATAACAATGCCCGCTTGTAAAATTTTAAAATAAAAAAACTTTTATATTTATGATATTGACGTTAAATATATTAATTCGATATATATATGTATGCATGTATATACCGAATTAATATATTGGGGTAATTAACTCAGTGGTAGAGTGTCTGCCTTACAAGCAGAAGGTCACAGGTTCAAGTCCTGTATTACCCAATTTAAAGTTCTCTAGAAATTTAATTGCAATCTGATAATTAGGGCCTATCGTCTAACGGATTAGGACAGAAACCTTCTAAGTTTCCAATGTAGGTTCGATTCCTACTGGGCCTATTAAACGAATTTAACCGAGTGCATTACTCCAGCTGAAAATGAATAAAATATAGTTTATTTAAAAAATAGTATTAAGTTTGACGTTTAACCTAAGGTTAAAGTGCTTTATAATTACTTTTATTCAAGAATATAAAGCACTTTACTTTTATTTATTATTCAGGATCTTTACGGTTCGGATTACGCGACGGGTCACTTGATAAAAATCCAAAAATAAATAAAGAAACAAAAAAGATTACTGTTGTATAAACTAAAATTTTTAAGGTTAACATTAAATTTTTCCTACCAATTGTTTTTAATAATATTAATTATACTAAAATTCCAAATAATTTAATTTACTAATGAAAACTATTATTTAAAAATTCTTCTATATTATTTCCGTAATATATTATATGTTGTGCTACCTTGTAGAAGAAACTCTGCTATGAAAAATTGGGATAATTTTTGTCACTGAAATTTCAACTGCCCTTCTTTTAAGGACAGAAATTTGCCCATAAATAAGTATATAGTCATTAATTTTACAGCGTTTCAGAATATTCTCCGCATCTAGATTATCTGCCCAAAACAAAATATTTAAATCTCTAACTTGTAAAGACATTTGACGAGAAGGTTTTTGACGAAACTCTACACTCATTTCAACAAGTGAAATATTTTCTTCAAAATAAGTTTGAATTGGATCCTTAATAATTCGAACAATAAACCAACAGTAATTCATAAGTTATCATAAAATTAATTTTTTTTGTTTCTGAATATCTTCAAAATTAATATCCTTTAATCGTTTTAGTAATCGGATAAAATATTCTAGAAAATAATCTTCTAATTTTAATATTTCGTTTTTATCAATTTTGAAAGTTTTATATAGATCAACCATTGAGTTTGAAGAAGAATTTTCAATATTTAAAATTTCAACAAACCTTAATCTATCACTTATATTTTGGCCCCATTCAAAATATCCAATAAGATCAGTAAATACTTTCAAAATAAATATAGGAATTTTATTAACGTTAGCAGATTGACCAGCAAATTGTTCACATAGATCGATAATATCTGATGATAGCCAGCTTTTCGGTCCTCCTAAAATAAAGACTCTATTTTTAGCTTTTGGAAGTTGTAATGCACGAATACAAAATCTCGCAATATCTTGAGTATCAATATAAGAGATAGCTCGTTGTTCATTTGTAATCCAAATTGGAAAACCTTCTAAAATTGGGATGGCATATTGTTGAATTAAAGCCTGGTAAAACCCAGTTAATCGAAAAATTGTAAAAGTAATATCAGATTTTTTTAAATAGATTTCAATTCCTTTTTTCATTTGCATTAACGGAATAAAGGAAAATTGTTCCGAATTTAAAGCAGAACAGAAAATGAAATGCTTAATATTTGCAATTTTAGCAGCTTCAATTAATGCTAATTTTCCATCCCAATCAATTTTTTTCATCGCAGTTAAATCATTTGGTCTAGTTGTTGAAGCATCAATAATAGCTGTAATACCTTTTAAACAAGGTGGAATTGTTTCAGGTAGTAATAAATCACCGTAAATTAATTCTGCACCCCACTCTTTTAAAAAATTGGCTTTACGTAAATTTCTAACTAAACAACGAACTCGATATCCTTTTGTTAAAGCTTGTAATACAATTTGTCGACCTAATGTTCCTGTCCCACCAATAATGAGCAAACTCATATAATTTTTTTAATTAAGTTTAATTAAAAACTGTGCTTTGTAAAATATCTGAAGCCTCAATATTTACTAATTCTTTTTTTGTTAGAACTTGACCGCGACTTTCAAAAATTCGGTTAGCCTGACGCATGCGCGCTCTATCTAAGGCATTTTTTATGCTTCTCGCATTTGCAAATAATGGTTTTTCTTTACGCTTTTGAATATATTGTGTTAAAGCAATTTCAGCTTGAGAAGTTAACTGATACTGTTGATCTTCTAACATCATTTTTGCAATTTTTAATAATTCTTCAACACTATAATCAGGGAAGTCAATATGATTTGCAATTCTTGAAGAAAGACCTGGATTTGATTCATAGAATTTATCCATAGGTTCCTTATAACCTGCTAAGATTACAACTAAGTCATCACGTTGATTTTCCATAACTTGTAATAAGATTTCAATAGCTTCAGACCCGTAATCTCTTTCATTGTCAGGTTTATATAAATAATAGGCTTCATCAATAAATAAAACACCACCCATAGCTTTTTTAAGTACTTCTTTTGTTTTTGGAGCAGTATGTCCTATATATTGTCCTACTAAATCATCTCTGGTTACAGTTAAGAGATGTCCTTTTTGAATATAACCTAATTGAAATAAAATATCAGCCATTTTTAAACCAACGGTTGTTTTACCAGTTCCTGGACTTCCTGTAAACGACATATGTAATCCTGGACTTCCAGCAGTAATACCTAAATTTCTTCTTAATTTGTCAATCAATAACAATGCTGCAATTTCACGAATACGTCCTTTTACCGGTGCTAAACCAACTAAGTCTTCATCTAATAAGCGTAAAATTTTCCCTATTTCTGTTTTTGCATACTCTTCCTGTAAATTTACCTGATTTGTATTTCTCATATTTAGTAATTTATATCAATTGTAAGTATATAATATGTATGTAATAAACCGGTTATTATTATAACCGATTTATCTTAATATTGTAAATATTTAATTATAGAGCAAATAATGGAATGCTTGAAAGGCAAATAGCAGCAAACCCAGTACTACCACAGGCTCCTACAAAAAATCCACCTTTAAATTGTTCCCATGCTTTTCTTGTTTGTAATTCTTTAAGATCTGATTGCTGATTTTTTTGTTGACCAAAAGCAGCAATTCCATAAATAGTTAAGCCTAAAGTCAAGATAGTAATTAAACCAATAGCTGAAAGAAAACCTGAAAATAATGCAATATCAGAATTTCGTAGAGGACCTAGTTTTACAAAAGGCCCTATTAAAAAATATCCATGAGCTAATCCAATTTCTAAACCACGTAATAAAGGTGTTAATCCAGATCGATAAGCAGGTAAGTTTTTTAAAATGGTTTTTGTAATTGATGAAGATGTTATAGGTGTTGCTAAATGCCCTACAAAAGGATCATCATTATACGGTTTAATAAAATTAGCCATAATTTTAATCGAAAATTTAGTTAAATTAATAATAGAATTTTTAATACATATTAGCGATTTAAAAAGTTCATGAACATTTTTACTTCCCAAAAAATTTAAATAAATATTGCTATATATTAATATATAATATATATTAATATATATAAAAATTTTTGAAAATTTGATTTTTAAAGGGTAAAATAATATTATGATATTAACTATAGATTATTTTTTATTACTAGCATTTTGTTTTGCGATGACAGCTGGTTTATTTTTAGTGTTAAAATCTATTAAATTAATTTAAAATTGTATATATCGATATATAATTAAGTACTAAAAGGATAATTGTAGTAATTTAGATCGTTTGAGATAAGCATTTAAACTTTAAATATGTCATATCAATTCATACTAATTACGTGAGTAAAAATTAATGTCGAATAACATATAAAAATTGCTTTGAACTTAAAAAGTTAATATTTAAAAGGTTAGAAGTTAACTTTATGATTTCTAATTTTTGTAGTAAATTATATGATTATCTCCTCTTTGCGCTTTAGTTAACAAATTTAATTTTAATAGTATTTTTGATCTTATGAACGTTTTTAGTTTGTATATAACTAACTTTTTCAAATTATTTGTATTTATTAAAGTAATATTTTCTATTTTTATAGAAGCAGTTGAAGTTTTTCGAAAAAAGTTCTAAGTTAATCTAGGGTTATATTTCAAATTTTCAGTTTTATAAATTATTTTGTAAATGTAGACAATATCTATAAATTAATTGGCTAAATTTTTTTAGGCCTATTTATTTAGTTGTGTAATATTGAAAATTTATAATCAGTGGCTGGCTACAAGTTTATTTTTAGTATTGAATCCGTTAAATTCATTTCATATTCAACAAATCTTATCTATACATGCAAGAAACTACTCGTAAAAATAAAATAATCGGATCTCGATGTTTTAGTAATTATTTTTGGACTTTTTTCTTATTAATTGGTGGAATTAGTTTTTTATTAGCTGGTTTATCAAGTTATATACAAATTAATTTATTGCCTTTTACCAATTCCATAGAATTAGTTTTTATTCCGCAAGGTTTAGTTATGATATTTTACGGTACTTTGAGCTTATCATTAAGTTTATACATTTTACTAATGATAATATTAGATGTAGGAAGCGGTTATAATGAATTTAATAAAATTGAAAATCTTGTTAAAATAGTTAGGAAAGGATTTCCAGGGAAAAATAGAGAAATTCTTTTAACTTACTCTTTGAATAATATTAAATCTATTGGTGTTAAAATTTCAGAAGGATTAAACCCAAAACGAATTATTTATTTATGTTTAAAAGATGAGCGACGAATCCCTTTAACACCCATAAATGAACCCATTACAATTTCTGAAATAGAAAATGAAGCATCTGATTTAGCAAAATTTTTAAATTTAAAACTTGAAAATTTATAATATTCCATTGCTTTTTAAAACCTTATGGTTTTATAATGAAAAATGTGCGGACATAGTTTAGTGGTAAAACCTTAGCCTTCCAAGCTAGTGATGGGGGTTCGATTCCCCCTGACCGCTTCAAGTTAAGGTCTAGAATGAGTAATAATCATTTTTTTAATGAAAATATATAATATTATGTCTGGTGGATCTACAGGTGAACGTCCGTTTTCGGACATTCTTACAAGTGTACGTTATTGGATTATTCATAGTATTACTATCCCGTCACTTTTTGTATCTGGTTGGTTATTTGTAAGTACCGGTTTAGCTTATGATGTATTTGGTACACCACGGCCGAATGAATATTTTACACAAGACCGTCAGCAAGTGCCGTTAGTAAACGATCGTTTTAGTGCAAAACAAGAATTAGAAGATTTAACTAAAGGTTTATAAAAAGGGAAATTAATGACAAAAAATACTAATCAACCCATAGCTTATCCAATTTTTACTTTTCGTTGGCTTGCAATTCATGGCTTAGCTGTTCCAACAGTTTTTTTCATAGGTGCAATAACAGCAATGCAATTTATTCAAAGATAAATTAATACATCTATATATATAAATACGAGGTAAATTTTATGACAGGCCCAAATCCTAATAAACAAGCTGTAGAATTAAATCGAACTTCTCTTTTTTGGGGACTTCTATTAATTTTTGTTTTAGCTGTATTATTTTCAAGTTATTTTTTCAATTAATATATCTATATAAATACGAGGTAATTTTTATGAACAGTCGGATTCCTTTATGGCTTATAGGATTAGTTGCTGGTTTAGCAGCAATTACAGTTCTTAGTACATTCATTTATGGGTCATATTCTGGTTTAGGTTCATCGTTATAATATATTATAAAATAATATAGTGCGAAATTAACTTCTTAAAGTTAACTTCTAGAATGAGTAATAATCGTTTTTATACAATACAATATTTCAGTTTACCAGTACGGAAAAATAGCTTCTTATTTTTCATATCTACGTTCATTTTTAATAAATTAAAAAATGACTAAACCTTAGCAATCCTCCAATGCAATTTATTTCTAATGTAACAAATTTAAATCCGTAAGACTCTAATAGAAAGGTTAAATTTTTTTTAATTACGTCAATTCAATCGAAAGCGCTGAAAGTTGTTAACTTTTCTTAAATCTAAAAATTTAGTTAATCTTAATTGCATTTTATGCGCGAGTCGTTAATTCTAAAATTAATAAATTTTAATTAGTTTTTACAAATTTAAAATTTAAGTGTTAATAGAAGCTATAATTTTTAAGAATATTTAATAAATAGTTCCTGTAAAATATTTTTAAAAACTGATTATAATAATGTACTGAAAACTCATATTTAATAAATAATAAATGTTATTATTTTTTTGCTTAATATGAGAGTTTCATAGAATTTTGTCTCCCTAAAGGAGAAACTCAATGGCAATAAGCTCAAGCGAGCGTCGAACAAAAAATGTACAAATTTTTGTAGAAAAAGACGCTGTAGAAACTAATTTTGCGAAATGGGCTCAACCTGGACATTTTTCAAGAACTTTAGCTAAAGGTCCACAAACAACTACTTGGATTTGGAATTTACACGCAGATGTTCATGATTTTGACAGTCAAACAAACTCTTTAGAGCAAGTTTCTCGTAAAATTTTTAGTGCTCATTTTGGTCAATTAGCAATAATTTTCCTATGGATTAGTGGAATGCATTTTCATGGTGCATATTTTTCTAATTATTCTGCTTGGTTAAATGATCCGATTAACATCAAACAAAGTTCGCAAGTTGTTTGGCCTATTGTAGGTCAAGAAATTTTAAATGGTGATGTTGGTGGTAATTTCCAAGGTATTCAAACTACTTCTGGTTGGTTCCAAATGTGGCGAGCAGAAGGAATCACAAGTGAAGTTGAATTATATTGGATTGCTATTGGCGGTTTAATAATGTCAGCCATTATGCTATTTGCAGGTTGGTTTCATTACCATAAAGCAGCGCCGAAATTAGAGTGGTTTCAAAATGCTGAATCAATGATGAATCATCATTTAGCCGGTTTACTTGGCTTAGGGTGTTTATCATGGGCTGGTCACCAAATTCACGTTGCTTTACCAATAAATAAATTGTTAGATGCAGGTGTATCTCCTCAAGAAATTCCATTACCTCATGAATTTTTAATTAATCGTGATTTAATGGGTCAGTTATACCCAAGTTTTAAAAGTGGTTTAGTACCATTTTTTAGCGGTCAATGGGGTGAATATTCTGACTTTTTAACCTTTAAAGGTGGTTTAAATCCAGTAACTGGTGGATTATGGTTAACAGATATCGCTCATCATCATTTAGCTTTGTCAGTTCTATTCATTTTTGCTGGTCATATGTATAGAACAAACTGGGGTATTGGTCATAACATGAAAGAAATTTTAGAAGCACATAAAGGTCCTTTTACTGGTGAAGGCCATAAAGGATTATATGAAATTTTAACAACTTCTTGGCATGCTCAACTTGCTATCAATTTAGCAATGGTGGGTTCTTTAAGTATTATTGTGGCACATCATATGTACGCAATGCCACCTTACCCATATATTGCAACAGATTATGCAACCCAACTTTCATTATTCACTCATCATATGTGGATTGGTGGATTTTGTGTGGTAGGTGGAGCAGCTCATGGAGCAATTTTTATGGTGCGTGATTATACACCAGCTAATAATTATAACAATTTATTAGATAGAGTATTAAGACATCGTGATTCTATTATTTCTCATTTGAATTGGGTTTGTATATTTTTAGGTACACATGCATTTGGTTTCTATATTCATAATGATACAATGCGAGCATTAGGCCGACCTCAAGATATGTTCTCTGATAAAGCAATTCAATTACAACCAATTTTCGCTCAGTGGGTTCAAAATATTCATTTATTAGCACCAGGAACGACTGCTCCTAATACTTTAGCAACAACAAGCTACGCGTTTGGTGGTGATGTAGTATCAGTTGGAGGAAAAATTGCTATGATGCCGATTAAGTTAGGAACAGCTGATTTTATGGTTCATCATATTCACGCCTTTACAATTCATGTAACAGTTTTAATTTTATTAAAAGGTGTTTTATATGCACGTAGTTCGAAATTAATTCCTGATAAAGCGAATTTAGGATTCCGATTCCCTTGTGACGGTCCAGGCCGTGGCGGCACTTGTCAAAGTTCAAGTTGGGATCATGTTTTCTTAGGCTTATTTTGGATGTATAATTCACTGTCGGTTGTTTTATTCCATTTTAGTTGGAAAATGCAATCTGATGTATGGGGGACTGTAACACCAGATGGAGTTATTTCTCATATTACAGGTGGAAATTTTGCGCAAAGTTCAATCACTATTAATGGATGGTTACGTGATTTCTTATGGTCGCAAGCTTCACAAGTTATTCAATCTTATGGATCTGCTTCATCTGCTTATGGTTTGATTTTCTTAGGAGCGCATTTTATTTGGGCATTTAGTTTAATGTTTTTATTTAGTGGACGTGGCTACTGGCAAGAGTTAATTGAATCTATTGTTTGGGCTCATAATAAATTAAATTTTGCTCCAGCTATTCAACCAAGAGCTTTAAGTATCACTCAAGGACGTGCTGTAGGTTTAGCTCATTACTTATTAGGTGGAATCGGGACAACTTGGGCATTCTTCTTAGCACGTTCAATTTCTATCACATAAAATTATCAGTAAGTTTATTTTTAAACTTTGTACAAAATTTTACTTGAAATGGTTTAGTTTTGGTTTAATGTTAATTTATATTATTCAATAATATTTATCTAATATTATAACTTCAAATTTTTATTAAACTTACTTATTAAGTGGTTATTTTATTTACAACTTTAAATAATATAAAAAGGTATCGGAAGATTATGGCAACTAAATTCCCAAAATTTAGCCAAGCTCTTGCACAAGATCCAGCAACTAGAAGAATTTGGTACGGTATAGCAACGGCTCATGATTTAGAAGCTCATGATGGTATGACTGAAGAAAATTTATATCAAAAAATCTTTGCATCACATTTCGGTCATTTAGCGATTATTTTTTTATGGACGGCTGGAAATTTATTTCACGTTGCGTGGCAAGGAAATTTTGAACAATGGATAGGAAACCCATTAAAAGTAAAACCTATTGCTCATAGCATTTGGGATCCTCATTTTGGAGAGTCTGCATTAAAAGCTTTTAGTAAAAAGAATGCTTATCCTGTAGATATCTCTTTTTCTGGCTTATATCAATGGTGGTATACAATTGGATTTAGAAACAATAATGAACTTTATTCAGGTTCTGTTTGGCTAATAGTATTATCTTGCACGCTATTGTTTGCGGGCTGGTTACATTTACAACCTAAATTCCGTCCAAGTCTATCTTGGTTTAAAAATAATGAATCAAGATTAAATCATCATTTATCTGGTTTATTTGGTGTAAGTTCATTAGCTTGGACAGGTCACTTAATACATGTTGCTATTCCCGCGTCTCGGGGTGTTCATGTAGGATGGGATAATTTTTTAACAGTTGCACCTCATCCAGCTGGATTAGTTCCGTTTTTTACAGGGAATTGGACTGTTTATGCTCAAAATCCAGATTCTGCTAGTCATCTATACGGAACAAGCACAGGTGCTGGAACAGCTATCCTAACATTCTTAGGCGGTTTCCATCCACAAACGCAATCGTTATGGTTGTCTGATATGGCTCATCATCATTTAACAATTGGTGTTATCTTTATTATTGCAGGTCATATGTATAGAACAAATTTTGGAATTGGTCATAATATGAAAGAAATCTTAGATGCTCATCGTCCACCAGGAGGACGGTTAGGTTTAGGTCATATTGGCTTATTTGAAACTATAACAAACTCTTTACATATGCAATTAGGTTTAGCACTAGCTGCATTAGGCGTTGCTACTTCATTAACAGCGCAACATATGTATGCTTTAACTCCTTACGCATATTTATCTAAAGATTTTACAACAGAAGCAGCTTTATATACGCATCATCAATATATTGCTGGTTTTTTAATGGTAGGTGCGTTTGCACATGGTGCGATTTTCTTCGTTAGAGATTACGATTCAGAATTAAATAAAAATAATGTTTTAGCTCGTATGTTAGAACATAAAGAAGCTATCATTTCACATTTAAGTTGGGTATCTTTATTTTTAGGATTCCATACATTAGGCTTATACATACATAATGATACAGTAGTTGCATTCGGTCAACCGGAAAAACAAATTTTGTTTGAGCCTTTATTTGCAGAATATATTCAAGCAAGTTCTGGCAAAGCAATTTATAACTTTAATGTTTTATTATCGTCAGCTACTAGTCCTGCTACGATTGCTGGAAATCAATTATGGTTACCGGGTTGGCTAGAGGCTATTAATAGTAATAAAACTGATTTGTTTTTAAAAATTGGTCCTGGTGATTTCTTAGTACATCATGCAATTGCATTAGGTTTACACGTAACTACATTAATTCTTGTGAAAGGTGCATTAGATGCGCGTGGTTCGAAATTAATGCCTGATAAAAAAGATTTTGGCTATAGTTTTCCTTGTGATGGCCCTGGCCGTGGCGGTACTTGTGATATTTCAGCTTGGGATGCCTTCTATTTGGCTATGTTTTGGATGCTAAATACAATTGGATGGGTAACTTTCTATTGGCATTGGAAGCATATTACAATTTGGGGTGGCAATCCGGCTCAGTTTGACGAATCATCAAATTATATCATGGGTTGGTTACGTGACTATTTATGGTTAAATTCTTCTCCATTAATTAATGGGTATAATCCATATGGGATGAATAATTTATCTGTTTGGGCGTGGATGTTCTTATTTGGCCATTTAATTTGGGCAACTGGTTTTATGTTCTTAATTTCATGGCGTGGTTATTGGCAAGAATTAATTGAAACATTAGTTTGGGCACATGAACGAACTCCTTTAGCCAATTTAGTACGTTGGCGTGATAAACCTGTAGCATTATCAATCGTACAGGCTCGTCTTGTTGGTTTAGTTCATTTTTCAGTAGGTTACATTCTAACTTATGCAGCCTTTGTAATTGCATCAACTAGTGGTAAATTTGGTTAACAAAATGATTATGTAATTTAAAATCTATTGTTATATAATTCTTAGTAATTCAACAATTATTTATTTTCATAGAAAGGAGGACAATCCCTTGTCGGACAAA
>BS_KBA_SWE02_21mDRAFT_10000152_pt1 | contig 23797 bp, 20 predicted proteins | sample BalSeasSWE02_21m_FD_9196 | JGI IMG/M metagenome (IMG submission 9196)
TGACTCTTTCAGCCAAAAATAATTATTTTTAACAACCATCACAAAATCACCAGTAGAAATTTCGTTTTCCTGCCCTCTAATTTTACTTCTAATTTGTTGATTGTACTGGTTTGCACGCTTGTTTGACCTTACAATAAATGCGGTATCTTCAACACCAATATTATCGTATGATGAATTTATTGCGTCTTCAATATCGTAACCATCAATCAGTCTAATTAAATCAGGAAAGCCAAGCTGAAATTGAAAATTATTAAACCCTTTATTTGCAATTATCAATCGTAAATCTGTTGCATTTATCAAAATTCCTGAATCTTCATGCTGTCGCATTACTTCACTTAATTCAATTTCTATAACTTCTTTATCGTAATTTAACGCTAACTTATTTGCATCTAAAGCCGGACTAATATCTAATTTAACAGGCGGTAATTGAGCTGTATCTCCAATGAAAATAATTTTACACTGCACTCCAGAGTACACATACATCATTAAATCATCCAATAAAGAGCCATTTTCAAACAATTTAGCATTGTTTGAACTATCAGGAATCATAGACGCTTCATCTATAATAAAAAGTGTATTAGAATGCTTATTTGGTTGTAAAGTAAAATCTACTCCACCAGCTTTATTTTTTTTGGGAAAATATATTTTTTTATGAATTGTAAATGCTTGTTTGTTTGAATATCCTGAAATAACTTTAGCCGCTCTACCTGTTGGGGCCAGCAAAACTGCCTTTTTACCAATATGCCATAAATTGTTTACTACAGTACTAATAGTAGTTGTTTTTCCAGTTCCAGCATAGCCTTTAATTAAAAATAAGCCATTCTTATTTTTATCAAAAATAAAATCAGCTAATTTTGTAAGTAGTAAATCTTGAGAAGCTGTTGGTTCAAAAGGGAACTTTTTAACCAAAATTTTATAAAATTCTTGAGGTGTTTTTAACATTTTTTAAATAAAGTACAAATATACAAATTGATTTATGCAGAAAAGTTTTTCTCATTAAAAAAAATTTGTAGATTTGCGTACACACAAAAATAAAGATAGAAATGATAACAGTTTTAATTATTGTAGCAGGTATAATAGTTACAGGTTTTTTAGCGTATGGGGTAGTAAATTATATTCCAAGAAAATTTCATTGGGTAGTTTCAATTGTACTTATCGCATTGGCAGTGCTTTTGGTCTATAACATTAACTTCGAAATAAGAAAACCAATCAAATTCAATAAAGAAAAAGTAGCTAAATATTCAAAGGTAATTAGTCAATTAAAAATGATTCGTGATGCTGAAGTAGCTCACAAAAGAGTTACTGGTAAATATACAGCTAACGGTGACGATTTAGTTAAATTTATCGATACTGGTAAATTTGCATTAACTCAAACCAGAAACGTTCCGCAAACTATAAAATTAAGCGGTGGAATTACAAAAGAAATTGAGATTAGAGTTATTGATACTATTGGTTATGAGGATGTAAGAGCTAAATTTGCTGGTTTAGATTATCAAAATATGATGCATATTCCAGGGACTGACCAACAATTTAAAATTGAATTAGGAGAAATTGAAAAAATAGCTGGTTTAGTAGCGCAGGTTTTTGAAGTGAAAGTTGACAAAGCTTTAGTTTTAAAAGGAATGGACTTTAATCTTATTAACCAAGAAAAAGAAGCAATTGGAGGAGAAGAAGTTAGAGGAGAATATATTAGAGTAGGTTCATTAGGCGAAGTTAGTGAAGACGGTAACTGGCCACCATCATATGACAAAGGAGATAACAAAGAAGACTAATAATCTAATAGATTTTAAAAATCTTGAAGAAAATCATATATCCATCCAACTTAGTTTGGATGGATTTTCTTTTTGTATTTACAACAAAGCTGAACAAGAAATTGGCGCTTTTGCCGAATACAAATTTGAAATTGAGAACATTTCCCCATTTCAACATTTAGAAATGGTTGAACAGCTTTTTGAAAATGAAGATTTATTGAAACTAAAATACCAATCGGTCAGTGTTTCTCATTTTAACAATTTGGTTAGCCAAGTTCCATTGCCTTTTTTTGAAAAAGATAATTTATCTCAATATTTGAAGTACACGGTTAAAGTTCTTGAAAACGATTATATTACTTTTGATCAACTTCAAAATTCAGAAATTGTAAATGTTTACATACCATTTGTGAACATCAATAACTTTTTAATTGATACTTATGGTGCATTCGAATTTAAACATTCCTCAACCATACTAATTGAAAAATTGTTAAGTGAATTTAAAAATTTAGATGAAGATTTTTGTTTTATCAATGTTTCAAAAAACTATTTTGAAATTGTTATTTTGAAAAATAAAAAAGTCACTTTGTTTAATTGTTTTAGTTTTAAAACAAAAGAAGATTTTATTTATTACATCCTTTTTACTATTGAGCAATTAAATTTAAATCCTGAAGAATTAAAACTAATTTTATTAGGTGATATTGAGGAGAAATCAGATTTATTCAATATCATATTTAAATATATCAGAAATGTTGAATTTTATAAACCAACGCATTTTTCTTCATTTCTAAAAAAAACAATTCCAGCGCATTCAAATTTTACGCTGCTAAATCAATTATAATGCGAATAATTTCTGGAAAACACAAAAGTAAACGTATACAAGCGCCAAAAAATTTACCTGTTAGACCAACAACTGATATGGCAAAAGAGGCTTTATTCAATATTCTTAATAACTTATATTATTTTAATGATATATCTGTTTTAGATTTATTTTCAGGAACTGGAAATATAAGCTATGAATTTGCTTCAAGAGGTACTGAAAATATTACTGCTGTTGATGACCATTTAGGATGTGTAAAATTTATCAATACAACCTCACAACTTTTACAAGCTGACATAAATTCTTATAAAAGTGATGTCTATAAATTTTTAGAAAAAACAACTTCTAAATTTGATGTTATTTTTGCAGATCCTCCTTATGAGTTTGAACTGGAAAAGTTTGAAAAAATAGTTTCATTGGTTTTTGAAAAAAATCTGCTTTCTGAAGAAGGTATTTTAATTGTAGAACACTCTAAACATACCGACTTGGTAAATAACCCACATTTGAGTTATCAGAAAAAATATGGCGGAAATATGTTTAGTTTTTTTGAAAATAAAACATTAGAATAAAGATTCAATAATTTTCTTTTCAGTAATTCCTTCTGCTTCAGCTTTGTAATTTTTAACAATTCTATGTTTTAGAATGGCATAAGCAATCGCCTGAACATCTTCAATATCAGGTGAAAATTTGCCGTTTACAGCGGCATTGGCTTTTGCACCTAAAATTAAGTTTTGTGAAGCTCTTGGACCTGCGCCCCACTCAACATAATTATTAACAATATCTGTTGCGTATTCCGAATTTGGTCGTGTTTTAGACACCAATCTAACAGCATATTCAATTACATTATCCGCAACGGGAATACGTCTAATTAAATGCTGAAACTCATTGATTTCTTTAGATGAAAGCAAGGTATTAATAATTGGTTTCTCATCCATTGTTGTGCTTTTAACAACTTCAACTTCTTCGTTAAAACTTGGATACGTTAAATGAATTGAAAACATAAAACGATCTAACTGAGCTTCAGGCAAAGGATAAGTTCCTTCCTGTTCAATTGGATTTTGAGTTGCTAAAACAAAAAATGGTTTTGCTAAATCATAATGATGACCAGCAACAGTAACTGAACGCTCCTGCATAGCTTCTAACAATGCAGCCTGAGTTTTGGGTGGTGTTCTGTTGATTTCATCAGCTAAAATAATATTGCTAAAAACGGGCCCTTTTATAAATTTAAAATGATTTGTTTCATCTAATATTTCACTTCCTAAAATATCAGAAGGCATTAAATCGGGTGTAAATTGAATGCGTTTAAAATCGAGTCCTAAAGTTGAGGCAATGGTATGAACCATTAACGTTTTAGCCAAGCCTGGGACACCAATTAATAATGAATGACCTCCACTAAAAATCGACAATAAAATATGATCTACAGCCTTTTTTTGGCCAATTATAATTTTGCCAATTTCTTTTTGTAATGCTTGGTGTTTTTCAACCAATTGTTTTAAAGCTGCAACATCTGACATTGTTTATTTCTCTTTTTTCCAGTTCTTTTTAAAATCACATTGCCTATGATCACTATTAATTTTAATATACGTCTCTAATAATTTATCATTTGCCCATTTTTCAACAGTTTCTTCTTTCTTTTTTTGCAATGTTAACTGTTGAATTTTCTCATAATCCTTAGTGAAATTTGCAGTATGCGCTTCAATTTTATCATTTACCTTTATCATTTTATACATCTTATCACCCCCTCTAATTTCTTCATAAAATGGTATTGTAATTTCACCTGTTTTCAAATTGCTTACACGGTTGTATAACTGAGGATCCATACGTGTCAAGTCAAACTTTGTATCATTGCTTTCCGGGTTTAAAATTAAGCCCTTATTCATTTTTGTTTCCTTTTCGTCTGAATATTTTAAAACAGCTTCTTCAAAAGTAATTTCACCCTCTAAAATTTGAGTTCTAACTTTTGATAATTCATCTTCTGCAGCTTTCATTTCCTTTGAACTAATTTCAGGTTGAATCAAAATATGGCTTACATCACGTTCTTGTCCTTTAATTTTATCGACCATAATAATATGATAACCAAAACCAGATTTAAAAGGTTCAGAAACTTGACCTTCATCTAAACTAAACGCAACTTCTTTAAATTCTTTGATAAAACCGCTTTGGCGAGTGATGGTATATTTACCCCCAGAACCTGGACCATTTCCAGAAACTGCTGGATCATCAGAATTTATAATTGCTTTCAATCTAAAACTAAAACCTTCTTCAACTTCATTTTTAATTTCCGTTAATTTAGCAATTACACGTTCAATTTCCTCTTCAGAAGGAACCATTGTTTTCACAATTTGAGCCAATTCAATTTCAGTACTAAATTCTGGTAAATTATTATCTACTTCTAAATTTTTAAAATAAGTTCTAACCTCTTCTGGAGTTACATCAACATTTTCAGTAATGTTGGCACTTTCCTTACGGATTAACAATTGTTCTTTTTGAATTTCATACAATTCTTTTCGTAAATCTTCTTCATCATTGAAACCGTACATGGCAACAACCTTGTTCATAGAGCCCAATTGCTGCGTAAAATAACTAATATTACGATCTACTTCTTCATTAATTTCAGCTTCTGAAACGTCAACACTATCAATTACTGCCATATGAGCAATTAATTTTTGAGTCATTATTTCTTCTAAAATTTCACAGCTGGTAATGTCTACATTACCTTCCATTCTTTGTTCTAATTCCTTTTTAAACTTATCTATATCTGAATTTAAAACAATATTATCACCAATAACTACAGCAACACCATCAATTTTAATTCTGTTTGGATTGTGAAATGTAGCGCTTTGGGCATTTTTATTTGATGCTTCAACCTTTGTTGTATCTATTACTTTAACGGGCTCTGGCATTACACTTCCAATCCCNTTAATTTTAACTTTAGTACTATCTATCTGCGCGTTTAGCCCAATAAAAAATAACAAAAATGCTATAAATGTAATTTTCTTCATTCTAGTATATTTCAAATTGCTTGTTTTTTCTTGCATCATCTATTAATGTTTCTTCAATATTTCTTAATAATAATAATTTTCTTTGGTGTAGAATCATTTGTTTTATTGTAGGCGTTATGTAGCTTTTTGGAGCTATTTCATTCCTATATAATACCTTTTTTACAGCCACCAAATATAAGCTTAATGAATCTTCTTTTTCAACAAAATTCTCTTTTTTTAACAACTCCTCTTTATCCACTGTTTTAAACAATGGAACTTCAACTATAAAGTCATTGTACTTGATCCAAATTGAATCATTAAAATGGTGTGATGTTAATGATAAATCACTGGACTGCAACTTCATTAAATCTTCTTTTTTTGATGATTTAAATAGCTTAATCAATGTGTTTTTATCAGTGATATTTTTTCCGATTTTAATATATTTTAGCTTCAACAATTCTTCATTTAATTTGAAATTTTCACCATTTTCTTGGTAAAACTTCTCAATATCTTCTTCAGTTATATTGTAGTTCAAATACTCAGTTACTGCAGCTTCTTTGTATGAATCTATATACAAATCTTGTCGGTATTTTTTAACCAAACCTTCAAACTGATCCGTTTTGTTTTCTAAATTAAGTTGAGCCTTATTTAACAGCAGCTGCTGTTTAACCCAATTATTTATAAAATTTGTTGTTATTAAAATACTATCTTGTTGTGAAGTACCGCTTGCAACAATATTTTTTAAATCTTCTTTATACAAATAAGTTGTATTTACACGTGCAACTGCATCTTTAGCATCGTTTTTAATTGAAAAATAATCGCAAGAATGCAATAAAAAGAATGGAACTATGTATAAATAAGCGTATCTCATTAGTCTATTTTTGCTTCCAAAAGATATTTTCTTTCCTCTTCCTTAAATTCAACTTTGTATTTTTGATGCAGTTCTTTCACCCACATTTTTTCTAAATAATTTTGATAATCTGAAATTATCAAACCTTTATTGCTTTCCAAATCTTTATCAGTATATATTGATGCTTTATTTGAATCATAAAAATTGGTTAAACCTATACTGTCTTTTGATTTATCCCAAACTTGCATTTCAAGCATTTCAAACAGCAATAAGCCCTCTTCAAATTCTTTATAAATTGCAGCAAATTCTTTATTGGTAAACTCAATATTATCTTTATAATAATTTAAAATTTCCTGCTCTTTAAACATTTTAAAATTCTCATTTAAAGGAGCGTTACTTGCAGTTTTTAAAAACTGAATAAATTTATCCTGATAAATAGCTCTTTCTTGGATTTTTAAAAGGTTTTGTTGAAATTTTTCAGGATTGGTTTTCCAATCGTCTAAATTAAACTGATTTAATGCAGCTTCATTTACAACAATTTTATATGCTCTACTCAACCTATCAATAACCGATTTCCCTATTAAATTTGAGCGGTCATCACGCTCCACTTGCTGCAATAATTTAGGCTCAAGTTCTTCAAAACTTTCAATTGGATATTTTTTTATCAATTTAACAATATGCCAACCGTACATTGTTTGAAATGGTTTTGAAATATCACCTACATTTTGCAATGAAAATGCCACATCAGAAAAAGAATCAATCATTTGCCCAGAACTAAATTTTCTTAATTTCCCGCCATTTTGAGCACTAGCATTGTCTTCAGAAAACTGCACAGCGAAAGCATCAAACCTTGAAGGGTTATTCAATAAAACTTTATAAATTGAATCTATTTTTTTCTCAGTTTCAGCCGAATTATCTTTGAACATGATATGTGCAACTTCAACTTCACCTTCCGAATCTCTTATGTCTTCAACTTTCAAAATATGAAATCCAAATTTTGTTTTAAATGGCATTGAAACCTCACCAACAGCCGTTGCATATGCTACATTTTCAAACGGATATACCATTTGTAAAGCTGTAAAATAACCAATTTCACCACCATTATTAGCTACCGATGGATCCTGAGAATATTGTTTTGCGACCTCAGGAAAGTCTTCACCTTGAATTACTAAATTACGGGCTTCCAGTATTTTTTCATAAGCTATTAAAGTATCATTTGGCAAATCATCAGGCTTTGTGAAAATTAAAATATGACTTGCTTTTACTTCTTTTTTCAATCTGTCATAGGCTTCCTTAACCAATTTATTTGTAATCTCTTTATCTTTTAAATAAGGTAAAACAAGTGAACTTTTATATTGGCTTAATTCATTCTTAAAATCCTGAAGTGTGTCTAAACCTGCATCTTTTGCGCTTTTAACCTTTAATTTATAATCTACAAATAACTGCATGTAATTTTCTATTGAATTTTCATTAGAATCAGGAACTATATGCAGATTTTTCTTGTATACGTACAAAAACTCATCCGCGTAATAAGGCTCATTATCAATAGTAAATAATATTTTTTCTGAATCTTGAGAATATAATTTTACGCCTAAAAAAAGGACTAGAATTAATAAAATTTTTAATTTCATGGACTAACTATCTTCGTTTTAAAAATAACAATAAAAGGGTAAAAATTAAGGGTTAAATAAAAACGTTGCAATTTATTTTTTATTTTCATGAAAGGGTGTTAAAACTATCACAAAGAAATAATTCCTTCAATTTTTTCAGCAGCCATGTATTTTTCAATTACATCATCAGCACTTTTCATAATTATATGAATAGAAACACTTGTAAATTTCCCTGTTTTAGATACATTTTTATTGATGACTGCCCCTCCAAAATCAAACAAATCTTCAACTTGTTTTATTTTAACTTCATCAGAAGGAACAATAAATTTATACAGATATTTTGAAGGAAATGTTGTGTCTTGATTCAAGTTTTCTTTTAATTTTTTATAAAATGCTATTCTATCTTCCATTTTCAAATTTTAAATACATTTTTAAGTAAAAACATTGTTAATATTAAGTAACAAATTTACAAGAATATTTTTAGTTACCTTTATGTAATATTCTATTTTTGCAATATGCAAACAAAAATTGTGATTACAGGAGGACCCGGAACAGGAAAATCAACCGTAATTGAAGCTTTATCAAAACGAAATTTTATATGTATGCCTGAAATTTCGAGGGCTGTTACTTTAAACGCCAGAGAAAAAGGTGTAGAACAACTGTTTTTAACCAAACCATTGTTATTTAGCGAATTACTATTAGAAGGGCGTGTAAATCAATACCTTGAAGCTGAGCAAAAAAATAGTGATATTGTATTCTTTGATCGAGGAATTCCTGATGTTCATGCTTATATGAATTATATCAGTGTAGATTACCCAAATACTTATATTCAAAAAAGTAATTTGTACCGTTATGAGTATATTTTTTTAATGCCTCCGTGGGAAGAAATTTATATTTCAGACAATGAACGCTATGAAAATTTTGAACAAGCACTAGCAATACACAACCATTTAGAACGCACTTATAAAGACTTAAACTATCCTATTATTGAAGTTCCAACTGGTAATGTTGAAGAACGGACCAATTTTATTTTAGAGTTTATAAAATAATGGAAAAGCCACTTGAAATACTTCAAAAATATTGGAAATACGACCAATTTAGAGCACCACAAGAGGCCATCATAAATACTGTTTTAGAAAATAAAAACGTCCTGGTTTTACTCCCAACAAGTGGCGGTAAATCCATTTGCTATCAAGTTCCTGCCCTAATTTCAGAAGGCGTTTGCATTGTAATTTCACCTTTAATTGCTTTAATAAAAGATCAGGTAAATAGTTTAATTGAAAAAAATATCAAGGCCATTGCTTTAACNTCACAACTTTCGCAGGATGAAATTGTGATCGCTTTTGACAATTTACAGTTTGGAGGGGTCAAGTTCCTGTATCTTTCACCTGAAAAATTACAATCAAATTTTATTAAAGAAAAAATAAAGCAATTGAATGTATCATTAATTGCTATNGATGAAGCCCATTGTATATCGGAATGGGGACACGATTTTAGACCTTCATATCTAGAATTAAATATTTTAAAAGAATTACAACCTAAAGCCTCAATTATTGCTTTAACAGCAACTGCTACCCAAAAAGTATTAGAAGACATTCAGCATCATTTAGAATTGGAAGATGCAGTACTTTATAAAAATTCTTTTAAAAGAGATAATTTAGCATTTCACATTATAAAAACAGAAGATGTTTACGGGAAACTGTTACAGCTATTAACCAAATTGAAAGCATCTGTAATTGTTTATACCAATAACCGAAAGCAAACAAAAGAAGTTTCTAAATTTTTAAAAAGAAACAATTTTAAAAGCAGTTTTTATCATGGAGGATTGTCTCATGATGAAAAAAATGAAGCTTTCAACAATTGGATGAGCGATAGAACCCCCATTATGGTGGCTACAAATGCATTTGGAATGGGCATTGACAAAGCCAATGTTAGAGCCGTTATTCATATAAATACACCCAATAGTTTAGAGAATTATATTCAAGAAGCAGGAAGGGCAGGTAGAGATGGCATCAATTCTTTCTCGGTTTTATTAACCAATAAATCCATTTTATTTGAAACGGAAAGCAAGTTTATTGCCAACACTGCCTCCATAAAATTTATTAAAACCATCTATTTTAATTTAAATCAGTTTTATTCCATTTCACTTGGTGAATTACCTTTGGAATCCTTTAATTTTTCACTGCAAGCGTTTTGCTCAAAATATGAATTGAATTTATTGCAAACCTACAATGCTATTAAAGTTTTAGAACGAGAAAACATTATTTTATTAGACGATAATTACAGTAAAAAATCAACTTTAAAATTTTCAATTGGCAATAAGCAGTTGTTTGATTTTTTAGATAACAACACCTCAAAAGCACCCTTGATTCAGCTCATATTAAGAAGTTATGGCGGAATTTTTGAACACTATACAATTATAAATGAATTTGTAATTTCCAAAAAATTAAACATCAAAAAAAAGGAAGTCATTAAAAACCTGAAAGAATTGCATGCGCTTGGCGTTTTAAATTATTCGTATGCGGAAACTAATTCGAAATTAACTTTTTTAGTAGTAAGGGAAGATGATTATACCATCAATCGAGTTTCAAAAAACATAGCGCAACAAAATAATTTAAAATTTGAAAAGTTAAAATCGGTCATTAATTTTATTGAAAATAACAAAGTTTGCAGAACCATACAGCTTCTCTCCTATTTTAATGAAACCATTACAAATCCATGTGAAAAATGTGATGTTTGTTTGGCAAATAGATCAAAAAAAGCTCCAATTAAAACTGTTAGTGAAGCAATTTTAGAGGTGTTAAAAAACCAAACATTGTCTTCTAAAGAACTTACAACTATTTTGAATTTTTCAGAAGATGAAATTTTAAATTCATTAAAAATACTGTTAGAAAAAAATAAAATAACAATAACTTCGCAAAATAAATTTAAACTTATTTTTTAATGAGAGATTTGAGAATTGTATTTATGGGTACTCCAGATTTTGCTGTAGCTACTTTGGATGCCCTTATAAAAGCAAATTTTAATGTGGTAGGCGTAATTACTGCTCCTGATAAACCTGCGGGGAGAGGACAAAAAATGAGCCAATCTGCAGTTAAAAAATATGCCTTAGAAAATAACCTGAATATTTTACAGCCAAACAATTTAAAAAGTGAAGATTTTTTAGCTGAACTACGTCATTTAAGCGCGAATTTACACATTGTTGTAGCATTTAGAATGTTGCCAAAAATAGTGTGGCAAATGCCCGAATTTGGAACATTTAACTTGCATGCTTCACTTTTACCAGATTATAGAGGTGCTGCACCCATAAATTGGGCCATTATAAATGGAGAAACAAAGACAGGAGTTACTACTTTTTTTATTGATGAAAAAATTGATACTGGAAATATCATTTTACAAGAAACTGTTTCAATTGGTGAAAATGAAACTTGTGGCGAACTGCATGATAAATTAATGGCCGTTGGAAGTACATTGGTTGTTAAAACGGTACAATTAATTAAAGAAGGAACTGTAACAACAATTAAACAAGCTGAAATTGAAGAAAAAGAAGCACCAAAAATATACAATGAGACCTGTAAAATTAAATGGAACGACTCATTAAACAATATTTACAACTTNATACGAGGTTTAAATCCGTACCCAGCTGCATGGACAACTTTAATTAATAACAATGAAGNAATTAAAGTGAAGATTTTTGATGTTAAAAAAGAAAACACAAATCACAACTATAAAGCAGGAAGCATTGTTACTTCTAAAAATGACCTAAAAGTGGCTGTTACCAATGGTTTCTTAATTATTGACAGCTTACAATTAGCAGGAAAAAGAAAAATGGATAGTAAAAGTTTATTAAATGGATATGCTTTTCAAGAAAATGCCAAACTACAATAATCCTATATTTCAAGAGGGATAGCGCCTTTTTCATCAAGAACCACATTAGGTTATTAACATTTAATGTCTTTTATCAACAAAAGAAGCAGATTTTAAGGCAAAAACTTGCATAAACCCTTATTCCGTCTAATTTTGTTAAGCTATTAAAGCAAAAATATGTTTAACCAAAATAAATTAAGATTTTAATTATGAACAAATCAGATTTAATTGATGCAATGGCAGCTGATGCTGGCATCTCAAAAACAGCGGCAAAAGCAGCTTTAGAATCATTAACAGAAAATGTTACTAAAACACTTAAAGGTGGTGGAAAGGTTGCATTGGTAGGATGGGGAACTTGGTCTATCTCTAAAAGAGCAGCTAGAACTGGTAGAAACCCTCAAACTGGAAAAACTATTCAAATTTCAGCAAAAAATGTAGTTAAATTTAAAGCAGGAGCTGGATTTAGCGATGCAGTAAACTAATACATAAGATTTATTCTTATTACATAAACTCTCTAATTTTTTTTAGAGAGTTTTTTTTTATACTATAATTTTATTATATTTAAGCAAACGCAATTTTATGCTAAAGATACCCCCATCAAGAGGTAAATTATTAATTGCTGAACCTTCAATATTGAATGACAAATCATTTAACAGGTCGGTAATTTATTTAACAGAACACACTAACGAAGGCAGTATTGGGTTTATATTAAACAAACCCACTGAATTTATTTTAAGTGATTTAATTCCTGAAATTAATTGTGATTTTATTATATATAATGGTGGCCCTGTAGAACAAGAAAACCTTTACTTTATTCACAAATTACCAGAATTAATTCCTGACAGTATTCATATTGCAAATAATATCTATTGGGGTGGTAATTTTGATGTTTTAACTACATTGTTAAAAAACAATTCAATAAAAGCTACTGACATCCGTTTTTTTCTAGGCTATTCAGGTTGGTCGGAAGCGCAATTAAAAGTAGAGTTGAATGAGCCAAGTTGGATTGTTATTGAAAATAATTTTTCGAATTTATTCACCATTAATAGTGATGAATTTTGGAAAAATCAATTATTAGAAATTGGTGGTGAGTATCAAATATGGGCCAATGCTCCTGAAGATCCTGCATTAAACTAATTTTTTTAATGCTATTCCAAGTTCTTGAGTTACTGCTGTTTTAAAAAAAGTTTTTCTATATGAAGTAACAGATTGAATTCCAACAATAGCGTTGGTTATAAACAATTCGTCAGCTTTTTGAATATCGAAAGGTGAAATTTCAGTTTCTTCAATCGTATAAACTGACTGTTTAGAAATTATTTCAATAATCTTTTTTCTAATAATACCCTTTACGCAACCTTCACTTATTGAAGGTGTTTTAACAGTATTTCCATTTACCAAAAAAATATTACCATTAATTGCTTCAACCAATTGTTTTTTTTCATTCAGTAAAATACAATTGTCTAAGTTGTTTTCTGAAGCATAAATACTTGCCAAAACATTCGTTAATTTATTGGTTGTTTTAATGGTAGATAACAATCCGGAATAAATAAAATAATCTTTAAATAAATCAACCTCATAATTATCTTTAAACACTTCTTTTAAAGGAAAGGCTTCAATAATAAAATCTACTTTGTTGGTATCTGGTGTATATAAACCACCATCTTTTCTATAAACAGTAATTCTGACTCTGGCATCCTCTAAATTATTTGCTTGGATTGTTTTTGACAACTCATTTTCAAAAAAATCCATTGTAAAGCTCATGGGGATTTCCATTCGCAACATTCTCATCGAAGCCATCAACCTAAAATAATGGTCTTCTAAAAAATGTATGTTCAAATTATTAACTTTAATAGTCTCAAAAAGTGCATCGCCATATTTAAAAGCCCTATTGTTAACTGTTAAAACTTCTTTTGAAAAATTTACTATTTCACCGTTATAATTTATCATCATTAATTATTTCATCACTAAAGTACATAAAAAAGCCTTGAAATAATTCAAGGCTTTTAGTTTGGTTTACAATAATTATTTAAGCACCAATCGTATGTTTTAATCCATCAATTTGATTTTCCCAAAACATTTTAGAATCTTCTATATCATCTTCTTCAGCAAAATCTGTAACAATTAAAGAAACATCTTTTGTAATATCATCTACTTCAAGTCTGAATTCAAAATAAGATTTCGGATCTAGATCCTCTAACCATTTAAATTTTATTTTTTCTTCAGGTCTTTCTTGTAAAACTCTAGCCTGTTCTTCTGATCCATCCCAGATAAAAGTGTAGATTTCACCGCGTGAGTTTACATTATCAGCAAACCATTCAGACAGCCCAGAAGGTGTGCCAAAATATTGATATAACATATGTGGTGTTGCGTGAATTGGGAACTCCATTTCAAATTTAATTTTAGTAGACATCTATAATTTTTAAAAGGGCAATATATAGAAATATTCTTTTTAAAAAAAATTAAAATTATTAAAAAAATAAGCAAAATAAACTTGTAGCAACAGAAATTTTATTTTTATATTTGCACCCTTAATAAATGGCGAGGTAGCTCAGTTGGTTAGAGCGTCGGATTCATAACCCGGAGGTCTCGGGTTCAATTCCCGATCTCGCTACAAAAAAAACCAGTTTTCGAACTGGTTTTTTTGATTTAATATATTGAATTATTTAGCTTAAACTGAACCTCAATTTAAAATAAACAGCTTATAATATGGGTTCTGTCTCATCTACCAAATATAATTATAAAAGTTTGATTTGATTCTTGATTTACGAAGCTAATGAAATAAACGATTTGTAAGTTGAACTTTTAGGTTTTCTTGTTCTGTAACTAGTCATAAATTAGCAGTTTGTTGACTTATTAATTTCCTTTTAGTAGTGTTAGCGTTCCTGTCCAGTTATGATCTGTATGTGCGAAATTTGTAAAACTATTTGTATGGCCTGATCCTGTGGCTCCTAAAAATATTCCAGTACCTCCCAAAAAAGTAAATTCGTCATCAAAATATGCTATGTAGAATGGATGAGTCCCTGGAGGATAAAGTATTACCTGGCCAGACACGGTAAACCAAAGTTCATCTCCATTGGCAGCAATAAATTTCCCATCAACGGCCCAATACTTTGCGAAATTATCCGGATCAGTATCATCAAAATTCATACAAAAGGTCATTACAGTTGTGAATTTTCCAAGATGCGTAGCGTTTCCCCCACCTACCTGGGTATTTAAACCAATAACATCTCCTTCGCAAGCACCCATATCAATATCTCCTTCTTGTTCTGTATAGAAATTTGATTTAAATNGTACGGTTACTCCTTCAGTTTTCGGGTCTACCGAACTTTTCTTTTCTGAACTATTGAATTCGTCAGAAGAAAGGTCTAAAGAATCCTTATCACAAGAATTTAAAAGACATAATGCGAAAATTGCAATTAAAATTTTTTTCATGATCATATATTTAAAAGTTATTATTAAATTTTCTCTAATCAAATATGACTTAAAAAAGAATGCAGTACTTAGTTGCTATGTTGCAAATGATATAAGTTTTGGGGATTTTTTTTCAACATAATTACAATCGTATAAATTATGTTGAAAAAGTAAATTAGTTTGATTCTAAAACTTGAAGAATTGAAAAGATAAAGGATAGGACTTCATCTTGAATTAGTTATTAGCCAAATTTAATCGATATTTAGGATTGTTTATCAAAGTTTTAAAACGGTCCAATTCCCTTAGCGGATCCCAAAATGGATCATTTTTCAGTAATTCAACAGACAAAAAGCTATATTGTTGAAGCAGGGACTCCAGTTTTTCGATTGATTCATCATTATTGCCAAGCATCATCAAAATCATAGCCATATCTAACTCGCGATATACCCCTCTTAGAGCATCAATAGAGGTGTTCATAAGAGACAACGCTTTGTTACCTGCATCAATCGATTCTTTTCTCATACTCAACCCTGCGTAGACAATTCCCAGTGAGCTATAGATTCGAGAATCATTTGGGAATTCCATTAATTTTTCTTCTAAAACCTTTCGGGCAGTTTTGAAATGCATATGTGACTGTTTCTCGTTTAACATTTCATAGTAAATTAGCCCTAATTGTAAGGATTTTGTTGAATAGCCCTCGTGATTAACAATTAATTCATCTGGAGAAGATTCAAGGATTTGGATGGCTAAATTATATTTCCGATTCATTAATTCAGTATTACTGCGGGTCTTATTAATTACAGGTTCACTAATATTTCTATTTTCATTCAATAGTATTTGTGCCTTATTAATTTCACCGGTAATAAGATATAAGCGGGCCAAAAATATATAATTATTGGATTCAGCCGGATTTAATTCAATGGCAGTTTTCAAATAACCCTCAGCTTCTTTATACCTTCTGAGCATAACTAAGGTCTCACCTGTGGCAAAATAACATCCCCAGTGCGATGGATTTAATAGGATAGATTTATCCATATATTCTATAAATTTTTCAAATTGCCCCATTCTCCTGTAAACATATCCTAACCAAGCATGCAATTCAAAATTATTTGGATACTCATTTTTTAGCTCTTCCAAGATCTGGATTGCTTTTGGATAGTTTAATTCAGTTCGGTAATAATATATTCCTTCTTCAAGCTTCACTTCTAGCAAGTCGGGATCAAGAGTAATAGCCTCGTCAAGATATTTTTTGATTATTTTTTTATGCTTTTCACTGCCTTCAAAATTAAACCAATATTCATTGCTCGAAGCAGAAGCCAATCCTACCCAGGCCAAGGTAAAGTCAGGATCAATCTCAACAGCACGTTCAAACATTTGTATTGCATAATGAAAATATTCTGACTGGAGACTTCTATTAAGATAATCCAACCCTTTTAAATAGAAATCATACGCTGTTAGGTCTGATGTTGGAACGGTTTCAATAACTGCTTGCTCACTAGTGGTGATTTTCGCTCTTAATTGCTCGGCTACTCTTTTGGCAATTTCAGTCTGAATGGCAAAAATATCCGTCAAATCGCGAACATAATTATTCGACCATAAATGTCTATCAGTGTCTGCGTCTATTAATTGAGCTGTGATATTAATTTTCTGATTAGATTTTTGTGCACTTAATTCCAAAACATACTTTACGCCAAGTTCTTTGGCTATTTTAGGGATACTCATTGTCGATTCCCTGTAACCAAGCATTGTAGTTCTTGAAATAACCCGGAGTTCAGAAATCTTTGTCAAGTGATTTAAAATGGCATCCATTTGTCCATCAGCAAAGTATTGATTCTCTTTTTCATCACTCAGACTGATACAGGGTAGTACTGCAATAGATTTGTCTCTTAGCGTGCTTACTGCAGTTTTGTTTGTCAAATTACCCCCTGAATAAGAATTAATAAGATATGAAATTACAATTAGGGATGTAAGAACCAATGTGAAAATTGATACAATCCTAAATATGGAAGATTTTTGATGATGTGATACTGAATCGATGGAATTATTTTTTGAATCTAATGTTACTATATTATTATATTTTGCTTCACCAGGAGGGAAACCGTAGTATTTATGAAAACATTTGCTAAAATAACTAGGGCTGCCAAATCCTACTCTATAAGCAATCTCTGAGCTAGTAGCAATATCTTCTTTCAGCATTAGCATTGCTTTTTCAAGTCTGTATTCACGGATATACCTGCTGGCGGATTTACCCTTAATTATTTGAAGTTTACGGTGCAAATTGGATCGGCTCATTCCCAACTTTTTTGCCAATTCTTTTACACCAAATTGTTCATTCCTGAGGTTGTCCTCAATGAGATGAGTAACCTTTTTAATAAATACCTGATCCATGGATTGCTCTGTATTCATCGGGTTGATGTTTATTGAAATTCAATTATTTGAACTTGAGCTATTTAAAGCATTCAAGATAAGGATTATATATGAACAGTCAAAAATTATTAATTGTCGTCCCTATCATTAAACCAAATTTCAGAACAAGGTTATAAAAAACCAAATGACTAAGAAGTTACTGAGGATTCTGTCGCATCTACCAAATATAATTATAAAAGTTTAATTTGAATCTTAATTTACGAAGCTAATGAGATAAACGATTTGTAAGTTTGTGTTTCAGCCATAAAATATTTTAATTTAAAAATCAGTTCTACTACCTTTTTTTAAGTAAATTTGATTAATCATTTGTCTAACAAACGAACACATAAACGAACATAGTTTCTAAATTTTAAAAAATAAAGCACTCTAATTATCAATTAGTTAAGTTTTTAGAAAATAAAGATTAACCATTCATAACCCGGAGGTCTCCAGTTAAGCGCTGCATATTACTGCAAATCAATGGATTAAGTACTCCGCCTAAGTCCTTTTTCATTTTATATTAGGGATTTATTGAAATTTTTATCCCAATACCAGTATTTTTTCGACTTTAAGTATTCAAGGCTATGTCTCAACGAAATTAGAAAATTTGTCTAGGTGGACTAGTAACTCCACTGATTAAATTGGAGAAACAATGACCTTTGAACTTTTTTTATTTTAAGGATAGATCCTTAGTTTTCTTCTAAACTAGTTGCGACAGAACCTTAGAAAGACCTCATACACACTTTTATTAAAAAAATATTTATTTTGTAATAATAAAATCTTTTACGTAAATTTAATGTGAAATACCTCATTGTCAACACAAATAACAATTATCATTTTACTGTTTGTGTACTTATTTAATGTTTTAATTATTAATTTTAAACTAAACGCAATGAAAATTTCTATTTTAATTTTTAAAATTTCTTCATCACTTCAAAGACTGTCTGGTCCAAAAATCACTATTTTGTTTATTGCACTATTTATAATTGGCTGTTCCTATTATAAAGTTGAAAAAGTAGATAACAGTGAAATCTCAATTTCAGAAGAAATTGAAAAATACAATACTGAAAATAGATATGTAATTTTACATTCAGGCGACACTGTAAAGCATTTATCTTCCATTATTATAAATGCTGACAAAAATGAATTGACCGCTAAAACTGAAGATATAAACCAACTTCACACCTATTATAAACCTCGCCGTAATAAAAGAGTAAACAAGTATAATGGAAACAAAGGACAACCCACAAGTGAAGTACATTTTTACACAAATACAAAACTTGACTTGACTGGGCAATCAGAAATTTCTTTGCCATTTTCAAATATTGATAGCATTAAAGTTTATGACAAGGCTATTGGACGCACTGTGGCAATGGTAACTTTAACCACAGTAGGTGCTCTAGTTGTGGTATCAGCTATAGTGGCTGCAACAAAAAGTTCCTGTCCTTTTATTTATGTATTCGATGGTGAAAGTTATGTGTTTGAGGGAGAATTGTATCCCGGAGCGATTAGAAAGAATTTAGAACGTGATGATTATTTATTACTTAGAAACATCAAAGAAAAGAATGGTTTTTATTCCATTAGGGTCTCAAATGAGCTGAAAGAAATACAATATACAAATCTTTTAAGTTTGATTGAAGTAACACATCCTAAAGAGGAATCTGTTCTGATGGATACTTATGGAAATATACATACCATCACAAAACCTGTTTCTCCAACAAACCTGATTGCTAATAATAGTAAGAAAGACCTAAACGCTATTTTATACAAAGATCATATTCCATTTATGTTTAATGGCATTGAATTGAATAATGACGATTTAAGCAATATAATTTTAGAATTTGACAAACCTGAAGATATAAAATCGGCCAAATTGGTATTAACTTTAAAAAATTCATATTGGCTCGATTACGTTTATGGTAAGTTTAATGAAAAGTTTGGATCTTATTTTAATAAATTTCAACAGGATCAAAATAAAGTTCCGGCAGCTGAAGCAATGCAATGGATGATTGACCAAGGTATACCACTTGGCGTTTATATTAAATCATCTAATGACTGGAATTTTGTTCAATACATAAATGTTGTAGGACCACTAGAAAAAAGAGACTTGGTAATCCCACTCAATTTTGAAAAATTAAATACAAATAAAATTTCCATCAAATTGGAATGTGGTTTTATGTTTTGGGAAATAGATTATGCCGCAATGGACTTTTCAGAAAATTCACCTGTAGAAATTTTAACTATTCAACCAAACAGGGCCTATGATGAAAAATTGAATAATGTAAAAAGTTTATTACTCACAGCCGACAATTCTTATTTTATACAACCTGAAATTGGAAATGTTGCAACAATTTATTTTGAAGTAACAAAATCAGTCCAAAACGATTTTAGAAAAACGTTGTTTCTCAAAAATCGTGGTTATTACGAATATATTAGAGATTACAAAGGTATTCCTAATTTTGTAGACCTTAATTCATTCAAAGAGAAAGGTGCCTTTACTCAATTTTCAAAAGAAGCGTATTATAGCTTTATAGGGGAACCGAATATGTTAGATTTAATTGTTTCAAAATAATGAATACTACTACTACTTTTTCCGACAATCTATTTAGTAAAGATTTAAATAAAAAAATGCCGAATGAATTTACCTCTAAGTTGTCTCATGATAAAAATGCTATTATCCATGCGCAGAAAATCATTTATGGCTGGAAGGTTAAACTCATTATCTTAAAACTACGAATATCAGTACTCTGGATTGCTATTTCAAATTATAGGAACCCTATTATTGGTGTGAAATTTTTACTTCATGTCATAAATTTGAGAAGAGCTACTAAAGGAAAGGTGATAAAAAAAATGGTTAAAGCAAATGAAAAATATTATATGGGTCCCTATGTTCCAGGATGGAATGGAAAAGCATTTAAATCTTTCATATTGTCTGAAATGAATAACTTCAACTCATTGGATAAACCTGTAAATAGATTTAATAATGTTTTTTTAGCCATTACAAAAAAATGCATCCTTCAATGTGAGCATTGTTTTGAATGGGATGTTTTGAATAAAAAAGATGTGCTAACCGCCCAAAAAATAAAAGAAATGGTGGTAGCTCTTCAAAAAAAAGGTGTAAATCAAATTTATTTGACTGGAGGCGAGCCAATGCTCAAATTAAACACTATGATAGATGTTATAAAAACCTATAAAGAGGCCACTGATTTTTGGATTTTAACTTCTGGTTATAACTTTAATTTAAAAAATGCTGAAAAATTAAAAAAAGCAGGCTTAAATGGTGTTATTATAAGTTTAGACCATTTCAATCCTATAGAACATAATAAATTTAGAGGGAATGAAAATGCCTTTAAATGGGTTGTGGAGGCCGTAAATAGCGCTTTAGAAAATAATATAATTGTTGCTTTGTCTATTTGTATAACAAGGTCTTTTGCAACAGCTGAAAATCTTTTAGCCTATATGAACTTAGCTAAATCACTTAAAGTTTCCTTTGTACAATTTTTAGAGCCAAAGCCTGTTGGTAATTATTTTGGGAAAGATGTGAGTTTGTTACCTGCACATGAAGCTGTTTTGGAAAGTACTTTTCTAAAAATGAATCGCAATAAATCTTTTAAAAATTATCCACTAATAATTTATCATGGTTTTTATCAGAGAAGATTAGGTTGTTTTAATGGAGGTTTAACTGGTTTATATATTGATACGGATGGAGATATTAATGCGTGTCCATTTTGTCGAATTAAAAATGGAAGTATATTAAATGATGATTTTGATAATTCACTAACAAACCTGGCAAAAAAAGGTTGCCCCGAATATACCATTGCTCATTATTAAATTTATTTTTAATTTATCATTAAAATAAATCTTAATGAATTAACTCATTTCAGTAAATACCAGTATTGGATTTGCTATTTATACTTTGATAATATTTTAAGATATTTTAATTGCCTTTTTTTAGTATATTTGAGTAATATTTGTCTAATAAACGAACATAGTTTCTAAATTTTAAAAAATAAAGCACTCTAATTATCAATTAGTTAAGTTTTTAGAAAATAAAGATTAACAATTCATAACCCGGAGGTCTCGGGTTCAATTCCCGATCTCGCTACAAATTTAAGTTTATAGAAAAAAACGGTTTAGTGTTCACTAAACCGTTTTTTTATGCCNAAAATAATTGAATTTCTTATCTTTAAACATATTACAGAACATAGATTGCCAAGAACCTTGACTTTTCAAAATGGTTCAATACGTTTTCAATAGTATTCTTTATTGGACATTTCATAATTGGGGTGGCTTTTTTTTTAAAAAAACTACATGTTTATGTAGTTGATTAGGGGTCATTGAATCAGTAATTTTCTTTTAAAGGAACTTTTTTATCATTTAAAATTTTAATTATAAAATTACTGCTATGAAATCAAAATATAGTCTACTATTTTTATGTTTTACACTGTTAACTGCTATTTATTTTTATTCAAAAACAACCAATCAAAACAAATTTACAAAATCACAATTAGCAACTTTAGACATCATAAAATGTACTTCAACTAATTTTTTATTGAGTGATGTGGACACTACTCAACAAATTGCACCTCTATTTGATAATTTGGGCGGTTATAAATATCCTATTACTACCAAAAATGAAATGTCTCAAACATTTTTTAATCAAGGGTTAAATTTGGCTTATGCTTTCAACCATAGTGAATCCCATAGATCTTTTATGGAAGCATCTCGTTTAGACCCCAATTGCGCGATGTCTTATTGGGGGCAGGCTTATGTTTTAGGACCAAATATTAATGATCAACTACCTGATAAGGAACGAAGAGACAAATCTTATGAAGCTGTTCAAAAAGCTAAAAAATTAGCCACTGGTTCCTCTAAAAAAGAGCAGGCATTAATTAACGCTTTAACGTTTAGATATAGCAAAGATTCAGTTGCGATTACTGAATTAAATATTGCATATATGAATGAAATGGCCAAAGTTGCCAAAACATATCCTGATGATGCGGATATTCAAACGCTATTCGCTGCTGCTGTTATGAATACAGTTCCGTGGGATTATTGGGATAAAGAGGGAAATCCATCACCGAATATTAAAGAAGCTAAATTAGCACTTGAAAAAGCTATGGAGATTAATATCAATCACCCTGGAGCCAACCATTATTATATTCATATGGTTGAACTTCCTAAACCCGACATAGGAGTACCAAGTGCTGACAGGTTGGGGTCATTAATGCCTGGAGCTGGTCATATGGTTCATATGCCTGGCCATATTTATATGAGAGTTGGACGTTATGAAGATGCTGTGGAAGCCAATAATCAAGCTATTTTAGCCGATGAAGATTATATTTCTCAGTGTTATGCACAGGGCATGTATCCACTAGGTTATTATCCTCATAACATTCACTTTTTATGGTATGCTGCAAGCATGTTAGGCGACAGTAAAACTGCGATTGATGCTGCACAAAAAACAGCTGAAAAAGTTCCTATAGGAGATTTGGAGAATGTGCTTTTTTATCAAAGATTTGCTGCTACCCCATTATTGGCCTATTTACGTTTCGGCAAATGGAATGCTATTTTAACAACTCCTCATCCAGGTAAAAAATACACCTACCTCAGTATGATGTTTAATTATACCAGGGGTATTGCTTTTTTGCGAAAAAATAATTTAAAAGAAGCTGAAGAGGAATTACAAATGATGACTGAACGAGATACCTTATTAGAACAGGAAAATATAGCCAAAATTACATATGAAGTGCTTGCAGGAGAAATAGACGCCTTCAAAGGGAATTATGAAACGGCTATTGTACACCTCAAAAATGCAGTTACTTTTGAAGATGAATTACCCTATGATGAGCCTTCGTTGTGGTATATTCCTACTCGTCAAACATTAGGAGCCATACTGTTAAGAGCTGCTAAATATGAAGCAGCAGAAATAATATATTTGGAAGATTTAGCTTATTACAGACAAAATGGCTGGTCANTACTAGGCTTGTACCAAAGTCTTTTAGGACAAGGAAAAATTACCGAAGCCCAAGAAATCAAACTGCAGTTTGAAAAATCTTGGCGTAAAGCAGACATTCAAATTGACACATCTATATTATAAATTT
>BS_KBA_SWE02_21mDRAFT_10000153_pt1 | contig 23745 bp, 16 predicted proteins | sample BalSeasSWE02_21m_FD_9196 | JGI IMG/M metagenome (IMG submission 9196)
AATAATGTTGTTTGTAATTTTTTCTATGGTCAACATCGTCTAGTAAAAGTAAAATTTGCTCTTTAACATCAATCGACTTTGATAAATTCAAATCTGTTTCAAAGTTTTCTACCTCAATAGCGTAATTTGGATTCCAGTCACTCATATGATTTAAAGCGATTCCTGAAATTCCATAAATCAATGTTGTTCCAATAAAAAAATAACCAATATCTCGATGGAGAATCCTGCTCCATTTTCGTAGTGTTTTCATAGATAACTTAATCAATTTCAGTATGAGAAATGTATTTTAACGAGTAATTCGAAATATGATCCACGCTATCAGCTTTCATCATATCTCTATATTCTTGTATAGATTTCGTTATATTTTCAAATTGCTCTTTATTTGAATTTCCTTTAGAATAACTGTCATTATTGTCTTCTTCCCATTTTAATAAATACCCTTCATCAATTCGTTCTTCTACAACAATACCGTTCACTGTAATTTCACTTCCTTTTAAAGCCAGATCAAATGGTTCTTCAGAAAAGATACTAGCATCACCTTCATCAGATACTATAAATAATTTCTTTCCACTATGTGTACAAACGTAGTTAACAAGGCCCTTCAATTGAACTTCTTTATCAACAAAATCACCAGCTTTAGTATTATACTCACCTAAAGTCAATTTGGGAGTTTCCTGTTTTTGTTCAGTTTCTGTTGTTTTATTTTCGAGGGCATTTTTGGTCTCAGTTTTACATGATAGTATTGAAATTGTAATGCATAATACAAGTATAAAATTTCTCATTTTTTTTAATTTTAATTAATTGTTAAATATTGCGCTAAGGTACTCTTAATAACGCTCGATAAGAATGATTTAAGTCAGTTAAAAGTCTTATATAAATTGAATTTTTTCCGTAAATTTGGTTTTGTTATTGACAACAATTTTCTGTTACACATTCTAAACTGTATTTTTTCTTTTCTTCACTGTTTGGAAGTCTCCCATGGTCTTTTTTAAATTTGTCAACATTTATTTTATGAAAATATTCAGCTTTTAATAATAATACATCAGGGTTATTATGAAAAGCATATATCATTAAATAATAATTATCCAAATCCTTTAAAGAATCTGCATCAAATTTTGTGATTAAATTGTTTCTTAAGTCATCTATTATTTCAATTGCTTTTTTGTTTCCATTGGGAGCATAAAAAAGTTGTTGAAGCCTATATGGGTAAGTTATATTTAATTCTCCTCCAATTTTTTTAATTTCATCTTCGTTTTTCCATAAGTGATAACCAACTCTATCCCAAGTATAGGTTATCCTGCTTTTTCCTAATCGCATCTTATCCCAATCTCCAAATTCGCGCATTAAAACAACACCTAAAGAATCTTGATATTTGGTTATTCTTTCTTTTATAAACTTATATTCGGTTACGGTCTCATTAAATTCAATAGAATCTATATGGATGGCAAAATTTGAATCTAAATATTTATAATTATAAGCTAAATAATCAATTTCATCTGGAACATATTCTTTTTGAGCAAATGTTGCTGATACGTTTAAAACAAATAAGATAATAATTAATTTTTTCATGATTTCTTGTTTTTTTTTATTTATGTTAAAGTTGTTTTGATATTTTTTTATTTATTGAGAGCCTAATTAGAAATACTATGAACAATGAAAATTTGGTTTAACTAAAGGTGATTTATTGGTTCAATGGTTTAAATACAATCTCAAAAGATTTATAATCGGTTAAAACCCTATTGGCAATATCTTGTATGTCTTTTGTGGTAATTGAGTTTATAATGTCTTCAAAATTTTCAGGCAGCTCTATGTTGTAGCCTTCTAAAACATAGTTCTTAATTGCAGCCATATCATAGCCGTTAAAGTTTTTGCTATCTTTTCTCTCTTTTAAAAAATTGGTGGTGGTTTTATCTAAATCTTCCTGTAAAACAGCACCATCTTTTATATTGTCCATTTCTTTATAAACAATAGCTATCAATTTTTCAGCTAATTCTGGATTACAGTCAAATTTTACAGAAATATACGCGCGAGATTTGGGCTCTTTAATCAAATAGCCTGAAACACTTGCTCCATAAGTTCCACCTTCTTGTTCTCTTAAAGATTCCGTGTACCGTAATTTAAGGATACTGCCCAAAGTTTTCATTAAAAATTGATCCTTGAGGTTAAATGGTATATCCTTTTTAACAGCAATATTTATAGTACTCTTTGCATCCTGCATGGATAGATAAATATCCTTATCCGTATTTTTTTGAGACCATTCTGCTAAATTATATTTCCAATTTTCCTTAACATTCGTAGCGGGTAAACTTGCAATATATTTTTCTAATAGCGGTTCTATGTTGTTTTCTGAAACATCGCCAACAATAAAGAAAGTAAAATCTGAAGCATTTGAAAATCGATCATCATATATCCTTTTTACTTTATCTAAACTCATTTCTGCTACAAATTCTTCATTAAACAGCCGTTTAGTGGGGTGATTATTTCCATACAACGTTGTTATAATACTATCGTTCATTTTCGCTTTTAAATCTTGACTTTTACCAATCACGTAATTGTTTATATTTTGTATTAAAATATCATAACCCGTAGTGTCTAAACGAGGGTTTGTGAATCGTAGATTTACCAATTGCAGCATTGTTTCTACATCTTTAGTAGAGGACGATCCACTAACAGATTCTGTTAAACTACTAATATTTAAATTTGTAGAAGCTGTTTTTCCTGTCAACACTTTCGGTAATTCTGTTGCTGAAAATGCTCCTAACCCTGATGATTGAGCTACTCCAAAAACAATTTCTACAGATGGTATATCTTCATTTTTAATTAATGATTTACCGCCATCACTTATAGCCTGAAGAGTTACCGTATTTTTGTTTTTATCTACAAATTTATAATGTACATGAATGCCATTACTCAGTGTATAAGTGGTGAAACCAAGATCTTCATTTTTCTTTTCTGAAACTATAGATCCAGAGGTTAAAGTTACGCCAGTCATTAAAGTTAGCACTTCTTTTTCCTCATCATAAGGTTGTAAGGATGTATTGTTTTCTGCAGTAGCAATGATCTCTTTAGTTTGGGCTTCTGTTAAATTATTGTTACCATCAACACCAGTTACAACAACACTTCTGTTCTTTTTTGTATAGATACTTTGTAGGCTGTTTAACAAATCACTATTCGTAATTTCATTAAAAAAAACTTTTGCTAATTCATATTCTTTAGCCAAATCAGAAAGATTGCTGTTTTCCAAGTAGTTTGATTGAATCCCTCTGATGATTCGCTTATGAGAACGGTCATCTATTTTAGCAATTTGATTTTCGTAATAACTATTAAAAACTGCAATGGTTCTTTTTATTTCTGAATTTGTAAAACCAAATTTAACTGCTCTGTTAAGCTCATTCATAGCAAGCTTAAATGATGCTTGCTGCATATTTGGTTTAGGCATAATTTGAATCCCAAAGCTTTTATGCAAACGAGATAATTGACCAAAATTTACACCTATTCTTATAAAAGGAGCATCCGATTTTTGTGTTAGTTCTGAAAAACGAGTGTTTAAAATACTAACGATCATACTGTTCAATAAATCTTCCTTAAAACTTAAAACTGTTTCATTTTCTAAGGATTTATCATGACGAATTCTAAAGGAAATATTTGATGTTGAAACTTCTTGATCCATAGCTATTTTATAAGCCAGTGTCTCATTGTCTTCAATTTTCACAACAAAGCGCTTTGGTGGATTTTCAACTGCGGGAATCGATGAAAACTTATCTTTAATGGTAGTTTCCATTTTGTCTACATCAAAATCACCAATAATAGCGATGGCTTGTAAATCTGTTCTGTACCAGTCGTGATAAAAATCGCGAAGTGCTTTATATTCAAAGTTTTCAACTACATCCATTTGCCCTATTGGTAAACGCTTGGCGTACTTTGAATTGCCATATTTAGTACCAATAGTTTGTTGTAGTATACGCATACCTCCATTTTGTCTGGTACGCCATTCTTCTTTTATAACCCCACGTTCTGCATCAATTTCTTCATCGGTTAATAATAAATAATTAGACCAATCGTGTAAAATTTGTAAAGAAGTATCCGTTAATTCTGGAGTTGTTGGCACATCATCAATATTATATACGGTTTCATCAAATGAAGTATAAGCATTAATATCTTTACCAAACACCAAACCGTTTTCTTGAAGTTTATTCAAAAAAGCCTTTCCTGGAAACGACTCGGTTCCATTAAATGCCATATGCTCCAAAAAATGTGCCAATCCTTGTTGATTGTCATTTTCTAAAATAGACCCGACATTTTGAATAATATAATAAGACGCAACATTTTTAGTGACATCTGTAGGATGTAAATAATAGGTCATCCCATTTTTTAAAACCCCTTTTCTAATACTGTTGTCTTGTGGTAAAGGTGTGTTTAAGTCTAAAGTTTGAGCATTCGCTTTAACACATATAGCAAGAAGTAATACAAGTAATAATTTATGTTTCATTTTATGTTATTTATACTTAATTTAGGGTTGGTTTTAAAATATAAACCCTAATAAAGATTTAAAAAAAGGCCTCAATAATCTGAACCAAAAATAACTATAGCCCTTAATCAAAGGTTTTTTCTGGTTAAAGGCTATAGTTTTATTTAGATGAACGTTGTTATTAAATTTGATAAATCTAATTATTCAACAATAATCTTTTTTGTTACGGTACTTAATTCAGTTTCAACTTTAAACATGTATATGCCACTATTTAGATTTAAGTTAATTTTCTCAGAATCAATAGACCCTTCTTTTAATACTTTTCCAGTAATGTCATAAATGGCATAGGTCGCACCTATTAAACTGTTAGGTACCATAAGGTAGTCTGAAGCTGGATTTGGATATACACTAACAATTTCTAATTTGTTATCGCCAACAGCCAATGTTGTTGGATCCAATTTATAAAGCTCGTTTCCACTTATTCCATCGTTCCCCTGAAAATAAAGAACATCATTTAAAACAGCTAAATCATTAATAGCATTAATAGTACTACTTAATCTTTCTGTTATTGTGCCATTTGTTCTAAATAAATATTTTGCCGTATCATCAGCAACTTGTCCTCCATAATATAAATATCCATTTAATGCAGCATAATCACTTGGGTTATGATCATTAACGGTTCCGCCAGTTACATTGCTTATATTAGTGATGGTATCGCCAATAGGATCATATACCCAAAGTTGATCTCCAGAAGTACCTGTATCACCTTCAAAATATAATTTGCCATTCCATTCAAAAAAACTAGTTACACCGGTTAAGGATGCTGCTGCAGAAACAGAATTTGTACCCACAGTAGTTCCATCTGTTTTCCATAGAACATCCAGAGCCTCAAAGTACACTTCGTTACCAACTACTGTAAGATTACTAATACTTGAATCAGTTGCATCACCAGTAATGTCTTTAATAAGATTGAAGCTATCTGTTGCAGGATCATATTCATAAAGTTCATTACCGATAGTAGCATCATCCGTAGAATAATTCATGTACATTAAAAGTTTGTTGTTTAGAGCAACCAATTCAGATAATATTATTTCATAACCAGCACCTACATCAGCAACTTGTACAGCAGGATTAGTACTAGTATCATTACCATCCCATTCAATCAATTTATTGGTGCTATTAGGATCTGGTTGGCCACCAACAGTAAAATATGCAAGTCCACCTAATTCAACAAAACGTTGAGGTGATTCACCAGTTATAGAAGGCATTAAGTCAACTAAGGTTGTTCCTGCCTCTGTGCCATTTGATGTCCATAACTCAGAACTTGTACTAAAGGCAGTAAAATACAATTTACCATTAAATTCAAAAAAGTTAGCAATAGCAGAATTAGCAGTGCCTGTTCTTATGTCTTTTACAAATGTAGTACCTCCATTGCTTCCATCAGTAATCCAAAGTTCCTTTCCGTAATCAGTACCGCCAGTATTAGACCCGCTTGAGTCGTCAGCATAAAAATAAATAGCGTTATTGAAAGTAAAAAGGACAGCAGGACTTGAACCTAAAGATCCACTGTTATTAATGTCTTTGACAAGTGTTACTTGTGCATTCATTGCAAATGCACTTGCAATGGTTAAAAAAGTTAGTAATTGTTTTTTCATAATTCTTGGTTTTAAAAATGTTAATTAATTAGGTAATTTTGGTAATAATATACGCCTTGTAGGCGTAGTTAATGTTTCTATAAATGCGAGTAAAGCATCTATTTCCGGTTTATCAAGATGTAATTTTCTTGATAAAGGGTCGGGGTCGGGAATTAAAGAATCACGAGCAGTCCCTAAATACTTTTTCTGTATGGGTGCCGGGTTTCCTAAGTTGTAAAACTCTACAACATCTAGAAGTGACGGGAAATGGCCGTTGTGCATCCAAGGGCCTGTTCTTGCAACTTCTCTAATCGTAGGGGTTCTAAACTTACCAAGGTCTTCTTGGTTTTTGGTAACGTTATAACGTCCAAAGTCTTCATTTTTGGTTCCAAATAAGGTTTGACCATTATTATGAAACTGGTTATCGCTAAAGTAAGGGGTATTATGGCAATTAATACATTGTGCTTTGGTTCTAAACAAATGCAAACCTAATACTTCCTGGTCGCTAAATTTATCAGATTTACCACTAATAAATTTGTCAAATTTACTTTTAGGACTCTTTATAGTTCTTTCAAAAGTAGCAATGGCATACTGAATATGCTTTAAAGATACAGAATCATTTCCAAATGCCGCTTTAAAAAGTGGTTTATAACCCTCAATTTCAGCTATTTTGTCAACCGCTATGTTTAAATTTTCATTCATTTCTAAAGGATCCCCGATAGGGAATTGGGCCTGGTCTTCTAAACTAGCAGCACGACCATCCCAAAATAAGGTGTGTGCATAACCGGAATTTATTATGGTCATAGAGTTTCTACCTCCCGTTTGTCGGTCATGTCCAAAACTACGGGTCAAATTATCAGTCCACCCTAATTCTGGGTTGTGACAAGATGCACACGCAATTTGTCCGCTAACCGAAAGTCTGGGATCGAAGAACAATGTTTTTCCTAATGTTTCTTTTTCTTTGGAATAGGGATTGTTTTCGGGATACTTCACTTCTGGAAGTACGCCAATATCTTCAAATGAACTTTTATCAATAAGGCTGTCTAAATTAGGTTCTGGCCATGTGGTGGCATCACCACTCGAATATATTTGTCTTAAATCGTCAATACTTGTATATGCATCCTGCTTTTCATTTTTACAAGACGACAACAGGCATGCGAGTGTTACAAATGGTATAAGGTGTTTAATTTTCATATTTTATTATAAGTCTGTTTCTGTGACACAGTTATTAGTTGTTAAAGGATCAGGTTCTGTATAGGAATTGTTATTATACAATCTGTATTCAGAAGTAATGGTGCCGCCAAATAGCGTATCATTGGTAAGGGTTAATGTTAATATAATTTCAAATAATCCTGAGCTTATTTCACTGTAGGTTCCTTCACCAGCTATAGCGATGTTATAACTATTTCCATTGGTACCAGCAATGGTTAGGTATTGTGGAATTATAAGCGATCTTCCTTTTGTAGTACTAGTTCCATTTTCTGGGAAAAATTCTATGGCCGGAAAAACGTCAAAACCAGGAGAATTGTCATAAGATGTAGATTCATTTGTGAAATAGCGTTTTAAATTAAATGAATTTGTAGTTGTAGTAGATTTAGTACTTCTAAATCCAATTTGAAACGCGTGGTGGTAAACATCATCTGAGGGATCATTATTTCCCTTATCATCAAAAAGTATGGCGTTAGGATTATCTGCTGCCACAACCACAGGGTATGAAAACGCAAAAAATGATTGCCATACACAAATACCATCGTTGTTAAAGTCGTTCCAATGTTCACCATAGGCTCTATGGAAGGCATCTGATAAATCATAAAAATTTGCTGCTGTATTAACGGCTAAATCTCTATCTGTTTTTATTGGTTTTACTAGTTGTAAAATTTTGTTTCCTACAGGTAAATATAAGTCAGTATCTAATAAAGTTATGGTAGACTGATATAGAACGTCATCATTTTGTATGTCTTCATTTAGCGTAATTTTATATGAAATACTGATATCGTTTTGTTCTATTTTGGATACGCTATAATCAAATCCATTTAAAAACTCAAAAATTGAATTTTCATCAATTTCATTTTCAAAATAACCTAATGGAAAATTCACTTTAAATAAAACTTCTTCCCCTTGTATTCCTTTAATTTCAATTCTGTTTGTTTCGAAAGTATATTGGAAAGAAGGTTCTAAAAAATCTATGAGTAATTCATTGTTGGGCTCTAAGTTATTTTGAATACCAATTTTTATTGTAGGATCACTTACACTGGTAAGTTTCAGTTTTAGTTGTTGTATTTGTGAAAAATCCCAGCGACTCTTTACTTTCACATAAATGGTGTCTATCAATTTATTTGAAGAAAAATGAAGTGTTTCCTGAGGTGAGATATCCAAATCAATATCGCCAATAATGCTTGTTTCAAAAGTAGCTGTTGTATTTCCTGCTAATGCTGCAGATGTAATGGCTACAGGTATTTTAAGGGTTTTTACATTGCTTTTTTCATAAGAAGAAACAGCCGTAAGACCGCCGTTTATTTCTGGATATTCTAAGGCTTCTTTATTGGAGTCTACCAATAGAAAGAACCTTATAAATTGTCCATCACTATTGCTAAATAGTTTACTGTCGTCACTATTACAGCACGATAAACTAAGGGATATACAAATAAGTGTTAATAGTTTAGTAGCCTTCATTTTGTTGCATGTTTTCGTTTAAATCTGTACTGCTAGCCGGAATAGGTAATATAAAGTAATTTGATGGGTAACTAAGGTTGCAGGTATTGGCAATACAGCCCAAGTTTCTATTAACATCTTTTTTATATCGTGCTATGTCAAATAGCAGATGCCCTTCAAAAGCAAGTTCTCTTCGGCGTTCTAAAAAGATACTTTCTAATACATTTTCGCTTGTATCTAAAGGAAGTAAATTGGAGCGCTCTCTAATAGTATTTAAGTCTATTAAGGCGTTAGCGGTATTTGCTAATCTCGCATTGGCCTCAGCTCTAATTAAATACATTTCTGAAAGACGAATAAAACTTGTGCCCGCATCTCCTTGAAATTTTTTGGTGAAATAATAGGGTAAATCTTGTTCAATGTTATTAATAATTGTTGGGAGTGGTACTTCTATAAACATATTGGCTCTGATATCGTTGGGTTCATAGAGGTTTAGCAAATCACCAGACGCTACGTATTTTGAGTAATTATTAGGCGAGTTGTAAATAAAATGAGCTGATATACTAGAAGATACATCACCTTCTGATGTTCTTGGTGCCGAAAATTCTAGCAGAATTTCGCTAATAGGATCTTCGTTTAACTCCCATTCAGCAACATAATTTTCTTTAGAAGTAAGTAAAATTCCAGAAGTGGTTATTACCTTATCGGAATAATTCAATGCTTGTTCCCAATCGTTCATTTGCAACGCTATTCTTGCATAGAGTGCCTGTGTGGTGGTGGTATTAAAATAAGAATGGCTTGGGCCTCCTAATATTTGTGTATTTGTATACTGCGCTAACGCTTTATTTAAATCGGATGTGATAAAATTATAAGTTTCTTTTAGCGTTGATCTTGAAGGATAGTCGACGCCTGCAATCAACATTTTTCTATTGTAGACCACTCCTAAATGAGACGCATCTGTTGTAAAATGGTATGGCTGTGCGTAATGAATGGCTATTTGGTAATGTGCAAAGGCCCTAATGCTTAGTAGCTCTGCTTGTAATTGATTTTGTTCATCTAGGGTAAAGAATGAAAAGCCATCAGATTTTGATAAAATAAGGTTTGCCTGATTTATAATATCATATAATTCTTTGTAATAGTTGGCATAATCAGACTCGTCTTCTCGGTCAGAAAACGCATAACTTTTTTCAATGTCGGAAGGGGTTTCAATGAATTTGTCGTTAGTTGCTGGCGTAAAGCTGATATTACCACCTTGTACATCGGCATAAATAATCTCTCTGGAAGAAAATAAAGCTTCTAAATCTCTGTATATCCCATTAAGAGCCATTAAAACACCTTCTTTAGAAGCAAGTTGCTCATTAATAGATATTTGTTGATCTGGTTCCTGGTCTAAAAAATCACTGCAGGCATAACACGTTATGCATAGTACCAGTAAATATAGTGTTGTTTTTTTCATAGTTTAAAATGTTGTTTTAATTCCAAGTGTAACAGAGCGCATTTCCGGGTATTGGTTTCTAAATTCAGCAACACCATTTTTTCCATCAGGGCTCTTTTCTTTAAACCAATAATGTAAATTTGATCCGTTAAGAACAAAACTTAATGATTTTAATGGAAGCTTATATTTGTTTACAGGAAGGTTATAACTCAAACTAACCGACTTCAATTTAATGTGTGATTCGTCAAAAAGGTATTTACTAGAGTTTGAAATAAGACGGTTATTATTAGCAATTGTAGGGTGTATAGCATTGTCGCCGACATTAAACCATGCATCTTCAAAAACATTTACGCTTATATTTCTATTGCTTAAAATACGGTAGTTGTCGTAAAGTGTGCGGTCCACTAAAAAATTTGATCCGTAAGTGTAGGACATAATAATATTTAAATTAAAATCTTTGTATGAAAAATTATTGATAAATCCTCCATAATAATCTGGTTGAGAGTCTCCAATAGGTGTCCAGTTTGAAGAATCAAATTCACTGGCAACTGTTGCCGAGTCATAGATTTGATTGTCTATATTAAATAATTCACGTCCTGTTGCAGGATCTATACCTATAAAGTTATACCCCCAAATTGCTGAGGTTGGATAACCAATTGTTTGAGAACGAGCAGATTCTGCACTTGAAAAATCTGATCCTAAACCTGTTAGAGAGGTTACCTTGTTTTTAATTTTAGTATAATTAAAATTGGTTTTCCATGAAAATTTTTCATTATTAAACCATTGTAATTGTAAACTAAACTCTATACCTTGATTATACATTTCGGCGCCATTAATTTGAGCCGATCCAAAACCAGACTCTACAATTACATCTCTAGTTACAATTTGATCTATGATATTGTCTCTAAAAAAATCAGTAGTGAATTTAAATTTGTTTAAAAAGTTGAAATCAATCCCTACATTAAATTTTATATTAGTTTCCCACCCTAAGTTTGGGTTTGGAGCCGATGTTAAATTGGCGTAATTTAATCCATTATAACCTGTGCCAGTATCACTTACTGTATATAAGCCTAATGCACGGTACGATCCTATTCTAGAATTTCCTGTTGTACCATAGCTAGTTCTAAGGCTTAAAAAATCTACAAATTCACTGTTTTCTAAAAAGGATTCATTACTAATATTCCAGCTGGCACCTAAACCACCATTAAAAGCAGTGTTGTTATCGGATCCAAAAGCAGAACTTTGGTCTATTCTAAAGTTTACTAATAAAAAATATCTTTGATCAAAATTGTAATTCAACTGCGTAAAAAATGATCTGCCTGTGTTTTCAGAACTATCGCTTTCATAATCTTGTTTTTCTGCCGTCTCAACAGGTTGAGGAGTTGTATAATCGTCAAATCCATTACCTCTGGCATACGAGAAGTCTACTTTTTCTTGGCGTGTTTCAATACCAATTAAGGCATCAAACACGTGATTTTCATTAAATGTAGTGTTGTAAAATAGGGAAGCATTCCAATTCCAGCGTTGCGTGTCTCTATCTCTTAGAAAGCGTCTACCCAAGGTACCGTCATTAAAAATTCCGGAGCCATTCAAACCTGAAAAGAACTTATCTTCATCTTTATTAGAAAAATCCATTCCAAAGAGCGTTGAGAATTTTAAATGATCTAAAATGTTATAGTCTAATTTAAGGCTTCCTAAAATAGCAAAGGTTTTAGATTCTGATTTGTTTTGAGTGGCCACAGCCAAGGGATTCCCATAAGTGGGAAAACTTGTAAAATCACCATTTTCATCATAAGGTGCAATATTTGGAGGCAAAGCAAAGGCATACAGCTTGTTGGGGTCATTTTTAATTGCTAGGGAAGGAGCGAAACGAATGCTTGCATTGAATTTAGTATTTTTATAATCTAAAGATAAGGATGAGTTCAGCTTTTCATAAGTGTTTTCTTTTTGAGCTTCGTCGTTAATTTGGTAGCCTATATTAGCTCTATATCCCCAATGGCTCGAACCACCAGATGCACCAAAATTATACCGATGAAAACTACCGGTTTCATTTAATAGATCATACCAATCTGTATCAACGCCGTTCCAGTTTTTTACATTGTTTAAATCGCCGTTATTTGTGTGATATGAGTTTAAAACGGTTTGGTATTGTTCTCCATTTAAATATTTTAGACCATTAAAGGCTGTTGTGAATCCAGCTTGTGCTGAAGCATTATAGCGAATTCGTCCTTTTTTTCCAGATTTGGTTGTGATAATAATAACGCCATTGGCAGCATCTGCACCATACAGTCCTACCGCTGCGGCATCTTTTAAAATATTAAAACTTTCAATATCTTCTACACCAACACGCGAAAGAGGGTTTAGCAAGTTTTCTGCAAGATTACCTTTACCACCATCAAAGAAATTATTGCCATCTAAACCTATTTCCTCTGATAAAATAATGCCATCTACAATAATAAGTGGTTGTGTTGAGGTGCCTACACCGGTTAAAGGTGTTAAAGAGCCTTGACCTCTAATATTTATTGTGACAGGTTTTCCAAGTTCAGGATTTGTTTCTATGAGTACCCCAGAAATTTGACCTTCCAGCAATTGGTCAAATGCAATAGCGGGTTGCTCTATCGCGATGTCTTTTGGATTAATAGTAACGATACTCCCAACCACTTCTTGCTTTAACTTTTTTGTTCCATAGGAAGAGGTAATAACTACTTCCTTTAAAGAAGCATGATCTTCTTCTAAAAAGATTTCAAAATTGGATTTTGAACCAATATTTATTTCTGCTGTTTTATATCCTAAATAAGAGACTGCTAATACGGTGTTTTCAATATTAATTCCTTTTGATAAGTAAACAAATTCGCCCTTAAAGTCCGTTACAGCTCCCATAGAAGTCCCTTTAATTAAAACCGTTGCTCCTGGAAGTGGAAAATTATCAGTGGTACTTATCACCTTTCCTTTAATGAGTCTTTCTTGTATTAAAGAAGACTCTTTAATGTCTGCTGTTTTACCTTCAATTAATACAATTTGATGATCCTTTATTACATAAGAAATACCTGTATCTTTAAATAGGAGATCAAGCGATTCTTCTAAGGAGCCATTTTTGATTTTAATAGAAACTTTTTTGTCGTAATTAATTTTTGACGTATTAAATAGAACCCTATATGTTGATTGTTGTTCTATAGATTTAATAACAACGCTTAAAGGCTTATCTGTAAAATCTAAGTTTATGGACTTTGTTTGTGAAAACCCTTTAATACTATATAGAATGATACTTAGGATTAGTACTATTTTTCTAAGTTTTGGATGCAAAGTAAAAGTCATATTATAAGTTGTATTTATAAATTAGGGTTGGTTATTTCTATAATATTGTCATGTATTGAATATTTAAAATGCGTATCTAACTTAAATAAGTCTAGTATGTTTTCTACGCTGGACTCCTTTATGTTAATAGTTCCGGTAAATTTTTGAGTAGCTAAAAAATTATTGTTATTTATAATCTTTACATTAAAAGAACGCTCTAGTTTTTTAGAAATAGCAGTAAAAGATGCTTCATTAAATACAAGCTCTCCATAAGTCCATGCTATGTAGGTGTTAACATCAACCCTTTCTGTTTTAAATGTTTTAGATATTTCATTCCAAGTAGCTCTATAATTTGGAGATAATATAGTGTTATTTAATGTGTTTGCGCTTTCAGATAAACGAACAGAGCCTTCAACCAACACCGTTTGAATCGATTCATCATCTGGGTATGCACTTAAATTGAATTTCGTCCCAAGAACTTCTACATCAACTTTATTTGAATGCACAATAAAGGGACGAAGTTCATCTTTTGCTACTTCAAAAAAAGCTTCACCGGTTAGGTATACTTTTCTGCTGCTTTCTATATCAAACTGTTCCGGATATTTGAATGTAGTTCCAGAATTTAGATGAATAATACTGCCATCAGAAAGTGTCACCTTAAAAGTTTTTCCGTAAGGAACTTTAAGAGTGTGGTAAGCTATATTTTTAGTTGTAGCATTCGGTTGATAGACAATTTCATTTGCATGCTGTTCAGCAATAACCTTACCTTTGTTATTTAAAAGATTTTTATCTTGTGTTTCAGTAATATAATTTATATCACCATTTTCTAACTCCAGAACCACTTCATTGGAAGTTGTAGATTCAGAGTTGCTAATTATAGATACTGTTTTTCCTAATCCAACAAGTATTAAGAATATTGCTGCGTACTTCCAAAGTTTGAAGCGTTTTCTTTTTTTAGATTTTGATATTTCTTTTTCAATTTTTCCCCAGCCAACAGGCTTAGAGTATTCTTCTAATGCGGTAAGAACCCAGATTTTTTTTAAAGCTATGAATTGACTTTTGTTTTCTTCAGAGGATTCAATCCATTCAAAAATAGCAGTGACTTCTTCTTCTGAAGCGTTGTGATTAAGGTATTTAAATATTAAATTAGAATTCATAATATGTTATAGTTTAAATAGCAATGTGTTTTAATTAATGTTTGACAATTTATAGGTTGTTTCATTAGACCTTTTTAATAAACTGATAAGGGCACTTAAAATAATGATGTTCTTAGCAATGTATTGACCAAGTAATGTAAATGAAAAAGGAACTTCGCCAAATGAGAGGTCAGGAAAAACAATAAAAGGTATAAATGTTAATGGAATATGTACTAAAGCCAATGTTATAGCCAATCGTTGATAATTGTTTGTAAGAAGAAGCAATCCTATTACTGTTTCCCAAATAGCTAACATTATTATGGAGATGTTTGAAGGAATCATGCCTAAGAATAAAATATTAATAGTGTCTTTAGCAACTTCTTCTGCCGGACTTAAATTTGGAAAAAACTTTAATATACCAAACCATAGATATACTATTCCAATACTAATTGCTATTATATTATTGCCAGTTTGTCGTCGGGATAATAAAATAGAGAATCTTATCATGTTTCTTTTTCTTAGGTTTTATAGGCTTTTATAGAATTACCTTTAAGTAAGTACACCTAAGTTTAAGAATACCCTATGAAAAAAGTTAAATTTTCACGATTAGTGAATACAAATACTAATTAAAATCGTGGGTAGATAGGAAGATAATTGGAGTTTTAAAATCTTTAAAGCCTTTGTCATATGCGCTTCAACTGTTTTTAAGCTGATTTCCATCTCTTCGGAAATTTCTTTATTTTTTTTATTTTCAAAACGTTTTTTTATGAAAATTTGTTTTGTTGTATCAGGAAGTTCATCAATTACTTTATTAATTAAGTCTTCTAATTCGATTAAAGTTAATGAATCAAATTTCATTGATTTTAAAATCTGTAAGTCTAATTGTTGCTCCTTTTCATTTAAGGTTTTATTCTTGTACTTCTCTTTAACCTTATTATGTTTTAACATATTTATGCATTTCGATTTTGCATAAGTGTATAAAAAAGATTGAATACCTGGAGGTGTCGAAATTTTATCCTTATTAAGCCAGAGATTGATAAATGCTTCCTGCGTAATACCTTTGGCCTCCTCTTTAATATGAAGAAACTGAATATTAAACCCTAAAATTTGACTATAATACTTATTGTAAAAGTATTCAAAGGCACGTTCTTGACCGTTTTTAAAATTATTAAATAGCAGTAATTCGTTGTGGTCAGTTTTTTTCATTTAAAAATAGTTCCCATCTTCTTTTATAGAGTGGCTATAAACGAAGAAATAAATGCGAAAATATAAACATTTTTTTTTAAACTTGTAATATTTGATGTTTTTTTAATTAATTGGGTTTTTCTTGGTTCTGTCGAACTTGCTTCCCCAATTCTAGGTTTTATGGATGGACGTATTCATGAAAGTATGACCTCAGAAATAAATGTTTTACTGTTCAACAAAAAAACTCAAAAAATAGTATTTCAATATATAGGAAGAAATGCAGGTCTTGAAGTTGCTGGAAAAATTAATGAAATTATTGTTGGTTAGAAAAAGTGTAATTTTTATGAGTTCTGGCTTAACATATAGATTCGACGGACCCAAGTATAAGACATTGTATGTTTTTCCCAAAAAATTTGTTCTTCTCAAATCGTCTATTTCATTGGCTTCAGAAATCAAGATTCAAATCAAACTTTTATAATTATATTTGGTAGATTAGACATAACCTTAGTTTTTGGTATATTAGTAAAATAAAATAACAAAAACATACCTTATGAAAAATGCCTATTTAGTTTTTATATTTATTTTCATTTTCATTTATGAATCAATAAACGCTCAAATTAGCGGAAGTTTAATGCAATATCCTGATGTGTCTGAATCACAAATTACATTTGTTTATGGTGATGATGTATGGATTGTAGCCAAATCTGGCGGCAAAGCTAATAGATTAAGTTCTCCTGATGGTTCTGAAAGTTATCCTAGATTTTCTCCAGATGGTAGTATGATTGCCTTCACCGCTAATTATCATGGAAATAGTGATGTATATCTTATTAATGCCACAGGTGGAATACCTATGCGACTCACGTATCACGGGATGTTTGATAGAGTTTTAGGATGGACACCTGATGGAAAGTCAGTATTGTTTGCGTCTTCAAGAGAAAGTGGCCGTCAGCGATATAATCAATTTTATACCATTCCGTCAACTGGAGGAGCACCAACAAAATTACCAATACCCTATGGTGAATATGCTTCATTTTCTCCGGATGGCTTAAAGGTAGCCTATACCGATAGGTCTAGAGTAAATAGAAATTGGAAACGATATCGTGGTGGAACAGCCCCTGATATTTCTGTTTTCGACCTTAGCACCTATACTACAGAAAATATAACCAATAATATGGCAAATGATGAGTTGCCAATGTGGCATGGAGATGCAATATATTATATGTCTGATAATGGTCCTAACAAAAGAAATAACTTATGGAAGCACGATTTAGCTACTAAAACCAATACACAATTAACAAGTTTTAAAGACTTTGATATTACTTTTCCGGAAAAAGGTGCTGATGATATTATATTCGAAGCTGGAGGGAAATTATACATCTACAATTTAGCATCGGCCAATACTGCAGAAGTAAAGATTAGTATTGTTTCAGATCAAAAAGGACTGATAACACAGCAAAAGAATGTTGCTTCTTATTTACAAAGTACAACAATCTCTCCAGATGGGAATAGGGTTGTAGTGCAAGCAAGGGGAGAGCTATTTAATTTACCGGCAGTAGAAGGATATGTAGCAAATATTTCTGCCACTTCAGGAAGTGCAGAACGAAAACCATCTTGGTCTCCAGATGGTAATTTTGTAGCTTGTTGGAGCGATGTTAATGGTGAATATCAATTGCTATTATATGATATGGCTGGTGAGAAACAACCTAAAATAGTAACAAATTTTACAAGTGGATTCAATTATGAAATTTTTTGGTCACCAGATAGTAAAAAAATTGTGTATGTAGACCAAGCGATGCGTATTAATTATCTGAATGTAAATTCAGGTGAGGTTACTAAAGTAGATAAAGGTAAAAGTATGTTAGAAGGAGGTTTACTTAACTTTAGTGTTACATGGTCCCCGGATAGTAACTGGATTGCTTATAGTCGTGCAACTGATAACCCGGCTACTTCTGCCATATTTTTATATGATGCACAAAGTAATAAAGTGTCACAGCTTACCTCAGGATATTATACAGATAATGCTCCTGCCTTTAGTATAGATGGAAATCACCTTTTCTTTGCTACAAATAGAACCTTCAATCCTGTTTATTCAGATTTAGATAACACTTTTGTCTATCCAAATTCTACCAGTATAGCAGTTGGAACTTTAAACAAATCAGCGGAATCTTTGTTAGCTATTAAAAATGATGCCTTTGAAGTCTCTAAAAATGGCGGTGATACTGATGAAAAAGAAGATAAATCCAAAAAGAAAAAGGATGATGATAAGGATAATGAGGTTAAAAAAGAGGTGAAAAAAACGATCATTGATATTGATGGGTTTGAAACACGCGTGGAAATGTTAGCTATAACACCTGGTAACTTAGGCAACTTAGTTGCTATAGAAGGTAAACTATTGTTTACACGTTACCCAAACTCAGGGGCATCAAAAGATGCTGCTGCTTCTCTAGACTATTATGATTTTAAAGAAAGAGAAGTAAAAACCATTATTTCTAAAGTAGCAAATTTTAGCGTTGCTGCTAATGGCAAGAAAGTACTTGTTATGCAAGAAAAGAAACTTGCTGTTATTGAAATTAAAGCGGATCAAAAAATAGACAAAACAGTTCCTTTACAAAAGATGGTTATGAATGTGGTTCCAAAAGAAGAATGGAAACAAATATTTAATGATGTTTGGAGGTTAGAGCGTGACTATCTTTATGATCCTAATATGCATGGTGTAGATTGGGATGCTATGAGAATTCGTTATGGTCAATTAATTGATCAGTCTAATTCACGTAACGATGTAAATATAATTATTGGAGATCTTATTGCTGAGTTAAATGCATCTCACACCTATAATGGAGGTGGTGATATAACGCCCGCAAAAAAAATGAATGTTGGTTATTTGGGCGCAGATATAAGTTTAGAAAATGGGCACTATAGAATTAAAAAAATAATCTCTGGGGCACCCTGGGATGTTGAAGTACGATCACCGTTGGTAAAACCAGGGGTAACAGTTAAAGAAGGAGATTATATTTTAGCTGTAAATGGGCTACCAATTGATACTACAAAGCCAATATCGGCTGCTTTCCAAGGGCTTGCTGATGCTGCTGTACAAATTACTGTAAATAATATGCCATCACTTATAAAAGCGAAAAAGCTTATAATTAAGCCTATGGGTTCTGAAACTAGATTGCGTCATTTAGCATGGATAGAAAACAATCGCAAACGGGTAGATGAGGCAACCAATGGTAAAATTGGTTATATATATGTTCGTAGCACGGGTCGTGATGGTCAAAATGAGTTGATTAGGCAATTTTATGCGCAGTTGAATAAAGAAGGGTTGATTATTGATGAACGTTTTAATAGTGGTGGGCAAATACCTGACAGATTTGTTGAATTATTGGATAGAGATCCTTTAGCCTTTTTCGCTGTGAGAGATGGTAAAGATTGGGCTTGGCCACCTTCTGGTAATTTTGGTCCTAAAGTGATGCTTATTAATGGCTTTAGTGGTTCAGGTGGAGATGCCTTCCCCGATTATTTTAGAAAGAGAGGTATTGGCCCATTGATTGGAACACGCACATGGGGAGGATTGATCGGAATTTCTGGAGCACCTAGTTTGATTGATAATGGACGCATTACTATACCAACTTTTAGAATGTATGATCCTAATGGTATCTGGTTTAAAGAAGGACATGGTGTAGATCCTGACATAGAAGTTGTTGAAGATTTTCAAAAGTTAGCCAATGGTACAGATATGCAATTAGAAGCTGGTATTAACGAAGTTTTGAGATTATTGGATAGTGAAAAAAGTTTTAAAATGCCTAAACGACCTAATTACGAAAAACGCGATTAATAAGCATATAGTATTTGGGTTGTAATTTCAATAATTTATATGTCGATAAACAGATAAATAGCATGATATGAGCAATCGGTTCTGTCGCATCTATCAAAATTTCATATAATTTGCCCGAAATGATAAAAATATAATGTTAATGTCTAAAAATAGCTACTATTTTAACAGATGCGACATAACCGAGTTATTAAATTATAACTGTAAGTATTATTAATAAATAAAAAACCCAAGTCAATTTGCTTGGGTTTTTTTGTGGTTTCTTGCAGTGTTGAAGACTTGAGGTCAATGAAAATAAATGAATTGGGATAAAATTCTTCAAGAAATGCCTAATATAAAACAAAAAAAGACTTAAGTATTTAACTTAAGTCATTGATTTGTAGATATTACCTGGGCTCGGGGCTTTTTCAGTAAAACCTTCAAAAACCCATGTAGAAACGAAACATTTAGAAGTGTTTATTGATGAGGTAATTGAACATTCTATCAATAGGGCTACCCAAAGAGAGCATTTGGCTTCTAAAACGTATAACGTACATAAAAATAGTCGTCCGAATAATTTAAGTGAGCCTATTCCGGAATATATTGGCGGTGAAAAGTTGATTCCGGATGAAACTTCGGTGCTAATAGGGTATTATCATTCAGATGAACAATACGACTGGATTACTTCTAAAAAATTGTATAATTTTAGAATGGGCACTGGTAATGGCTCCTTAATTTTAGATAAGTCAACGGTGGCTGCTAAATTTTTGTTGTTACACGGTAAAGGCGATCAATCCTCCAGTGAATTATGGAAAATAGTAAGTAAAGGACCAAAAGTATTTGCCAAAGAAAATATGCTTGCTACTGGTTATGTGGATCCTAAATCGGATCATTATTTAGTCATTGAAATTGAAAAGTTAGATTTAAATGCTTTTGGAAATGCTCGTTGGGATTTTCAAGGTATTCTTTACCTGCTTTTAATTTGTTAAATACTTGTTAATTAAGTTGTTGTTTTATTGTTTGGCGTAACAAAAATTATTGTAAGACGTCATTATGGTATAACTAACTATTTAAAAACACTTATTATGAGAACTACTATAGATTTTACACCGACAGAAGCAAGAGAACATGTATTTTTTACAAATTTTAAAAATAGCAGACGTATTAGATGGTCTGAACACCGAAGATTTAGTTTCTAAAACTCCCATCAAACATTTGATTTTATATCAAACATAAATTTAAAGGCCTTGTAGCAGATTATGTCAGCTATGAGGTTTTTCTTTATTATGTCCCAACATTTTGAATATCAACTTTTTTAAAGTAAATTGGACTTCCAAAAATTGCAATTCCAATTTTGGAAAGTGTTTATATTATTAAACAACTTATTTAAAGCTAAACTATTCTTCTATTTGTTTACCTGTAGTTTCACGTCCACCTTGAAAAAGGGTCACGCTATCTACGTCGCCATCATCATTTTTATTAAAGACGAATTGTGCATCCACTACTTTTAAATAAAATTCATTTGCAGATTTTGGAAAAATATCAAATGCTGGTTGCCCTGTGGCTTGCGTTTTTAATTGGTTCCCTTCTTTGGTAACGGTAAGAATAAACCCTGGCATGAGTTCGTATTTACCTATGTAAGTATCTAAAATAGCATCTGATACTTTTACTTCTTTCTCCAAATCGCTTACATCATCACCTAGTTTCTTTAAAAAATCTATACCGTTTTGGTTATTGGGGTTTAATTCTACAGACTTTCTATAGTTTTTAATGGCTAGGTCGTTTTTACCTAAATTCATTAAACTTTCTCCTAAACTATCATAGGCATTTGACGATTTAGGAAATGCTTCAATAATAAGTTGAAATACTTTGGAGGCTTCCGCTACTTTATCAGACCCCATAAGTTGATACCCAATAGCATTCATTTCATTTTCATTTAAGCTATACCCTTCAGAATCTTTAATGGTATTATAATATGCTATTCCAGCATCAATACCTTCATCATCTATAACAGCTAACAACGCATCGGCTACCGATTTTTTAGGCATATCGTAGGCTTTACCATGCATGATGCCTCTAATAGCTCTTGTTATGTCGTCAAGTGGTGCTCCACCTGTATTATTTAGAAGGACAATCAAAGATTTATTAGAAGTTGTTCTAGAAATATTAGTATTAAACCCATTAATACCACCACCATGGCCAATAGCATAAATACTATCTGTAGATTTTCCTATTTTGGCATAACCAACACCCCAACCATAAGCATAATGAGCGCTACCAAAAGCAGCTATATAAGGCTTAAAATAGATGCTCATATATTCTTTTGGTAAAATGTTATTGGTATATAAAGACTGATCCCATTTATATAAATCTTCAACAGTTGAATACAACGAACCCGCTGCATAAGGTATAGACATGTCTATATATCTAGAGTTCTCATATCCTTGGCCTTGTTTTTCGTAACCTGTGGCTCTATTTTTTAAAATATCACCATGATTATCATAACCCGTTTCATTCATGTTTAAAGGTGTGAAAATTTTATCTTGAAGCATTTGTTCATAGGTTTTTCCAGATAATTTTTCGACAATGGCACCGAGAAGAAAATATCCAGAATTACTATAACTAAATTTTTCTCCAGGTGTAAAATCCAATTTCTTTTCATCAAACTTTTTCAAAAACTCTTTAGGGCTATATGGATTGCGGCTTTCATCAGCCATAAACTTAGGAAACGCTGTGTAATTAGGTATTCCCGAAGTATGTGTAAGTAGATGATGCGTAGTAATTATATCTCCGGTAGCTTTTGGATAATCTGGCAGATACTTAGAAATAGGTTCTTGCAAATCCAGTTTTCCTTCAGCTACTAATTGTAAAATAAGCATCGCTGTAAATTGTTTGGTGATAGAGCCTAAGCGGTGTTTTGTATTGGGTTGGTTTGGAATATCCCATTCCATATTTGCCATACCAAATCCTTTCTTATAAATGACTTTTCCTTGATCTGATACTAAAACGGAACCATTAAATTTACCATACTCTTCATAGGTACTAATAAGTTCATCGATTTGCTCTACTTTCGTTTGAGCAAAACTCATATTGCTAATTAATAATAAAAAAAGTATTAAAATGCCATTTTTAAAAGATTGATAATTTGATTTTGATTTCATAATTGATTTTTTAATTAGTAGTGTTAATTCGTAAATTACAAAAGTATGACGAACTATTGTTGCAATATGTTACAGAATAAATAAATAATTATCACAATTCATTTATTATGATGGTTTTCGGTTCTATTCCATCTGCTAAAAATAAGACGCGGAAGTTATTGGTTCGCTTAACGAAAGGTCACTTAAGGAAAGAGTGATTTTTTAATACGATAAAGTAGTAGCTAACAGGCTTGTGAAAACAAGTTCTTAACTCAGCATCCAAAGCTTTTTTAAAAAGCACTTGATGTTTTTAACCCTACCTTTTGATGTTTGTTCAAAAAGCTTTTCACTCAAGTTTAAACCATGTTTATTTGAAGTATTTAAACAATTATTGAATAAAAAAACCGTTGCATAGCAACGGTTTTTAATAAAATTAAATTTAAATAGCAGTCTATTTAATGAAGTATAACGGCCTCTTCCATAATAACTTTATAAAAATAGCCAGCGCCAAAATCTTTATCAAGAGCAATCACACCTTCAAAAGTCACCACATCTCCAACCTGTAAATTCTCCTGGGTAGTAATCATTAAATCATACAATCCTTCAAAAGCAGTTTCATCTTGAAAATGCACCCAGTTTTTACCCATAATTGCACTGGTGAATTTGGTTACTTCTCCTTTAATCTTAATTCTTTTTTCAGCATAGTTTTGTTTGTTTTCAATCAAATCCGCAATGCGAACACCTCCGTCAATAGCTTCAATAGTCAATTCTAACTTGTCTAAAGTAGGCTGTTTGGCATTGGCTGCAGGTTCATTTATAACAGCATTTGGGTCTAATATTCCTTTTTCCGGATCAATGGCATCTGCACTTGTTATGGAACCTAAAAAAATAACAGCATCAAAAGTTCTGTCTAGTTCATTGCTTTTAAAATCGGGCATTTCCATACCGCCTTTGTAATAATACACTTCGCCTAAATTGGCTTCCATGCTATGCACA